>MDTG01147264.1_pt1 | contig 26535 bp, 23 predicted proteins | sample 811421 | NCBI WGS metagenome assembly MDTG01 (sample SAMN05326645, study PRJNA326480) | marine metagenome | isolation source: seawater | place: Pacific Ocean: South East | collected 2011
CTAAAGCAAACACCTTACAATCCAAAAAAGAGCTATAAAGATCATGCAAACCAGATATCATTGTAGATTTTCCAGCACCATCGGCTCCAGATATTGCTAAAATGACTCCGCCATTAACAAATTTTTTCTTGTTTTTGCTTATCAATTTATTTGATACCCTCTTATACAAACTAAGAAATCGTCGGAATATCAGGGAAAAACGTGGATAGCGTAAATACTTATGCAAATACTGACGATATTTATAAGCTACTGAATATTTAGGTTGCTGAAAGGTTTTAACTAAGCCCGAATCTTTAATCCAATCATCAAAAGAAATTGGACCTATACCGAAGAGATCATCAACCGCAACCCTACATCTACTCCACTCTTTTCTATATGAATCAATGTCCCTTCGATATATAAGTCTTGAAAAAAATGAGCCTGACTTAATAAGATGTCTTATAACAAAGATATATGCCTGTGCTTTATTATCCAAAACAAAAACTCCAGTTTTGTCATCTCTTTTTCGATTCGCCAATAAGAACTCTTTAAAAGGAAAGTGATATTCTTTAAGCCAACTGTCGCCAGTTACGACCTCAAAATAAACATGTAGATGATTAATAGTGGCATCCTGATTTATCTTAAAAAAGTGGTAAATATGGTCAAATTTAGCTACCGGATTTTCCATCTCAATCCAACCAATTTCATTTGCAATTTCGGTAAACTCATGAAACGTCTTGTCAAAAATCAATATATCGAGATCACTTTTTCCATATAGTGCTAAGTCGAGTTCATGATTATTCTTCCAGCTAACATAACTAATCTTAGAATCATCAAGAAATTTTAGAAATTCTAACAATTTTTAAACTCCATTATTGTTTTTGATATTAACTGTTTTGTTGATTTGAAGTTCCGATAGGAATCATATTTACAACTATATAATATAGGTAGGAGCATAATTTATTGGTTTAGATCGTCCATATAAAGAGATTTATATACTTCCATATAACTTTTGAGCATGATATCGAGGCCAAAACTATCAATTGAGTACTTTTTAGATACATTCCTTTGACCTTTTAGTTTTTCTATATTTTGAGAGATATAATTTAGGGAGTTGATGACTTCTTTTTCATTGGCCGAATCAACATAAATACATCGCTCAGAAGGTGGTGAAATTTCTATGTGTGGTGGTATATTTGATAAAATTAAGAAACATCCACAATACATTGCTTCTAAAACTGCAATTGGCAAACCTTCGCCTTTAGACACTGAAATGAAAACATCGGCCTCAAGCATATGTTCAATTGTCTCATCTCTTGATACACATCCCTTAAAACAAATTTTAATAGAAGAAGAAACTTTCTTTGAGAAATCAATCAAGCTTTGCTTATTAATGCCATCTCCTAAAAAAATTATCTCAGCTTGAATGTTTACTAAATTTAGAACTCTCAAAAGCGCTATTTGGTTCTTTATGTCAGTCAAGGCGCCTACATAAACAATTTTAATCATTGAACTAACATCAAAATGTGTCATAGCAAACTTATTGCTAGTTACTCTATCAATACGGCTGTTATTGAATCCGTTAGTTATAGATCGTGTTTTATTACCAAAAAAGTATCTAATTAATTTTGGAAGGCTTTGCTGGCTTGACTTTCCACAAGTTACCACTTTTTTTGATAGCAGCATTACAATTACGTTTAAAAACTGATTTCTTGTTTTAAAAACCTCCCAACTATTATGAAGTGTAAAAACAGTTTTATTCAACAAGCTGAGTTTAAAGGGGAAGATTGCCAGAATGAATATTATGCCTGTAATTGAGTTATGTATATGAACGACATCATAGTCTACTTGGTTGATGTTTCTTCTTATAAGCTTGAAGAGTCTAAAAACTGAACCATCACCATGAAAGAAAGTTATTTTTTTATCAATAGGTATCTCATCTTTTTGTAACGAGGCTATGGTTTGGTCTATTTCATCTTTAAATCCTAGTGAAAATTGGTTATAGGCTGTGGTAGTAGACTTGAGGGTAGGCGTTATTCGAAGTAATTTCATATATTATTTATTTTTTGTTTTCCTATATATCATTTGCTATTTATCAGAAGAAATAACTGAAAAATCCTTTTTATTTTGGCTATAAAGATGATTAATGACATAGCGATATTTTCCAGTTGATGTTTTTGGAATATCCTGCACATCTTTAATAGATATGCTTATTGAAGAGCCAAGTCTATTGAGTAATTTGGTTTTTATCTTGTTTTTAACCATATTATTTAAGACTCCATTTTTGGCAACGATATTAATTTCGATTTCATTTATTTTATTCTGAACTATTTGAAACTTCTGAACATCACCGGTTTGATTACATTCAACACCAATAAAATGAACAAAAAAATTTGAGTCCACATATTGGCCGTCAGGTGTAATTACTCTGTCTTCGCTCCTGCCGGTCACAGATTTTAATTTTGAGAATGAGCGACCGCAAGAACATTTATTATATGGCAATTTAATGCCCCTATCTCCAACCTCATAACGAATTAAAGGCATAGAATAATTATCCAATGTTGTAATGATAATTCTCCCCTCTTCACCATCTAATACAGGATTGTTTTCTTCGTCTAGTATCTCAACAAACTGATGTAATTCCATCAAGTGAAGTCCATCTTGTGCAATACATTCAGATGCAATGCTGCCAACATCACGGGCACCATAATGGTTGTAAACATTACATTTAAAACACTTTACAATTTCTTCCTTCATAAAATCATATAAATTCCCTGCTCCAGTATGAATAGCTTGTTGAGGCTCAACAAATAGGTTGTTTTCATTGGCATATCTCGCAATTTCATAAATTGCATCAGCATAAGCGACAATTAAAGTTGGTTTTTTGACATTAAGTTTTTCGATGCAAAAACGTATATTTTTTTCATTTAACAAGAAGCAATTAAAATAATACCTATTTCTTATAAAGTTTTTAACACGGCCTATGAACCCTTCATTCATGTCTCGTGCTGCGCCCCATATATAGAAAATATCATCGAAACAATCTGCGCCACGCCAGCTATAGGATAAATTCTTATATGCTTGCGAGTATTCTTTGTATTGACGATCTTGTAAAAATTTAGCAGGAACTCCAGTTGATCCTCCAGTATAATTAATAGAAGATCCTCTTTTTTTATGATCATTAGCACTTAAAACATCATAATTAACTCTTAAAAGATCTTTAGTAAGAATAGGCAATCTTGCTAAGATTTCATATGGATTATCCCTCTTAAGGATACTGTATGTAATTCCCATATCTTCAAGGTACTTGCGATAATATGGTATTTCAAAAGAATGAAGCAATAAGGTCGATAACTTTTCTTTTTGTAATTTTTTTATTTTATCAGGAGTATAAAATTGAATAGACTGCAGCTCATCAAGAATTCTATATCTGTCTAAGGATAAATCAGAAGTGAGCTTGTTAAGATATTTTCTCAAAATTCACTCCTATTTATAAATAAAGTTTTAATAAAAATTATTCTGTATCTGTGAAGTATCTCTATTAATCTCAACATCATTACTAACTTCTAAAAAATGTTTTAAACATATAAGAAAAATAGGTTTTAATTTTCCCAAAATTAATTTTTTTGACTTGAGTAAAAAAACTGTGTCTATTGCCAAAGAAATATCTAAGCACGGGAGAAAAGATCTTTGACAGAAAATAATAAATATTCCAACACAGCTTATTGATAAAAATAAATTTAAATAATATTTGACGTCTGTTAAATTTTTTCAAAATATTCCTATCAACGAATAGCTCAAGATCAAGATTTTTGTTAATTGTTACAAGCTCAGTATTGATTTCTAAATCATTATTAATTGTTACAGTTAATATTGCTGATTCAGTTTCGCTAGGAGTATTTATTTCTATAATTTTGTCCTCAAATAAAATATCATCAAAGCAAAAATTGCCTAAACTGTAAAATATGTTTTTGCCTCTATAAGTTTCATAGGACTGTAAGGTGTGGGAATGATGGCCAACTATAAAATCTGCTCCTGAATCAATAAGCTGTCTCGCAATTTTAGTTTGATCCCAATCAGGAAAATATCGTCCCTCAGAACCTCCACCCCAATGCAAAACTATAAAAACCATCTTGCCCTGTTTTTTAAGTACTTGTATTTCCTCACACGATCGATCTAGATCAAAATAATTTAAATGAACTTCTGCATCCGATGGAAGATTAGGATTTGTATCATGGGTGACATAATTTAGTAGTGCAATTTCTATATCACCATTAATTAAAATAGGATTTTGTGATTCCTGCTTATCAGTGCTGGCTCCAAAGTAGTTTATGTTAAGACTATTAAGTAAATCAGTTGTATTTTCAAACCCCTCACGACAATTATCATAAATATGGTTGTGTGCTAGTGTTGATATACTTAAATTTATATCAGCTAAATAATTAAGGGTATCTTTTTTAGTTTTTAAACGTGGCCTTTTTAAAATATTTTCTTTGGTTCCTTCACTTAGACATTCAAGATTGCCAACAACATGATCAGACTCTAATAAAACTTTTGATACATTGCTAAATGGCTTTTTTCTTTGGTTATACAATAAATTGTATCTATTGTTTAAGCTGATATCTCCTATGAAGCTAATTTTCATACAATATATCCTTATAAATTAATGTATGACTAAACATATTTGCTAAAAATCATATGCTCTTATATCAATCAATTCTCTTGTAAACATAGATTACAGACAAAGAAAGATATTTCCCGATAAAATTATTACTAAAGTATTTGAAAAACCACCTATCTATGGAGCACTCAATTGGGGAAGCAAACAAACCCAATCCAAATGTGATGAAAACTTTTTTTTGTACCTTAAATCCATGTTCTGTCAATACGGTTTCAACACGCTTGTTTCTGATGGAATGAAATTCTACGCCATTACTCTTAGTTCTTCTTCTGACAAAACTATGTAATTTTGATAAATAGCGCCTGGCCAACCTCAAAAGTGAATCGCCATTAGCAGTTGTAAAAATTAAATATCCTTTGTGATTTACAAGGCTAGATAGCCTAGATAAAAATTCTTCTTGTTTTTCTTCATAACCTATAACACCAAGTGATAAGACTACATCGGCACTAACTTCTATATCTTCTATACTACCTCTAATAAAATTAATATCTCTGTATCCAGATTTTTCTTGATTTTGATTTGCTAAACGTATCATGTCTTGAGAAATATCTGCACCATACATTTTTGCTCTTAGACCATTCTTTCGCAGGTTTAGAAGAACATTGCCCACCCCACAACCAACATCAACCACAACTCCTTCATTATTTGATGATAGGCAACTTATAACTAAATCTTCTACAACAGCGGCGCGCACTTTTTTCTCTTGATGAAGTAATTTTTTTGAACTAGACTCACTATAAATATCATTGTATTTTTGTGATCTAATATCAAATAACTTAGAAACTTTTTTCATAAATGATTTTCCGTTAAATATATCGACTCTAGTAGAAACATATAAATATCAAACATCTAAAATATTATTCCATTTTTGAATAATATTACTTATAGAATATTTTTCTCTCAAAAGAATCGAATTTTTAGCAATTTTACGACTAAGCTGTTGATTAGTAATAATTTTATCAATAGCCTTTTCTAGACCCAACTCTTTATCATTAGGATTAACCAAGATTCCATTATCTCCATCTTGAATTATATCCCTAGGACCAGTATCACAATCAAAACTTATGCTTGGCAAACCATATGTCATTGCCTCCAGTAGCACATTAGGAAATCCCTCTACTATCGAACTCAATACAAACAAATCAGCCCTTTCATACCATTCACTCATATTGCCAATACTTCCAGGCAAATGAACTCTTTTAGTAATATCAAATTGCATTGCCATATTGTTAAGCATGTCTCTCTCTTCGCCATCACCCAATATTACTAGATCCCAATCTGGGTGCTTATCCTTTAATTTGAAAAAAGCTTTTATCAATAAATCAAACTGTTTGTATTTATGGAGCCTGCCTGAAGCAAGAATTACTTTTTTATTTTGTATGATGATGGAGTTAGGATGAACGGACCGCTCGTTGCTTAAAGGTAAAGGATACGCGGCTGGATTTGGAATTACCTTTACGATATTACTGGGAAAGTTCTGAGTCAACCAATCCTTACTTTTGCTAGTTTGAACTATAATTCTTTTGACACCTTTGAATAGAATTCTATATATCCATAAAAACTTATTATTTAAAGAAGCAAAAGGAGGCCAAGTTCTTTCGCAAATAATCAAAGGAGATTTAATACCTATCATTGATAAAGCTGAGGCAACATTAACTCTTGCAAGAAATGAAATAACTACATCAGGATTTTGATTCTTGATCAACTTTCTTAGATGAATCAACTTCCAAACAAGGTTCAATAATTTAATCTTTGAAAAAAGGTGGCTGTCAGTCACATTTTTTAAAACCACATTATCATTCAATTCGTAATAATTTATGTTTTCTCCTGTAAATGTAGAAATCAAGGTAACGTTATATCCATTTTGAGACCAGTGATTGCATAAAATAGAAACTACTCTCTGAGCCCCACCCATATTCATAGCACTTACTACGATAACAATATTTCTCTTCATTAGTAATTGTTACCAATAGTTTGAAATAGAGTAATATAGGGTTACCAGAAAAAAAGGCATATAACCAATTGTAAAAAGGTGAAGAGTTCTTGGACTACCCTCTTTAAGTATAAATAATAGATAAAAAATAATTGCGTTTCCAATATATCTTATGAAAGAGAACTCATTGCTGTAACCAAGCAATACAACCAAAATCAAACCTAAAGAAATAAATCCGTATACATTCCGAACTACCTTTTTATTAACAAAGATCATAAGCAATCCAAGATAAGCAACCAGAGACATGTAAAGAATGCTCTGATTTATGGGAGAATTCGTTAAATTAAGTTGGGGAGAAACTATTGCAATGATGAGTGAGCTCAACAACAATATAAGAAGGTAGACACCAAAAGAAAGTCTTATTCTTTGTTTATCAATCCAGTTATACAAAAAATAGAACCCTATAATCGGTGCCATGGAAAGATGAATTAGCAGTGAAAATAACATAAAGAGATGCTGCTTTAGGCCCTTTAAATATACTAAAGCAACTAGTAGAAACATAAATGCCATGCCAGACCTGACTCCAGAAGCAAACAGATTTATTACTCTTGGTGTAAAGAAAACCATAAGAAATAGGAGAAGTACAAAAAATAAATATTTTCTTTGTCCAATATTTATGCAATAAATGAAGAAGGTTGTTGAGGAAATTATAAAAGCAAGAATTCCTAATACACCAATACTCGTTTGATTAAGAAAGTCGCTTAATAGAAATACTACAACACGAAATACAGCATCGCCACTTAAAAGAATACTTATAATTGTGCCATAATAACCAAAAATACTATCTAAACTCTGGAATGAATCGGAGTTCATGACTAAAGACATAATATCTCCGCTATCCAAAATATAATGTTTGTTTAGATAAAATACTATATAAGCTCCATATCCTAGAGAAAAAATCAACTGTAGAAATCTAATTAACGAAGATTTTTTTATGGTTATTTGATTCATATCAGTCAACAATCGTTTCTATTAGATTCTTATTATGAATTTTAATATTTGATTCTTGCAAACATTCCAACAAATGCATCCCTAAATCAAATTCTTCGTTATTTTTTTTCAAACCACAATAACTTAACAAGTCATCTGAAATATCTAATTTTTTATTTTCCAAAAAGGTTTTCAAGCTATCTTCATCATCTATTAACATGGCGGCATTAAGATTAATAAGATATTCATAAAAGGCATTACCAAACATATCTACTAACCCGGTCTTCACACCTAAGATCAAGGCTTGAAGTACCGCTGATGATGACATAGTTAAAAACCCATCGCTAGAAGCCAATGCTGCATTGAAATTGAAATTTTCAAATAAATTAAATTTTTGAGATGCTATTTTGTTTCCTTGTTTTATATCGCCAATTAAGATGACATTCAATGGCCTTGAAGAATCAAGATACGCTTGATTTGTAATTCTTCCATCATCTTGTGGATGAGTTTTCATAACCAGAACAAATTCGTTGAAACAAGAAAAATAATCAATGAGTAATTTTTCCGTAAGATACCGCTGACTTTCTTCTTTTGATGGAGTTGAAGCATAAAAAACTATCTTCTTTTGTTCATCAAGTCCAAGTAACTTGTGTAAATAACTTTCATGACTATCAACAAAATTTTCAAAACGATAATTAATCATGGAATTACTTCCTTTGTATGAAATTTTGCCACCTTTAGTAACTGCCAATTTCACAGATTCTGTACTTTCTGATCTTGAAGGACAAACAGCAGAGTCACAATAAAAAATTTCTTCTTCAATATCGCCAAGAATAAAGATTCCTCTTTTTCGAGCTTCAATAGCTAAATTAGTATCAACAGGATTTGTTTGCAATCTACTTATATGTGCATCTATTTTATTATTAAATACAGAATTAACAACGTCTATACTCATACTAAGATCTGCATGATTTTTAAAAATTAAAAGGATATCAGAAATATAACTCTCGAAATTCCACATTAGATTTTTAACATTAAAGACGCCATGTAAAAGTCTTCTTGTCTTTTTAAATTCTATCCGCTTATAGTTTGTTGGAGTAAATGCTAAAGCACCCATACTATATAAAATAATATTAAATTTATTATTAAATTCCTTAACATACATTGAAAAAAAATCTGCGGGTCTATTTTTGGGCGTAGTAATTAAAACTGTAGGGGCATTTCTGTCGACGTGCTTATAAAAATACTCTGTTGGAAGTTTGCTTGGTGAAATATACATGTTAAGTAGCGCAAAAAATCTCATAAAGAGAGAGTTAATTGTTATGCATAAAGTTAATAATCTATTTACCTTCCAAATTATATTTTCAGGTTTATACTCTAAGAAAACGAATGCTTCCTTCATAATCGAAGCTGTTTGTCTATCTGTTATGACCTCTATGTTATCTTCGCTCTTATTTGACAGATTTTTTATTCTTAATGCGCCTCTCAAAACTCCATCTAGCTTTAACTTAACTTGTCGAGGGTATAACTGATATAAAGGTACATTATTAATTGAAGGAATCTTACAGCTTTTAGATTCCTCAAAATGTCGATAGAAATTAATGCTCATACTATCAATGGTATTATTAGTGACTTCAATTGATTCGCCACTTATATTATTTTCATTAGTTAAAAAAACATTATCTTTATCAAGCCTGTATAAGATTAATATATTATTTTTATAATTTTTTTTCCTACTTATCCTTTGTAATAATTTTAAATATATCTTTCTCAGAGGAAATAAGATATACACGGAATCGAATGATAATATTTTTGTATGTTTCATTTTTTATTCTTTCTTAGCTTGAATAGTTTTATAGATTTTTATTAGCTAATAGATTCATAATTGCAGTATGCGCCTTGGGCCAGCTATAGATAAGTGGACTAAAAAAAACAAATTTTAGTTTTTTCTCATTAATAAAATCATCTAGTTTTTGAGATGCGCTCAAGCCTCTAACTCTTTTAACATCATTCAATGAGCCAGAAATCATCGCTGTTTTAGTTCCAAAAATTTTGTAAAGAGAATAAATAACTTCATCCTCCACACCTTCGCAGTTTAACCTTAAGAGTATCTCATAATCATCATATAGTTCCTCAATATGAATCCTAAGCTGATTAAAAAATGTATCACAAGAAACGCCCATTATTGTCACGAATGTATTCTTATCTACAGCATTATTTTCTGAAAAAATAGAACTGCCTTGTGATAGCTCATCTCCTATTCCAAGATATAGCTTAGATATTGATAAAGATTCGGTTCTATTCTCAGTTAAGGCTAAATTAAAAACTGCATCAGCTTTAAGATAAACATTTTTTTTAGATATTATTTTTGGATTAGCCTCAATAAATATAGTATGGAATTCATTAGACCGTTTCCTTATCTTTTTCCTAGCATATAGAATATCTTTCAATCCCTCTTTACTGACAAATTTACCTCGCCTTAATATAACTCCACCTATAAAGCGCTTAATAATTTTAAAATAAAAACTTATATTTGAGCCAAAAAGAGATTGATATTCTTGCCCAAAATGAGTCCCAACATCTATCCAAATTATTTTTCTCATAATATTTATTCCTTTATTTGAATTATTTACAGAGACTTTTTATTTTCAGTCTCAGTAAAACTTAATTCAAATTTGCACTTCATGTCTGTACAAAATCCTTCCTTAAATTTGGCGATATCAATTTCTTTTTTTGAAATATCAGAAGAATTATTTAAATAATGCCTCTCACCAATCTTATACCATTTTAAACCAAGAGATTTCATATGATTTATTGCTATCTGTTGCACTACATGACCTAATGGCTTATCAAATAATTTTCGGTTGTAAGCACCTACCGAATATAGGCCTTCATCTCTGGTGGTCTGAAAAAACCCACCGCCAACAAATTCTTTACTATTAAGATCATTTAACATTACTAAAAAAGCTCTACCTGAATTAATCATTTGGTATTGCTTTTCCCAAGTTGAATCGTTACGCGTTACTCTGCCGGAAGCTGTTTCATGCAAATGTTTGAATTGGTTCCATTTTTTTTTATCGATGTTTAACGAAGTTAAGATGCTTGATTCCCACTCTTGAAGACCTTTGTTAATAAAAGGTTTATAACTTTTTCTGTAATAACTGCGAATTTCATCCAATGTTAGAGACAAATCTATGTACATTTCATGTCTCACAGATACATTGGCATTATGTTCCATTCCTTGTCTATACCAATCAGTTAAAACTGTGTCACAGTTGATCCCAATTGGGCCTTGGCAAGTCACTAATGGCCCTTGAAAACCCATATCTGAGATATTGATTAGGCAATTCATAGCATTTGAGCAGATCTTTTTTCTTTGCTTCCTGGTAGTTGAATCTAAAAATAAAGGCGCTAAAACAGGTTGTCCAGAACTTGTTAATCTTATGCATTCTTTTGATTCCAATGCTGTAAGTAGCCATAATCCACATATTTTACCTCCGGACAGGATTATTATACTTAGGTCATATGTATTAGATTCGTTGTGAGCTAGATATGCATTTTGATAATCTATCATATCAGCGCTATATTCAATTGGCTGATAATCTAGTTTTGCAAATTCTTCGTTCCAAATTTTATGATTACTCTTCCTTGGAATAAATTCAATACCATTCGTTGATAGCTTTTTAAAAAACTTGTCGATAATATCCATAAGAAAATTCCAACTTAGCTAAGGAAAAGTAAGTTAGTCAAGTAAATCCCAAGATAAAGCGGTTCCACGTTCTATATCTCTACCTACTTTTTTACCAAGTACAACATCATAGTATTTTGTTGGAAGGCCTAATCCAGGTCTAATAGCTCTCATATTTTTTTCAGTTATAACGCTTCCTGATTTAATGTCTTCTACAATGTATAGAGAGCGTCTATATTTACGGGAATTTAGTTCTTTTTTACTTGGGCCATAGGAAATTGACCCTATAGATTGCCATGCTCTCTTAGATTCTAAAACCATAGACTTCATTTCACTTGGCTCCATTGAAAAATCACTATCAACACCACCATCACTGCGACTCAAAGTAAAATGTTTTTCAATTACTGAAGCTCCCATAGCAACACTAGCAACAGCTACACCAGTACCCATGCTATGATCTGATAATCCAACTTCACATCCAAACATTTTTCTCATATGTGGAATGGTTGCAATATTAGTACCTTTTGGTGTGGATGGGTAAGAGCTTGAACACTTTAAAAGAATTAAGTCTTTGCATCCAGCGCTTCTAGCAGCTCTGACAGTTTCATCCATCTCGTTAAGGTTCATCATACCAGTAGATATGATAACCGGCTTTCCTGTAGAACAAACTGCTTCAATTAATCGAAGATCTGTATTTTCAAATGAGGCAATCTTATAACATTCTACATTTAATTTTTCTAAAAACTCTACTGCAGTTAAATCAAATGGAGTACTAAATGGAATCATCCCAAGCTTTTTTGCATATTTAAATATTTCTTCATGCCATTCCCAAGGGGTATAGGCTTTATCATATAAATCATAAAGACTAGCTCCCTTCCAAAGATCTAAATCAACACAAAATTCATTTTTTGAATGGTTTATTGTCATTGTATCTTTTGTGTAAGTCTGAAGTTTTAGTGCATGAACTCCAGATTTTGCTGCGGCTTCAACTATTTCAATAGCTCTATCAAAGCAATGATTATGATTTCCTGACATCTCAGCAATAATAAAAGGCTGATGATTTAAACCAATTTTTCTTTTTCCAATTTTTATCATTTGATATTTATTTATTTTTTATACAAGTCATGATTTTTAAGCATCTTACTATAAATTTCATCTAGATTGCCTTTTGAGCAGGCTTTTTTCAATTTTCTAAATTTTAAAATAGAATTATTGTTTAATTCTTTTTTCCTTAAGCCAGACTCTCCTTTAACAGAATAAAAAAATATTTTAGGGTCAAGGACATCTCCAAATATAAAATTAAATATCTCGCTAGCTCTTGGGCGGTGCCAATCACTTGTTACTATAAATAAATTATTAATATCTTTATTTTTTAAACAAAAGAATTTTTTAATAAAATATGCCTCTCCTATTGTGTCTTTTGCAGAGGGTACTTCAAATATAGACTCTTCAGGTATATTAAAATTTGTGATTGCATATTCAGCCATAATTTTTGATAAAGGTTTATTGATTTCATCTTTGTATTTCCAACCAGTAGTAATTAAGTATTCGCTCTTTTTATTTAAGAAAATATCACAAGCTTTTTCTATCCTATTTGAAGAGTCAAAAGAAAGATTATTGCTTACATCAAGCATATGAGATAAACAAATTACAGCAGATTTCTCAGTCAAAGCTTAAACTGTACGTATTAATTGTTTTTGAAGACTTCTCAATCTTAAAGCCTAAACTAGTGAATATCTTTATACTTGCTTGGTTTTTCTTATTTATATTTGCAGTTAATAGACAATTCTGCTTTTCTAAATTAAATGTCTTGATTGCGTCATTTAACAATGTTTCAGATAGTGACATACCTCTGAGCTTTGGATTAATATTGATTGAAATATCACCTACTCCTTTGACTAGATCTATTCTTACAATCCCGGCGTTAATTCCAAAAAACTCTCCAATGTAAAAATAACAATTTTTATTGCCTAATTTTGATTTAAACCATTTTAAATGATCATCATAGAGAATAAACTCTTTATTAATAAACATTGATCTGGTTTGTGGATCATTTCTCCATTTCCATATTTCTCTGCAATCAGAGAGTTTTACTTTTCTGAGAGAAATTTTTCTTTTAATTTCAACACTTGCCTTAATTACGTCCTTCTCCAACTTAGCATTTTTAAAATCTAGAATGTAATGTCCTAGCTTTGAATAAGCAGCTGGGTAAATATCACTATCAAGCATTCGAATTTGATCATAAATACTTTCTAAACTATCTTTGAAATTAATATTATTATCTTTTAGATTCAGTCTCCTAAATTTATATACTTCTCCGGATTGATCCTTAGGTGTAATATTTTTAGACTTAAAGATTTTTATCTGATCAGCAACTGCTCCATATATCCTTAATAAAATTTCATCCAAAGACCCTGATAATTTTACTTTTGATCTGAGATATACAGGTCCTGCATCTAGTTCTTTTTTCATTAACAAAGAACATACCTCTGTTTCCTTGAAGCCTCTCAAAATCATATTCTGAATTGGTGAACCTCCTCTTCCATATGGCAATGGCGAAGAGTGAAAACAAATACACTTAAAATTATCAATAATTTTGTCTTGAACAATATATGACCAGTGAGGGAACATTATATAATCAGGATTTACTTCCTTTACTTTTTTATAAGTAAGGTCTTTTTTCTTTCTGAGAATTAAAGAATTCTTATTTATAATCCTATTTTTTCTTAAGACATCCTCTAGAATTTTATTCTGAACACAGTATAAAATTCTCATCTTATTATTCTTCTTACAACCTCAAAAGCCTCGGCAAGATTCATGCCAGACTCAGCTCCTCGATATTTAGACAATATTTTTATTCTCTCATATGATCTTGAGTGAGGATCTTCTCGCATTTCTAAATCATAAAATTTCAACGCCTCCAATTTTTTCTCCCAAAATTTCTCTATATTGATAAATAAGTTGGGTGCAAATTTATTATGGAGTTTTTTTACAGTGAAGTCAGAGGACGAAGCTATTTCAAAAAATCTAATTTCTGAGTAGCTCTCTTCAGGTTGAGGTCTATATGCGGTGAGAACAGCCTCAGCCGCTATTCTATGATCAATGTTTAGATCTGTTGGTGAATGAACATAAATAATATCAGGATAAAAAAACTTTTTTTGTTCTTCAATAAATTGAATGACCTCTATTATAGGGATTTTATCTATTCTATTATCAGGAAAATCCCCAGCTGCAAGCCAATCTGCACCCAACGAATTGATTGCAGCGGTTGCTGCATCTTTCCTAATCTTTTGATCACCATCATTGCTCTCTGATCTAGAAGAAACTCCATTTGTTAGAGTAATAATAGAAACTTTATCTCCCTCATAAACATGTTTAGCAATTGTTCCTCCGCAACCAATTGTTTCATCATCAGGATGTGAGGCAACTACTAAGACTTTATTTTTCATTAATTTAATCTTGCAAATCCGCTATGAGAAATTGGACCATCAAGCAATTTGTTAATTTCTTTACCGTTATCATAATCCTTAATAACTAAAAAAACTTTCTCGAGTTCTTCAATATAATTTTTTATGTGCTCCTCACTATGATCAATACATGCATAAACAGTATTTGTAGCTAAAATACCCTTTTTAATCATTTCTTGAGTGATATAAGTTTTGCAAGCAAGATGATTATCCTCAAAAGTGAAGGTTGGTAGTGCTGATATTCCAGAAATATTTATTGGAATGTCTGTCTTTTTTGATAGGTTTTGCCACTCTGTTCTGATTGAGTTCCCAATCTTAGAAATAATTTCCCAAGATTGTATTCTCTCCATAATTTCTAAAGTTTTTATAGCTGCTGTTGGGCCTATCCTTTCTGTCCAAAAAGTACTACTGATAAAGGTTGTTTGAGCTGATTCCATTATCTCCCTTCTCCCTACGACTGCTGTGATACCGTATCCATTTCCCATAGCTTTACCAAACATAATTAAATCAGGATCAACATTATATTTTTTATGAATGCCTCCAAAGGTCTCTCTAAATCCGGATGTGCATTCATCAAATATAAGCACTATCCCATTTTTTGTTGCTAAATTTCTTACTTTTTGAAGATAATTATCTTTAGGGCCTTCATTTCTTGATACCTCCATTTTAATCACTCCAATATCATTATTTCTAACTATTTCTTCTAACTCATCTATGTTGTTGTAATGAAATGGGATTACTGAACCAGCCAGATTCTTTGGAACACCATTTGATTCAAGTCCTGGTAACAAATGGCTGTCTAGACCGTCGGATGATTCTATATTTGTTGCTAAATACCAATCATGCCATCCATGATATCCGCAGATAGCAACTTTATCTTTGCCCGAACAAGCTCTTGCAATCCTTACCGCAATGGCATTTGCTTCTCCTCCACTTCTTGCAAAGCGAACCATGTCTGCCCATGGGTTAATTTCAATAAGTTTTTCAGCAAGCTCAACTTCTTCAGGACAGTTGAAAGTTGACATATTCCCTCTATCAATATTTTCCTTAACTGCTTTATCGACCTCATCATTTCCATAACCAAGGGTATTTGTTCCAATTCCCATGATACTCATATCCAAATATTTATTATCATCAAGGTCCCATATATGACAACCTTTAGACTTACTGAAATATGAAGGCCATAAATCTGGTAAGAACATCTCTGGTCTTTTTGAGAGAAGCATTGTGCCTCCAGGAATTAAATTTTTGGCTCTCTTATAGAGCTTTTGCCCTGCTCCCATATAGCTACCCTCATTTCTATTTATGTTTTGATTAATCTCAAAAATATCTGGTGAACATTTTTGCAAGTTAATTATATCAGACCAAGAAAAATATATATTTGGCCAAAAGTGATTAAAAATTTTATCTACTAATATGAAATCATCAAGCTCATCCAGTGTTAATCTAACATGAGAAAAGTCTTCATTTGATGTGATATTGCCTACTTGGAAAATACCAGATTCACGCGCATACTTTGTTACATGCTCTCTTTCATGAAGCTCTTGACAATCAATATGTGATTTCTCTAAAGTGCTGTAACTTAAAACCTCAACATCTAGTCCATCAGGAAAAGTAGGAGGCATTACATTGCTAAAATAGTCAAACTCAGAATTGAGATAGCCCTGAATAACTTGATCTACTAAGTTAGCATCAACAAATGGACAGTCGCCAGTAATTCGAACTACAACATCAGCATCATAGTATTTTGCAGCATCAAAAAAGCGTTTAAGTACATCATTCTCACTTCCTTGAAAGGAAGAAAAACCGAGGGTCTTTATATGCTCAATTAAAGGAATATCTTTGTTTGAATGAGAAGTAGCTACTACTATTTCATCAATTAACTTTGATTTTGAAAGACGCAATAATAATAACTCAATAATAGGGATGCCATTTATGAGCTTCATTACTTTACCTGGGAGTCTGCTAGAACCCATTCTAGCCTGAACTATAGCTACAACTTTCATAAATTATCCCAATTAGCAGGGTTAATAAGATCTGTTACGTTACTGCTTATATTTGGGTAATTATTTATTTGTGTGCTATTAACAGCGCCAATAATTTCTTCAAGCTGATGCTTAGTTTCAACTCCAACAATTACCTTCGTAATTTCAGGAAAAGAAAGCGCATATGAGATACAAGCTTCTATAGGAGAAGCCTTATTGGAATTCATCCAAGTATGCCAGTTATCCCACAATACATTCCATGCTTCAAACTTGCTAGGAATAGATTCTCTTGGTAGAAGTAAAAGCCCCTGTAAAAAACAAGATCTAATATGTATCTCTACACCAGCGGTATTTAGTTTTTTTAACCATCCAGAACTTATAAGGCGCCGGTCCACCAAATTAAGTGGACATTGAACAATATCAAACTTATAAGTATCAAATAATGTCTCAAGCTCAAATGGTGCATATACAGATACGCCTAGATTCTTTACTAAGCCTGACTCTTTAAGAGACTTTATAGCCGTAAGAATTTTAACTCCTTTAGATTCGAATAATTGACTTGGCCTATGAAGTAATAGTGCGTATAAACTGTCTACTCCAAGATAAAAGATCGAATCTCTGATAGACTTGGTGACCCAATCTTCAACATTGTTTATATGATCAGGAATTTCAGGTAGTTTTGTTACCACCTTAAAATCTTTTACGCCTATATCACCCAAAATCTGCTCGCTATCACCATATGCGATAGCGGTATCAATAGTATCAATACCAACGGAAGCAGCATATTGTATAATTGCTTTTCCATCTTCTTGACTTACCTTCCCTCTAACGTTGGAAATCCCATATCTCATACCAAATTGGGCAGTTCCTAAGGCTAGTTTCATTTTGAAATCAAAAGGGTCCTAAATACTTCAACAACCCTATCTTGGTCTTCTTCAGAAAGATTTGGGAACATTGGCAAACTAATTGCTTCACAATAGAATTTTTCGGATTCAGGAAAATCACCGGATTGAAAGCCCATATCAGAATAATAAGGTTGAAGATGAACGGGTATATAATGCACATTCACTCCAATACCTTTTTCCCTCAAGCCGTCAAATACTTGTTTATGAGAAAGCTCAATTTCATCTAACTTTAACCGAACAATGTAGAGGTGCAAAGATGAGTAGCTATAATCCAATTTAATGGGAACCTTGACTGGTAACCCATCTAAAAGATGATCATACCTTCGAGCAATTTCATGCCGTTTTGATATAAACTCACTTAATCTATTTATTTGAGAAACGCCAAGTGCTGCCTGGATATCAGTCATACGATAGTTGTAACCTAAATCAATCTGCTGATAATACCAAGACCCATGAGATGGCTCAGTCATCATGTTTTGATCTCTAGTAATGCCATGAGTTCGATGAAGTGCCATTTTTTCAGCTAGCTGATCATTGTTTGTTAATGCGGCGCCGCCCTCTCCTGTAGTAATAATCTTCACAGGATGAAAGCTAAATACAGTAATATCAGAGTATGCGCAATTCCCGATTGGCTCCTCTAAATATCTGCCTCCAATTGCATGAGACGCATCCTCAATAATCTTTACGTTATATTCCTGACATATTTGGTGAATAGTCTTCATATCACAGGACTGTCCGCAATGATGAACGGGTACTAAGACTTTTGGTAAAGTTCCATTTAACTTTGCATGTTTCAATTTTTTTTGTAGTTTTTTAGGACACATATTGTAAGTTTCAGGATCAATATCAACAAAATCGATATTTGCACCACAATATAATCCAGCATTAGCGGATGCTACAAAAGTAACTGGTGATGTCCATAATAGATCGCCCTTCCCCAATCCAAGAGCCATGCAAGCTATATGAAGTGCGGAGGTTGCACTATTAACAGCAAGTGCATGTTTGGCACCTGTGTTTGAACTTAAGGCATTTTCAAACTTGGGAACCATGGGTCCCTGAGTTAAAAAATTAGATTTCAATACATCTATAACTGCTTCAATGTCAGCATCGGAGATATCTTGGCGACCATATGGAATCACTATTAGATTTTCCCCAATTTTTGTTGGTTAGCTTTTAACCATTGTTGAAGCTCCTGCTTAGTCATCCATTCCTCATTTGATGCACTGTTATAAGAAAAACCTGAAGGCACCATTTTGCCATCTTTAATTCTCAAAGGATCATCGTGCCAGTCATTGATGACAGGTAAAATCTTATAATAACCTTCATATTCATAGGTAAAAGGTGAATCCTCCTCTCCAATCATTTGCTCATGTAGCTTTTCTCCAGGTCTGATGCCTATGAATTTATGAGTTGCATCAGGAGCTACAGCATTTGCAATATCTGTTACCTTCATAGAAGGTATTTTCTTGACATAAATTTCACCACCAACCATATCTTCAAAAGCATGCCATACGAGATTTACTCCCTGTTCTAGAGAAATCATAAAACGCGTCATTCTTGAATCAGTTATTGATAAAGTTCCACTAATTTTTTCCTGATTGAAAAAAGGTATGACTGATCCACGAGATCCCATTACATTTCCATATCTAACTACAGAAAATTTTGTTCCGTGTTCTCCTGAATATGCATTACTTGCTAAAAATAACTTATCTGATGCTAGCTTTGTAGCACCATAAAGATTTATTGGACTACTAGCCTTGTCCGTAGATAATGCCACCACTCCCTTGACTCCTTTATCTATGCAAGCATCAATCAAATTCATTGCGCCATTAATATTGGTTTTAATACATTCAAAAGGATTATACTCAGCTGTAGGCACAATTTTTGTAGCAGCTGCATGAACTACATAGTCTACGCCGTCTAGTGCGCGATACATTCGATTACGATCTTTCACATCTCCAATAAAGAATCGTACTCTAGGATCATCGGCATATATTTTTGCCATGTTCCATTGTTTCATTTCATCTCTTGAGAGAATTATAAGTTTTTTAGGATTATACTTTTTTAAAGTCATAGGAACGAAAGTTTGTCCAAAAGAACCGGTCCCTCCAGTGACTAGTATTATTTTATCTTTTAACATTTTTTAATCCTCTGTATTTATATTTAACTTTATAAGATCTTCATAACTTAATATTTGGGTTAAATGGTCATCATGAAATCTCAATATCTGATCGCAGTTCTTAAGAGTTGTTAACCGATGCGCAATGATGATTACAGTTATTTTTTTATCAAGACTATCTATGGCTTTCATTACAGCTTGCTCAGTTTCATCATCAAGGGCACTAGTTGCTTCGTCAAGAAAAATCACATTTGACTGCTTGTAAAAAGCTCTTGCAATTCCAACCCTTTGTCGCTGACCACCTGAAATTCGCATCCCTCTCTCACCAACTATAGTCTGGTAACTATTTTCCCAACTTTCAACGAGGTCAGATATTTGAGCGAGTTGAGCTGCTTTTTTAACCCTGGAATGATCAATATCATCATTGGCAAGACCAAAAGCAATATTTTGTTCAAGTGTGGAATCAGTTAAGTAAATATTTTGTGGAACACTAGAAATATGACTTTGCCATGATCTTTTATTTTTATTATTTATAGTTATATTATCTACTTTCATCTCACCACTCGTTGGAATAAGAAGTCCCATAAGAATATCAACAAGTGTGCTTTTACCACAGCCAGTCACTCCAACTATTCCAATAACGGATCCTTTAGATATTTTAAGGTTTATATTCTTTAATATCCATGGTGAATCTTTAGAATATCTAAAGCTTAAATCTTTTAATTCTATGGATTTTTGAAAAGAAATCGGTTCTGATTGCGAAAGATTAATACCATCAGGAAGTGGCTGATCCAAAAGATCCAATACGTCTAATAATGAATATTTTGAAGCTTTGATTCTGCTGTAAGATCCATAGGCTTTTTGGAGTAAAGGCAGTAATCTTTGAGCTCCAAGTACAAAAATGCCAAGCAATGGTAGAACTTTATCAATTCCTCCAGTACTAAAAGTTGATGAATAAGCAAAAATTGCAATTATTGTTATTCCTATTGCTTCCATACCAAACCTAGGACTTTGAGCAATAATCTCATTTCTCCATGAAGCTTGTCTCATTTCAAGATCTGATTTTTTGTAAAGTTGTGTATAAAAACTTTGATTATTATTTATAAGAACGTCACGAATACCCTCCAGACCCTCTTGCAAAGACTTAACCATTAAATCTGATTTGTTAGCAACAATCTGACTATATTTATTTAGAAAACCTCGAGTTGATAGCATCACTATTAAATATAATCCACCAAAACCAAAAAATGCCATCGACGTAATAAATACATCAACCATTAAGAGCACTATGACTATTCCAAAGATTATTAATACAGAACTTATAAGGTTTAGAAGGGGATAAATTATTCCACTTGTTACTGTTTTTGTTTTAGTAATAATCCCATTAATGACTTCACTGCTATTCCTAGATACATGAATTTCATAATCTTGATAGAGAGTATGACGATACATATTTATACTTAAATCTGCGCCTGTCGTAAACGAAATCCTTATCATTGCCCATAGCAATATTACACGAATTAATGCTGCAAGCAGGATCAGTATCACGAAGATTATAGTTAATGGCATCACTAAATCATCTGGTGTGCCAATATCAAAAAACTCGATAAAAGGCTTAGCATAGTTGAGATTAAACAAATATTCAGGCTCAGAAAGTGCAGTCAAAAATGGAAGGACTGCACCTAAACTTAGCATCTCTAAAAAAGAAGTAAAAACAATAAAAACTTGCAGTATTAAAAACTGCTTTTGCCTATGCTTAGGTAAATGATTCCAAAGATTTTTTAACATTCTTCTTGGCTTTTATAAATAATAAATCTCATTGTTAACTGCTAATAAAACTTCTTTTGAATTATTTTTAAAGTGCTTTGTCAGATATTTCAAACTGAGACTTAACATCATAAAACACTCGATCTTTTGCTAGCTGCAAATCTAAATTTAGAAACTGGTCGTGAGCAACAGCCAACAAAATTCCTGAATAATCTGAAATATTTATCTTATTAATTGGGAGAAGATCTATATCCAAATGGGCTTTTACCTCATCTTTATCAGCACAGGGGTCGCATACAAAAACATTTGCACCATGTCTCTTAAGTTCATCAATGATATCAATCACTTTTGAATTTCTTATATCAGAACAATTTTCTTTAAAGGTTATACCCAAAACAAGAACTTTGCTATTTAAAATTTTGAGTGATTTTAGAGCCATTAACTTTATTAATTGTTTTGCAACATATGATCCCATACCATCATTTATGTATCTGCCAGCAAGAATCATTTTTGGGTTGTAGCCGACCTCCTGAGCCTTATGAGCAAGATAATATGGATCAACGCCAATACAATGACCTCCAACAAGTCCAGGCTTAAATGATAAAAAATTCCACTTTGTTTCTGCTGCTTCTAAAACATCCTTAGTTTTAATATCCAATTTTTCAAACATCATAGCAAGCTCATTAATGAAAGCTATATTTATGTCTCGTTGTGCATTCTCAATAACCTTTGCAGCTTCTGCGACCTTAATTGATGAGGCCAAGTGAGTACCAGCATCTATAATCTTAGAATATAAACCATCTACTACTTTTTCTACTCTTGTTGTTGATCCTGATGTGATCTTTTTTATTTTTTTAACCGTATGTAATTTGTCACCTGGGTTAATTCTTTCTGGTGAATAGCCACAAAAAAAGTCTTTATTAAATTTAAGTCCAGATTTCTTTTCTAGAACTGGAACACATATTTCTTCAGTTGCGCCTGGATAAACTGTAGATTCATAAATAACAATATCGTCTACTGAAAGGATATTTCCAACTGTTGTGCTTGCTGCTAATAATGCGCTTAGATCTGGTTGGTTTTTACTATCAACAGGAGTAGGAACTGTAATAATGTAAACATTGCAATCGGCCAAAAAAGAAGGATCAGAGTATACCATTCCTCCATTACTAAAAAACTCTTTTAGCTGCTTTTGACTTAATTCTCCAGTTCTATCTAGACAAGACTTCAGCTCACTAATACGAAAATTATTTATATCGTAAGCTACTACCTTAAATTTTTCTGAAAAAGCATGGGCTAATGGTAAGCCTACATAACCAAGTCCAATAATTCCAATTTTATACATTACTTCTTTTCCTGATTATAAAAATCTAAGTACCAATCAACAAATTCGCTGATACCATGAGTAATGGAGGTTGATGGCTTATAATCCATATCCATTACTAGGTGCTCTACACAAGCAAAAGTTTGAGGAACATCACCAGGCTGAATTTCCATCATATTTTTTTTAATTTTAGTACCCAATTTCTTTTCGATTTCTTCAATGAAATTCATTAATTTAATTGGATCATTATTGCCAATGTTATAAACTTTGTAAGGTGCTGGTGAACTAGATGCATTTCCCTTCCATTCACTATTACCATCAGCCGGTTTATCAATAACTCTAATAATTCCAGCAACAATATCATCAATATAGGTAAAGTCTCTAACCATATTGCCTTTGTTATATACTTCAATAGTGCCTCCCTCAACAGCAGCTTTAACAAATTTAAATAGCGCCATGTCAGGGCGACCCCATGGACCATAAACAGTGAAGAATCTTAATCCAGTTGTACTGATATCATATAAATGGGAGTATGTGTGAGCCATTAATTCATTGGATTTTTTAGACGCTGCATAGAGTGAAATCGGATGATCGACATTATGCTCTGTGCTGAACGGCAATTCTTTATTCAAACCATAAACTGAAGATGAAGAGGCGTAACTGAGGTTCTTTATATTGTTATGTCTACATGCTTCTAAAATATTAATGAATCCTATAATGTTTGAATTCACATATGATTCTGGGTTTATAAGAGAGTACCTGACACCTGCTTGAGCTGCGAGGTTGCAAACACCATCGAATTGTTCCCCATCAAATAGTTTATTTATTTCATCTTTATCTTCTAATTTTAACTTTATGAATCTTAAGTTTGGATGAACTTTTGAAGATACTGCTTTACCGTATTCGATTGATGAAACGTCTATGCCATCTCTATTAAGACGTCCGTGCTTTAATCTCACATCATAATAATCATTAATAGAGTCTAATCCAAAAACCTCATCACCTCTTGCAACAAGATTATGCACTAAATGGCTTCCAATAAATCCCGCTGCACCTGTTACTAATATCTTCATTTAGTCAACTCCAAATAAGTCCCTTGTAAAAACCTTGTCAGCAACATCGTCTAAATCTGTGCTCAGACGATTCGAAATAATTAGATCTGAAATCTCTTTGAAGTTTTCCAGCGAATCTAAAACCTTTAAATTTTTAAATTCATTTTCTTTTAAATCTGGTTCATAAATAACAATTTTTATACCCTTATCTTTAATTCTTTCAATAATGCCCTTAATAGCGCTAGATCGAAAATTGTCCGAACCCTTTTTCATTGAAAGTCTATATATCCCAATAATTCTTGGTTTCAAGTTAATAATTGAGTTTGCAATAAAATCTTTGCGTGTAGCATTTGATGACACAATAGCCTGCATAAGTTCCTGAGGCACCTGGTTAAAATTAGCTAGTAATTGCTTGGAATCTTTCGGAAGACAATAGCCACCATAACCAAATGATGGATTATTATATCCTCCTCCTATTCTCTCATCCAAACAAACTCCATTGATAATACTCTCTGCATCTAAGTCCTGAGCTAAGGCATAAGAGTCGAGCTCATTAAAGAACGATACGCGCATAGCGAGGTATGTGTTTGAAAACAACTTAACAGCCTCAGCTTCTGTTGAATCAATAAATAAGGTTTCTATATTTTGCTTCATAGCGGCCTTTACTAATATTTTAGCAAATGTTTTTGCTGCTTTAATTTGGCTACCCACTATAATTCTTGAAGGGTAGAGATTATCTTTTAAAGCCTGTCCCTCTCTTAAAAATTCAGGTGAAAATAATATACGATTAGTTGAATATTTTTCTTGTAATAATTTTGTATGCCCTACAGGAATAGTGGACTTGATTACCACATATGCTTCCTTGTTTAATTCAAGTACATCTCTGACAACATTATCAACCGAACTAGTATCAAAGTAATTATTTTCAGCGTCATAATTAGTTGGCGTAGCTACTATCACAAAGCATGCCTCTTCATAAGCCATATGCTTATTAAGAGTTGCAGACAAATTAAGATCTTTTTCACTAAGAAATAATTCAATTTCAGGATCAGCCACAGTAGAGATCTTGTTATTAATCTTATCTACTCTATCTGAGTCTATTTCAAGCACAGTCACATCATTATGCTGACTTAAAAGAACAGAAAGCGACATCCCTACATAACCAGAGCCTACAACAGTAATTTTTATTTTATTTATCAAAACTAGGCCAATAATTTAGTATTAAATGTTCGAAACTATTTAGTTTTACAAAAATTTTAGAAATCAGGTGACCTTCTCATTAAAAAAATAATGTCTTATAAAAACTAATAAGACGCTTGAGATGCCACCTAAAAATGCAATTATGATGCAAATAAGTGCTCTATTAGGCTCAGATTTTTTTTCCATAACAGCAGGAGGATCAATATATTCAAAAACGTAAAACTGATTTGCATCAATAAGAGTTAACTTTTTAGTTTCATCTTGCACAAGTTCTGCTAAGACTTGCTTAATTTCAGATGAGCCTGTCATGGAAATTTGTTGATTAAGGTAGCTAACAGCTTTTTCGGATCTTTCTTTATCTTTTTCTCTATAAAACTCATTAACTTCATTAATAACTAACTCTGTCCATTGCTTTGCTAGAAATGGTGATTGATGTTTTACTGATATAGTAATAAAAGCTGAATTTTTATCTTTTGCTAACCTTAAATGTTTACTTGTGAATTTTTTAAAGGCTTCTTGAGCGCTTGGTTCATCTTCCCATGAATCGCTGCTTGTTTTATAAATACGTTCATCATAAATAACTGTATTTGTATCAGAACTCCATGAATCAAGGGCCATGAGATCCGGTAAAAAAATATTTGTTAGTATGTTTTTTTCAAAAAAGCTTAATGATTTAATTGTTTTCATTGCTTTTTCAGAATTAGCTTCACCACCACCAGAGGATAAATTTATACCAGTTAAGCCTGCAAGGCCTCGATAACTCTGAAGAGCTCCAGAAATACTACTAGATGAGTCAACAGGAGCTAGCAATGCTTTAGATTCATATACGTTTGGCAATAATAGGCTATAAACAACAGCAAAAATTGATGCAAAAGCCGTCAAAGAAATGATAATAATTTTTCCTTGCCAAAGAACTTGTAGAAGCTCTATAAGATTTATTTCATCATCAATATTATCGGATTGGATGTTCATATTTACTTATAATAATAACTATTTATTAATGTATGAGTTAAGTTTATCGTATTCTTGTTTCTTTTTGATAATAAATTTCTTGGTTGCAATTGATTTTTCTTTAATACCTTTGGGTGTCAAAATATATACATAATTCATTTTTTTGCTTGATTTACTGAAGTTATGCATCTTGACAAACCCAAGATCTAACAATGCCTTGAGACAATAATTGACTTTTCCAATGCTAAAGCCGGTTTTTTGGGCTATCTCTCTTTGAGATGCATTAGAGTCATTTTGAATATGATGCATAAGTTCTAAATGATCTTCTGTGATTTTATTAAATTTTGTCATGACAATTTAAATAATTACGAATGCGAAATTGCAATAAAAAATAATTAAGACTAATAGCTACCGCACGGATTATTAATTTAAAGCTATGATTAATTAATTACCGTTCAACTATTGAACTGTATTGTAAATTAAGTTTGCTAAAATTC
>MDTG01176485.1_pt1 | contig 26531 bp, 20 predicted proteins | sample 811421 | NCBI WGS metagenome assembly MDTG01 (sample SAMN05326645, study PRJNA326480) | marine metagenome | isolation source: seawater | place: Pacific Ocean: South East | collected 2011
AACACTGGGGGATCCCGGGCGACCGGATCGATCTCTTCACCAGCACCCTCGGCAAGGCGCTGGGTGGTGGTGCGGGCGGTTACATGGCCGGCTCCCGGGAGATGATCGACCTGATGATCCAGCGAGGCCGACCGACGCTGTTCTCGAACGCCCTTCCGGCGACCGTCGCCTGCAGCGCGGACAAGGCGATCGAGATCCTGATGACCGAACCCGAACGGGTCGCCCGACTCCGCGACAACGTGGCGTACGCCCGCGACGGGATCCGACGCGTGGGGTTCGACGTGCTGGAGAGCCCGACCGCGATCCTGCCGATCATCGTCCACGACACCGCGAAGGCGATCGCGATGAGCAAGCGGTTGCTCGAACTCGGCGTCTTCGTGATCGGCTTCGGCTATCCCGTCGTCCCCGAGGGCGAGGCGCGGCTGCGATGCCAGATCTCCGCCGCGCACGAGACGTCCCACCTCGACACCTTCATCGAGAAGCTCGAGGTCCTGAAGGCGGAGTTCTGAACCTCGCCGCCCGCGACACCGACGCGACGGCGAGGCGACCGGGTCGAACGTGAACGCGGCCCCGATCCGATGGATCGGGGCCGCGTTCACGTTCGTGGACCGGGAGGCGTCGGGACGGGGGTCAGTCGTCATCACCGCCGCGGCGACGCGGGCGGTCCGGGCGATCGGATCGACGGCGTTCGGAATCCATGTCGCGTTCGTTCGACTCCTCGTTCCGCTCGACCCGGCGCCGTCTCCGCTCGTTCGAGCGTTCCCGGCCCTCTTCGTCATCGCCGCCGCGCATGCGGTTTCCGCCACGGTTCCGATCCCGTTCCGGACCGCCTTCCGACATCATTCGGCGGATCGCCTGTTCCAGTCGGTCGACACGCTCGTGCAGATGCCGGTTCTCCTCGGCCAGTCGCTGCTGGCGTTCGGCGAATCGCCGCATCATCTCCTGGAGATTGCGTCCGGACTCGCCCTGCATCCGCTGGAATTCCCGGCCGCGTTCCTCGAATCGCCGGTCGCGTTCGTGGAACATCATCTCCGTCGCACGCCGGCCCTCGTCCTGTCGCGCCACGACCCGCTGGATCTCCTCCTCGAACGCCCGGGCGAGTTCGTTCATCCGCCCGTCGCTCATCTCCGCGAATTCGTGCATGCGATGGTCGCTGGTCTCCGCGAATTCATGAAGTCGGTGCGCAGCCTCCTCGGCCCACTGGCCGCTCCGCTCCGTCATCTCCTCCATCCAGCCGCCGATCTCGTGACGGGCCTCCCCGATCATCCCCTCGACGTGCCCGACCATCTCGTGCCACATCTCCTCGCGAGCACCGTCGTGGAACCGCTCCTCGTCGAAATCGTGGTCCTCCTCGAATCCGTGTCCGCCCTCGAACTCCTCGAAGTCGAAGTCGAACTCCATGGACATCTCGCCGTCGCCGCCACCGAAGCGATCGCCGATCATCTCCCGGATCACGGCTTCCATCTCCCGGGCGAGCGCCTCCATCGACTCCGGGTCGTCGTCATCGAGGGAGCCGCCCCGCACCGCCGCGACGGCCCGCGCGAACTCCTCCTCGGAGTCCATCACGGCCGCGCCTCGGAACGCGCCGGCCACGGCCGGAAGCCCGCGCACCTCGTTCGTCTCGTTCAAAATCACCACGGTTCCGCCCGACCCCCGGCGGATCTCGCCGACGTGCCCGACGCCGTCGATCACGACCGCGGCTTCATCGCCGTTCGAGACGATGTCGAGGGTCTTCGTCTCCACTCGCGGCGGGGTCTCCGGTGAGGACGTGGTCGGGGCGCAACCCACGGTTAGCGCAGGCGCCAGCCCCAGACCCAAGACCATCGCGGCGAGGTGAGTGTGGCGAGCGTCCGATTTCGGCGACTGATGCATGCCGGTGATCTCCGGGGTTGGTGCGTGGCGATCGTTCCGGCGCCTCCGCGGGTGCCGGTCCGACCGTCGATTCGTGGGTCCCATGATCCACTTTCCGGCGCGAGAACGCCAGATTCGATCCGTGAAATCGGCGGGTCCTTCAGGAAATGCTGATGCTCGGCATCTGGAGCTTGCCCTGCATGGAGACCATCGAGATCCGGGAGGCGGTCTGGCTCACCATGGCGTCGAAGGATTTCGCGAGGGTCGGCTCGTTCCAGTTCGCGGTCGGATCCCCGAGATCCGAATTCACGCGGAGGGCGGGGGTGATGGGGACGCCGCCCAGGAAGGGCAGTCCGAGCTCCTGGGCGAGCGTCTCGGCCCCCCCTCGTCCGAAGAGGTCGTATTCCTTGCCGTCGTCGCCGACGAAGAAGCTCATGTTCTCGACGATGCCGAGCACCTCGACGCCGAGTCCCTCGAACATCTTCACGGCGCGTCGCGCGTCGTCCTGGGCCACCTTCTGCGGCGTGCACACCACGATCGCACCGGTCAGCGGCAGCAGCTGGGCGAGGGTGAGCGGGACGTCGCCGGTGCCGGGGGGGAGATCGACGATGAGGTAGTCCAGTTCCTGCCATTCCGTCTGGAGCGCGAGTTGCTTGAATGCGCCGTGGGCCATCGGTCCCCGCCAGACCAGGGCCTTGTCCGGCTCCACGAGCTTGCCGATCGTCATCGACTTGATGCCGTGGGATTCGAAGGGCATCAGCATCGAACCGCGGGCGGTGACCTCGACGTCGTCCAGCCCGAGCATCGTCGGAAGGGATGGACCGTAGATGTCGCCATCGAGCAGGCCCACCTTCGCGCCGTGGCGGGCGAGGCCCACGGCGAGGTTCGTCGAGATGGTGCTCTTGCCGACGCCGCCCTTGCCCGCGCCGACCGCCACGACCTGGCGGACGCCCGGCAGGGGACTGGCTTCGTCCTGCGTCTTCTCGTTCGGTCGTCGGACGTCGGCGGTGAATTCCACGTCGACCGTGTCCACGGGGTGGCCGACCTCCCCGGCCGCCCCCCGGACGGCCGCCTCGATGTCGTCGCGGATCCGGTCCTTCATGGGGCAGGCGGGCGTGGTGAGCTCCACCGTGATCATCACCCTCGGTCCGTCGACGTCGTGGCGCTTGACCATGCCGAGCGTGACGAGATCCTTTCCGAGGTCGGGATCGCGGACGGTGCGGAGGGCGTCGAGGATTCGTTCGGGTGTGAGGGCCATCTGGTCGCCAGGAAGGAGGGGACGAAGGGGCTCCCGGATCGGGAGGCCGGAATGCAGGGTCCGGGAACCGATGGGTTCGGACCGGTCGGGGCAAGGATCTCACCTCCCGGAGGAGGTGGGTCGATCATGATACGACGACCCGGCGAGTCGTCGTCGCTACATCGTCGTTTCGCATCATCTCCGTCGCGAGTTGCAACCGCCTCGGATCTCGGCCGTTTCCTTCCTCACCCGGTCATCGTCGCACCCCCCAGGGAACCCACCGTCATGAATCGACTTCGCAAGACGCCCCTTCTCCTGATCGCCGCGGCGGTCGTCGCCGGCGGATCCGCCGTCGGGGCCACGCCCCCCAAGGATGCGGGCCCGGTGTCGACGTCCAAGGACGCGGACCCCGGGAATCCGGCGAGTGCCGTCGGGTCCACGAAGCGGACGGTCGACCCGATTCGCAGCGGTGTGTCGGAGGCCGGCTGGCTCGACGCCCTGCGCAACGTCCGGGTCACCGAGTTGCAGGTCCCGCTCATCACGAGCCTGGTCCGCACCCACCTCGATCGCACCGACGTCTGGCGGCGGTCCATGGGCATCGAGCTCGGCATGGTCGTCGAGGAGATCCGACGGATCCGGGAGTCCGGCGGCGACATCCCCCCCGAACTGACCACCCGCGTCCGGATGATCCGTGGCTCGATGCCGAAGTGGAACACGACGCAGCGCCTGATCCTCGCGGAGTTGACGCCCGGGCAGGTCGAGTCGCTGCTTCTGGAGATCGACGAGGTCAAGGCGAAGCGAATGGCGAAGCGGACCGCCGAGCTCCGGGAACGAGCGATGCGAGACATGAAGAAGGTCCGGGCCGCCGACGGGGAGACGCGACCCGCGGGGATCGAACCGGACGCCCGACCCGAGGCGGAGGCCGCCGAGCCGGATGCGAAGGTCGTCGTGGCGGCCCCCTGGAGTTTCGCCCAGACGGCGGGGGAGTCCGCCGCGGAGCCGGACGAGGATTCCGACGGATCGGCGCGGAAGTCCGACGGCTGAACGTGTCCTTCACCATCCGCCCTTCCACGGGGCAACGCGGATCGAACGACGACCGCCCCGGCACCAGCCGGGGCGGTCGTCGTTCGATCAGGCGGGTCGATCGGGTCAGCCGCCACCGGCGACGATGATGTCGTCGTACTCCCGGATCACGGTGGGGGTGCCGTTGGAGGCGCTGCCGACGATGTCCGTCACCGGGCTGCTCGGTCCGCCGGGGCCGTCCTCCACGCTGAAGAAGACGCCGTCCTTTCCGGCCGAGATCACGATGTATTCACCCCGGGGGGCGCCGGACTGGGGCTGTCGGGCGGCGCCGATCGCGGGCGTCCGCAGGATCTGGGCGAAAGTGTCCTCCCGCGGCGTGGCGGAACTGGTCGTGGTCTTGTTGAGGATGCTGCCCGCGGTGTTGTCGTCGGTCTGGTCCTGGGCGAGATCACCGAGGGCGGTGGCGTTCAGCACCCGGGCCTGGCTGTCGAGCGAGAACTGCGTCGAGCGGACGTTCGATCCGACCATCGGCCCGTTGGCTCGGAGACGACGGGCGTACATCAGGGGATTGCCCCAGGCGTCGAGCACGGTCGGCAGGAACCGGATCTCCTCCAGCACCCCGCTGTCGTCCGCGTCGTACTTGACGGCGGCGAACTGGGATCCCTTCGGGCTGAAGAACGGGGCGTATCGCTTGCCCTGCACGAAGGGGCCGTCGCCCACGGCACCGGCGTAGACCGCGATGTCGAAGTTGCCGTCCGGCCCGTTGAAGCTGATCACGGTGCCCTGCTGACCCGATTCCTCGGGATCGAAGTCGATGCTTGCGAGGTCGGTGTAGGCGACGCCGTTGATGTAGATGGGAAGTTCGTCCTCGCGGACCGCGCCACCGGAAAGGTGGAGCACCGCGTTCTCCATCGGCGAGATGAGGGGATCGGCGGCGAGCACCTCCTCCGGGACGATTCCGGGGTAGTACCCGAACTGCTGCGCGAACGCATCGCACGCCTTGGCGAACTCCTCCATCACGGAGGTGGTCTCGGTGACGCGGGCCTTCTCGCGGACCTTGCCGAGTGCGGGCAGCAGGATGCCGATCAGGAGGGTGATGATGCCGATCACGACAAGCAGTTCGGTGATCGTGAAGGCTCGACGAAGAAGGGAGCGATGGGGGGTGCGGATCATGCGAATCCTCGGCTGTTTACCGACCGACGGGCGGACCGATCACGTCCGATCGACCGTCGATCGGACCGCCTCGACACGATGTCGAGGCCGATGAATCAACTCGAGGCGGTCGGCGGACGGTCGGTCGGCCGAGCGATCCGCGCGGCGATCTCGGTGGGCGGGATCGAATCCTCGCCACGCTCGTCCGACGGAAGCATACGTTGTCGGATGCCGATCGAGTTGCGTCATCCGCGTGGATTGGCGGGAATCCGCCATCCAGATCACCCTTCCCCCGCCTTTTCGGCCTCCGGGGGGCCGGTTCCGGCCCCGGTCCGGAGTTGCCGGAGGCCTTCGTACACCACCACCGCGACGGTCGTGGCGAGATTCAGACTTCGGATCCCGGGGGCGTCGACCATGGGAAGCGTGAGGATTCGATCGGCGCCGTGAGTCGTCTCGAAGTCCCGGGTGAAGTCGGCGCCGACGCCTTCGCTCTCCCGCCCGAAGATCAATCGGTCGCCACGTCGGAACGCCGCGTCCCAGATCGGTCGGCCGCGTCGCGCGGTGAGGAGCCACGATCCACCGTCGACGGACCGATCGCAGTCGTGCCAGGTCTCGTGTTCGACGCAGTCCACCTGCGACCAGTAGTCGAGCCCCGCTCGCCGAAGCGCCTTTTCGCCCATGTCGAATCCGATGGGATGGACGACATGCAGCCGGCACCCCGTGGCCGCGGCCGTCCGGCCGATGTTGCCGGTGTTGTTCGGGATCTCCGGATTCAGGAGGACGATCTCGAAGTTGGGATGGTCGTCGGCGGTGTTCATGAGGCCGTGAAGTCCGGGAGGCTCGTGACCCGGCGTCGTCGAGCCGATCGACGGGTCCGCAGCATAAGGCACGCCGGCAACCCGCCACGGACGGGCATCGACCCCGGAGACGTCCGGACCGGGACGGAGTCGCCGATCGGACCGGCCGTGGCTACCCTCGTGAGATGCGGTCCCCACGACTTCCGATCCTCGTCCTGCTGGCGTCCTTCCTGTCGGGAGGGCTCCTCGCCCGGGCCGACGGTCCGGTCCGCCCCAACGACGACTACGTGGTGGTTTCCAGTCATCGCTGCCGGGACACCGACGGCTGGCGACAGGTGGTGGGGGCGCTGGCGGCGAAACACGACGCGGAGATGCTCTTCTTCGATGAGGATCCGTCGGAATTGCTGCCGGAACTCCGGCGTCGGCGGCCTCGGATCATCGGCGTGGTGGCGATGCCCGACGAGGCCGGCCGGGATCGCGTGGGGGCGTTCAATCGGACCTTTCGCCGGATCATCGACGATCCGTGGCTCGATGCGCGGTGGGGACTGGTCACCGGTGCCGAATGGGCGGACGCCATGGAAGTCGTCCGGGCCACGAAGCCGCTGGTCGTGGGGCGGATCATGGCCAACACCCCGGTGCCCTTCGGCCCCGTGCCGCACGGCGTCTTCTTCGACGAGGGCGTCGCGGGGCGTCGGGTGGAACGTACCGACGGGGGTGATCCCGTCGAAGTGATGGGCGACATCGAGATCGTCGACGACTTCGTGTCCGCGTTCAACGGTGATCCCCCGGACCTGCTGGTGACGAGCGGGCGGACGAACGAGGAACGCTGGATGCTCGGCTACCTCTTCGACGGTGGGCGGGTGGTGGTGGGGGAGGAGGGCGATCTTCGCGGTCGCCTGCTCGATGGGACGGAGATCCCGATTCGGAATCCGGGGCCGATGGCGATGCTGGGTGCGGGGAGCTGCCTGCTCGGTTTCATTCCCGGGTCGGAGGTGCTTCCGCTCGCGTTCATCCACGACGCCGGCGCCCGCCAGATCGTCGGCTACGCCTCGACGACCTGGCACGGGGCGGGTGGTTGGGACGTCTACCGGCGGTTTCTCGACGAGCCCGGGCGAGGCACGCTCTCGGAGGCCGTCTGGCTGGCCCAGCAGGAACTCATCCGACGATTCGCGACCGAGTATCCGGGCGTTCCCGAGGTCAGCACCGAAGGGTTCGACGAACGCGAGGTCTTCGAGTTCCAGCTCGCCGTCGCCGACGCCACCGGCGTCGACCGGCGAGCGGATCGATTCGAGGATCTCGCCGGTCTGCTCTGGGATCGGGATGCGATCGTGCTGCTCGGGGATCCCGCATGGCCGGTTCGACTGGAGGCGAGCCCCCTGCCGTGGACGAGCGAGATCGTCCGCGACGGCGATCGACTGGTCGTCGACCTCGCCGTGCACGCCGACCTCGCCGACGGCCCCACGCCGATCGTCAGGCTGCCCGAGCGGATCGTGCCCGGATCGGTCATCGGGGACGATGGTCTGGAAGTCACCCTGACGCCGGATCTGATCTTCCTTCCCGATCTGGCCGAACGGATGCCCGGGACGTCCTTCCGACTCGAGTTGGATGCGCCGCTCGAAGGTGGTCCGGATTCCGGGCCCGGGGTCGATCGGGAGACGAGGCGTCGCGTCCTCGAACTGATCGCGCCGGGAGCGCGTCCGCGACTCCGCGCCGTCCTCGAGGACGCCGGCCCGAACGAGATCGAACTGGTCCGGGCGCTGGAGGGGGTCACGCCGTCCCACCGCGGGTCGATGGCCTTCCTGATCGCGAACATGCCGCCGGCGGACCGTCGGATCATGACCGCGGCGGCGCTCCGCGAATCCGTCGAACTGGCGCACGACTCGTTCGAAGCCTCGCCGTGGCGAACCGGGGTGCCGACGTCGGTGTTCCGGGAGGCCGTGCTGCCGTACGCCCACATCAACGAACGCCGGGACGACTGGCGAGCCGATTTCGTCGAACGGTTCCGCGACGTGGCCCACGCGGCGGCGACCCAGGCCGACGCGGTTCGACTGCTCAACCGACTCGTCTACGAGACCTTCGACGTCACCTACGACGCCAACAAGCGTCTGAAGAACGAACAGAGTCCGTATCAGTCGATCGACCAGCACTGCGCGAGTTGCACGGGGCTCTCGATCCTGCTGGCGAACGCCTGCCGGGCCGCGGGGATCCCGGCGCGAATCGCAGGCATTCCGGAGTGGCCCACCGGGGACAACCACACCTGGGTGGAGGTGTTCGATCCGGTCGACGGAAGGTGGCACTGGATCGAGGCATCCGGCGGTGGCGAATACGACCGGGGCTGGTGGGTCGACAAGGTCCGGGGGATCGCGGCCGAAGATCCCGCCGACGCCCGACACCGGATCTGGGCCGCGTCGTGGTCGAGGCCCGTCGGCGTGCCGGACCGATTTCCCATGTGGTGGCTCGAGTCGGATGATGATCCGATACCCGGGGTCGACCGCACGGCGGACTACGCCGTGCCGCGTGACTGAGGGCGGGGCATCGGCCTCACGACGCCGCGATTCGTGCGAAGACCGCGTGGTCGAACGGCGCTTCCCCGACCCACTCCGCGGCCCGCATCACGCCCTCGAAGTCGAACCCGAGACGTTCCGCCACCGCCCGGCTCCTCGAATTGTCGGTCCGTGCCCGGATCTCGACGCGGTGGAAGCCGGTCTCGAAGCAGCGGGCCGTCACGGCGCGGGCGGCCCTGGTGACGTGGCCGCATCCCTCGTCTTCGCCATTCACCCAGTAGCCGATCGCCGTCCGGCGGTGGGCGGGACTGGTGTCGTGAAGACCGATCACCCCGACGATCCTCGCCGAAGGTCCCGCCTTCGCGACGATGGCCCAGTCACCGCTTCCGTCACCGCCGGAATCGAGGTTCCGGCGTCGCCGCGAGTCCTCGATGAAGGCGAGGGTGTCGTCCGCCGTCCGCGTCAGGGCGACCCACGGAAGCCAGCGACCGAGTCGGTCCCGATCCGCGTCCATCAGCTCGAAGATCGGTCCGGCGTGCGTGGGTTCGAGCGGCTCGAGGCCGAGTTTTTCATCGATTTCAATCGGGTTCACGGGCGAGACGAGCGGCATTTCGACGAGTATAATCCGAGGCCGGCGGCAATCGACCCCGCCGGATTCCACGCCGTCCCGGAGTTCCCATGATTCCCGTCCTCGTCTCCAACGCCATCTGGCTCGTCATCGTCCTGATCTACGCCGGACTTCTCTTCTGGCAGGCCGGCCGGGATCGCAAGAACGGGACGGGCTTCGTCGAAGAGGATTGACGCCCCACGCGGGGAGAATCCGCCCGAAGGACGCCACCGCTCGTCCGAACCCCGTCGCCCACCCCCCGCCTCGATCGAAGCGGGGGGTCGCCTTTTGACGGCGGAAGCCGAGCCATGCGGAGTGAATCGGGGACGAATCCGAACAGGATCCGATTTCCAGTCGCGTCGTCGGCGAAGGCCGCCAAGCAGGGACGACGGTGGCGGAGACGGATCGCGCCCCGGTGCGTTCATCACCCGATCGTCGGTCTCGTCGCGCAGCGGCGCTCGATGACCGCGTCGGACCGGTGACGAACGGCCTCGCGTTTCACCCGCGTACGCGGCGGGCGTGGTTTCGCGTCGCCGGTCCGCCGACGCCGTGAAAAAGCCCACCCGGCTTCGGCCTGAAAACAGGAGCGAGTGCCGGGTGGGCGAGAGAGAGATCGAATTCGCACCGAGCTCACTCGGTGGGTGCGAGGTGGATCGGAGACCGTGTCGGCGGCGTCCGGAAACCTGCACGGACTGTACGAGCCGCGGTCCGGCTTGGGTTCGACGGACCTGGGAAAAACCACGAGCAAAGCGAAAAAAGAAAACTTGTTCCGACGACCGGTGACGCGCCATCGCATCGCCTCCGCGAGCTCGCGGGCATGCCGACCAGGCGCAATAACGGCAGGTTGCAGCAGGCGGTTCCCCGGGGCGAACGCGACCTTCGAAGCGGGTCTCCGGATCGGTCGGCAACACCCCCGAGAGGACTCGAACCTCTGACCTTCGCTTTAGGAAAGCGGCGCTCTATCCAGCTGAGCTACGGGGGCAGGCGAGGACATCATAGTCCTTCGACGAGTTCCTTCATGGGATCGGGGACGTCCAGCCGTCTCGCGCGATGGCGATTTCGCGTCGACGGCGGTGACCGGCCCGGCGCCCCCGGAGGACGGAGCGGTCGAACCTCGTCGGATTCGCTCCTCGCCGCCTCGATCGATACCCTCGGGCGATGCCGACCGACCATCGACGACCTGCCCACGATGCCGTCCGTTCGATCATGCCGTGGATCGCGTTCCTCCTCGCATGCGTCGTGACACTCGGGCTCGCATCACCCCCCAAGGCCTCGTCCGAGGCCGCCGGTGCAACCGTGCCACCGAGGTTCGAGATCGTGGTGCTGGGACGGGCGCAGGATGGAGGTCTGCCCCACCTCGGCTGCGAACGATCCTGCTGCGTCAATGCGCGGAAGTCCGGTCGGCTGGAGACGCCCGCCTGTCTGGGCGTGCGCGACCTCGAATCCGGCCGGCTGCTGCTGCTGGAGGCCACGCCTCGCATCGAGCACCAGGTGGGTCTGCTCCACGAGATCGCGAACTCGACCGGCCGGCCCCGTCGGCCGGTCGACGGCATCATGCTCACGCATGCCCACATCGGTCACTACGCCGGGCTCATCCAGCTGGGCCGCGAGGTCGCGTCCACGAAGGCGACGCCGGTCTGGGCGACGCCGCGGTTCTGCGACTTCCTCCGCGACAACGGTCCCTGGTCGCAGCTGGTCGAGCTCGACCAGATCGATCTGAACGAGATCTCGCCGGGGACCACGGACGGAACCATTCCGCCGACGACGTTCGAACCGCTCCCGGGGCTGCGGGTCGATGCGTTCACCGTCCCGCATCGGGACGAGTTCAGCGACACCGTCGCGTACAAGCTTCGCGGACCCGCGAAGACGGTGCTCTTCTGCCCGGACGTCGATCGATGGGACGCCCATGACGGGCTGCTCGAGAAACTGCTCGAAGGCGTCGACGTCGCCTACGTCGACGCGACCTTCTACGACGGGCGGGAGCTTCCCGGTCGGAACATCCTCGAGGTGCCGCATCCACCGATGGTCCGCACGATGGAACTGCTCGAAGCGGCCGGCCGGAAGACGCCCGGGCGCGTCCGGTTCATCCATCTCAACCACACCAATCCGGCATTGAACGATCCGGATCTCCAGGCGGAGATCCGGGCCCGCGGATTCCCCGTCGCCGAGGTCGGCGAGCGGGTGGGGATCTGATCGTCGTTTCGATTCACCGGCCCGCTTCGATCCTCGTGCGGTGGGCTTCGAGCATCGCCGACGCGGCGGCGTCGCGTCGATCGGCCCCGGGAATCGGCTCGAGCGTCTCGCCGTCCCGCGTGAACCGGTCCCGATCCTTGCACCACCCGTGGGTGTCGAGGATCCAGTGGAGCGATCCGTCGCCGATCGGGGCGTCGAAGACCAGTTCGACCCCCTCGCCGGGTCCGACCGTCACCACGGCTCCATCCGGCGAGGCGAGCAGCGGCAGCACGTCGCCGAAGGCCGTGTAGCGGCCTCGCTGGTGTCGCACGTCCCAGAGCGGCGGTCGGTCCGTCCAGTCGTAGTCCGGAAGTCGCTGGTCACGATCGAGTCGCCGGGGGAATCCGATCGCGGAGAACGTCGCTTCGGTCGGACGCAGGGCGACCCGCCTCGCCCCCTCGGGCGCCGGTTCGCCGATCACGACCCGCAGGCGGTCCCAGTAGATCTCCTGGTTCGTTCGAATCCGGAGTGCGTCGCAACCTTCGGGGATCCCGTCCAGCGGGAAGGCGGCGGTCCTCGGCATGCCCGCGGGGTAGCCGAAGTTCTCCTGCACGATTCCCCAGACGCCGTCCGCGCCGCGTGCCTCCAGCGTCGGCGCGTCGTAGGCCGCCTCGGCCTGCCACGCCGCGAACATGGTCTGCGCGTAGGGGTATTCGACCCAGCCATCCATCAGGAGCCAGGGACGTCGACCTTCCGCGGGCATCGGGATCGGATCCTCGAACTCGATGTCGACCACGTGCGTCCCGGCCAGTCGCCCGATGAACCGGCGGTCGAGCGTCGGCAACGGCGCCGCCTCCTGATCCGTGGAACGGACGGCGGCCAGCACGTCCTCGCCGCGGTCGTTCGTCGCGGTCACGGGATCGAGCGTCGTTCGGAACAGGATCGGCGCTCCGGTGGCGGGCGGACCGAGGATCGCGAGACGTTCGTCGACGGCGAGCGACCAGCCGTCGGGGAGATCCCATCCCACGAGCTCCGCCGCATCGAGGTAGCAGACCTCCTCCATCGGCTCGCACAGGATCAGCCGCAGTCTTCCGTCGGGACCGACGCCGAGGGCGTTTCCGGGGATCGGGAATCGCTCGAACGGTCGGGGTTCGCTGTAGACGCCGGGCTCGAGCAGGTAGCCCACGCCACCCACCCCGAGCACGTCGCTCACGAACTGGAAATCCTCGCCGTCGTGGACGAAGAGCACCGGGCAGGACGAGACCTGTCGCTGGGTCTCGACGATGCGATCGACCACGCCGGCCGCGAGGGAGGGCCCGGACCGCGTGGCGTCGCCGAGCCCGGGCACCTCGCCCTGGAAGAGTCCGTCCGGCCAGTCCACGAGCAGGTAGGAGATGCTCGGTGCGCCGCCGAGTCCGAACGGCACGGGTTGGCGGGACTGTCCCGGTCCGGCATCCGGCGGGAGGTTGGTGGTGATCGTCCAGCCATCGTCGATCCGCGCGGCGAGGACGGCGCCGAGGCCGTCCGGGTTCGATCGAATCGACTGCGTCGGATCGTCTCCGCCGGCGAGTTCGATCGCGGTGAAGTCGAATCGGCCCGGTCCGGGTGACACGATCGAAGGGATCGCCGGGCCGGTCCCCGGCAGCGCGATCGCGGCGAAGCCGCGACGGGGGTCCTCGAGCAACGGCGTCCAGCCGGCCGGGCCACCGAGACCCAGGGTGGCGTCCGTGACGACTTCGAATCGACCATCGCCGTCCGGATCGAGGATGGCGAGGTTCGCGGGCGGGCCGTCGAAGGTGTGGAGCAGCGTCGGCTCGAACAAGCCGGCGTCGTCTCGTTTCCATCGCTGGACGTCGCCCGACCGATCGGCGGTGACCAGGTCCATCACGCCGTCACCGTCGAGATCGCCGCTCGTCGCCAGGACGAGATCCGCGTGGCGAAGTCGATCGAACGCGGGGTCGTCGCCGCGATAGTTCCAGAGCCGATCGTTGATCAGGACGAGATGCGGCGGGGCGTCGCGGATCACGAGGAGATCGACGTCCCGGGTCCCGTCGAGGTCGGCGGCCAGCACCCGGACTCCACCGGACGCCTCCAGCCCGATCTCGGCCGCGATCGAGGTGAATCCACCGTCGCGATCGTTGTTCAGGAGATCCGCGGGACCATCGGCGTTCGCCAGCAGGATGTCGAGATCACCGTCATGGTCCGCATCGACGAAGCGGGCGTCGGTGGTGTCGAAGTCGCCGGCGTCCGCACCGGCGGCCGCACCGGCGTCGATCCATTCGCCGGCGGACGATCGGAGGAAGAGCCGGTTCGGCCCGCGACGCCCGAGATACGCGTCGGTCCGGCCGTCCCCGTCGAGATCCGCGAAAGCGGCGAAACGGGTGTCTTCGACCCCGGCGAGGGGATGGTCGGCGGACAGGCGATACCCGTCTTCCTCGCGAAGCAGCACCGCGTTGCGTGCGTCCCCTTCGAGGACGTCCGCGATGAAGAGGTCCAGACGTCCATCACCGTCCAGGTCGGCCACCGAGGGAACGCGGGATCCGTCGGCCTCGCTCCAGGCCGGTGAATCCCCGAGGACGGACAGGGGGACGGGCGGCGACCAGGCCCCTCCCTCCGGACGCGGGGTTCGAGGTTCGGGCTCGTTCGCAGGCCGGGCCATCGCCTTGGGCCCCAGTCGACCGTAGATCGGTCGAACGGTCCGGGCCCGCGGATTCTCCTCCAGTCTTTCGAAGGTCGCGAGCGCTTCATCGGCGGTGTCGTCGTCGCCGAGTCGCGCTGCGACCGAACCGAGGCGATACCACCCGCTTCGCTGGTACGGATCCAGTTCCGTCGCCCTTCGATAGGCGTCGACCGCCGCCGCCGGGTCCCGGCGTTCGACGGCGAGCCCGTAGTGGTACCACGCGAACGGATCCGAATCGTCGGCATCGAGGAGTCGGCCGAGACGATCCGCCGCGATCTCGTCGTTCCCGGCTCGGAGATGCAGCACGGAGGAGAGGTACGCGGCCCGCGGGTCGTTCGGTGATTCGGCGTGGATCGAATCGAGCATGACGAGGGCGTCCGCCTCGTCGGTCTCCTCCTGTCGGTTCATGGTCGCGATCGCAAGGTCGATGCGGGCGTCGAGCCGGTCGGGATCCGATTCGACCACCGAGGCGAGGAGCCGCACGGCGTCGTCGTAGTCGTAGCGGGAGAGGAGCCCGGCGGCGCGGCGATGGTCGGCATCGTCGGCACCGGGGGCGACGGCGACGGGGACCTTGGAATCCCCGCAGCCTCCGACGGCCAGCACGAGAAGCAGGGACACGGCCGGAAGGGGACGGGTCGGGATAGTCATGCCGGAAGTCTACGGGTCCGGCGACGGACGCGGCGGCGAGCGCCGCTCAGTCGCGGAACCGGATCCCCAGGGGTGCGACCCGGACGGTCACGTCACCGATCCGGCCTCGGATGATGTACTTCACGAGGCGGTCGGTGAGGCTGCCGAGGATCGATCCGATGGTGCCCGCCGAATCCTGAAGCGCCTCCAGGGGGCCGGCGTTCGCGTCGAAGGAGATGGTGCGATCGAACCCGATCCAGCCCCTCGCCCGCACGCCCATCGCCCCCGCGAGCATGTTGAACCGCTGGAAGTCGACTCGCTCGTCCTTCACCCTGAACTCGAGGTTGGCCCGGTCCTGCTGGTTGGGATTGAGCGTGACCACCCGCATCAGTCTCGCGAGGGCCTGCCAGGCATCCGCGCCGGAAAGTCGCCCGTCGCTGATCCCGATGCTCCCACCGCCCTGGAGGCTCTCGAGGGGGCTCGCGAGATTCAGTTCTCCCGCCACCGCGCCGTCGACCGTGCCCGCCCAGCGATGGGGCTCGTCGGAATCGATCCGATGGAGGGCCTGGATCTCCATTCCAGCGACCTGGAGCTGGGCGAACAGATGGAAACCGCTCGCGAATTCCTCGACCTTCCGGAGCGACGCGGGCGGGATGAGATCCGTGTTCAGGGCCCGTTCGATCGCGCCCAGCGTCTTCGGCGAGGCCCGGGTCGGATCCACCTCCTTCGCGACCCGCGTCGGCGCGGATGGCCGGGAGGATCCGTCGACGCGGGCCGGCGGTGGCGCGGCGTCGGGTTCCCGAGCGGGCTTTCCGCGGGTCTGCTCGTCGGAGAGGCGGAGGGTTCCGTTGAGGGTTCCGTCGAGGGCCTTGACCACGATCGGTTCGAGCAGGAACACGTCGTTGTCGGTCCGTCCCGTCGCCGTCGCCTCGTCGATCTCCATCAGGAAGCGGTCGATGGCGAAACGGGTGCGACCGAGCTCGACGTTCATCCGCGTCTTGCTCGACATGAAGTCATCGAGGTTGAATTCGCCCTTCAGGGTGGCGTCGATGGTGCCTTCGACCTTGCGATTCCTGATGAACGCCTGGACCTGCGGGGGAAGCACGGAGGTCTTGCCCGCGTCGATCCGGAGGTCGAGCTTCACGAGCGTGAGTTCGACGTCGAGGGTGTCGATGTCGATCCCGCCCTTGAGCGAGAGGTCGAGCAGTTCGCCCTGCTTCAGATCGGTGTCGATCTCGTACCAGCCCGCGCCGCGGCCGAGATCGATCTTCTTCGCGCCGCTGCGACCGCGATTGTCGACCTCGAAGGCGAGGTCCTTCATGATCATGGGAGTCGGATTCCCGGCGACGCGATATTCGAGGTCGAGGCCCTGCACGCCGATCCGATCGATGGCGAAGAGGTCGCTGATCGGTCGATCCACATCCTTCGAGTCGGTGGCTTCGGGCGTGCCGTCGGCGTCGCCGGAGAACCTGAGGAGGGTGTTCCAGCCGGTCACCTCGCCCCGTTCCGTGACTCGGAAGGTCGCCGACGCGTTCTCGACCACGAGTTCCTGGAAGACGAGCGGACCTCCGAAGATCGGAATCCGGTGGAGCACGATCCGGAGATCCTCGACCGAAAGGATCTCGAGGTCCTCGCCGGCCTCGTTCTTCGCGATCAGTCTCGCCTCGGTGGTCGAGACCGAGAGGGGGAAGCGGTAGTCGATCGGTCCGAGTTCCAGCCGCGGCTCGAGATAGTCGTTCGCCAGTTCGAGAAGCTGCTTCCGGATGATCGGCTCGGCGAGCTTCGATCCCAGCATGAGCCAGACGGGGGACGTCAGCGCGAGCAGCACGACGAAGAGGCCGGTGACCAGCAGGAGTCGTCGAAACCGGTGCATGGCGCTCCGTCGGGAGGAACGTTCCGTCGGACGGCGGATACGCATGCACGGCGGAACACCTGGTTTCCGCCGTGCATGAAGAATGCCGATGGGAGGACTCGAACCTCCGACCTAGGGTTTATGAATCCCTCGCTCTAACCGGACTGAGCTACATCGGCAGTGATCTCCTCCGGATCGAAGATGGTAGCCGGGCGGGCTCCCACGTCAAGGGTTCCAGCCCTCAGGCCGGGGTGGTGCAGCCGTTTCGCTGCCGGACCCATCGTCGGCCGGTCTCGGTGCTCGCGAACGCCGGATCCGTGCGGGCGATCGCGGCCGCGATGAGGCCCATGAAGAGGGGCTGCGGCTCCAGCGGGCGGCCCGTGAGCTCGGGGTGGTACTGGGCGCCGATGAAATACGGGTGGGTCTCGAGGGGAAGCTCGAGCACCTGCATGATCGGGAACTCGGGATGGCGTCCGCTGAAGCGAAGCCCGCCCGCATCGAGCCGTTCGAGGTACTCGGGCTCGACTTCGAAGCGATGTCGGAATCGCTCCCGCACCAGCGTCTCCCCGCCGTGCAGGAAGCTCGCCAGCGTCTCGGGCTCGAGCACGACGTCCTGGGCGCCGAGACGCATGGTGCCGCCCATGATTCCTTCGAGCTTCTTCTGGTCAGGGAGTTCGGAGATCATCGGATGGCTGCAGCCCGGATTGAATTCGGTGGAGTCCGCATCGACGAGTCCCATCGCGTTCCGGGCGTATTCGAGCACCGCGACCTGGAAACCGAGGCAGATCCCCAGGAAGGGGATGCCCCGGGTCCGTGCGTGTTCGACGCAGCGGATCTTGCCTTCGACTCCCCGGATGCCGAAGCCGCCGGGGACGATGATCGCGTCCATGCCGTCGAGGATGGTGCTCGCGTCGCTGGCGTTCTCGATGTCGGTGGTGTCGATCCACTCCGTCCTGACGTCGCATTCCAGGTGGATGCCCGCGTGTTCGATGGCCTTGTCGATCGACGCGTAGGCGTCGCGGAGCGCCGCGTACTTGCCCGGGATCCCCAGGGTGACCGAACGCGACCGGGGGGCGGCCAGCTTGTGGGAGAAGTCCATCCAGCGGACGCGGGATTCGTCCTCGTGGATCGGGTCGACCCGGTCGTGGAGCTCGAGGATGGAGAGGATCTCCCGATCGAGACTCGCCTTCCGCATCTCCTCGGGGATCGAGTAGACCGACGGACGGTCGTGCATCGAGAAGATCCGGTTCATCGGCACGTTCGAGAACATCCCGATCTTCTCCATCACCGTCTCGGTGACCGGCTTCTTCGCACGGCAGGCGACGAGGTTCGGCTGGATGCCCGCCTCCATGAGCCGCTTGATGCCGAGCTGGGCGGCCTTCGACTTCTGCTCCCCGAGGATCTGGGGCTCGATGATGTAGGTCAGCGCGACGAAGCAGGCCGACTCCGGCCCCTCCTCGAACGCGAGTTCGCGGAGGGCCTCGATGTAGAAGCCGTTCTCGTAGTCCCCGGCGGTGCCGCCGACCTCCACGAAGACCACGTCCGCCGGGCCGCCGTCGCGGCCGCCTCGCATCGCGAGTTCTCGAAGCTTGTACTTCACCGCGCCGGTCACGTGGGGGATCATCTGGACGTCGCGTCCGAGATAGCCGCCGCGTCGTTCGCGATCGAGCACCTCGGTGTAGACCTGGCCCGCGGTCACGTAGTTCCGTCGCGTCAGGTTCTGGTGCAGCATCCGCTCGTAGGTGCCGAGGTCCATGTCCGTCTCGAGCCCGTCGTCGAGGACGAAGACCTCGCCGTGGCGGTAGGGGTTCAGCGTCCCACTGTCGATGTTGAGGTACCCCTCCATCTTGATCGGCGCGACCGAAAGCCCCTTGTCCTGCAGCAGCTTGGCGAGCGAACTGGAGAAGATCCCCTTGCCGAGGCCGCTCATCACCGTGCCGATCACCGCGACGTACTTGGTGCGGCCCCGGACGTAGCCCGCCGGTTCGGGGCTGTACCACTCCGTGGATCCGCCGGATCGGCCGAAGCTCGCGAGGAAGTCGGACTCGGTGGGATCGACCCCTCCCGCGTTCACGGCATCGCGGTCTTCATCGGAGGAGCCGCCACCCGGGGTCGGGGCGGCGTGGTCGAGGTGGCGCGGATTTTGGGGCATGGAAGACCTTACCGCGCCCGGGGGGCCGCGCTCAAGCCGGGGGGGCGGGATCGGTTCATCGTGGATGAAGCGTCGTCAGGCGTCCGCGCGGGCACGCCATCGCTCCACGAACGCCGCGTACTGGGCCGGCGTGTCGATCCCGCCGGCGTGGGTGGCGTGGATGCCCACCGCGATCCGGCCGCCGTGTTCCAGCACCCGGAGCTGCTCCAGCCGTTCCGATCGCTCGAGCGGCGACTCGGGCCAGGCCGCGAAACTCGCGAGGAACGATCTCCGGTAGGCGTAGAGTCCGACGTGGCGGAGCGGCTCGACCCCCTCCCCGTCCCGATCGAACGGGATCGGGCTCCGGCTGAAGTACATCGCCCGGCCGTCGATGCCGGTCACCACCTTGACGAGGTTCGGATCCGCGGGGTCCTCTTCGGCGGCGAAGGGGGAGGCGATGGTGGCCATGTCCGCCCCGGCATCTCGATCGATCGCCTCGATCACCGCGTCGATCGCGTCCGGATCGATCTCCGGCTCGTCCCCCTGGACGTTCACCAGGACCGCGTCCGGGGTCAGCTCGCCGGCGAGCCGATCCGCGACCTCGGCGAGTCGGCTGGTGCCGTTCGGGTGTTCGGGGGAGGTCCGCATCGCCTCGATGCCCGCGTCGCGGGCCGCGTCCAGGATCTCGGGATCCGGCGCGGTGACGATCACCCGTCCGACGTGTCGGGCGGCCTTCGCCTGCGTCGCCACGTGAAGGACCATCGGGCGACCGGTCTCCGCGGCCATGGCCTTCCCGGGAAACCGGGTCGAATCCATCCGCGTCGGAATGACGACGGTCGCGGCTGCCGGCGTGGGAGGCGGGGCGGTCAGCCGCCCAGTTCCTTGATGAGGGTGTCGACGTCCTTCCGCTTCTGGCGGATGTCGCGATAGCTGATGTCCTTGCGGACGATGGCCGAGCAGATCTCGGCGGCCTCCCGGGCGTCCTCGATCGAGGTCGAGTCGCGAGCGAGATCGATCAGGGAGAGCATCAGGTCGTATCGGATCATGAGCTCGCGGTCGCGTTCGGTCGGATCGAGCTTCTCGATCGCCTCGCGGAACTCGCCCACCGCCTCCTGGTGCCAGCCCTCGTTGGCGAAGCACTTGCCGAGCATGTGGGTGGCGCGGGTGCGGTACTTGGCCTCGTCCTTGCACTGCTGGAACATGGCCATCGCGTCCTCGAAGCTGCCGCGGTCGTATTCGATCGCGCCGAGTTCGAACTTGATCCCCCGGTCGGTGGGATACTTCGCGACCCGCTCGTTGTACTCGGACGAGCGAAGCTCGAGCAGCTCCGCCTTGAGCGCGTCGATGTCCCCGCCATCGGCGCCGGACTCGTCGAGCCCGCGGATCCGCTTCGTCAGTCGATTCATGCGGATGTCGCCGGCGGCCATCCTGAACCGGTACTGCTGGGACGCCTCGAAGCCCTTCATCAGGACCTCCACGGCCAGCTCGTCGTCCTCCGGCGTGTCGTTGCGACGGAGGAGCTGGGCGTACTTGGTGACGGCCTCGGCGTTCCCGGGATTCTCCTCGAAATCGGCCTTGGCCCGGTCGATCGCACGCTCCGCGCCGGCGCCGCCCGAGAGCGACTCCTGGTCCTGGAGGGCGGCCTGCTTGTCCGCGTCGCGGATGTGGCTCCGGAAGTCGCCCTGCTCGTCCGCCGGCTTGTTGAAGCCGCCTTCGGAGATGGTCCGCTGCGCCGACAGCTCGTTGAGTTCCGAGATGAGGTCGGAGTCCGAGGGGTCGATCTCGATCGCCTTCTCGGCGGACGCGAAGGCCTCCTTCCACGCGTCGACCTCGGAGAACAGGTTCTTGCCCTGGGTGTAGAGCTGCTTGGTCTGCTTCTTCGCCCGCGACATCATCGCGAAGATCCGGGGTGCGAGCCATTGGCCGAACTCGATCTGGTCCGCCTTGCCGACCGCCGCGAGGAGCTTCATCGCGAGCGGGAGATTGTTGATGTCCTTCGCCCACGCGAATTCCGCGGCCGCCATCTTGTCCGCGGGGTTGGGGCCGTCGATCGCGCGGATCTCCTTCCCCGCCGCGGCCTTGCCCGAGGACTGCAGGTACTTGACGGCGGTCTCGTACAGGGCGACGTGCGAAGCCATGTTCCCGGGATCGAACCGGAGTCCCCGCGCGTACATGTCGATCGCGTAGGAGAAGTTCCCCGTCTGGGCGACGGTTCGCGCGTGCTCGAAGAACTTGGCGGCCTTCTCGGGCTGGGGTCGCCAGCCTTCGTCGATGAGGCCTTCGCCGGCGGCGTCGGTCTTCTTCTTCTTTCCGAACAGGGCCAAGTCGAGGCTCCTTCGAGGACGAACGTCCGACCGGTCCGGGAGAGGCCGGTCCGGACGTCTCGGGTGAATGGACAAAGGTACCCGCCCCGGGCCGCGCGGGTCAATGGACTGGAGCGGTCACCGGCATCACCGAGGCCCGCCTCCGGGGTCGATTCGCACGAAACCTCCTTCCTGATTCGATCGGTTCGGAAGGGACGGCTCCGTGAGCGGTTCACTACCATCTGATGCCGTGACCGAACCATCCACCGAATTCGACGCCTCGCCGAGCCGGATCGTGCTGTATCCGGACCCGGTGCTCGCCCGGCCCGCGATGCCCGTGGAGATCGTCGACGAGTCCGTCCGCACGCTCGCGGAGCGGATGATCGAGCTGATGCGGTCGTCGGAGGGCGTCGGCCTCGCAGCCCCCCAGGTCGGTGTCTCGCGTCGCATCTTCGTCGCGGACCCCGCACCGGGTCCGGAATCGGTCCCGGTCGTCTTCATCAATCCGGAACTGGAGTTCGGCGGGAGTCTCGAACCCTTCGAGGAGGGCTGCCTGAGCATTCCCGAGGTCCGGGTGACGGTCCGCCGGCCGAGCGTGGTGAAGATCCGCGCCCTCGATCTCGAGGGTCGGCCCTTCGAGCTCGAGGACGACGATTTCCCCGCGCGGGTCTGGCAGCACGAGTTCGATCACCTCGAAGGCGTGCTGATCACCGACCGAATGTCCCCCCGGGACCGGCTCGCGCACCGAAAGCGACTGAAGGAGATGCGCGAGGACTTCGAGGCGGCTGGACGATGAACGACGACGTCCCAGGTCTTCGGATCGCCTTCCTCGGTTCGGGCGCGTTCGGGCTCCCGACCCTGGAGGCGCTGGGGGAACGATTCGGCGTGCCGCTGGTGATCTCGCAGCCGGATCGTCCGGCCGGCCGCGGCCGTCGCGAGACACCGACGCCGGTCTCCGCCCGCGTGCTCGAGGGCCGGGACCGAGGTCCGTTCGCCGAGACGGACCTGATCCGCACCGAAGACGTCAACGACCGGGCGATCATCGATCGGATCGTCCGGCACCGGATCGACGCGATGATCGTGATCGCCTTTGGACAGAAGCTCGGCGCGGCGGTGCTCGACGATCGCTTCGCGGTCAATCTCCACGCCTCGCTCCTGCCTCGATGGCGGGGGGCGGCCCCGATCAATCGATCGATGATGGCGGGGGACGCCGAGACCGGGGTCAGCGTGATCTCCCTCGCGAGCCGCATGGACGCCGGCGAGGTGCATGCCACGCGGGCGACGAGGATCGACCCGCTCGAGACCGCGGGTGAACTCCACGATCGACTCGCGACGATCGGCGTCGAGGCGGTTCTCGAGGTCCTCGACCGATTCGCGGACGGGAGGACCGAGTCCCGCGTCCAGGACGAGAGCGCCGCGACGGCCGCGGCGAAGTTGTCGAAGAAGGAGGCCACCGTCGACTTCGATCGACCGGCGTTCCTGGTTCGGGGTCGCATCCACGGGCTGGTTCCGTGGCCCGGCTGCCAGGTCGAGGCGATCGAACCGGACGGCACGTCGCATCGGCTCCGGATCCACCGGGTCGCGGAATGCGACGGGTCTTCGGGACCCGCCGCCGGCGTGCTCCTCGAGGACGGCACGGTGGGATGCCGGGACGGCGCGGTCCGACTGCTCGAGGTCCAGGTTCCCGGAGGACGCGCCATGGGTTGGGCCGACCTGCATCGCGGCCGACCGTTTCCGGAGGGAACCCGGCTGGCGTCGCTGGGGGGCGACGACGATCGATGAGTGGCCGTGGTGCCGTCGGCCGGGGGATCGGTGATTTCGCGGCGACGCTCTGGGATCTGCTCCAGCGGGGCCGGACCGGCGCGGTCGAACCGGCATCTCCGCCGGCGGAACGCGGGAAGGCGGCCTCGGCGACCACGTCCCCGGCCCGGGGACGCGGCCGGCAGCAGATTCGCTACGAGGATCTCGTCCGATCGATGAAGCGGCGATACGGCCTTCGCGTCGTTCGATGGCGATCCAGCACGTCCGGTTGCGCCTGGACCGTCATCTACCGGGACGGCACGGTGGCGAGATTGATCGAGTCCCCGAGGCCGCGAGGCCCCATGAGTTGCGCCGTGTTCCTCCACGAGGTGGGGCACCATGCCATCGGCCTCGGGACCTACCGACCGCGATGTCTCGAGGAGTACCACGCCTGGCGATGGTCCTTCGAGACGATGCTCACGCTCGATTTCAACGTCACCGAGGCGGTCCGCCGGCGTCGGGACGCGGCACTGCACCATGCGATCGCCAAGGCGAGACGCCGAGGCCTGAAGCGACTTCCCGCCGAACTGGTCCCGTTCCTCGAACCGCGGTCTCGCGAGGTCGAGCCGCTGCCGGCGTTGCTGGAGGCGGTCCGTGGACCGGCCTTGCTCGATGATCCCGAGGATCGACGGGAACGCCCGCCGGCGATTCGAGACGCTCGGCGACCTGCCGAGGGAAGGATTTCCGTCGCCCGGTAGCATCCAACCCGATGGGACTTCGCACCGATCAACTCGATTTCCGACTCGACCCCGCCCTGGTGGCGGCCAGGCCCGCATCGCCCCGGGACTCGGCGCGGATGCTGGTGGTCAACCTGCCCCCGGCGGCCGCCGATGACGGCCGGGCCTTCGACCTGGAGCATCGTCGAATCACCGACCTGCCGGCGATGCTCGGTCCCGGTGATCGCCTGGTCCTCAACGAGACCCGGGTGGTGCCGGCCCGCATCCGCGGTCGTCGGGTCGACACGGGCGGCGGGATCGACGGCCTGCTCGCGGAATCCGACGGCGTCGGCCGATGGTGGGCGATGCTTCGGAAGAGTCGCCGGCTTCGGTCGGGACACGAGATCGACGTGCTCGATGACGCCGGCGGCCCCACCGGATTCCGACTCCGGGTCGAGCGATCCGACGCGGCGGGTCGCGTCCTGGTCGCGCTTCGCGACCTGCGGGGCGACGGCTCCGCGGATCCCCTCGTCGATCACGCGACCGTCGAGGCCTTTCGGGCGGCCGCGGGCGCGATCCCGCTCCCCCCGTACATCATCCACGCACGGCGCGATCTCGGACTTCCCGAATCCGATCCGCAGGATCGCGACTGGTACCAGACGACCTTCGCGGCCGTGGATGATCCCACGGCGTCGGTGGCGGCACCGACCGCCGGGCTTCATCTGACCGACGAGGTCCGGCGTCGTCTCGGGGAACGTGGGGTCGAGGAGATCCGGATCTCCCTCGAGGTCGGTGCCGGGACCTTCAAGCCGGTGGAGGCCGACGATCTCGACCAGCATCGGATGCACGAGGAGCGGTGTCTCGTGACGCCGAAGGCCGTCGCGGCCATCGCGCGTGCCGAAGCGGATCGAGCCGCCGGGAAGGGCCGGATGGTGGCGGTCGGAACCACGGCGGTGCGGACCCTGGAATCGATGGCGGCGATCGATCGGATGCCGGCGCCGGTGGATGGCCGACACGAATGGCGCACGGACCTGCTCATCCAGCCCGGACATCGGTTTCGACGCGTCGATGCGATGCTGACGAACTTCCACCTGCCCCGGTCGACCCTGCTCGCCCTCGTCGCGGCCATGGCCGGCCTCGACCGGATCCGGGCGATCTACGAGCTCGCGGTCGAAGCGAGGTACCGGTTCTTCAGCTACGGCGACGCGATGTTCGTCAACCGGCGGATCGACTGACTCCGGGATTCCAGTCGGCGGCCGCGAGTGACCGATGCAACATCGACACCAACAGGGAAACGCATGCCACGCCAGACGAGCCTCGGAGACCTGCTCGATGATGCGGCGCTCGCCGGGACGATCCAGGTCGTCGCGGGAGACGCCGTCGGCGGCCACGTGACGGGGATCACCGAGGACAGTCGTCTCGTCGAACCGGGCGGCATGTTCGTGGCGCGTCCGGGAACGTCGCACGACGGGGGGGATCACGTCCTCGACGCGATCGCCCGCGGGGCCGCCGCGGTCCTCGCGATCCCGTCGGTCGCGACCGCCGTGCCGGTTCCCACGGTGGGGGTCGCGACGCCGGATCCGGCCGGGATCGGCGGCGATCTGGCCTTCCGATTCCACGGGCACCCGGAACGGAGGATGGGCTTCGTCGGCATCACCGGCACCAACGGCAAGACCACGGTCGCGACGCTCGCGAGGCAGCTGCTGGAGTCGACGCTCGGCCGATGCGGCCTGATCGGGACGATCGAGGTCCATGACGGCGTCGAGTCGAGGCCGGCGACCCTCACCACGCCCGGTCGGATCGCCCTCGCGGGCATGCTCGGAGGATTCGCGGACGCCGGATGCGACCGAGTCGTCATGGAGGTCTCCAGCCACGCGCTCGATCAGGATCGTGTCGCGGGCGTCGACTTCGACGTCGCGGTGTTCACCAACCTCTCCGGCGACCATCTCGACTATCACGGGGACATGGCGTCGTACGCGGCCGCGAAGGCCAGGCTCTTCGCCGGACTCGGGCCCCGCGCGACCGCCATCGTCAATCTGGCGGACGACGCGGCGTCGGTCATGCTCGAAGCGGGGCCCGCGAACGTCATCGGCGTCTTCCCCGCCGACGTCTCGGTGGACGTCCCGGCCGGCGTCCGACCGCTCGAGCACCACATCATCGAGCGGGCCTTCTCGGGCATGACGCTGGAACTTCGCTTCGAAGGGGAGGCGCATCGGGTCCGGGTGCCGCTGGTGGGGGACCACAACGCCTTCAACGTCGCCGCCGCCGCGGCGATCGCGATCGCCTCCGGCGCCGACTGGTCGGCGGTGCGGGACGCGCTGGAGGGAATCGGGGCGCCACGGGGCCGGCTCGAGCCCGTCCACGGATCCGGGGACGGGATCCGGGTCTTCGTCGACTACGCCCACACCGACGATGCGCTGGTCAACGTGCTCGCGGGCGTCCGGCCCGAGGTTCCGATCGACGCCTCGCTGGTGGTGGTCTTCGGCGCCGGGGGCGACCGGGACCGCACCAAGCGTCCGCGGATGATGCGGGCCGCGCTGGGCGGGGCGGATCGGGTGGTGGTGACCAGTGACAACCCGCGGACCGAATCGCCCGACGCGATCGTGGCCGAGATCGTCGCGGGGTGCGACCCCGAGCGGCTCGATCGCGTCCACCGGGAGGTCGATCGGGCTTCGGCCATCGACCACGCGATCGCCACGGCCTCCGACGGCGACGTGATCGTGATCGCCGGCAAGGGGCACGAGGACTACCAGATCATCGGGACCGAACGGCGTCATTTCGATGATGTCGAGGTGGCTGCGGACGCGCTCGCCCGACGACGCGGGGAGGGCCCTCGTTGATTCGAAGACGAGTCCTCGAGATCGCGGACGTCGTGGGAGGTCGCCCGACCGGCGATCTCCGGGAGGGCGATCCGCTCGTGCACGGGATCGGCACCGACACCCGCGTCGCGATGTCCGGCCGGCTCTTCGTCGCGATTCCCGGCGACCGTCACGACGGTCACGATCACCTCGAAGCCGCCCGCGACGCCGGCGCGGCGGCGGCGATGGTCGAGTCGGCGTTCCTCGATGCGGGTGGAAGGCTCCCCGAAGGCCTGCCGGGGATCTCGGTCCCGAAGATCAGGCCCGCGCTCGCGGACCTC
>MDTG01339378.1_pt1 | contig 26519 bp, 21 predicted proteins | sample 811421 | NCBI WGS metagenome assembly MDTG01 (sample SAMN05326645, study PRJNA326480) | marine metagenome | isolation source: seawater | place: Pacific Ocean: South East | collected 2011
AGTTGAAGGATCTCATCAGCTGAGCGCTGAACAGCCTGCTGAACAGCCGCATCCTTCTCAAACCTTAGACTTTCCAGCTCATCGCGCAAGCTCGTCGCTGTGCCCTGGAGCTGTTGAATTTCATCAGCTGAGCGCTGAACAGCCTGCTGAACCGCAGAATCCTTCTCAAACCTCAGGCCTTCCAGCTCATCTCGCAAGCTCGTCGCTGTGCCCTGGAGCTGTTGGATATCATCCGCTGACTGTTGAATAGCTTGCTGAACCGCTGCGTTACGATTGAACTCTTGACCCTCTAGTTCTTCACGCAGCACGAAAAGAGTGTCTTTCAAATGCCTTAATTCCAATTGGGCATCGTGGAGACTGTCATTATCATTAAGGGAGATGCTAAGCGCCTCAGTCATTTTAACCTTCGATACTTCGCCTAAAGTTCAGATATTATTTGGTTTTTCGGGCGATAATTCAACCCGGATTCCGAAGATACAACCAGGTTCATCCATGTTTCTGAGCAGGGAAAGCAATAATCTACCTAATTTGAGAGAGAATGCGCTCCTCCAGAGCCACGTTGCGTCGAACCAAGACGTTTGCCTGTGACGTTATTTACATCTTAATAGGTCCTCATGAGAGTCCGATGATTTTCGATGAAAATGATAAAAATCGTGTTGTTGTGCAAATCAGTGTGGGGGAGGGGAAGGATGTGGAAAACCCTCAATTTTCACCGACAATCTGTATATGAACCTGCACCCGGAGGGGTAATCCATTAAAGCTAACCGATGCTTATGTTACTTGTAAGATTATTCGCGTCCGTCTAACGGTAAGGTTACGTGAGACAACCGAGAAGCAAAGCAGGTTAGCACTCTCATTGCAGAATCATATGCTTTGCTTAGTTAAGCGTGGTTTAGTTTCCTAAACGTCACGATTAACGCTAATGAGGCGGTCTCATATTTCTGGAATAACCATCAACAATCTTATATCGGCAGTCGTTTTTATCACTTCGTCGTTGCAACGAAGACTCCGTCCCATTCTTCACCTTCTGGCACCGGCGGCTCCGCTTTAAATTCAATACATCTCGTCTCGTAGAGTTCATAAAACCCGTCGATCTCAAACGGTGCATCCTGTGCAAATGCGCGACAGTCTTTCGCCGCGGCAAGGCCTTCGTCCCATTTTTGGGCTTTATATAGTACCAATAAATTATCGTGTTTGGCTTTTAGGCCCTGAAAGAAATCTGTTTGGACCATTTCTTCGTCCCCAAACAAAGCAAATATCTGAACCGCCTCGGTCTTGCCCTTCACTTTGATCAAATCTAGCTCTAATATTGCTAATTCAGTCACTTTTTCCGCTGTATTCGGCCCAAGGACAATCCTAACCCCATAGCCCTTGCTTTGCCCCTCTAGACGTGCTGCCAAATTGACTGTATCTCCCAAGACAGAGTAATCGAACCTCTGGTCTGAGCCCATGTTACCAACCACACATGGCCCCGAGTTAAGCCCTAAACCCACCTTCAATGGCAAGTGCGGACGTCCCTCCTCTTCAGCTTCCTGCTCCAACCTTTCATTTAAAGGATCCATCTCTGCCAACATTGCAAGAGCGGATAAACATGCATTCTTTTCATGGTTTGGATCATCAAGAGGCGCATTCCAAAAGGCCATGATACAATCGCCCATATATTTATCTACTGTACCTTCACGAGCCATGATTTGGTTTGTTAAGGGGGTCAATAATTTGTTGATTAGAGCTGTTAAACCTTGTGGGTCAAACAATTCAGAAATCGGAGTGAACCCTCTCACATCACAAAATAAAAGGGTCAGATCTCGCTCCTCACCGCCTAACACTAACTCATCTGGGTTCTCTGCCACACGCGAAACCATATCTGGAGATAAATATTTCGAAAATGCTGCACGTGTTTGCTTTTTCTGCGCCTCTTCTCTTGCGTAGCTCGTATAAGTGAGAACCATATAGATGGAGGTTAGCGTCAATATTGCGGCACTTGCATCGAGGAGGATACGTTCATTCGCAAATAAGTGCCACGAGTAACCACCAGCGAATACAACCGCACTCACAAAAACTATGGCGGTCCATTTTGCGCCAATCCAAGGGATCAAAATCACTAATATGAGCCCTATAAGGAAGATAAACACGACCTCTGCAACATCGAAATAACCGGGACGTTCGAGATAACTTCCTTGTATAGCGTTCTCAACTACTTGTGCATGCACCTCAACACCCGGCATTAGAGGCTCGGTGGGAACGGCCTTAATATCCTTCAAGCCAACAGCAGAAGTCCCGACAATCGTCATTTTTCCTTTTAAAAGATCCGGGGCTGCCGTCCCTTCCAAGATATCAATCGCGGGGATATATTTTGCCAAATCCATCTCTGAAAAATATGGCCAGATCAGACCATTTCTATCGGTTCTAATCTTTAGTTTCTTATCAACTCTTACTTCTTTAACTCCCGCCATATCCGTTGTTACAATCATAGATGATCGCGGTTTGCGTTTTTTACTCGTGAGGTAGGTGTTCACTCTCAACATTTCCGGGCCCATACCCGGATAGATGATCTGGCACTTTTTCTTTTTCTTCCTCTCGGTTATGCCAATTTCATCACAAAAATCATGAACAAAGAATGCAGGCACCTTCCGGATCATACCGTCTCGGTCGGGTATAACGTTAAAAAGCCCAACACCGCCGTATTTCTTGAATATCTTGCCCTTTTCAAGAGCGGGAATATTTTTTGTCATGTACGGGAATCTTGGCAAGAAAGTTCTTGCATCCAAAGCCCCCCTCTTCCTCTGCTCCATTACCCGCTTTTTTAGAGGCTTAGTGCTCTTTTGTCCCATTACTTGTTGGTTTCTACCAGCTTGACCTAACACTACTGGGAATTTATTTATTTCTCCTGACAGAATGCTATCATTACTTCGTAGCGCCATAATTTTTGAACGCGTATCTTCATCTATTCCATAAAGTGATCCAGCTATATTCTGAGGATTTAGCCTATCTTCCTCAGCGAACACCATATCGAAAGCGATTAACGAAGCACCATAATTTCGGGTCTTTTCGATTAGCTCAGCAACTTTTGTTCTAGGCCACGGCCATTGGCCAATTTTTGTGAGTGAAGCCTCATCAATGTCGATGATCATTACGGGCTTATTTTCAAGCTCAGGAATGGGGCGAGGTTTCAGCTGATGATAATAATCGAAAACTTTTAACTTTAGAAAATCAACAGGATATGGATTGGTCCACTTCAAGGCGACAAAAACCGCTAGCATCGAATAGCCAATCAATCGATCGATTGAAAACACCGCCCGCAAAAAACGCATTTTTCCCCCTAGAAGCCCGATTTAATCCGTGAAACCCGAAAATTAAAAATTTCTCAATGTTCCAGACCTGGCAATAAAATAATATTTATCCAGTTAAGCTTTATAGTATCAAAGGTACCGTATGGATTGTACACCGCGCATCAGGAGGGCGGTCAAGTTAGAATCCAGAAAACACACATAGAGAGTATTTATGAGGGTAGCCATCAAAGCCGTAATTGGCCCGTCAGTTAATTGAGATCGTTTGGAAGGAAAAAATTATTTCCAGAAAGGTTAAATTACCACGCCCTAATCAAGTACCACTTCCTCACCTTCGATACATACAAAGGAATTCTCCATCAGTGACTTCGACTCTTGAGCCACTTTGTCCATAAATTCATCGGTATGATCTGGATCATGATGGAATATAGCGAGTTGTCCAACGTTCGCCATATTACATAGTTTCATGCCCTCGTTCCAAGTGGAATGCCCCCAACCAATTTTTTCGGGGAATTCTTCCTCGGTGTACGTGCTATCGTAGATCACCAAATCGGCACCTTCGATCAGCGCTAGAATATTTTGGTCCGGTTTACCGGGCAGATGCTCTGTATCGGTAACATAAACAACTGAATTGCCATCATAGTCAACGCGGTAAGCTGTGGCACCGTTGGGGTGATTGAGCGGCGCTGTACGGACCGTCAAGTCCCCCCATATATCCAAGTCTTCACCGGCATCAAAATCTTCGAATGTCAGATTCGCCTGCATGGCCTCCAGCGGCACTGGGAACATGGGGTTGTGCATCTGTGTGGACAATACATTCTGCACCCCACCTTGGTTTTTCAAGTGCCCAGCTTTGATGGCAATCGAACGTTTCGAATCATAGGCGGGAATAAAGAATGGGAACCCGTTGATGTGATCCCAATGGGTATGGGTCAGCAGTAGATGAGTGTGACGAATATCGCGCTCCAGGATCACTTTCGAAAAGTTTCGAATCCCCGTGCCTGCATCCATGACGAACGTGTGGTCGCCAGCCTGCACCTCAATGCAGCTGGTATTTCCGCCGTATTTCATGTGATCCAGAGACGCACATGCAATGCTGCCGCGAACCCCCCAAAATTTTATTCTTAGAGCCATAATACCCGCGCTTTAACCCGGGTAGTTGAGCGCGGTAGCACTGCGTTCTGTCCCCTGAGCCACAATTTCGAGTTCGTCGTTATGTGCAATCCCATCCCATACAACGCCAACTCCCGCAACGACTGGAACACCAGAGCTGGCGAACCTCAACCCTTCGGTACTGGCGTTACTGTGTCTCCAACGCGAATACCTAGCTGAGCTCCCGCATTTCCTCGATTGATAGCGATCTCCATTAATCCATTAGAATTTTCATAGCAGAAGACTTCCCCCGGCGAAACACTTGAAAACGTCATGGCGCGCAGGGCTTGGTAGCTGCCAATGTAGAGCCCCGCTTGACAGGACAAACAATCTGCCCGCAGGCCCGTAATAGCATTCCCGAAGTGATCAAGGTAAACGATTTCTGGCAAATCATCGGGCCAATCGGGACGCCGAACACTCTCGAGATCGATATGGCGAAAATCTGGGTTATCTTTTGGATTTTCGCCGAGCGCGATACGCGCCGCAATGGGGGCAAAAATATCCCGGCCATGAAAACTCGCCGAAAGTTGAGCTGGGCGCCAGGTAATTTCATGCACGTCAGACGACGCCTGCCCGCGACGAATTACCATCTCGAAAAGACCATTGTCTGGACCAATATACCAACGACCATCCGACTTTAGAACTAGAGCCCGGCGCGATGATCCCACACCCGGATCGACCACGCAGACGAGTATGCATGCAGTCGGTAGATGTGATGTGTAGGCCGCAAGAAGATAAGCAGCTGTCCGCGAGTTACCTGGGGGCAAATCGGCGAACAAGTCTATGACGGGCACGTTTGGCGCCAAGGTCATAATTGCGGCTCTCATTTGCCCGGTGTAGGGCCCATGAAGTCCAAAATCGGTCGCCAAAACAATCATTTTCAAAAGCGTCCAACGTTCCTCATGCACGCCCCGACCATATTTATTACCTGAAGTCTTGGAACAACCGCATAAACGATGGAATTAATTAAGCTACTGTCCGCGACCGCGGGAGATCGCACATTCCCATGCACATTTACAGACGTTTGCACAACGGGCGAGACTGTCTTGTTTAGCCGACGAACGCCGCATCACGGACGGCTTCATCTTCAACTGCCGCCTTGCGGACAAAGGCCTCAACATGAACCATTGCTTTTGCTTCAATCTGTCGAATCCGCTCACGACTCAATCCATAGGATACGCCTAATTCCTCTAGAGTCGCAGGATCTGCACTCAGCTTGCGTTCCAAAAAGATATGACGCTCACGCTCGCTCAATCCTTTTAACGCACTTTGGAACAAATCGCGTCGTAACCGGCTGTTTTCCATGTTGGCCACTACCGTTTCGGGCGATGGAGCCTCGTCAACCAGCGTGTCCTGGTAATCCATCGAATCTTCAGCATCCGATACTGGTGCGTTTAGAGACATATCTCGACCACTGATTCGGCGGTTGATTTGGATCACGTCCTCAGGCCGCGCATCCGTCGCGTCCGAGAGCAGTGCCACCTCGCGCGGAGACAAGTCTCCGTTGTTCGTAATTCCAAGGCGCGCCTTGAGATTACGAAGCCGGAAGAAAAGTTTTTTCTGAGATGCAACCGTACCCAACTTCACCAGGGACCAAGACTTCAGAACATACTCTGTAATAGCAGCCTTGATCCACCACATGGCGTACGTGGATAGCCGGAAACCTCGGTCCGGATCAAACTTCTTCACGGCTTTCATCAATCCAATATTCCCCTCGGAAATCAGATCGGCGACAGGCAAACCGTAACCCCGATACCCCATCGCAATTTTGCATACGAGACGGAGATACGAGGTGACCAATTCATGAGCAGCATCAACGTCACCGTGATCACGAAACTGTAGGGCGAGAGAATATTCCGTGTCTGCATCCAACATGGGGAACGCCCAAACTTCCCGGAAATATTGAGACAAGCTGCCATCAGATGGGAGGGACGGAAGAGCAATGGTAGTCATGATTTTCTCCTTTTCTCTCGCGCTACTGCTACACAGCAGATCAGCCATGTGGATGGGGTAACAATATGGCTCGGCGAGGTGTTGCTATATGCTACGGGACAAGTAGTAAATCGGATCAACGATCCGCATTCGTCTCGTCAACAACCAAAAAAGGGATGAAGCAGCGTTTTCATAACAAAATCCTCCTAATGAAGCGACTCTACCTACGGCTCACCTTTTCCGGTGCACGGCACCATGCGATATATGGTCAAGCCAATCTTACTGTTCGACCTGTTTCATCCAGCATCGAACTCAAAATTTTTATACCATTACAAAAAAATGTCAATATAATTCACGTTTTGTTCCCAATTTTCACAAAATAGCGAGAGCTATCTAACGCATCTTGGTGCCCGAAATTAGGGGCCGGCTTTTTACGAGAATTACGGGGAATGGCGCGCAGCACCAGCTAATGGCTGATTAAAGTCTTCCGGAGCCAAATCGTATCCGAGGTTCGGAATTGGCGGGAGATCCAACCCTTCACCATTCGAAATTTCAGATTTACGCTTTTGGCGATATAGACTACGGATTGCTGCGTAGTAGTCGACCGACGTCTTCCGAATTTGACGCAATTCGTCGACAACACTGGCGAACTCATCAATCCCGCCCAAGCCCTGCTTCGCATAGGCAACATTATCATTGTGCGTATTAGCAACCCACTGTCCAAAAGGATCGAAATACGGATCAACTACAAACTTACCAACCAAATCACGCGGACTCGAGGGACCAAAGATAGGCAGCACAAGGTAAAACCCTTCACCCATACCCCAGACGCCCAGGGTCTGCCCAAAATCCTCACTCCGCGGTTCACCGTCAAGTTCGCTCACGACATCCGCAATCCCGCCAATACCGATCGTCGAATTCACGATCAAGCGCGCAAACAAGTCGAGAGCGGCCATCACGTCCCCTTGCAAAAAACTATTAGCAATTGAGATAGGGCTGGAGAGATTTGTCAGGAAATTGCTGACCCCGGTTCGTATCGTCTGCGGAACGTTGCGATTGTATGCACGAGCAACGGGACCAAGCACGCTCTCATGGACAATCTCGTTGAAGCCAAAGACTGCCCGGTTAACACGCTCTAAAGGATCATTGACACCGTCCTCATCTGTTGTCGCGGCAAGGATGGTCTGCCCTTTGTCAATTACCGAAGTTTCAGCGGAGGCAGGCGCGCCCGAAGTCGCGAACGCAACCACAATCAGTATAGCGAAAACGAATTTCATCAATCGCGGCGTCATTATAGTTCCGATGCTTTTCAGTTCGCGTGTCCTTTAAAGGAGCCCACCATCGATCTATTCAATCGATCTATTCAATAGGGATCGATAAGAAGCAACGACCCACATCTACACCAAGTGTTTAAGCGATGTTTGGCAACGGGGCAACCTCCGAAATGCAGAAAACACATATCTTATGGATTCTTGCGATTGCTCAAATGCTCAAAGAAATTTCACTATTTGTAAACTTTACCAGTGGCTTATAAGGCTTCGGTTAGATCGCAAAAGGATTCGTCCGATGAATGGTCGTCCGTTTCGGGTTTTCGCTTTTCTCTTCACAATCTCGGTGTTTATCGCCGATATTCCTCCGGTACAGGCAGAATCGGCGTCTACCGTTGTCGAACGATTCCAGGCGTCGTTGCTTCAGGTCATGCAATCAGCGTCAGAATCCTCTGTGCAACAACGCTACGACAAATTGGCTCCTTCGGTTTCCAAAACCTTTCACGTCCCCTTGATGACACAAATTGCGACGGGTCGCCATTGGTCAACAGCGCAGCCAAATGAGAAGGCGGCAGTCGCAGCCGCCTTCCAACGTATGAGTGTAGCAACATTGGCGACACTTTTTGACGGATACAATGGCGAAGTATTTGAAACCGTTGGTGAGCGCCTCGGCCCCAGCAAGACAACCATTGTCCTCACCAACCTTGTGAAAGCAGACAAATCAAAGATCAACCTCGCCTACGTAACTCGGCAATTCGCGGGCAAATGGCGGGTGATAGATGTCGTCGTAGACAATGGCATCAGCGAATTAAAGGTACGGCGATCCGAATACACGCTTATTCTGAGAAAAAGTGGTATGGCCGGTCTCATCAAATTGTTGAATGACAAAGCGAACGACCTTATGACTTCGTGAGACGGTTTGGGTCTAGTTCTTTATCTTTTATGGTTCAACTATGATACAGGATCTTATCGATCGACGTCTCGCTCTGGCCGGTCTTATTGCCGCAGTGGTGACGTTAACGACGTCCAAACTCCCCGCCGACAGCCGGGCGCCGGAAAGATTGGTAGACGAATTTCATGCGTCGCTTCTGGCAGTAATGCGCGCTGCGGAGCAGCTGGGTTTTAATGGCCGTTATGCGCGCCTTAAACCTAGCATCGAAGCTAGCTTTCACTTGCCCGTCATGGCGCAGATAGCGTCGGGCAGTTTTTGGCGCAAGGCATCACCGGATCAGCAAGCACAGCTCATCCAGGTCTTTAGCGACGTCAGCGTCGGCATCTACGCCGAGCGTTTTTCCGGATTTTCCGGACAATCTTTCCAAACCAAAGTAACGCGCGAAGGGCCCCAAAAAACTATGTTGGTGGATACCGTCCTGAAGAATCCGTCGGACGCGGATGTTGCCCTGACCTACGTGTGCCGTGAGATTAAAGGGACCTGGCGGATCATCGACGTCTTGCTTGGCACCGGAATCAGCGAGCTGGCTGTGCGTCGATCCGAATATCGCCGTATCTTAAAGTCGGATGGCATCGATGGATTGATCACAACGTTAAAGCGTAAAGCACGAAACCTCCGGTCGCCCAGTTGATCTGCCTATTCTTGATGATCTTCGGCGTCCAGCAGTACCAGCAAAGCCGGCAAAAATATTAGCGTCGCCACCAAGGTCATCACCAATGCCAGTGTTAGCAAGACCCCCATGCTGGCAGTTCCAGGGTGTCCGGACAGCGAAATACAGCCGAACGACCCAATAGTCGTCAGCGCACTGAACAAGACCGCGCGCGGTGTCGACGTCAGTAAGGCGTCCGACGCTAGCGTTCCACCTCGAGAACGCGCGACAAGATGTATGCCTCCAGCCACGCCAAGGCCAAACAGCAGCGGAAGGACAATCACATTGGCCAGATTAAATGCTTGGTCGAGAACCGTGGCCGCCGCCAACGTCCAAAGTCCGGCGAGCATGATCGGCGCAAACACCAAAGCCACGTCTCGCCCCCGGCGAAGAACTATCGATAACAAGATGACAATCCCGATCACGGCAAAACCGCAGGCCTCTATAAACGCGCCGAGCACGGTTCGTCCCGCCTCAAGGATGACCACCGGTGACCCAACGGCGTCCGCGGAAACACTCTGCACGGCCTCAACAAACGCCCGTACGGACGTCCGGTCGCGCAACGCATTCTCGGGCGACACTTCGATGAGCGCACGACCATCAGCGGATACTTTGCGTTCCCGCAATGCTTTGGGCAGGGCCTCGAGACTTACCGGCTCGGCCCGCAATGACTGACTTAGAGCATCCAAACGTCCCGGCAGCCCTGTCAGTAAACGGTCCTCAAATTCCACCAATGAAGCGTGTTTTGGCGGGCTTTCCATCAGCTTCATGACGGCGTCGCGAAGACGTATTGCCGCTTGGCCTGATGGGCCGGCAACGATCTTGGCCATGTTTTCCAGTTTCGCCGAAAGGGCGGACCAGGCGGTCAGCCGATCCTCTTCCGTGATGCGCGGATGCTGTTCTCTTGAACTAATTGCAGGCGCGATCAGAAGCGCCATGTTCTGAATGACCCGCAACTTGTCGTCTTGATTCTTGGGAATATAGCTGGACAAGGTCATTACTCGGCCCACGGCCTGCAGCCCTCTCAAGCGCCGAGCCAAAGCATCAGCAGCGGTGATATCAGAAGCCAGCACTTCGATGGTATGGTAATTTTGGCTATCGTCCGCCAGGAGATCGTGCAGCGTTGCCATTGACTCCGTCGACGGGTCCTTCAAGTTCAGGGGATCAAAGTCAAAGGCAACCCTCGGAACCAGGCTTGCCGCGGCAATACTGCAAATTAACGCGCCCGAACAAATCCAACGCGCCTTTAGTCCGATCCAAGTCGAGAGCTCAAAGCCACCTATGGACAGATGCGGACGGGCCTCGCTAATAACCGTGGTCAAAGGCCAAAGCGCGATGAGGCTCGGAAGGACCGTCAGGTTTGCAAAGAGCGCGAAGAACATCCCGGTACCGGCGATCAGCCCCAGTTCCGCAAGCCCTACGTAATCGGTCGGAATAAAGGCATAGAAGGCCATGGCAGCGCTAATCGCGCAGAGGGTCAACGCACCGCCTCCCCCTTTGGCCGCTTCCACAAGAGCATCATGCTGAGTGTATCCGCGCCACAGTTCCTCACGATAGCGCAAGGCAAAATGGATCCCAAAATCCACACTGAGCCCGATAAACAGCACAGCAAACGCCACAGACAGCAGGTTCAGAGTGCCAATCGCCAATATGGCAAAACCAGCGGTCCATATGAGGCCGGCGACCAGCGTTGCCAGGCAGGACATTACCAATATCGTCTGACGGAGCCCTATAAACAAAAAGCCAAGAACCATCATTAAAGAGAGGATTGCCGCCAACCCCATTCCTCGTTCAACGCTCTCGAGTTCCTCTTCATCCAGGGCAACGGATCCAGTCAGGCGAATGCGGATTCCGCGTTCAGGCGTCAATCCCAACTCACGGGCAAGCGCCCGGATCCCATCGATAGCTGCGGATGCGGGCTGAAGCGAGGCATGGTCTTTGGTGGGTTGAACAATTATATACCGCCGCCGGTCTGCCGGAGAGCTATCCTCGCCACCCATCAGCAATGTCCAAGATAGCAAATGGAACTGGCCTGCCCGTTGCGCTTCAGCAACCTCGGCGATGGCATTGAGAGTTTGTTCCAGGTTGAAGAACGGATCACCCGGAGCCTCCACAGCCTCATCGACTGCCAAGCCAAGCATTCGAAAAAAACCGCGCAAAGTCGGATCAAGCCACAAGGCGCCCAGAAATGGTTGCGCATCGGCCAGCCGGTCACTCAGATTGTGAATTTCATCCAGATCCAGATAGAGCAATCCGTTGCGGCGAAAGAAGGATTCGCCCTTCAGGTCATAGACGTCTCGGTACAATGCCGGTGCACGCCGCATAGCGCCTGCTAATGTTAACGCGGCATCATCAGCGATATCAGCGGTTTGGCCATCGATCACGACCACCAGCGTGGAATCCGTTTGCGGAAATGCCTTATCGATCTCAGCAGACTTCTGGCGAAACGACAACTCCTCAGACAGCATATCGGATGTGTTGGTGTTGATGGCGAGGTTATCGATGAAATACACGGCCGAGATGATCGTCAGCACGCACGCGGCCATGGTAACCAGCCGAGCATGCCGGACGACCCAGGACACCCATCGGCCCAACAGAATCACATATGTCGCGGCGGCATCGTCAATGGTCATTTATGCCAACGTATTTGGTAAACATGCCCGCGGCTTATACGGCCTCCACACGCCGGGCTCAAGGGGTCAACGTTCCGATAGAAACGCCCTGAAACGCCGTGCTACCTCTGGCGGTGGTATCGTAGGCCGCCCCAGGTTAGAAAGCGAACCAGGAGCGATGCGCAGATGGATCAAGTGTGGACCTGGGTTTCGAAGCGCCTCGGTAAATGCACTGTCAAACGCGTTCATACCATCCAGAGCGATACCCCGGGCGTAACCACACGCAACCGCCGCGGCGGCGAAATCCACGGCTTCAGATACGGTCGGTTGTCCGCCCGTCGAATCATAGGTGGCGTTGTCAAGAACCAGATGAATTAGGTTTGTAGGCGTTATAGACCCAATCGTCGCCAGCGTGCCAAGTTTCATCAATGCAGCACCATCGCCGTCAACAACAACGATCGGGTTCTCTGCTCCCATGGCAACACCTAATCCCATACCCGCTGCGCCGCCCATGGACCCAACCTGATAGATGTGTTGCGGCCGGTCTGCGATGGTAAACAGTTCGCGGCCGGTTTTCCCTGTTGTAGCGACCACGCCGGCATTTTCGGGCAATAGGCTGAGCATCCGTTCGAGAACAGCATATCGAAGGGGTCGCACTCCACGAGTTTGTAGATTAGAATAGAGGCCCGTGGGTTTAGCCGACGGCGGCGGGGTTGAAATTAAATCTTCGGCCGCGATGGCGTTTTTTTGCATAATGAAGGCAAATGGTAGCTGGCTTACCCGCATTTCATCGTCGGCACGCATAATTGCCGCGCTCACGTCATCTTCCATTCCCGGAAATTCGGCGCAGGCAACCCTGATCACATCGAGGAGATCGGGCGTGATCTCGCCCATAAGTTCATGCTGCGGTTCATCTTTAAGCCCCGGCCCACCACGCCACGTGATCACCATCATAGTAGGAATTCGAAAAGGAAAGTTGAGCGACGTCAACGGATTAACGGCATTGCCGAGGCCGGAGTTCTGCATCATAACCACAGTCTTCCGCCCCGTCAGCCATGCGCCAGCAGCAATGGCGATGGCCTCACCTTCGCTCACCGCCGAAACGTAATCATATTCCGGACCGCTGATAACCCGATTTATCACCGGTGCCAGAAAGGAACACGGCACGCCTGTGAAAAAATCGAACCCCGCATCCCTGGCCGGCCCCAAAAACTGATCGACTGCAATCATACAAACTTACCGGCCGTTAGGAGATGTCGCATCGTCGATATCCATCCATTGGCAAGGAAAATAATCCACCTGGAACTGATGACCCTTTTCGATAAACCGGGCAAACTCGCCCACAGTATTGGCGTCGAAAGGCGAACCGTCGTTGCACTTGGCAACACTCTCACTCCTGAACCTGCTCGTGGCCAAAAACATTAGAACCGCTCTCTGCGGCAACGGTCAATCCGGCAATTATTGAATGTCTCGTGGACTATGGAGAAAACCCGGAGAGCCGCCTATTCAACCCAGGCGATGCGCAAGATATTGGTAGCCCCCGGCGTGCCGAACGGAACACCCGCGGTGATCGCCATGGCGTCACCTACATCGGCAATCCCTTCGCTTTTTGCGACACGAATCGCCGTAACCACCATGTCACCGAAAGTGTGAAGGTCTTCAGTCTCAACCGCATGAACCCCCCAGGCCAGAACCAGTCGTCTTGCAGTCTCGGCGCGCGGGGTCAATCCGAGGATGGGAACCAGCGGTCGTTCGCGCGACGCCCGCAACGTTGTCGAACCAGTCGAGGTGAAGGTGACGATAATCGCCGCCGAAATGGTATGGCTGACCTGCCGAGCGGCGGTAGTAATGGCATCGGCTGCAGTGGCCTCCGGCGGCAATCGGGTCGCATCCATTTGCTGGCCATAGAACGGATCCTTTTCGACCCGGGCGATTATACGATCCATCATTGCAACGGCCTCTGTCGCGTAGTCGCCGACCGCCGTTTCCGCCGATAGCATGACCGCGTCCGCGCCGTCGTAAATGGCCGTCGCTACATCAGACGCTTCAGCCCGTGTCGGAGTTGGCGCATGAACCATGGAATCAAGCATCTGGGTAGCAACAATCACCGGTTTCCCGGCAGACCGACAGGCGGAGATAATCCGTTTCTGTTGGATGGGAACCTCCTCCGCGGGCATCTCCACACCCAAATCCCCCCGCGCGACCATAATGGCGTCGGACAGGCTAACTATCTCCTCCAAGCTGTTCAACGCCATCGGCTTTTCCAGCTTCGCCAGCACGCCAGCACGTCCAGCAATCAATTTGCGTGCGTCGGCAACATCTTCAGGACGCTGAACAAAAGACAAAGCTATCCAATCAACCCCCGACTTGAGTGCAAATCTCATGTCCTCTCGATCTTTAACCGTTAGCGGCGAAAGCTCAAGAATGGCATCGGGAACGTTGACGCCTTTGTGGTTCGATAACTCCCCCCCCGTTATGACCTTGGTCATCGCATAATCCGAACCCACCTCAGTAACTTCGAGGTGAATACGACCATCATCCATCAAGAGACGCATCCTCGGCTCCAGCGCCCGGAACACTTCTGGATGCGGAAGAGGTGCGCGCCGGGAGTCACCAAGCGCACTATCCAGGTCCAGGCGGAATGCGTTTCCTGGCTGCAACAGCACAGCGCCGTCGGCAAACTCGCCAACCCGTAGTTTTGGTCCTTGTAGGTCCGCGACAATACCGATGGGTCGATGGAACTGAGACTCCAATTCGCGAATGATCCCAATTCGCGTCGCATGATCCTCATGCCCGCCGTGCGAAAAATTCATGCGGAAGACATCCGCCCCCGCCTCGAATAGGGTGCTGATGGCAGCCTTATCCGATGTCGCTGGCCCCAATGTCGCGACAATCTTTCCGTTCCGAAATCTTTTCATGTGATCAACCTTAAAAGCACGCATAAACTTTGACCACCGAATTCCGCGCCAGCGCAGGGACCTGCTGATAGGTCGGAGTGGACTTCATCCAGACTCGCATTTTGTACATGGAACCTGTTACAAGGTTGTTAATGTCGCACTCCCTACGTGTCAGGTGTGCCCTTGAAATCCATCGTTAGATTTGAGCTTGGTTCGTTCGATATGTTCAAGAAATTTGTCTCCAACGCTTTACTTTCAGTCGTGGTCGATAAGACGGCGCGAGATAAGATTAGCTTAGCGAGGGGACGAAAAACGACGCCAACACCTAACGGTGACAACCTGAGCATTCCAAGCACGACGCTCCGAAAGGAAGACGACCCTAAGGCACTGATCCACGAGGCGCTGTCCAGTGCCGAAGAGGAATTAGGGCACCGGCAGAAGCCAACCTATAAAGGCAAGCCCATCACGCCGGAACGGGCGGCGTTGATCGAACAGGCAATGGCCATTCGTCGATCCAAGTTGTATGTCCTCGATGAGCTAACCCAAGACCAGCGCGACAAACTGACCCACATGGCCATACAGGCCTTGAACGATCAAACTGACAAATAAATGAGTGTTTTAAAAGACGTTGGTTTGGTGGAGACAGCCGCCATGGCGGAAGCCATAATTGCCGGGCGTCGGCGGGAATTGGCACGCGCCATTACAATGATCGAGTCAACACGCCAAGACCACCGCATGAGAGCGGAAGCGCTAATAGATAAACTGCTACCGCACTCCGGTCAGTCATTTCGACTGGGCATTTCAGGCGTGCCAGGCGTCGGCAAGTCAACTTTCATTGAGGCCCTTGGGCTGCATATCATCGAACAGGGCCATCGCGTTGCCGTTCTGACGGTCGATCCGTCTAGTCCTAAATCAGGTGGATCAATTCTCGGCGACAAGACCCGAATGGAGACACTATCGCGCCATCACAATGCCTTCATCCGACCCTCGCCATCCGGCGGTACGTTGGGTGGTGTCGCGCGCCGAACACACGAGGTGATAGTCGCCACGGAGGCTGCAGGGTTTAACGTAATTCTTGTGGAAACGGTGGGTGTCGGTCAATCAGAAACAGCCGTTGTGGGACTGACCGACATGTTTCTACTACTGTTGGCCCCTGGCGCCGGTGACGATCTTCAGGGAATCAAAAAGGGTATTGTCGAACTGGCAGACCTTATTACCGTGAACAAGGCGGATGGAGACCTCATGGCCGCTGCCGAGCGGGCGAAACAAGACTATTCGTTGGCACTTCACCTGCTGAGGCCGCAATCCGGCACCTGGCAGCCCCGCGTCATGACCTGCTCAGCCATGGAGGGCACAGGCGTCGCGGATTTATGGGACGCCGTTCTCGAGTTCCAAAATCTACGAACTAAATCTGGCCAACTGTTGGCGCGGCGCAAAGAACAGGCAGCCGATTGGATGTGGGACGAAATCTCTGAAGCGCTTTTGCACGGCGTTAGACATCACAAGGCCACCCAGTCCTTGGTTTTCGAACTGGAGCGCGATGTTCGGGCTGGAAAAATAGGTGCCACCGCCGCAGCTCAACATATTCTGAAGCAGTTCCTGAGCCACAGCGACAAGTCCTAAAGCCCCCCGGCAGGCACATTCTTAAGTTTCTTTTCAATATACCTCAGTGTGCCTGACGTTGCTGCACTTGCATTCAAGAGCCTTTGAACGGACGGAGAGTGGGACGACAATCTTGTCACAAGGCCACCTGAAGCAAGAACACTCTGGGCTAGTGTGCTTTAACTATCGTATTTGCGAGGGTATGGCCGCGGGAAGCAACCATGCAAATTAGGAATATCACTTCGCAAGAATGAGCGATCAGCTGAATACTATTGTCGAGGCAATAGAAAGGGTTGTTTTAGACTGACGTCGACGCCTGTTGGACTGAACGACATTCATGAGGTTCAACCACTTGTGACTGTTTAATCGGCTATGCTATGAAACCTGCGTCGCGTTTCTTTTCCCGATCATTCGGAGCTTTTTCATGCGCCGTATTTCCGCCCTTTTCCTCTCACTGTTTTTGGTTGCAGCCATGATCTCTGACTCGGACCCCGCCCAATCCGCCGATACGGAAAACACCTTATATATGGATTTGAAAGATGGTCGCGTGGTCATTGAGATGCGTCCCGATTTGGCACCCAAGCACGTGACCCGCATCAAAAAATTAGTTCGCCAGAAGTTTTATGACGGCTTGGTCTTCCACCGTGTTATTGGTGGTTTCATGGCCCAGGGTGGCGATCCAAACGGCAACGGAACGGGGGGGTCAGGTGTCAATATCCCAGCTGAATTTTCCAGCGAACCCCACGTTCGTGGCACGGTTTCAATGGCCCGCTCAAGCGACCCGAACAGTGGCGACTCCCAATTTTTCATCGTTTACGCACGGTCCCAGTGGCTGGACGGCCAGTATACGATTTGGGGAAAGGTCACCGAGGGCATGGAGCACGTAGGCAATCTGAAGCGAGGATCACGCACCAACAATGGCCTCGTTGCGGAGCCCGATAAAATCGTCCGCATGCAGGTTGCCGCTGATGTCAAATAGAAATCACGGGATCAAAACGACCCGACCTATGATCCTTCCCGGCACCAAATCCTGAGAACATTGTGTAACTTTTTGGCCGCTTCTTCGAGGGTAATCACTTTGATAACCATTTGATGCCTAGCGGCTCAATTCCCGCATCGCCCCATCAAGACCATCCAAAGTCAGCGGATACATGCGGTCGCCCATGATTTGTTGGATCATCCCCACACTTTGGGTATTGCCCCACCATGCCTGCTTCACGGGATTCAGCCACACGGCGTGCTCGTAAATCCGCGTAACCCGCTCCAGCCACACGGCGCCAGCCTCTTCGTTCCAATGTTCGACGCTGCCGCCGGGATAAACGACCTCATAGGGACTCATGGAGGCATCCCCGACAAAAATCACTTTATAGTCGTGCGGATACGTGTGCAGTAACTCCCACGTAGACGTGGTGTCTGTGTGACGACGACGGTTGTCCTTCCAAACCTTTTCATAGATACAATTGTGGAAGTAAAAATACTCTAGATGCTTGAATTCTGCATTCGCCGCCGAAAAGAGCTCCTCCAATGTCTTGACGTGCGGGTTCATGGAGCCACCGACGTCGAAGAAGATCAGCACCTTTACCGCATTGTGGCGCTCAGGAACCATCTTGATATCGAGCCAGCCCTTCTTCGCCGTCGCCCGAATGGTATCGTCCAGATCCAATTCTTCTTGCGCGCCCTCACGGGCGAACTTACGAAGTCGACGCAACGCCACCTTGATATTTCTGGTGCCGAGCACAACGTCGCCGTCCAAATTTTTGAACTCGCGCTTGTCCCAGACCTTGACAGCGGAGAAATTACGGTTTTCCTCCTGGCCAATCCGCACGCCTTCCGGGTTGTAACCGTAAGCGCCGAACGGCGAAGTCCCGGCTGTACCGATCCATTTGGAGCCACCCTGGTGGCGCTTTTTCTGCTCTTCAAGTCGTTGCTTCAAAGTCTCCATGAGCTTTTCCCAACCGCCCAATGCTTCGATCTGTTTCTTTTCCTCTTCGGTGAGTACCTTTTCGGCCAGTTTTCGTAGCCACTCTTCGGGGATTTCTTGGGTTTCTTCTTCGATGGGTTCGATACCCTTGAAGACCTCGCTGAAAACTTGATCGAATTTGTCCAGGTTCCGCTCGTCCTTAACCATTGTAGTCCGCGACAAATAGTAGAAATCTCGGACATCGAAGTTGGCGATTCCTGCTTCCACGGCCTTAACCAGTGTCAGGTATTCCCGCAAGGAGACCGGCACGCGGGCTTCACGGAGCTTAAGGAAGAAATCGATAAACATCGTTTATTTCTACTCTGTGGGCTCCGTTCCGGCAACTGGGCCTCCATGCGACATATTTACCAAGAGCGGCGCTAATCAGGGCTACCTTCATATGTTCGGTTTGGCTGTCAAGTGGTCGTGATTGCTTACCGATACGCCAGCGGTGAGTGAAATCAGCCTTTCTCGCGACGGTTAAGAAACGCCAAGCGCTCCAGTAGATGGACATCTTGCTCGTTCTTCAAGAGCGCGCCATAGAGCGGCGGGATCAAATCCTTGGAGTCACCTGAGCGCAGAACCTCTGCGGGAATGTCCTCGACCATTAGTAGCTTGATCCAGTCCAGCAGTTCCGAGGTTGACGGCTTTTTCTTGAGGCCGGGGACCTCACGGATGCCGTAGAACACGTTCATGGCGTCCGAAACTAGCCGTTTCTGAACGTCCGGATGATGGACCTGTACAATTTGGCGCATTGTGTCTTCATCCGGAAACGAAATGTAATGGAAAAAACACCGACGCAGGAACGCGTCAGGCAATTCCTTCTCGTTGTTCGACGTGATGATGACTATGGGGCGTTCTTTGGCTACAATGGTCTCCCTCGTCTCGTAAACATGGAACTCCATTCGATCCAATTCCAACAAGAGATCGTTTGGGAACTCGATATCAGCCTTGTCGATCTCGTCGATCAACAGAACTGGCTTCACATCCGCGGAGAAGGCTTCCCAGAGCTTGCCTTGGGCAATGTAATTTTTAATGTCGTGGACCCGTTCGTCCCCGAGCTGCGAGTCTCGGAGCCGCGCCACGGCATCATATTCGTACAGGCCCTGTTGGGCCTTGGTCGTCGATTTCACATGCCATTGAATTAACGGGCGATCCAAGGCCGCAGCAATTTCATACGCCAACACGGTCTTACCCGTGCCTGGCTCCCCTTTCACCAGGAGCGGCCGCTCCAGCGCCACAGCGGCGTTCACCGCGATCATCAGGTCTTCCGTGGCGACGTAGCTGTCAGTCCCCGTAAAGCGCTTATCCATGGAAATCCTCGTCTATTCGTCTTAGTCGCGGACCGGCAGCCTATTCGGCGCCGGTCAGGTGAGCCCTGGGATAATTCACCAGCACAATATGATCCGTATCAGGATGGCGCGGCACCATCAAGGCGAGGAAGAGCAATAGCATAGCCATCCCAACCACGACCAGGAAAACATAGGAATGGTTGATCAACCAGACGAATTCGAAAGGCACCGCAATGACCACCACAACGATTTAGCTGATGGTGAAACTGAAATCCAAGGGAAAAAAGCGATATCCTCCGGATCGACGATCCTTTGAAAACAGGCATTGATAGCGATGGCCAACGCAAATGCTGAGAAAGCCAGCGCCACTTGATCTCCATCTGAAAACGGGCACTAGGCAAGACCAGGGAAAATTGCTTCACCGACCCCCCGAGCAAGGTCTGATAGGATGCCCAGGTTTCTGTTAGTTCCCCGCAGACCCTAACCATCAATCCATGGCCTTCAATGCTGCTTCAATCGCATCCAAGGCGACTTGTCCTTTGGCGCCGTCCGGCCCACCAGCCTGCGCCATATCCGGACGGCCGCCACCACCTTTGCCACCGACTGCCGCCGAGCCATGGCGAACCAGGTCAACGGCACTCAAGCGATCGATCAAATCGTCCGTCACGCCCACAACTAACGAGGCCTTGCCGTCCGTGTTAGAGACTACGGCAACAACGCCGGAAACCACGTGCCCCTTTATATCGTCAGCCAGGCTCTTCAGTTCTTTCGCGGGCATGCCGTCGAGCAACTTGCTGGCGAATGCTACGCCGCCCACGTTCTTAGTCTCAGGCCTGGCAGCACCCCCGCCGCCGGTCGCCAACTGCCGGCGCACATCCTGAAGTTCGCGTTCCAACCGTCGGCGATCCTCGACCAGGCTCTCAACGCGATCCCCTACCTGATCCGGGGACGACTTTAGGATTCTGGCCACCACTTGAAGGGCCTGATCCTGGGCACGCATGTGGGTCTCGGCGGCATGTCCCGTGACCACCTCGATGCGGCGGACGCCTGCCGCGACGGCGGTCTCGGATACGATTTTGAACAACCCAATATCGCCGGTCCGGCGCACGTGCGTACCCCCGCACAATTCCGTCGAATAGACACCTCCAGCCTTTTCTTCGTCCGCATCTCCCATCGACACAACTCGAACCTCATCGCCGTATTTTTCGCCAAACAGCGCCATGGCGCCAGCCTCCACGGCGGCGTCGGGCTCCATCAGGCGTGTGGCTACATCCGAATTGGCGCGAACCCTGCCGTTCACATCGTCCTCGACCTGCGCCAGTTCCTCCGGCGTGATCGCCTTTGGATGTGAAATGTCGAACCGCATGCGTTCCGCCGCCACAAGGGATCCTTTTTGGGTTACATGATCCCCCAAACGCCGGCGCAGCGCTTCATGAACAAGGTGCGTGGCCGAATGATTGGCCCGAATGGCGGCACGGCGCTGCATGTCCACCTGCAGCACCACATCGTCACCAACACTGAAAGTCCCTTCCGAAACTGTCACACGATGTACGTGCAGATCATCAACACGCTTACGCGTGTCCATCACCGCAGCCGAGGCCCCGTCGGCGGAAATGGTTCCCGTATCGCCGACCTGGCCGCCGGACTCACCGTAGAAAGGCGTCTGGTTAGTGACTAGAAAACCCTCGTCACCGGTCGCAAGGGCATCGACGCGCCCACCGTCCGCCAACAGGGCGACAATCTGGCCTTCGGCACGCTCAGTTTCATAGCCAAAGAAGTCCGTCGCACCAAGTTCGTCACGGACGTCGAACCAGATCGATTCCTCAGCCGCATCGCCGGACCCGGCCCAGGCCTTGCGGGCCTCAGCGCGCTGGCGTTCCATAGCAGCGTCGAAACCGCTGGTGTCTACGTAAATGCCCCGTGGCCGCAACGCATCTTGAGTGAGGTCCAACGGAAATCCGTACGTATCGTAAAGCCGGAATGCCGTTTCCCCGTCCAGATTGCTACCATTGGGCATGTCGCCGGTTGCATCATCGAGAAGCTTCAATCCTCGATCCAGAAGCTTCTTAAATCGCGTCTCCTCTAGCTTCAACGTTTCCATAATCAACGCTTCGGCTCGGCTGAGTTCGGGAAAAGCCTGGCCCATCTGTTCGACCAGAGCCGACACAAGCTGCCACATCAGCGGTTCCTGGCATCCCATAAGATGAGCATGGCGCATGCCGCGACGCATAATCCGGCGCAACACATATCCGCGACCCTCGTTTGACGGCAATACGCCGTCGGCAATCAAAAACGAACAGGAGCGCAGGTGATCGGCAATCACCCGGTGCGAGACATTGTACTCGCCATCGACAGCGGCGCTGGAATATTCCGCCGAAGCGGCCATTAGCGCGCGCATCATATCGGTCTCATAATTGTCGTGCGTGCCCTGCATAACCGCGGCAATGCGTTCCAGGCCCATGCCCGTGTCGATGGACGGTTTCGGAAGTTCGATCCTTTCCTCCGCGGCAACCTGCTCAAATTGCATGAACACGAGGTTCCAAATCTCGATAAATCGATCGCCGTCTTCGTCCGGCGAACCCGGCGGACCACCTGGGATCTGATCGCCATGGTCATAAAAAATTTCCGAACAGGGGCCGCACGGTCCCGTGTCGCCCATGGCCCAGAAATTATCCGAAGTAGGAATACGGATGATCTTGTCGTCCGACAAGCCTGCAATCTTTCGCCAAAGCGCCGCTGCATCCTCATCCGATGAATGAACCGTCACCAGGAGTTTCTCCTCGGGCAACCCGTACTCCTTAGTGACTAGGTTCCACGCCAGTTCGATAGCGCGTTCCTTGAAATAATCGCCGAAGGAGAAATTACCGAGCATCTCGAAAAACGTGTGGTGACGCGCCGTGTATCCAACGTTCTCCAGATCGTTGTGCTTGCCGCCGGCCCGAACACATTTCTGTGAAGTGACGGCACGCTGATAATCCCGAGATTCCAGGCCAGTGAAAATGTTCTTAAACTGGACCATGCCGGCGTTCGTGAACATCAGCGTCGGATCATTCAACGGTACCAATGGCGACGAGGCCACAACCTCGTGCTCGTTAGCGGCGAAGTAATCCAGAAAAGCCTTCCGAATATCATTGACCGTCTGCATGGCCGGCATCCTTAACTGTCAAAAACACAAACAAACTCAAGTGCTTCTGCCCGCGGCAAGCCCTCGGGACCGAGTCGAACGGTTTTACCGGGTTGGCTGGAAGGTGTCCAGACAGGCAACGTTAGATTTCCAGCAGACCGCATGGCTTCTAAGGGGGTGAATTTGAACCGGAAGAACGAAACGCAGCCCAAGTCCCAAAAGGGAATTTCGAGCCGCGTCGTTCGGGCACAGACATTGATATGGTGAGAACAACGTGCACACAACCAGGATGAGCACATTGCTCAAGAGTTTTAAAGGAGGCCAGACAACATAATGTGGTCCCGACCGCCGGGATCGTGGTTCGTTTACTCAGCCGCTGCCTCGTCGCCGGATGTCTCGATATCGGCCTCCTCCACGTCGGCGACCATCTCACCAGGACCGGCCATCATCTCTTCAGACAACAACCCGGCGTTAGCCCGAATTTGATTCTCGATATCCTGGGCCACCTCTGGATTGTCACGAAGGAAGGTCTTGGCGTTCTCACGACCTTGACCGATGCGCTGGCTGTCATAGGAGAACCAAGATCCAGATTTCTCAACAATGCCTGCCTTGACGCCGAAATCCAGAAGTTCGCCCATCTTAGACACGCCTTCACCATACATAATGTCGAATTCGATCATCTTGAAGGGCGGAGCCATCTTGTTTTTCACGACCTTGACCCGGGTCTGGTTGCCTACCACTTCATCACGATCCTTAATTGCGCCAATGCGACGGATCTCCATTCGAACGGAGGAATAGAACTTCAGCGCGTTGCCACCAGAAGTGGTTTCCGGATTACCAAACATGACCCCAATCTTCATACGGATCTGGTTGATGAAAATGATCAACGTATTCGACTTGGCAACCGATGAGGTTAGCTTGCGCAGGGCTTGGCTCATCAGCCGAGCCTGCAGGCCGACATGATGGTCCCCCATCTCGCCCTCCAACTCGGCTCGTGGCACCAGCGCAGCAACGGAATCAATCACCAAAACGTCTATGGCACCGGAGCGAACCAGCGTATCCGCGATCTCAAGTGCCTGCTCACCCGCATCCGGTTGCGAGATCAGTAGTTCCTGAACATCAACGCCCAGTTTTTTCGCATAGACCGGATCCAAAGCATGTTCGGCATCGACGAACGCACACGTCCCACCTGTCTTCTGCGCTTCAGCCACCACGTGCAAAGCCAGGGTCGTTTTACCCGAACTTTCTGGACCATAAATCTCTACGACACGGCCGCGTGGCAAGCCACCAATACCAAGCCCAATATCAAGGCCCAAAGACCCTGTTGAAATGACATCCGCTTCGACCACGTCTTGTTGACCGAGTTTCATAATCGATCCTTTGCCGAAAGCCCGCTCGATCTGCGTGACGGCGGCATCCAAAGCCTTGCTTCTGTCCACGGTATCCTTCTCCACTAGGCGTAATGCGCTCGTTGACATTTGATCCTCTCCTTATTCTCAAGTACGGGTTCCAGCAATGCAATGGAGAGAAATGTACTATTTTTGTTCTTATTTGCAATATAATTTTTAAGTAACTGATAATATTGGATAAATTGATTTGTGTTCTTGTTTTATTTATGTAATTTTAAAAATATTCATCTTGATATCGAATTTATTTGTCCACAGTGATTCCCTGCGTCATTAGTCGACTCCAGGCGACCACTGAGCCCCAGCATCAATTTATATTTCGATGTGGCAAAATCAAAAACCCTTCAACGTTCCTAAAAATAGGTGGCGATCTTGAAGGTCGTCTGGATCTTAACGTCAAAGCAGTTCTGCTTTTTAATGCTGACGATTAAATGCGTGTGGATATGGTATCATATCCACTTCAGTAGAATGGCTAGTATTGCGTCGCATTTGACACTGCGGGATAGCAAAACCGTGAGAGGAAAAGATTACATTAATTCTTTTGATAGCCTCATCTATTATGCGGTTCTTAAACCGCGTTGCTCATTCCCCATTCCGTGCCCATGTCAGAACTGACTTCAATCAAGTTATCAGTACTACTATTGTCAGCAGTTGAAGATCCGATTGGCATGCCGTCGTTCACAGTTTGTGGAACTGGATCAGGGCAACACCCGCTGACGCAATGGCCCTCTAGGATTCCAAAACATCTTTCACATTCGTCGCCAGATCCTTCAGAGTGAACGGTTTGCCAAGAAAATGTAGGCTGGGATCGCGCTCAATCTCCTCTAGCATATCCTCCGCATAGCCGGACATTAGAATCACCTTCATGTTTGGCATTTCCTGGCGCACGAGGTTAACCAATGTATGGCCATCCATACCCGGCATGATGATATCAGAAACGATAATATCGATCGTTTTCTCAGTCGCATTGATCACGTCGAGGGCTATCTCGCCGTTCGCCGCTTCCAGCACGAAGTAGCCTTTGTTCTTAAGTGCCCGTGAAGCGAACATGCGAACCGCATCATCATCTTCCACCAACAATACCGTGCCCTGACCCGTGAGATCCTCGTCCACCGGCAATACGGTCGCTGTTTCAGGCGTGGGGGAGACATCGTCCAGGGTGGAATTCGCCGGGGCCATCTCATCTTCGAACCTAGGCAGATAGATCGTGAATGTCGCACCTTCACCCGGAGCGCTATCGACAAAGATGAAGCCACCCGACTGGTGAACGATACCGTAGACGGTGGAGAGCCCCAGTCCAGTCCCCGCCCCCGCTTCCTTCGTGGTGAAGAACGGGTCAAAGATTCGCTCCATATTTTCCTTGGAGATGCCAGTGCCCGTGTCGGCCACATCGATGCGCACATAATCACCGGCCGGCATTAAATCATGCCCCCGCTGTATGGCCGTATCCACATGAACATTTTGGGTGCGGATGGCAATATCGCCGCCGCCTGGCATGGCATCGCGGGCATTCACACACAAGTTGATGATGATCTGATCAAACTGGTTCCGATCTCCCTTCACGGGCCAGATGTCCAGTCCTGATTCCATAGTCATGGTTACTGTCTCGCCGATCAGACGCCGGATCAGGTTTGATAGATCACTGAGAGCCTCGCTCAATTTCAAGCGGACTGGCTGCAATGTTTGTTTACGCGAGAAGGCCAAGAGCTGCCTAACTAGATTTGTCGCTCGGTTTGCGTTTTGACGGATTTGCTGGATGTCCGCAAAGCTCGGATCATCAGGGCCATGGCGGGTCAACAACAAGTCGGAAAATCCGATCATCGCCGTTAGCAGGTTGTTGAAGTCGTGGGCAACGCCGCCCGCCAACTGACCAACCGCCTGCATCTTCTGCGATTGAGCGAATTGGACTTCTAGGTTCTTCTGCTCCGTGGCATCTACCAAATAAAGTACGATGCCGTGTAGATCCCCATCCGCGTCGCCCAGCGGACTGGCATAGAGCGAAATGGTGTATTCGTTGGCACCAATGCCCGGCAATCTGACTTCCATGTGGGTCGCCCGCACGGTTCCCATGACAATCTTCGAGAGCGCCGCCGTGACGTCGCCGCGATCCTCCTTGGACACACGTTCAGCAAAGACCTCACCCAACAACGCATCGCGGTGACGACCGATTAGCTTGAGAAAGGCACGATTGCAATCCGTGATTTCTCCCGACAGATCAAGCATGATCATGCCGATTGGCGCCTCATCAAACAACCAATGCAGGCGTTCGTATACAATTTGCGCATCCGGTGAAGCCGGCGCTGATTCTTGGACGTCTTGTTCTAGTGCCGTTCTCATTGGCGGCTCCGGCATGTTCAGCCAAACCATATCCCGGAAGACAACGGAA
>MDTG01059363.1_pt1 | contig 26515 bp, 29 predicted proteins | sample 811421 | NCBI WGS metagenome assembly MDTG01 (sample SAMN05326645, study PRJNA326480) | marine metagenome | isolation source: seawater | place: Pacific Ocean: South East | collected 2011
ATTATTCAATTTCTCTTAGAGCAATAACTTCTGTAGATGGAATGACAGCTGATTTTTATATGTTTACTAAAAATCAGCTTAATGAAATATCTTCTAGAATTATAAATAATGTTAAAGGTGTAAACAGGGTTTTATATGATTTCACGACTAAACCACCAGGTACAATTGAGTGGGAGTAATTTTAGTTTATTAATTTAAAAATATTTCTATTTAAGGATGAAATTAGAGTATCCAAATTTTCAAATTTCTTATTTAATTTTTTTGATTTTAGACTGTAAAATATTTTTCTCCTCCTTTTTTCACGTGTTTTATTTAAAATACATTCTGGGCCAGCTAGCGTATGTTTAAATATATAAAAGAATGCATTATTTTTCTTAAAGTCTATTGCATAGTCTTTCCATTCACCTCTAGAAACACCTTTCGCATATAAATTAAGTATTTTAGATAATTCATGTTTAGAAAAATACAGATTGTGATTGTTAGAAGAAGAACTAGATGATACTAGGCTCATTAATTAACATTATATGAAAAAATTATGCCTGTAAATGCCCCAAATGATAATTTAGATATGATAGCTCCATCATTTGAACTCCTAAATGTTGATGGTAATATTATTTCATTGGAAAAAGTAAGAGGCTCTAATGGTACAGTGGTAGTTTTTATTTGTAATCACTGTCCTTACGTTAAAGCAATTGCTAACAGATTAAAAAAAGAGGCTGATGAATTATTAAATATATCAATTAATACAGTTGCAATTATGTCGAATGACGTCGATCAGTATCCTGAAGATTCTTATGATAATATGAAATTATTTTCTCAAAAATATAAATTTAATTTTCCTTATTTGTACGATGAAACCCAAGAAATTGCTAAAATGTATAATGCTGTATGTACCCCTGATTTTTTTGGTTTTGATAAAGATCTTCGATTAAAATATAGAGGAAGAATAGACTCTGGAACTATGAATGAAAATAATAACAACAAAGTCCAAAGAGATCTTTTTAATGCAATGATAAAAATTAAAAATGATGGTAATGGTCCTGCAAATCAAATGAATAGTATAGGCTGTTCTATTAAATGGAAATAAAATATGAATGTTTCAAATAATGATAATATTGGTTTTTATAACAAATTTAGAGGAATGCTATTTAATAACTATTTAAAAATTTTAATTAGTTTTGGTTTTATTCTTTTAATATTTATTATATTTCAAATTTATACTTACTTTTCATTACAAGAAATAAAAAAAAACAGTATCAAGTTTTTTAGTTCAATTGAAGAAAGTGGTGAAATAATATCAAAATTGAATGAAGTAAATAAAAACAATGATATATACTCAATATTATCTACCTTAACTTTGATACAAAAAAATAATGAAAAGCAAAACTATTCATTTTCTAATGAATTATATAAAGAAATAATATTTTCAAATAAGTTAGAAAGCCTGTATGAATCATCAATTGCAGTTCATGCATCTTATTCATTAATTAATGCATCATATGTAGAGAATACAAATCAATATTTTGAAGATATAAATTTATATATTTCAAAAATTAGCAATAAATTTGAAAGTTTTTTTTCAATTAAAAAAGAATTAGAGTACTTATTACTGGTTGCAAAGTTAGACATAAATACCTCTGATTACAAAAATGATCGCAAGGTAAATGAACTATACAATGAAATTTTTAATTCAAATTTAATTTCATCTTCAGTCAAAGACAGAGTTAAAAAAATTCATGAATTTCACATATATAAATAAACCAATATTTTTAGTTCTGCTATTATTTGTTATTTCTTGTCAAGATCGGTTAATATCTTATGATAAAAAAATAAAACAGGAGACATTAAATACAGATAATATTGAAATTAAAGAAAAAGTAGATTTCTCATACACTTCTTTTAAAGAAGATAATATTATTGATTATTATACTGGTCAATCAATCGACATCAATTTTTTAGTGAAAGATCTAAATAAAATAAAAATTAATAATTATGAGGGTAAAATTAATAACCAAATCCATCTTAATGTTATCTATATAAATTCAGAAATTTATTCTATAAACTCAAAAGGTGAAATTTTAAAATTTGATAGTTATTCTAATAAATTAGTCAGTCGTAATGTTATAAACTTAGAAATTAAAAATAAAAATCCAGTATCTTTTTCTTTAATTGATAATGATTTTATTATTGGTTTTAAATCTGGAGAAATCGTTAGAGCTGACAATACCGGTAAAATAAAATGGATATATAATAAAAATGATTTATTAAATACTCCCATTAAATATTATGAAAATAACTTGATTGTGTTATATTCTGAAGATTTAATAATATTATCTCCAGATAATGGGAATACTATTTTTAAAAAAAACTATAAATCTAATAATATAATTCAATCAATAGGTGGAAAGATTGCAAATTATTTTAATATTATATTTTTCTTATTACCAAATAGTCAGTTTAGTGCAATTGATACATTATTATATGAAAAGCATAATACAAAATTAGATAATTTAGAATTTAATAATTCATTAAATAATCTAAAAGATATTATACATATATATAAAAACTTTTTAGTATATATTGATAATGGAAATAAAATTTATACTTACGACTTAATAAAAAATAATTTTATTTTAAAAAACTTTGAGATAGATAATAGTAATTCTAATATATTATTTAATAATACTCTAATAAGTACCAAAGATAATAATATTAAATTTTATAATATTAAAAACGGAAAATTATTTTCAAATATAACTACAGAAAAGTATTTAAAAAAAGATGAAAATATAATTAAAGTTATACCAATTAATAACAAATTACATTTATTTTCGAACCATGGAAAATTAATTATATTAGATTCAAATCTAAATATTGAACACAAACTTGATTTAAAGATAAGAAATATTAACAATATTTACAGTTACGCAGATAAATTGTTTATTTCAACTAAAAAAGGTTTTACACATATTTTTTAAAAATGAATCTTTTAATATTAGGAATGCCTAATGTAGGTAAATCATCTTTATATAATATTTTATGTGATAAAAATGATAATATTATTCACAAATCAGTTGGAACAACTAGAGATTGGCATGAAGGGCTGTTAAAACATAATAAAAATGTCATTATATTTGATACCCCAGGCATAATTATAAATAAAAAAATTAATTTAGATTCAAAAATACAAGAATTAATTAAAAGTATTGATACTTTCTTATATGTTATTGATTATCACAACAATGTATATGATAACGACAGGGAATTATTAAATTTTTTAAGAAAATATAATAAAGAAATAATTTTGATCATTAATAAAGATGATAATTATAATCAGGATAAAAATATAAAATCATTCGGATTTAAAAATAATTTTTTTATTTCTTGTTCACATAAATTAGGAATCGAGGATCTTACTAATTTTTTGCTTCAGTTATCTCCAAATACTTTTTCTACTAAAAAAATTAATTATTCTATTGGTTTATTTGGGAAAACTAATGTTGGAAAAAGTACGTTATTAAATAAATTAGTTGGTTTTGAAAGATCAATAGTTAGTAAACGCCCTAAAACTACAACGGATATAGTTTCATCTACTTATGAATTTAATGAAAATATTTATTCTATAAAAGATACTGCTGGTTTGCTAAAAAAAAATAAAATTGATAAAGATAGTTTAGATTATTTTGCAACAAAAAAAACATTATCAATTATAAATAATCTAGATTTAAATATTTTCTTAATAGATATTAAACAGGGTTTTGACAATCAATCAAAAAAAATATTTAATATAATTTATCAAAAATCTAATATTATATTATTGCTTATAAATAAAATAGATCTAATTAATATTAATAAAAAAATAGTAATATCTGAATTAAAAAAAGATATTGAAGCAGAATTTTCTCAATCTAAAAACATATACATTTTGCCAATAAGTGCATTAAATGAAAATGATGTTTTAAATTTAAAAAAATTTATACATAAGTTAACTTTTGATATTAAAATAAATATTACAACTTCAAAGCTAAATAAATGGTTGAAGATAATTAAACCTCATTCAAGAATAAGAGGTAAAGAAGTTAAATTTAAATATGCCACGCAAATATTAGAAAATCCATTAACCATAAAAATATTTGCAAATTTTTCAAAAGAAATTACATCTCAATATAAAAGATACTTATTAAACAACTTTTATGATTATTTTAAAATAAAAAGTAAAAAGGTCAAAATTATACTTACAAAAAATTCTAATCCTTTTGATTAATCTTGATTATTATCACTATTATAAATATCTAATATATTATTATTATATTCAGATATTTGTTTCATAATTATTGAATGTTCTTTAAAGAATGTATTTAAATTATTTAAAATATTTAGACTATCATTACTTGTAAAAAATAATGCACTACTAAAAACCACATAAGCAAAAACAACACCATAAACTGCGCCAAAAAATTTGTCTAATATTAAGCCTAGTATTTGTTTATCTAAATCACTACTTATAATTCTTCTTATTCTTTTTAATATGAATAATGATAATAAAAATAGTAACGGTATAGATATTATTATACTTATAATTGAAACTATTTGTTCAAAATTTTTAAAAAAATTTATATTTAAAAGAATTTTGTTTAAATAGTTTGAAAGATATTCATATGTGTATATAGTGATTAATACAGATCCCACCCAAGTTAATAACCCAAGTACTGAATTTATAAATCCTTTCCAAAAACTAAAAAAGGTAATAATTATTATTAGAATAATTACTATGTAATCAAAGAATAAAAAATTAAGATCTATATTCATCTAGATAATATAAAATTGATGGTAATGTAATTAGAACTCCTATCATAGCAAAAATCATAGCTAGACTTGTAAATAATCCAAAAATTATAGTAGGGACAAAATTAGAAAAACAAAGAATTAAAAAACCTAGAGATATAGCCAATGATGTAATAAGTACTGCATGTCCTACTGTAGAATGTGTTATTTCTATAGATTTGGATATATCTATATTTGATTCAATATTTATCTTATATCTATAAAGATAGTGAATCGTGTTATCTACTGCGATACCAATTGATATGGCAGCTATGGTAATGGTCATAATATCTAGAGGAATTTTAAGAAGACCAATTAATCCAAGAATAAAAGATGCAGCTAGTATATTTGGTATAATACCAATAATACTAAGTTTAATTGACCTAAAAAGAATTAAGAACATACTAAAAATAGCCAATAGAACAAATCCAAGTGATTTTATTTGTGATGTAAATAATGAAGAGAGCATATTATTATATAAAACTAATAATCCATTTATCTTAACTTCTTCAATGTTATCAAATGAATTTTCAGTGTAAATTCTTATATCATCAATTAATTTAGATCTTTTAATATTCTCAGAGTCTTTTACTCTAGTAGAGATTTTAACCATATTGTTCTCGATGTTTAGGTATGGGTATATTAGATCTTCTTTATAATTATCAGGTATTTCGTTATATAAAATTGAAAGTTCAAAAGTGGATAAATCATTTTTATTTATAAGATTAGCAACATTTATTAATGAGTAAATTGAAATAACTTTTCCAATTTCTTTTCGGTTTTCTAAAAATTTATGAATTTCTTTTATTGTTTGAATTCTATCATCTGTAAACCAAATATTTGTATCAACATCATATAAATTATCTGCAAAAATATCTTCTTCAAATTCTAATTCATCATCGCTATTGTCATCTGATGACTCATCATAATTATTTTGATTATTTGAAAATTTTATAATTATATCTAAAGGAGTTGTGCCGCCTAGTTCGGTATCTATTAATTTCATACCTTGATGTATTTCAGTATTTTTTTTAAAATATTTTATAAAAGAATTTTCAACATTAAGAGTAGATATACCAAAAATAGATATTATAAATAATGATATATTCATAATTACTAAACTTTTTTTGAATCTTAATGCAAAATAATTAAATTTTTTTGTTATTTTATACTTTAAATAACTAGATGAGGTTTCTTTTAAAAAAAAAGATATCATCAGAGGCAAAATGGTAAATGATGAGATTAAAACAATAAATAACGCAATTATCATTATAATTCCAAAATCAATAATTGGTTTAATATCAGATATTACAAGTGACAAAAAAGCAACAACAGTAGTTAAAAAAGTATAGAAACAAGGCCAAAACATTATTTTAATAGTTTCAAGTAAGTTATATTCTGCTTGTAAGTAGTTATTCAAAATATGTATGTTCATTGATATTGATAAAATAAACATCAAAGATAAAAAATTTGCAGAAACAGCTGTAATTTCAAAATTTAAAAAGCCTGCTAATCCAGACATGCAATATACAGAAAATATTGATGAAAGAAGTATTACAAAAACCCATTTTGCTTTTTTAAATAATATAAATAAAATGATTAGTACCAATGAAATTACTAAAAAGCTAAAAACTAAAATATCACTCTTTACAAATGAAATGACGTCATTTGAAATCATTTCTACGCCACCTAAGTAAAAATTATAGTTTTCATTACTTTCAATTAAAATTTTTCTGATATTATCAATAAGAATTTTTCTCTCATAATCGACTTCAGATTTTTTTTTGAAGTAAGTATTATTATTTAAATATTTAATTTTATTTTCTTTTAGGTCTTGTTTTTTTTTATTTTCTTTTAAAAATAATATTAAAGATGTTACGTTTTTATTATTATTAATTATTTGGTCACTATAAATTGGACTCTTAGTAAACTCTTCTAAAACTTTTTTGATCTCAATATTTGTATTAATTAAAGTTTCATAATTATTATTAGATAAATCAACCAGAGAAGTATTATTTAAAAAGAGTATAGGAGCTTTATTAATATTAAATACAGATGAAATTTCAGGTAATTTTTCAATCTTATTAGTAATTATTTCAATTTCATCTAATAATTTTCTATCTATCATTTTATTGGACTCAATTGCGATAACTAAACTATTCTTTGAAGGAAAAATATTTTGATAATAATTAAAATATTTAAAATCTAAATCATTTTGAGCTACTAATGAATCTGAGGATGCGTCTATTCTGAAATCTTTTATATAAAAACTAGAAAATAATATAATTATGAATAAGGATATTAGTAAAATTAGTTTATTCAATTTATTCATAAATCCTTCTAACTCTCTCACCAATTGAAGTGATTACTTCATTACTTATTGAATTAGTTTGTTTTGCAAATTCCTCTATATCAAATTCGTAATTAACTAAATCAATATAAGATCCTACCTTTAAAAAGTGTTTAGAATTTGTAATATCAATAGTAAAACTATCCATAGATATTCTTCCAATTATTTTAAATCGATTATTCTTATAATAAACTTTTCCCTTATTGCTTAACATTCTAGGTATTCCATCTGCATAACCTGCTCCTATAATTGCAATTTTTATTTTCTTTTTTGTCTTATATGTTTGATTGTATCCAACAAATTCATTTTTATCTATCAGCTTTATTTGAATAATTTTTCCAGATAATTTAATAACAGGTCTAATTTTATGTTTTAGTAATTTATTTTTATTATTTCCACCATATAGTCCAATTCCTGGTCTTACCATATTAAATAAAAAATTTTTTGATAAAACTGATCCATTTGAATTTGCCAGACTAAATATAATCTTATTATTATTAAATTTTTTTATTATATTTATAAATCTATTCTTTTGAAAATTATTATATGCATTTTTTTGTTCATCAGCACTTGAAAGATGACTAATTAAAATTGTTATATTTTTATTATTAAAAATATGACTAGGAATATTATCGTAATTAATTCCTAATCTATTTATTCCAGTATCAATATGCAATCCAAATTTTAATTTACTTTTAGTAATTCTTTTCAATTCCATTCTTGTATTAATTATTGGTGTTAAATTATATTGATTAAATAATTTTAAATCATAGTTTTGGATGCCATTTAAAACATAAATAAATATTCCCTTTCTTTTATTATTAATTTTAATACCTTCTTCTAGAGTTGCTACAAAGAAATGTTTACAACCATTATTTAATAATAGTTCATAAATTTTTCTAAAACCAAGTCCATATGCATTTGATTTTATAGTAGATCCAACTAATAAATTTTCTTTTCTTTTTTTGAAAAAATAATAATTTTTAATTAAATTTTTTGTATTAATTTTTAAAATGAAATTATCTTTAATCACTCCAAAATATTATCATATTCTTCTGAACTTAAGTCACTGAATTTTGTAAAATTTGCGTCAAAGTGCATTTTTATAGATCCTATTGGACCGTGTCTTTGTTTCGCTATTATTATTTCTGCTTTATTATAGCTGTCATCAGTAAGTTGTTGCCATCTGCTCATTCTTTCGTTGTATTTTAAATCATCTTCTTCTGGTTTTCTTATTGGCATCATTCTTTCTAAATAATAACTCTCTCTGTATATAAACATTACAACGTCAGAGTCTTGTTCAATAGTTCCACTTTCTCTTAGATCGGATAATTGAGGACGTTTATCTTCACGTTGCTCAACTTGCCTAGAAAGTTGAGATAAGGCAACTATTGGAATATTTAATTCTTTTGCAACTGATTTTAATCCTCTAGTTATCTCTGATATTTCCTGAACTCTTCCATCATTACGACTTCCTGATGATCCTGACATTAGTTGTAAATAATCGATAATAATTAAATTTATATTATGTATTCTTTTTAATCTTCTTGCCCTAGATCTTAGTGTTGGAATCGTGAGTATTGGATTATCATCAATTACAAAATTCAAGTCTTCTAAATTTGATGATACTTTTGCAATCTTATTAAAATCATCTTTATTTAGTTCTGCTTTTCTCATTTTATCACCTGAAATTTTAGTTTGCTCAGCTAGAATCCTTGTTGCTAATTGCTCTGAAGACATTTCAAGTGAAAAAAAAGCAACCTTACCACCATCTATCAAAATAGGATTTCCAACATCATCTTTTTTTTCTTTAAATTTTGTGGAACAATTAAAGGCTATATTAGTTCCTAGTGCAGTTTTACCCATAGAGGGTCTTCCAGCTACAATTATTAAGTCTGATTTATGCAGACCGCCTAATTTTTTATCAAGATCTTTAAAACCTGTTGGGACCCCAGCTATTTTACCATCTCTTTTGAAAGCTTGACCGATAATATCGACTGCATTTTTTAATGCCTCACCAAATGAAGTATGTTTTCTTTCAGTTTCACCAGATTGTGCAAGTTGATAAAGTTCATTTTCTGCATTTTCTATTAGCTCATTAGCATCTTTGCCGTTATCTGGATCAAATGTTTCTTGAATGATATTTTGCCCAACACCGATCAAATTTCTTTTAATAAATAGATTGTAAATTACTTTAGCGTATTGATAAGCATTTTGTGTTGAAGGTGCTGAGTCTTTTATTTGGTTTAAATATTTTATGTTATTTAAATCACTATTTTCATCAGATAGGTAGTTTTTTAAAGTAATAGGTGAGACAAGTATATTCTTATTTAATAAATTTTTTATTGTTTTATAAATAATTTTATTACTTGGATCTACAAAATGTTCTTCATTTAAAAACTCTGAAATTTTATCAAAATTCTTATTATCCCAAAGTATACAGCCTATTAATGCAATTTCTGCATCTATATTTGTTAAATTTTCTAAAGTTTCTGTTTCTTCTGAAGACTTAGCTACTTTTAATGCCATTAAGTGGTATTATCCTTAATGAAAATTAGATACAATAAAATAGCAAAAAATTAAGTTAATAAAAATTTAATTATGTGAATAAACTAATTCTTTTGAACAGTTATATTTATTTTCTCAACAACGCCCATGTATGGATTCAATTCAATTTCATGATCACCAATTGATCTTATTGGTTCTTTTATCGTAACATCATCTGAATTGATTTTTATGTTATTTTCAATTAAAAAATTTAAAATTTCTTTTTTTGAAATTGATCCATATAATTGATTTTTTTCATCAGATTCTTTTTTAAAAATGATTTTTAGTTTTTTTATTTCATCAATCGTAGACATAGCTTTTTGAAGTTTTTCTTTTTCTTCATGTTCAACATTTTCTTTTATCTTTTGATAATATTCTAAATTTTTTTTGTTTTTTCTAAGTGCCATTTTATTTGGTATTAAAAAATTTCTTGCAAATCCATCTTTGACCTTAACAACATCTCCAATTTTACCAAGTTTTTTTATATTAGTTGTTAAAATAATATACATTTTAATAAACCTTATAAGTATAAGACATTAAAGACAAAAATCTGGCTCTTTTGATAGCTTTTGCTAACTCTTTTTGTTTAGACCTTGAAACATTTGTGATTCTACTTGGTATAATCTTTCCCTTTTCACTAATATATCTACTCAACATTTTTGTATCCTTGTAGTCTATTATTGGTGATCCTGGCTGACTAAAAGGGCAAAATCTTTTTCTTTCTTCAAAGGGACTATTTTTGCTATCGTCTCTATTACTAGTTCTTCTATTTTTATTTCTTTTCATAATTTAATTTAGTTGGCAATTCTTGATGATCAGACACTTTAACAAATAGATGCCTAATAATTTTATCATTTTGATTTAAAACTTTTTTAATTTCACTGATACTATTTCCATCAATTTCAATTTGAAAAAAATTATAAAATGCTTTTTTAAAATTACCTATATTAAAGTTCAATTCTCTTAAACCCCAATCCTCTGTATTAATAATTTTTCCAGATTTATCTGAAATTATTTTTTTAAAATCGGATATTTCGGAATTGAGTGCAGTGGTAGATATATCTGGACTGCAAAGTATAACTGCTTCAAATTTATTCATATAACTCCATGGTTTAATCTCATTTACACTTTGAGAGAAGTTGTGGTTGCATATATTGTTATTTTACAATAAATCAAGCACTAATGACAGTAGTTGTTTTTCCAGGTCAAGGTAGCCAATATGTTGGTATGGCAAAGGATTTTTATGAAAATTTCGAAATTGCTAGAGAAATTCTTCATGAAATATCAGATATTGTCTCTATAGATTTAAAGCCTATTATTTTTGAGGATGTTAATAATAATTTGAATATTACAAAATATACCCAAATTGCAATTTTTAGTACTTCAGTTATGATATATGAAGTTTTAAAGCTTCAAAATAAATTTAACCACAATAACATTAAAACAATGATGGGCCATTCATTAGGTGAATATACAGCATTATGTTGTAGTAATAAAATCAAATTAAATGATTGTGCAAATCTTATAAAAACTAGAGGCATGTTAATGCATAACTCTGTAAGTAATGTTGCAACTGGTATGGCCGCACTTATAGGGCTCAATGCTGAAATGGTTGAAAAAATTATTATAGCAAATAGTGTAAACTTACAGATTGCTAATGATAATTCAAATATTCAAGTAGTGATATCTGGTTCAGAAGATGAACTTAATAAATCAAAAGAGATATTTTTAAAAAATGGTATAAAAAAATTCGTTAAATTAAATGTTTCAGCAGCTTTTCATAGTAAGTTTATGACAGAACCAGAAATAAAACTAAATGAATTAATTGAAAAGATTAAATTTTCATCCAACGGTATTGATATTATTTCTAATTATTCATCCATATTATCTAATAATAATGAAGAAATAATATCTTCATTAAAAAAACAAATGTCTAACAGGGTTAGATGGGTGGAAAGCATCCAAAAATTGGAACATAACGCACAATATGAGATTTTAGAAATAGGTCCAGGTAAAGTTTTATCTGGCCTTATAAATAGAATATCAAATAAATTTAATGTATTAAATATAGATAAAGTATCTGATTTGGAGAAATTATAATGATAAAAAAGAAAATATTATTAACAGGTGCTACTGGTGGATTGGGCTCATCAATTGCAGATAAATTTAGAGATAATGATTATCAATTAATTCTTACCACTTCATCTTCAGAAAAATTGAATTCACTTAAAGAAATATATGGAGATAAACATTTTTATTATAAACTAGATCTGTCAAGTACTGATGATCTTGAAAATAAAATTAAAGAATTAGCAAATGATCATAAAGATATTAGTGTCCTAGTTAATAATGCAGGAATAACTGATGATGGTTTGATACTTAGAATGAAGCTTTCCCAATGGAATAGGGTATTAGAAACTAATTTGCATTCTAATTTTATCATAATTAAAAATATTTTATCAAATATGGTAGCTAATAAATATGGTAAAATTGTTGGGATTTCATCAGTTGTTGCAACTAGTGGAAATCCTGGACAATCAAACTACGTTGCATCAAAATCCGGGATGATTGGATTATATAAGTCAGTTGCACATGAAGTAGCAAAAAGAAATATAAATGTTAATTTGGTATCTCCTGGATTTATAACAACTCCCATGACAGAAAAGCTTAATGATCAACAAAAACAAAATATCTTGGAAAAGATTCCAATGCAAAAATTTGGTGAACCGATAGACATTGCTAATTTAGTTTTTTTCTTGTCCGAAAATGAGTCAAATTATATAACTGGTCAAAATATCAATATTAATGGTGGAATGTTAATGGTTTAAAATGTTGACAATTTATCAAATAATAATCTAAAAGAATTTAGGAGTAAATTATGAGTGAAATTAAAGAACAAGTAATAAATATAGTTGTAGATCACCTAGGAATAGATCAAGCAAAAGTAACACCAGATTCAAAGTTTATTGATGATTTAGGCGCTGATAGCTTAGATACTGTTGAACTAGTAATGGCTTTTGAAGAAAAGTTTAGTATTGAGATACCTGATGATGCAGCTGAAACTATTCAGACCGTTCAAAATGCTATAGATTTTATTGAAAGTAAAAAATAGTAATCTAAAGTAATGAGAAGAGTAGTTGTTACTGGTATAGGCCTGTTAACTACATTAGGTTTTAACAAAAATAGTACTTGGGAAAATCTTCTTAAAGGATATTCAGGAATAAAAAAAATCAACAGTTTTGATGTCGAAGATCTTCCATGTAAAATAGCTGGTTATATTTCTCAAAATTCTGATGATAAAGATTATTATGACCCTTTGGCGCATTTAGATTCCAAACAAATTAAAAGAAATGATAGGTTTATTCAATATGGTATTGCTGCAGCAAAAATGGCAATACAGGACTCAGGTGTTGATAGTTTAAGTGAAAGCGATAAACTTAGAATAGGTGTTATTGCAGGATCTGGTATTGGGGGGTTGGAGACAATTTACAATGGCTCACTTACAGTTACTAATTATGGATTAAAAAAATTATCTCCATTTTTCATCCCATCATCTTTAATAAATCTACTTTCTGGTCAAATATCAATTGAACATGGATTTAAAGGACCAAATCACTCTGTTGTTACAGCTTGTGCAACTGGCGCTCACTCAATTGGTGATGCAGGTGAAATAATTAAAAGAGGTGCAGCAGATGTTATGGTTGCAGGAGGTGCTGAGGCAGCAGTTTGTAAATTAGGTGTTGCTGGTTTTTGTGCTGCAAGGAGTTTAAGTACTCATTATAACGAGACACCGGAAATAGCTTCAAGGCCCTGGGATAAAAAAAGAGATGGATTTGTAATGGGTGAAGGATCAGGTATTGTTGTGCTTGAAGAACTAGAATTTGCTAAAAAAAGAGGTGCAAAAATATATGCAGAATTAATTGGCTATGGAATGTCTGGTGATGCTTATCATATAACAGCCCCATCTGAAGATGGTGATGGAGGATATAGAGCAATGCAGGAAGCATTAAAAATGGCAAATATAAACTCAGATCAAGTAGATTATATCAATGCACATGGTACATCGACTATAAAAGGTGATCAAATCGAATTAAATGCCATATTAAGACTTTTTAAACATAAACTCCAAGTTAGCTCGACTAAATCTTCAATTGGCCATCTGTTAGGAGCTGCTGGAAGTGTTGAGGCTATATTTTCAATTTTATCAATCAATCAAAGTATCTTGCCACATACTTTAAATCTTGAAGATCAAATTGATTCAAGCAATGCTGAACTTATATCTGGTAAGCCATATGAAAGAAAAATAGATTACGCTCTAAGTAATTCATTTGGATTTGGAGGGACAAATACTGCATTACTTTTTAAAAAGTTTTAGCCTAGCTACAATTATTATCTCGATTTTATTTTTTTTTAGAATTCACCATAATAATATTGATCTTGAAACTGATATAGTAATTATAAATAAAGGAGAAAGCTTTGAAAACATAATTGATAAAAATATAAAAAATAAATTTTTTTTTGATAATTATTTTTTTAAAATATATTATTTTTATTTTAAAACAAATAAAAATGGCATACATTATGGTAATTTTATATTTGAAAAAAAAATAACTTTTTCTGAATTTCTAAATATTATTTCAAAACCAAGTAATTTATTAAAAAAACTGACAATTATTGAAGGATCTTCTAAATATGATTTAAATAAAAAACTTAATGAAAATTTTATTAAATATAAAGAAATTGATTACTTAGATATTTTAGCAGATACATATAAATTTGACATACATAATTCATTTGAGAGTTTTTTATTCAATGCAAAACTTTATAAAAATAAATTAATGAATAAGTATAAAAATAGTATTTTATTTAATAAATTTTCAGAAAAAGAGATTTTGATAATTGCTTCTTTAATTGAAAAAGAAGGGTTGGATTATATTGATAAGAAAAAAATATTTTCAGTTATTATGAATAGATTGGATAAAAAAATGAAACTTCAAATAGATGCAACAGTGATATATTCTCTAACAGATGGTCAATACAATCTTAATAGAAAGTTAAACTTAGATGATTTGAAATATGCACATCCTTTTAATACTTATCATATAAAAGCTCTCCCACCTATGCCAATTTCATACGTTGGCACTAAAACCATTGAATTAATGGTAGAAAATTATAAAACAAATTTTTATTATTATTTTTTTGATAAGTTTCAAAAAAAACATATTTTTTCTGAAACCTATGAACAACATAAATATAAATTAGATGAATATAGAAAAAAATTCTAAATTGATAATCATATCTTCTCCGTCTGGGGCTGGCAAGACAACACTTTGTAAATTATTATTAAAAAATATGAAAAATCTTCAATTATCTATATCATACACTTCCAGAAGTAGAAGATTGAATGAAATTAATGGTAAAGACTATTATTTTGTGAGTGAAAAAAAATTTCAATCATTAAATAATAAAAATTATTTTATTGAAACTGCTAATAACTTTAATTTTTATTATGGATCCCCATATATAAATATAAAAAATTCTAAAAAAAATAACAAACATTTGCTGTTTGATATAGATTGGAAGGGCGCTAGGCGAATTAGAAATAAGATAGATAAGAATAATATTATTGATTTTTTTATTTTACCACCATCTTTATCTGAATTAAAAAAAAGATTAATAAAAAGGGGTCGTGATAATAAAAAAGAAATACAATTAAGATACACCTATGCAAAAAAAGAGATGAAACATTATAAAGAATACAAATACGTATTAATCAATAAAAATGTATATCAAACTGTAAATGAGATAAAAAAAATAATTGATTATCATTTATTAATAGACAATAATAAAAAACTATTAAATAGAAAATTAAATAGTATTATAAATATAAAATAGCTCTTCAAATGTTAATTCTTCAAGACGTTTGTGTTCAACAGGTTTGTATTTTATATTCAGTTTTTTAAATGAATTAGAAATTTTTTTTCTTTTATTCTTAAATATTATATTTACAAAATAATCTATTTTTTCCCAATCTAAATTTATTTTTTTTAATTCAAACCTCACTACACTTGAATATATTTTTGGTTTAGGTAAAAAAACGGAAGGGGAAACACTGAAACATATTTTAAACGATGATACTAATTGAGTAATAAATTTGTATTTATTAATTTTAGTAGTTTTGTAATTAAATTTTTCTGCCAGTTCTTTTTGAATCATAAAAGTCAATAAATTAATTTTATTGTTTAATTTTAATAATTTTAAAATTATTTTTGTACTTATATTATATGGTAAATTAGCAATTACATTAAAATCATTATATTTATTGAAATTAAAATTTAATGCATCCTCACAATAAATTTCAACATAACTAATATTTTTATATTTCTCTACTAATTTTCCATATAATGATTTATCTTTTTCAATTAAAATTAACTTTGATGGTTTTTCCTTTATTATAAAATCTGTTAAGGCCCCATATCCTGGTCCAATTTCGATTATTTTCTTATCCTCAATATCACAAAAATTAATTATTTTTTTGCAAATATTTTTATCTACTAAAAAATTTTGTCCTAAAGATTTTTTACTCTTAATCAATTTTTCTATTTTTTATTATTTTGTTTATAACATTGAAACAATTTAAGAGTGATTTATGTGATGCTTTATTTTTTCCCACTAAATTATATGCAGTTCCATGGTCAGGAGAAGTTCTTATGATTTTTAAATTACTAGTATAATTAACACCAGAATATCTACTTATTAATTTAAATGGAATTAGTGCTTGATCGTGAAAAATAAATAAAAAACAGTTATATTTTTTCATATTTAAAGCATTTAACATTGCATCACCAGATATTGGGCCATCGATATTTATTTTTAATTTTTTGGCTTTATTTATCTCAGGTATTATAAATTTAATTTCCTCATTACCAATTTTTCCATTTTCACCGGAATGTGGGTTTATACCAGAGATTAATATTTTAGGTTTTTTTATTGCAAAATCCTCTTTGAGAGAATTATTCAAAGATTTAATCCGATTTGAAATATATTTTTTATTTTTAATTCTATTAATTATTTTATTTAAGGGTATGTGTGTTGTTAATGTAGATATGATTATATTTTTATATGTGAATATCATATTAACACTTTCTTTTTTCTCTAGTTTTTGAAACAATTCTGTTTGGCCTTCAAACTTACTATCAATATATTTAATTATTAAATCTTTGCGGAGAGGCAGAGTTATTAATCCCGAAAATTTTTGATTAAAGCATTCTTCATGTGCAAATATTAATGATTTATAAGTATTTTCAACATCATTTTTAGAATAAAAATGATAGACATTCAGTTTGTTATTTTTAAAAATTATTTTATTATTTTTGTTAACTATATTTATATCAATATCGTGTTTATTTTTTTTAAGATAAGCTTTTATCACTTTTTTATCACTAAAAATTACGAATTTTCTTTTAATATTTTTAATCCATAAACTTAGTATTAATTCTATACCTATCCCTTTTATATCACCAATTGTTATCGCTATAATTTTATTCATTTTTTAATTCTAATTTATAAATCTTGGAATATTTATCTATAAAATTAAGCTCTATTTCTTTTGCTAAATTTTCTATTTTAATATTTATCATATTTTGATTTAAAACTTCCTTATCAAAAGTTAAATCACATAAAATAACATAAGTATTAATATTATTATTTTCAAACAATAAATAGTCATTGATATTGATCAAATTCTCTTTAATTTGTTTATTAAGTTTTGAATATTCATACTTTTCAGAAACAATATTTCCATCATTTTTAAGATTTTCTAGTTCACTACATTTTAAGTTAATTGGGTCAATTTTTTTATATGTTTCAAATTTAAAAATAGATGCAATAACTCCTTCATAAGTTTTTAGACTTTTATTGATATAAATAAAAGATATTAAATCATTATTTTTAAGTATAAAAAAATCTATTTGGTTTTTAATTTTATTCTTTATTTTGTTATTGAGTAAGTCATAATTATCGACAATTTGATTTTTGTAAAAAAATTCTTCATCATTCTTCTTTAGATAATCTATAAGGTTATTAATATTATTGAACTTGTTGTTTTTTATTTTAAACTCTAAGTTTTCTATTTGATTTTTATAAATATTTACATATTCAATATTTATTTCATAAATCAAATCAAAATTATCAAAATCTTCAAATATTTCACTTTTTCTAAAATTTAAAAAATCTTCAATAATTATTTTTCTTGATAAGTCCAATTTTATGTTACGAATAATTTCGATTTTATTATTTAAAAATTCATTATCAATTAAATCTTTATTTTTTTGTTTAATGGTTTCATAAACCATATCTACTTGTTTGTTAAAATCCAATGAGTTTATATTAAAATTTTTGAAATATTCATAAAATAAATTTGCTGATATATAATCTTCAAGTAAAAAATCATTTTCTATATAATTATCACTTAGTAGATTTAAATATTTCTTCCTATTTTCTAAATTAAAATTAGAAAAACTTTGATCATTTATTTTAAATACAATTTCAGTTTTTTTTTCAGCGTTTACATTTAATGAAAGAATACATAAAACATAAATTATTAACTTAAGAATTCTAATTAAAAAGATCATTATCTACACTTATACTTTCCCATTCTATGTCTAATTTATCATTTGAATCAGATAATAGATTAGTTGATTTATATGACCCTATATTTTTAAAAGAAAACATAATTGTTAAAACATCTTGAGGTTTTAAATCACTCTCTTTATATGATTTTCTATTAAAATCTAAATTAATACCAAAACATTCATCAAAATAACTATATCCAATTGTGTACTCTGAATTAATATCTTTTTTTAAATCATATAAACCAGAAAAATTAATTTTTGAATAGTTTAAAATTTTAGAGCTATTAAATTCATAATTAAATGTTTCTTTATCAGATGTTATAATTTCATCTGTTTTTGATTTTTGATCTAAGTAAGATAATTTTACCTCACCAACTTTTGAGGGCAGATCAACGCCTAAGTTTTGTTTTTTCATAAAATTATCCCCTGTATCAAATCTAAAATTATAAAAAGATTTTAGGTTATTATTTGAATAATCTAAATTTCCTAAAATATCACTTAAGTAGTCGTTATTACCTTGTTCTTTGTGAAAATTACTGTTTTTAGTAAATTCATAATACTGATTTAATGAAATATTTATATTTTCATTATACATATCAATACCATAATTTAATCTTTTAGAATTATCTAATTTATCACTACCAGTATATCTATTTAAGGAACTAAAGTTATCTTTAGAAAAACTATTAATTGAAGACTCTTCATTTGATATTTTACTTGAGTTAGATAGTCCAGGTGATAAAACTAGCATTGTGTGTGGTGAATAGGTAAAATTATATTTACTCTCTTTAAACTTAAATGGCACTTGTGATGAAATTCCTAGTATTGGGAAAAATCTATAATACGTACCTGAGTGATAATTATTTTTAGTTATTAACTTTTTATCAGTATTAAAAATCTGATTATGAGTTTCTGAAGATATATTAATTTTAGAATTTTTTGATATAAATTCATTATTAGTATTTAGAGTATAGCTAATTTTCTGCTGACCTTTAGCATGTATATTTGAGCTATTATCTCTAATAATATTATAAAAATTAAATTTATTATTATATTTATTGTTACCTTTAATGTAAGTGCCTGAATTATATTCTAAGTATGGAATTACAGTTGGATTTACATTATCATTTTCTTGATCTTGATTTACATGATACAAATTAAATTCTAGTGATAAGTTATCATCAATTTTATATAGGTTATAACCCTCAAGTTTTGTTTTTGTTGATAAAGAGCTCTTATAGCTTAAATCACTATTTGGATCTACTATTTGAATATAATCTTTGGCAGTCTGTAGTTCAGATTCAAAATTAATTCTAAATTTGTCATTTAAATTTTGTGAAAAAGAAGTTATTAAACTTGCATCTGATAACCATTTGTCTGAATCCTCTTTTTCAAGGTTTGAGTCAAATGTCAAATCAAAGTTAAAATTTCCTCCAGAAATTATTTGATTATAATCAAAAGAAAATCTTTGAGAAGAATCTACTCCTCCACCATAATTTATTGTTGGAGTAAAAGTTAATTCTTTATCAATATCAATATTAAAATAATAGGGAAATGATGTTGATTGTGATACCTTTGTATCAAAAAAATTGAAATTAAAAGATGGTGTTAAAAATCCAGATTTTCTCTCTTTTCTTAAAGGTGATGGGGTCACTAAATAAGGAAGATAAAATACAGGGGTATTAATAATTCTCAATTTTGAGTGTTTTTGATAAAGAAATAGATTTTTATTATCATGAAGAATTTTTTCACCTTCTAATTGCCATGTTGGGCATATAAAATTTGCTATTTTAATTCTTGATTTACATGGAGAATAAACGCCTTTAGATATTATATCAATATCACCTTTTCTTTTTACTGTTTTTCCAACTATTCTAGAACCATCATTTAGTCTGATTTTAGCATTTTCAATTTTACCATCATTTAAGTTTTTATCAAAATATCCATTTGTGCCTTCAAAAAAATTGTTGTTATCATCTTTAAGGGTAAAATTAGTTGGTAATAATATTTTATCTATTTTTTTTTTATAAATTATTAAATCTGAAATAATAAATTGATTTTCAAAAAAAATTTTAGCATTACCTTTTGCGATTATATTTTCTTCATTATCATAATTTATTGAATCAGCATATATCAAAACCTCTTTAGCACTATTGAATTTAGTAAATAATATCATTAGAAAGAATATTAATAAGAATATAAAATATTTACTATTTATTAATTTCATTATTATTCATTCTCAATATTAATAAACTGATAAATACCTATTAGGCAAGGTACAATAAAAATTATCATAAATGATAAAATAAAATTTATATTTAATGTAATTGAAAGTTTTGTAACTACTTCTTTGAGTAAAAAAACAAGAAATCCAATAAGAATTGAAGTAAATAACACTTTAAAAAAATTTTCATTTCTTCTAAATTTACCAGAAAACCCTACTATTAAAAATGATAATAAAACTATAAAAAAAGGTTTAAAAATTTCTGAAAGATAATGAAGACCAATTTCAGATGAATATAAGTTAAATTTTTTTAAAGTTTTTGAATGACTCCAATATTTATAAAAAGGTATTTGTTTATAATTTGTTATTGAATTTAATAAATTTGATCTATTAAAATTTATTTTATGTTTATATATATCTAATTTTACAAATTCTTCGTTTTCAATATTATATAACTGGACATCTTTTAATACAAAATAATCATCTTTTATTATGCCATTTTTTGCTCTAATAAATTTCTTCTCTTCATCAATTACCAATAAATTAATATCTTTTGCCTCTAATGTTTTTAAATTCATATTTTTAGTGATAATGTAACTAGTACTTTTTGAATTTACTTGATTTTTAATCCACATACCTTTGTTTGATATTTTAATTGAATATAGATTTGGATCTTTATTTTTGATTATTTTTTCAAACTCTATCTCAAATTTTGATGCTATTGGATTAAGTACTAATAAAAAAAACAAACCTATTGTCAAAACACCAAGTGAAATTGGAATAAAAATATCAAAAATTGAATAACCTACATTTCTCATTGATATAAGCTCATTATTATTTATTAAATTTCTAAATAAAAAAGCTATGGATATTATTATAACAAAGGGCAATGTTTCATTTAGTATAGATGGAAGTTTTAAAAATGTTAATTTTGTATAATTCAATATGTTATTTTGATCATAATTTAAAATTCTCGAAATTTCGATTAAATTAAAAAAAATTATTAAAATAGATATTAAAATCATGTTTATAAATATGTATTTAAAAGATGACAAAAGAAGATATTTATTAATTTTATACATTATTATTGGGTTTTATTTTGTAAAATATTAAAGGGGTGCATATTATAAAAATGTTTGTACATAAAAATAAAATAAGATTAATTTCCATATTTTTGGTTAATTGATTTGATAATAAAATAAAAATACTCAAAATAATAAAGTATGAATTATTAAGTGTATCAAATCTATTTGGAATGATATTATTGAAATAAAAAAATATAACTAATAATATTATTATGAATATATCGAAAATTTTATGAATTATATTCAAATAGTTTTCTGTTCTTATGTCATCAAATAAAGTTAATGTATTCTTATCTATATTATCAAACTTAATATTTTTATTATTTTTAATTTTGAGTAGATAATTATTAAACTCTAATTTTTCTATTGGGTCTTTCTCATTAAAACTTAATTTGAAACCATTTCTTAACTCAATATTATAATATTCATTCCTATTATCAAAAGAAGCTGAATTAGCGTATATGATATTGTTATCTGTTTCACTAAAATTTATATAAATTTCATTATATTGATTATTTTCTTTTTTGAAATCAATAATTGTATTCGAATTTAATTCAAGAAAATTTGAAATAGTAATTTGTTCAAAGTTAATTTTGTTTCTTAAATCAAATTCTTTATATTTATATTTTTCATAAATTATAGGTGATATTAAAAATGTTAGAGAGCTATAAATTATTATTATCAATACAGTAATAACAAATAAAGATAGCTTAAATGGTTTATGAGTTAATCCAAGGCTATAAAAAGAAATTATTTCTTGATCTCTATGTAATTTATTAAAACAAAGTAATATTCCAAAAATTATTATAAATGGAGTGATAATTAAAGATAGGTTGGGTATCAAAAATAATGATAGGTAAATTACGTTAAAAAAGTCTATTTGAATAAGATTTGAAAGTGCAAATAGCCTAGTAATTTGTAAAAGCCATGTAATTGAAATAAAAATAAAAAAAATTAGTGTACAAGATTTTAAAATTTGAATAATAACGTATTTATTTATAGTATTAAACATAATGTTAAATATTAAATATTCTGAAAAATTAGTAACTCAAAATAACAATAATATTTTTTTTATATCAAAAACTATTGATTTAAATAATATTTCTTTTCTAAAAAATATAAAATTTAAAGGAAAAATTGGGACTTTTAGGGATAAAATATATAATGATAAAAGAATATCTCTTAAATTTAACATTTCTGATCAATTATTTTAACTTAATTTATAAAAGGAGATTGAAATGCAAAGAACTTTTTCTATTATCAAACCAGATGCAACTAAAAGAAACATTGTTGGTGCAATTATAAAAATTATTGAAGAAAATGATTTAAGAATTATTGCACAAAAAAGAATAAGACTTTCTAATGAGATAGCTCAAAAATTTTATGAGATTCATAAAGAAAAATCTTTTTTTAATGATTTAATTGATTACATGACATCAGAGCCAGTTGTAGTTCAGGTGCTCGAAGGAAATAATGCAATTGAAAATTATAGAAAAGTTATGGGCGCAACTAATCCAGCAAATGCTGAAAATGGGACAATTAGAAAGATTTTTGCACTTAATGTTCAGGAAAATTCTGTACATGGATCTGATTCAGAAACAAATGCTGTTAATGAAATAAAATTCTTTTTTAATGATAGTGAAATAGTGGGTTAATTTTAAAATTAAAATAATGAAAATATTATAATTAAAATTATTGCAACAAATATAATAGTGTAAATTGTTAATTTATTAAAAGTTTTCCATGTTTTTGCCTTATCTTTAGCTAAATTATCTTTATTGTAATCCATTAGTTTATATTAAATTGAAAATTTAAATTTTACAACTTTATTATGAAGATAATTAGTATTTTAACTTTTTTAACAATTACGTTTATTATTAATACATCCTCATTTGGTGAAGATTTATTTAAATCAGAGTATCATGATATAAAGTTTACTTCAGATGACATTGATAATGAAAAAAAAACCAGTATTTCAATTATCAAGAAATTAACATTCACTAGTATTTTAAAAAAAATATTAACTATCAATGAGTTTAATAAAATTAAAAGAAATATAAATGAAGACCTAATAAATATGTTTATAAAAAATATAATTATTGATAGTGAAAAAATTATTGGAAATAACTATTCTTCATTAGTTAAAGTTAATTTTGATAAGAAATTAATTATAAATTATCTAAGAGAAAATAAGATACCTTATAATGAATATTATCCTGAAAAATTTTTAATTATAGTTTATGAAAATAATACAATTAGTGAAAATCTTTTTACAAATAATAATTCATATTATTCATATTTAAAAAAAAATGATAGTAATCTTAATTTTTATTTAATACCTAATTTGGACATTAATGATAAATATCTTTTAAGTATAAAAGATTTAAAAAACAGAAACATAGATAAAATTAATAATTTTGTTGATAAATATTCAAATCAAGAGACTGTAATAATTTTTTCTGAAAAAATTAATGGCTCTTTTGTCTATGATATTTATTTGTATTCAAATGAAACTTTGTATTCATTGTATACTCAAAGTGAAAAATCAAAAGATTTAGACTCTTTCTTTACTAATCTAAAAATTAATATTTTAGATAAATGGAAAAATTTAAATAAAATTCAAAATGCAAATATAAACTTGATTGAATGTAATGTTAAATATTATAATATATTTGAATTAAAACAAATTAAAAAAAATTTAAATAATATTTCAATAGTAAGTAAATTAGAATTAAATAATATATCATTAAAATTAAACACTTATGAGATATCTTATTATGGTAATCTTAGTATTTTAAAAAAACTAATGGATAAATCTAAAATTAATCATTTGTTTGAAAATGATAATTGTATTCTTTCTTTACAATGAGACAGCAAGGTTTCTTCAATTTTACTTTTAATAATAGTAAATACAATACTGATTTTTATGTTAATGACACAAATTCAGATGCTTTTAATCATATAAATAATAAAACTAATTCTAGTCAAATTATTTTAGTAGGTCCTAATAAGTCAGGTAAAACTTTACTGGGTAATATTTGGAAATATAATAATAATGCTCAAATATTTAAAAATAATTTTGAATATTTAATATCAAAAAAAGTTAATATTTTTGTTGATAATTACTTGGAAGATTTAAATGAAAATCAATTATTTCATATAATTAATCATTGTAACAATTATAACCTTAAAATACTAATTACATCTAATCAGGACTTAATAGACTCAAAGATAAAATTACTAGACCTTATTTCTAGATTAAAAATTTTTAAACCAATTAAGATTTTGCAACCAGATGACGATATGCTTAGAAATCTTTTAACTAAATATTTTGTAGAAAATCAAATAATTATTAAATCTAATGAAATATTCGAATATATTATAAGAAGAACTGACAGAACATATGAAGGAATTCTTAAAATTGCAAATCAAATAGATAATTTGTCTTTAGAAAAAAAAAGAGAATTAACAATACCATTAATTAGAGAAATATTGTAGAGAACAATTTGATGAATAAATATCGAACTCATTTGTGTTCAGAACTTTCTATAGCCAATTTAAATAGTAACGTTACTTTATCTGGTTGGGTTGATACTGTTAGAGATCATGGTAATTTATTATTTATAGACCTAAGGGATAATTATGGCTTAACTCAGTGTGTCGTTGATGGAAAGCATCCTCTTTTTTCTACAATTAGTAATATTAACAATGAGAGCGTGATTAAGATTTCAGGTATTGTAGTTCAAAGATCCGAAGAAACAATCAATAAAAATTTAAATACTGGTGAAATTGAAATAAAGATAGAGGAATTTGAAATATTATCTAAATCAGATATTTTGCCACTCCCTGTAAATTCAGATATAGATTATGGAGAAGAAGTTAGGCTCAAGTATCGCTTTCTAGATTTGAGAAGACAAAAACTACATTCAAATATTCTGTTACGAAATAAAGTTATTGCAGATATTAGAAAAAAAATGATTGAAAGAAATTTTATAGAATTTCAAACACCAATTTTAACTTCTTCTTCTCCTGAAGGTGCAAGAGATTATTTAGTACCGTCTAGAATACATAAGGGGCAATTTTATGCACTACCTCAGGCTCCACAACAATTTAAACAATTAATAATGATGGCAGGTTTCGATAAATATTTCCAAATTGCACCATGTTTTAGGGATGAGGATAGTAGGGCAGATAGATCACCTGGTGAATTTTATCAATTAGATTTTGAAATGAGTTTTGTTACTCAAGATGATGTTTTTGCAGCTATAGAACCGGTACTATATGAAGTATTTAATGAGAATAAGAAAAACGAAAATATTAAGGTAAGTTCGTATCCATTTAGAAGAATTACTTATAATGAAGCCATGGAAAAATATGGATCTGATAAACCAGACTTAAGAAATCCTTTATTAGTATCAGACTATACACATGTTTTTAAAGGTTCAAATTTTAAAATATTTAGTAATCAAATTGATAAAGGTTCTGTCGTAAAAGGTATTATTGTTAAAAATACAGCAAAACAACCAAGAAGTTTTTTTGATAAGTTAAACAATTGGGCAAGAGATGAAGGAGCTGCAGGTTTAGGATATATCTCAATTAGTGAAAACGATTTTAAAGGACCAATCGCAAAGAATTTAAATGATAATCAATTGTCAATGCTCAAATTGAATGAAAACGACTCAATTTTTTTTATCTGTGATAAATTGAAAAATGCACAAACATTTTCAGGTAAAGTTAGAGATAAAATTTGTGAAGACCTAGTTTTATTAAATAAAGATGCTTTTGAATTTTGTTGGATAGTTGATTTTCCAATGTTTGAAATTGATGAAAAAACAAATAAATTACAATTTAG
>MDTG01129352.1_pt1 | contig 26515 bp, 16 predicted proteins | sample 811421 | NCBI WGS metagenome assembly MDTG01 (sample SAMN05326645, study PRJNA326480) | marine metagenome | isolation source: seawater | place: Pacific Ocean: South East | collected 2011
ATTTTATTAAATAAAAGATATTTTTTACTGGCAGCAATTGTCTTTATCCACGCGTTTATTATATCTTTTTTTCTACTCTTTTTGGTGTGAGTATCTTGCACTGATTCTGGATCTCTTAAACCAGGGTTCACATTTATAAATTCTCTCTTAAATTCTTGAAAATTCATAAGTATACCATTGGTAGGATGACGAACTTTCGCAGGTTGAGTAAACATACGTTCAGGAAGGTCTATACTTCTATTAATAAAATAATAAGTTCTGACATTTACCATTGAATTATTATCTAACTCTCCATTATTCCAATCTCTAACAACTTCATCTAATTCATTTTTTTCAACATTAACCCACGATGATCTATTATTAAAGTCAGTTATATCAATTAAAGCATCAAAAATACTTTGTAAGTAGATCTCTCTAACAACATTTTCTGCTTCCCATGCTTCTTTAAATTTTCTTTTGCCCGCTGCGGTATCTTCAGTTGTATAAGCTTTTTTTCTATTGTTTATAAGGTTAGTAATCCAAATATCCTTTTCCACTCTACGAGCCTGAGGTAACGCGCTCATATATTTATTATATATTTTTTCAGTAGCAGGAAAATTTGTTAAAGTGTTGTTTTCAGCAACTCTAACTCCTAAATTAAGAAGTGGAGTCGAATATTTTTTATTACCAGTTTTAAATCTATTATCTACTTGATCCGGTGCATTTCTATAATTTCCATTATTCTGCCTATATCTACTTGTAAAAAATAAAGAAGGAGTTCGAGTTCCTACCGTATGACCGTATAATTGTCTTCTAAAAAAAATATTTTCAAATTTAACTGATTTAATTGTTTCCCGTTTTGTTCCATCAATATTTAATACAAAATCTATTATAAAATCATCAATGAGTGCCTGAGCACTTGTAGAAAAAGTATTTGTCGGATCATAATGATAGAAAAATGAAGATTCTGTCAGTATATCAATATCATTATCATTTAAAATATGCATATCAGCGCTGTGCTTTATTTTTTGGATTACTGCTCTTCTTTCATTGTAATTATGTGTTTTTGCTCTTCCTGAATAAGAAGACCATGAGCTGTTAGGTCCGCTGTGTGCCAAATTGACGACCGTCATTGGACCATGTGGAACCTGTTTCGTTAAATAATATGCTGTTGTCTCCACTGTATTAAAATTTCTATTATGAGTAGAATTACCGTCACTATCCTTTACAGCACCAAAATTTTTCCTAAATGTAAGACCTCCTTCGACTAATAAAGCCGCGATCATTCTCTGTAATTGATGGGCACCTCCAGTTTGATTATAATCTAGTTTGTTATTAATCTTAGTAATATTCTTATAGTTTTCAAGAATTTTTTTACCAAGATTTCCATTTATATTAACCTTTTTCCCTGTAGCAGGATTAACTATTTTATCAAAAGAGCTCATATATTTTAAATGTATATATTAATTATTTTAAATTACAACTTAAAATAATTACATACCATACACTTTTTGAAAGATATAAATATAATTATCATCATGATTTGCTGGAAGTAAATCTATAATTTTAACTAATTTAAATCCATTTTTTTTAGCTAATTTAATGTAAAACTTGATATCTTTCATGTAAAAACTATGCTTATTCTGTCTATTTTGCATGCCATTATTAAACATAAAATGTTCTTCAAAAGATACATTATCTTTATTAAATTTCCAATCAGCTAAGTAATTAAATTTGTCAAACTTAAGTTTTGTTTGAGTTACTCTATTATGTGTGTGTTTTTGAGGATTAAATAAAGGTATTAATTTGGAAGCTCTTTCAAGAACAGGATCAAACTTATCTCTATCTACAAGATGAATACAAAAATAGCCTTTTGGTTTGAGCCAATAATTTACATTTTTAAACACTTTATCAGGATATTCTGAATAATAAATTGTGTAAAAAAAACATGTAATGTGTGAAAATTCACGATTTTTAAATGTAGATTTATTATTGAAATCACCTTTTATTAATGGAATTGTTGGTTCATCTCTTCTTGCTACTTCTAACATTTTCATTGATTTATCAATTCCTGTGCATTTATAACCTTGGCGGTGCATTATTGCAAGATGCTTTCCTGTTCCGCAGCCTAAATCTAAAAATTTTATGTCCTTATTATCAAAATTTCTATCTTGTTTTACAGTATACATATTTACATTAAAAAATTCAAATTCATTCTTAATATCTGATGCAAATAATTTATCATATACTTTAGAATAAAAATTATCATAAATAGATGTAAACGTTTCCCTAACTTCATAATTTCCGAAATTACTAAATGCTTCTACACTAAAATCATCATCTCTTATCTTGTAATAATACCCCAGTATTGAAGTAATCACAATAAATAAAATAACTTGTAACATAAATGTCTTCATTTATTTACTATTATATTTTTATAAAATAATTTAAGAATAACGAATCTATTTTTTATTACAATAATCCCTACAGATACCAAATGATTTACGATGGTATTCTGTAATTCCAAATTGTTTTATGGCCTCTCTATGTTCTTTTGTTGCATAACACATATTAGTTTTCCACCCATATCTTTCATACTCAGGATGTCTTTCTAAAATATCCATAACATGCTCATCATGATATACTTTAGCAAGAATTGATGCTGCTGCTATATTTCTGAATTTAGTATCACCTTTTTCAATAGTTTGATGTGGAATAATAATTCCATTTTCATCTTTGTATTGTTTAAAATAATTACCATCAACAACAATATTATCAGGCTCTACATCCAATTTTGCAATACATCTATGCATAGCTGCAATTGTGGCATGAAGTATATTTTTTTCTTCAATCTCATCTGTATCAGCATATTCTACTTTCCAATCAATGGCTATATTTTCAATATATCGCCTAAGTTCATTTCTTTTCTTAATACTTAGCTTTTTTGAATCATTAATCTCAAGATATTTATCATCAGGAAATGATTCAGGTAGAATTACACAAGCAGTGTATACTCTTCCACTTAAACAGCCTCTTCCAGCTTCATCAATACCAACTTCAACAATATCGTCCAGAGATGAATTTTGCATTTTTTATTATTATATTTAAAAGAATATTATAAGCAAATTTTTTCATATATCTTGATTTTTAATTAAAACTATTTAAAAAATAAAAACAATTATATAATAATGTCTGGCGAAGATAACCAAAGTGCTATAGGAAAAATATACGAATCTGTAGCAGATACGTTTACATCATTATATTCTAATGAAAATTTTGACCTTCTTGGTCAAGATAAAGAAATATTAAATATTGGAAATGTATTAAATTCAATATTTATTAATAGGAGTGATATTGATATACCTCAATTAGTTGTCGTAGGTTCACAGTCTAGTGGTAAAAGTTCTATTCTTAATTCTATATTAGGTATGGACATACTGCCTACAGGTTCAAATATGGTAACAAGAGGCCCACTTCAGCTTGAGTTAATTCAAACAAAAAAAGATATTAAAGCTTCCTTTGGTGAATATGTAGATTCAACATGGATGAATCTTAATGAAATTAATATTGATTTTCCTAATCCAACAGATGAACAAAAATCAGAAATAAGAAGCATGATTAATCAATTAACAAATCAATATGCAGGAAATGGTATGAATATTACAGATAACCCAATTTATTTACGTATTTATAGTCCTAATATTCCTAATTTAAGTCTTGTTGATTTACCAGGATTAACTATGGTTGCATGCACTGATAAAGGTCAACCTAAAGACATAAAAGATAGAATACGAAATTTGGTAGGAAATTATATTAGTAATAAATCTGCAATTATAATGGCTGTAATGCCTGCAAGAACTGATATAGAAGCAGATATTGCTTTAGATTTAATTAAGGAACATGACCCGAGATGTGAAAGAACAGTAGGAATATTAACTAAAATAGACTTAATGAATGAAGGAACTGATATAACACATCTTTTAGAAAATAAGGTTTCTAAAGATTTACAGTTAGGATATGGATATTATGCAATTAAAAATAGAAATAAAATAGAAGCAGACACTATGAATGTAATTGATGGATTAAGAGAGGAATATAGATATTTCAATGACCATCCTATTTATAGTAATCATAGATATAAAGAATTTATGGGAATACCTTGTTTATGTAAGAATCTTAGTAGTTTACTTGTTAAATCTTTGAAAAAAAGTTTTCCCAGAATATTAGAAAAAATTAATCGCGATTTGGAATCTAACACATCAGATCTTAACAAATTAGGCGATCCTATACCTCAAGAAGATAGTATGAAATCAGCGTATATACACAAGACTATAGCTAAGTTAACAAGAGCATTTATATCTGTTTTAGAAGACAGAGGTAAAATTATTAATAGTGGAAGAAACGTAAAGCAACAATTTCTAGAATTCAGACAAACCATAGAAAATTTACAACCATTTAGTAAAGCTAATTGCAATGATTCATATATAACAGATGCAATTTCTAATTGTGAGGGTAATCATATGTCTTTTCCATCTCCTCCAGTAGAAGTATTAGAACAACTTATGAAAGATCCTATTAAAAGACCTATTTTTAATATAAATCAACATGCTCAAAAATGCAGTCAAAATATAATGAATGAACTTAATGTTCTTGTTGAACACTTATTAGAAGAACAATCTATCAATCGTTTTCCTGAATTAAATAAATTAATAACAAAAACATGCCTTAACGATGTATTTATACCACATCTTAATAAAACATACAGAGCAATTGAAGATGAATTGTGCAGTCAAGAAAATTATATATGGACGGATGACTTAAAATTTAATGAAGCGCTAGTAGATAGTAATAGTAGTAATGTTGATGTCATGAGAATACTGGCTGAAAATTATTATAAGGCCACAACCTACATATTACAAGATACTATACCTAAAAAGATAATGTACTACTTAGTTTCTCAATCGCAAAAAGATATAGGGTCAAAGCTATATGAAATTATAAAAAAAACAGAACTAGATGAGCTTCTTAAAGAAGTCGATAATATTCAAGAAAGAAGAAATAACCTTGATAAAATAATAAAAGATTTACGTTCTGCTAAAGAACTTATCGAAGGAATTATGTAAAATTTGATAATTATTTTAATGAGCTTTTGTTCATAAAAATAATGAGTGATAAACATCATTGGATAATAAGAGTAGGAGACGGAATAAATTTTAAAAATAGTAAATATCCATTTTGGGGTATGAAAAAAGGATCTGGTGGAGGAATTAAGACTTTAGCTTCCAAAATTAAACGTGGAGATATACTTTGGTTTGTTACTAATAAAAAACATGGAGGCTACATTATAGGTATGGCTGAATTTATTAATATGTTTGATAAAGACGACGAACCTTTGGTAGAAATTAATACACAATCCAATTTAAAACAAAATTGGGTCGGTAACGATAATTGGAAATTACAAGTTAACTACAAAAATCTTTACAATACTGAAAAACAAAAAATACAATGTATTATACAATGTGCAGCTATTATATTAAATTATGAAAGGTTCAAAGAAAAAATTACAGCAAATTTATATGAACACTATAAAAATTATATATATTATGCTGAGCCTATTAAAATTTAAGTGGTTGTAATAAATTGAATCATTTTAGATTTATAATCAGCCTCTTCTCCCCAAAATACAGGGATATTTTCATACTTAAGATATTCCAGCTCAGATTTACAATTATCTTTAAACCAATCACTTAGAGTATAAACATAATTGATTTTATAATCAGAATATTTTCTTTGTAAATGCCATCTTTTCATAACACCTGTTTGTATTTTTTCACATACAGAACCTTTTTCTGTTTGGTTTTTTTTCTCAATGATTGTAATAGTCTTTTCATCGGGATTTAGATAACATTCATCTGGTTGTTTACAACCATGAGGGTCTTTTAAATCATTATTTAAACTATTAATATTTTGCATATACCTTTTAAATTCAGCCTTTCTCAACGAGATAAATTGTTTACTATCATTCCCAAAAGTAACTCTTAATCCAATTGGTAGTTTTTCGGCTGAGGAGTACTCTGAATTAAGTTCTGTGTAAGCTTCAAATTTCAGACCAGTTTTATTAGTATTGGACCCTCCTGCTCCCGTTCCTCGGTTGATAACTTTTGGTTCATTTGTATTCTGCATTGTTTAATAATACGCAAACAACAGAATAAATTATCTTTCAAATTTTTGTACTTCAGTTATCTAATACAAAGTAAGGTGTAATTATAAAAAATTTGATAATATATTTTTAATAATTCCTTAAATTAAAGTTATGAATACTCATGGAGTAAATCTAAAGATAAAGATAAAAATTGAGAATATACCAATACAAATAGGTATGGATAAAAAAGATACTGATGAAATAAAATTTACAATTCAAAAACCATTCCTAAAGTGGGCGGGCGGTAAAACTCAAATTATCTACAATGTAATGGAGAAGTTTCCAGAGGTTATTGAAAACTATCATGAGCCCTTTTTGGGAGGAGGAAGTGTATTACTTGCTACATTATCAAAGCAAAAGGCAAATCTTTTAAAAATCAAAAATAAAATTTTTGCCTATGATTTAAATAGTTCACTTATAAATACGTTTAATCAAATTAAGATTAATCCCCAAGAAGTAATTTATCATACTACAGAAATTGTAGAAGAATTTTCAGCTATTGACTCTAACACATTAGGTCAAAAGGGTCCTCCTAAAGAAATAAATAATAATACATGTAAATTAACAAGAGAACATTATTATTATTGGATAAGGAATAAATATAATGATACTCCTAAGAATACATCTATATCTGCTGCATATTTTATATTTCTAAATAAAACTGGATTCAAAGGAATGTATCGGGAAGGTAAAAATGGATTTAATATTCCTTATGGACAAAAAGACAGAAAATCAATACCAACAATTATAGATAAAAAAACTATTTCAGATATTAGCGAACTTATACAAAATGTAGAATTTATATGCAGTGATTTTACAGAATCTATAGATAGTATTAAAAAAGGTGATTTTGTATATTTTGACCCACCATATGTTCCTGTTAATGAAAATTCTTTTGTAGGATATACAGAAGGAGGTTTTAATTTAGATATGCACAAAAATCTATTTAATAAGATTGACGTAATCAATAGTAAAAATATTAAATTCTTACTAAGTAATGCTAATGTTGAACTTGTGAATAATCACTTTAAAGATTACAAAAAAGAAGAGATTACAACACGTAGAGCTATACATGTAAAAAACCCAGAAGCAAAAGCAAAAGAATTATTAATATTTAATTAATTTAATAAAAACTTGATAATATTTTATTTTTTATACAGAGTAATAAAACCGATGGATAAGTCTACTAAAAATAAATTTTCACGACAAATTGGTGCTGTTGGTAGAAATACAATGCAAAAACTTATGGATGTAAAAGTATTACTTATCGGCGCAGAATCTGTAGGATTAGAATGTGCTAAATGTCTATCATTATTAGGTATTAATACTTTACATATTCTTGATAATGATAAACTTACAAAAAAAAAGGCAATTAATCTTTATTACATCAATAATAAAGCAAAAAAATTGTCTGACAATGTTGCATTGTTTAGTAAAGAGCTTAACCAAGGATTACATACTGAAGTTTGGTCAAAATTAGCATTTCAAAAAATTATTGACAAAAATATTGATATAGTAATAGTAACTAAAATTGCAAATCACGATATAACAGGTCTTGATAAATTATGTGCTGAAAAAAATATTAAATTTGTAATGGGTCTAAATTATGAACTCGAAGGCTATATTTTTAGTAATTTTAATAGTCACACTATTCTTGATAAAGATGGTGAATTTTGTGTATCAGGATTTGTAGAAGATTACATTGTTGATGACAAATGTATAAAAATTAATCTTGATAAATTAGATAATAATATCATTTCTAATCAAGGTAAACTCGTTTGCAAAGATAACGTTATGAATATACAACTAGAATCACATAGTCTAACACATATTATGGTCAAAAATAAACCCGAAATAATAAGTTTTCTTGAAGCTAATAATAATATTAAATTTGTTGAAACAAAAGAGACTATACATGTGAAATATAAAAGTTTTACAAATAAAATTATGGAAAAAGACAATAGCTATATTTATCTATCAGATAAAGGCAATATACCTACTTCACACGATAAATATAATAAATTTATAGAGAATATTACACTTAAAAAGCATAATTGTGCTGAATTTAGACAAAAGCCACCATTCTTTATACTTGCAAGTATAGTTGGTGGTATTGTTTCTCATGAAGTAATTAAAGTAACAGGTAAATATACACCTATTAATCAAGAAATTTTTCTAGATTATACTAATTTAATGGGAAAAACATTCTACAAAACAGCTAATACTAGAAATGCTACTATATTTGATAGAGAACTTATCAGAAAAATTAAAAAACAAAATATTTTCATGATTGGTTGTGGTGCTTTAGGTTGCGAGCTCTCAAAAAATTTAGGAATGATAGATGCTTGCACCAATGTCAATTCCTCACTTTTTATCACTGATATGGATAATATTGAACTTTCAAATCTTAATAGACAATTTCTATTTGATAATAATGATATAGGAAAAAGTAAATCTGATACTGTAAGAAATAAACTTAAAACTTATACGCCTAATATGAAAGTGATTAATTATAACTTTGAAGTAGGTAAAAAAACAGAAAACATTTTTAATTCTAATTTTTGGAATGAAAATGATATTATTATTAATGCACTAGACAACACTGAAGCAAGAAAGTATGTAGATAGCAGATGTGTAGAATTTGATAAACCTTTGTTTGAATCAGGAACTCTTGGTGGAAAAGCTAATACACAAACTATAATTCCATATAAAACAGCCACCTATAGTGAATTAAGTGATCCCGAAGATAAAAATATCCCTATGTGCACAATTAAAACTTTTCCTAATAAAATAGAACATTGTATTGAATGGGGACTAGAATCATTTTTCAATAACTTGACACAACCTATTCAAGATTTAAAAAAGCTTGTTAGAATTGATGATGAACTTGCTAAAGAATTAAAAAATATTGATAATCAATTAGTTCTTAAGCAAAGAACTGATGTTTTAGATAAATATGTAAATCTTTACGCTAACATATGTAATAATACTCAAGATAATCTTAAAAGTTTCTTTGATTTGTTTACATACATATTTGAAACTTTATTCGTTAATCCTATTAAAGATGTATTGTATACTTTTCCCAGTGATTTAAAAAATAAAGATGGTTCGCTTTTTTGGTCAGGCAAAAAATTATTGCCTAAAATTATTAATTTAAAAGAAATTGATAATAATTTTGTAACAAGCGTATATGATATTATTAGTAAAGCTTTTAACATTGAATGTTGGTCTGAAGAACTATATAATGCATTTAAAACTAATTATAAATCTGACAATTATGTTAGTAAAAAATTAAACATTGATGAATCAAAAGATACAATTCAATACAATGCTAATACTGTTATTAATAGTTGTGATATTGATAATATGCTTATTAAATGGAAAAACATAGTAGGAAATAATCCTGCAGATATTAATTTAATAGAATACGACAAAGATGATGATATTACTCTTGAAGGAATGTATCATATTTCAAATACACGTGCAGAAATATATAGTATCGATAAAGTTGATTGTCTTGGAATCAAACTTATTTCAGGAAAGATTATACCTGCACTTTCAACTACAACAACTGTAATTTCAGGTTTCGTTATTATCGAACTTATTAAATATCTTTCTGGTGAAAGTTATAAATTAAATCCTTCAGATATTAATATTAACTTATCTATTAATCAGTATGTATCATTTGAAAGTATACAACCTAAAATAACTTATGATAATATGTTTATGAATGCCTATGGAATGAAAGTTAAAACATACCCCTATAAATTTAATACATGGGATAAACTAAGAATTAATACAACAAAAGAGTGCTGTCCTGATATAAATGAGTTAATTGAAATATTGAACGGTAATTATAAGATTAATGTTAGTATGTTGACTTGTGGGTCTCAAATTGTATATAATAAACTAACGAAAGATAATATACTTATTAACAATTTATTTGAAAAATTAGGAATATCAAGGTCAGAATCTATTAAATTAAATATAGTAGCTTTTAATGAAGAAAATATTCCTATTATTACTCCTCCATTAATTTTAGAAAATTAAGTATATTTAAAAAATTTAAAATAATGTATAATACTAATGAAAATTATCAGCTGGTTAATTTTTATAATTATACTTTTAATTATTTATTTTTGTTTTTTTGCTTATAAAAGTTTTACTAATGTTGATGATACAAATCTAGATGAAATCGTAAAATTGCATAAAGAAAAAAACAATTACCAAACTATTCAAAAAGAAACTGTCAATAAACCTGAATCAAATAAGGATACTAAGGAAAATATTAAACTTATTGTAAAAGAACCTAATTTAATTATATATTTAAAAATAGATGGATATGAGAAATTACACCTTGTTGAAATAGAGCTTTTTGATGATATTGTTCCAATTACATGTAAGAATTTCAGAATATTAGCAACTAAAGGTGTAAATGGACACACATACAAAAATAGTATATTTCATAGAGTTATTAAAAATTTTATGATACAAGGAGGAGATATACTTAATGGTGATGGAACAGGTTCAATAAGTATATTTGGAAATCAATTTGAAGATGAAAATTTTAAATTAAAACACGACCAAAAAGGACTTTTATCAATGGCTAATAGTGGTCCTAATACAAATGGTTCACAGTTTTTTATAACGACAGAAAAGACATCACATTTGGATGGTAAACATGTCGTTTTTGGAAAAGTCATAAAAGGATATGATGTTATCGAAAAAATTGAAAACATTCCTACTGATTCTAATAATAAACCTTATCAGACTGTAAAAATAATGGAGATTAAGGAAAAACAATAATGTTTTTAAATTATAATTATTTAAAAACAATATACAATATATTTATAGATATGAAAGCAAATGGGGCTATCAGAGCTGGAGGAAGACGTATAAAGCAAAAAAGAAAAAGAACAACAGCACCAGTAGTAGATGATGTTCACGGTGATTATATAGACGCAGTTGCAGAACTTAACGAAAAATTAGCTAATATGAAAGATAATGAATATATCAAATTTAGAGATTTTTCTACAAGACTAGTTGAAGAATTGAGTAACGAGCTAAAAAGAGCATATTTTAAGGATAGAAATGAGTTCAAAATTTTTAAAGGTGCTGATAATAATTCTTCTGATAGACTTAAATACCTCTTTACAAAGCTTTTTAAACCTATAAACGAAGTAAAAATTATTATGAATGCAGATAATATTCAATTTATCAAAAAAACATTTACTATTCAAGGTATTTATCTTCTGAAACAAATGGTTATGAGCCTCCAAAATTGCATAACGAACAGAACATACGTTCAAGAAGATCCTGAAAAACAATATAATAAAGAAAAATTTATTGAAAACTGTAATGTATTAGAAATAAGTGACACAGACAAGAAAATTCCATTTAGTTTGGTAAAGGAAAATTATGAAAAAGTAAAGGAATCTGTAAAAGATGATGTTGAGAAATCTTTGGAAGTAACGAATGCATTTATAAGTGTCAGAAATCAATATGATAATTACATTAAAAGTTTTGATGCATAAATGTTTGTGAGTAAATAAACAGGTTTATATATATTTAAAAACATATTTTATATATTAAATATGTCTTTAACTTATCCGATATTGGATGATATTTATGCTATAAAAATAAATGAACTAAATAATTTTATAAGTGGAATTGACCATAAATTACTAGACTATGATAGGGAAATTAATACTAAAATTGAACATATTAAAAAAACTATAGTTAATCAAAACGTTAAAATAGATTTAATACATAATTTATTTAATCAATATAAAGCTTCTTCAGATAGCTCTTTTGATAAAAAAGATTATGAATATTTAAAATCTAGTCAATCTAACTTAATTAATTCTATTAAAAGTGAGTATGGTCACATTGTAGATTCAGTAAAACTAAGTATACGAAACAGTAATAATAAAATGATTGAGGAAATAGATAAAAAAATTAAAACAATTCAAAATACAACCATGAACAAAGAGGTTCTTACAAGAATTGATAAATTAGAATATGAAATAAACAATATTCAAGAAGCAATTCATAATGAAGTTAAGCCATGTATTCACAATGTAAATACAGAACTTGCCAACTTGAATTTTAGACTTAATGGATTAGAGACTAAATATGTTAATCTCGTTAAAAAATTAGGTATCGTTGGTTATCAAAAGAATAATCAAAGATATGAATATGATGACGAAGAGCAATCTGTAAACAATACAAATCATGATGTAAGAAATAATGATTCTGATAATTCAAGTAATTGGGTAAAAGTTACAAAAAAACACAAAAGTAAAACAAAATACACATCGTCAGTAGCTTAAAAAAATAAATTTATATTTTTTTAAACATACTAATATTGTTTTGTATTTAATCTAGGTGCTACACACATAGTTTCAAGTTCTTGTATAAATAACTTCATAGCATATGGAACTCTTACTTCAGCAAATGATGTATTATTATCACAATTTTTACAATAGTTAATTTTAGCATGTTTATTTACAGAGCTTACTAAACCACACTTTTTACAAGTATACATACGATAGTTATCTGAACGGTCTTGTAGAGTTTCTTTGAGAAATTGTGCTGCTCCATGAGACAATATACAATCACGCTCCATTTCCCCAAATCTGAGACCACCATCTCTTGAACGACCTTCAACTGGTTGTCGTGTAAGAATTACATTAGGACCATTTGAACGAGAATGAATCTTATCATCAACCATATGTTTCAATCTTTGATAATAGGTAGGTCCCATAAATATATTAACTTTAAGTTGTTCACCCGTTCTTCCATTGTAAAGAACTTCGTCACAATGTCGTTGAAAGCCTAATTTTTCAAGAACATCACCTAGACTTTTTTCGTTAAATTTAGTAAATGCAGTTGCATCACCAAACATTCCTAAATTAGTTCCTATTTTACCCATAAGACATTCAACTACTTGTGCAATAGTCATTCGAGAAGGCACAGCATGAGGATTCATGATAAGATCAGGTTTCATACCTAATTTGTTAAAAGGCATATCTTCCTGTTTATAAACCATACCAATAGTTCCTTTTTGTCCGTGTCGAGAAGCATGTTTATCTCCAACAGTAGGTTTTCGAATTGTCCTAAGTCTTACTTTTACAAATTTATAGCCATCGCCGTTTCGATTTACCATTACTTTATCAACAAAACCTGCCTCTGCTCCTTTTACTGATGTGCTACAACACCTATATAGTTCATTAGCATCCTTTTTTGAATGAATCGGGTGAATCTTACCTATAATTACATCATTCTCTTTTACATATACATTTTCATTAGGAAACCCCTTATCAGTTAATTTACTGTAGTTGTTACCTTGTGTTCCTAGTGTATTTTTCATATTAGGCCTTACAAATTTTTCTTGCATTTTTACACTAGAAGATTGTCGCTTCTTTTCCTCATCTTTAAATGTTCTAAAATAATCCGATATGAACAGACCTCGATTAATTGAATCTTGATTCATAATAATAGAATCTTCTTGATTATAACCTGAATTTGAAGCAACTGCTACAATTGCATTAATCCCCGAAGGTAAATTACTTGAAGGCAAATGTTTAATTACTCTACTTGACACCATAGGAAGCTGAGGATATCTTAGAATATGTGCAAGGGTATCCATTCTATATCTATAATTTGTTGCATATACTCCCATTGCTTGTTTACCCATTGCAGACTGATAAGTATTTCTAGGAGATTGATTATGGTCGGAGAAAGGAATAATAGATGCAAGAATACCTTGTAGAAATGCAGGATGAATTTCACAATGGGTAAATTTTGTAGGAAGTTCTTTTTTACTATTATTAATTAATTTTTGTTGATTAATTGCAATCATACAATTATCTTCTTCTTGAACATCAATAAATTCAATGACACCCTCTGAGATTAAATTTTGGTCTTTTGTATAACGATTATTAAGACTACCTGATATTAAATTATTCCAATTAATAACTTTCTTGTCAATTTTATTAATAATATCATCATTAATCAATGGTTTATTATTTTTTACAATGTAAATAGGTCTTGTGCATCTACCAGCATCAGTATATAGTTCAATTACAGAATCCTGAATTTTCCATACAATTCCTGTATGAATATGAATAATACCACATCTTCTAAGATTAATAAGTTTATCTATGATTTTCTTAGGTTTAAATGTAATGTAATGCCATGAACCGTTAATCAATATCTTTGTTGCCTTAGAAATAATAGAAGGTTCTGTATCTTTGATAGAAAGGACATCTAGACCAGAGATAAGCTCTGTAATGGGAGCAATATCAGAATATCCTGTAATATGACAAGATAGAGCAAGATTTTTAACAACACCTACACCAGCACCTTCAGGCGTTTCAGCACCACAAATATAGAAGATTTGTGTTCCATGAAGTTTACGAGGTGCAACTAATTTTGAAGTTTTTTCCATAGGAGTATTTACCCTTCTAAGATGTGATACACCTGAATTATTAGTTAATCTACTAAGAACTTGTGCAATACCTTGTTTATTTTTATTATTTTTAAGACCCCAATTACCTGTAGCAAGAGCAAATTTAAGTCCTGTTGTTATAGTTGAAAATTTAACAATCTTGTAAATATTAGTGTCATTAATAATTTTATTGAAGTCTCTAGTGGCTTTCCATGAACCATTCGAGTATTCTTTATTAATGTTTGTTTTCATATCTTTTACAAGTTTAGTATAATATTGTCTAAAAAGATTAGACATAAGAACACCCGAAGTATCAATTCTTTTATTTACATATGAATCTCTATCATCTACTTCTTTCTTTTTCAAAAATACATCAAGTAGATGCTTTACCATATGACCCAAAAAGTAAGCTTTAATTTTATTATTTTCACCAAGATGTGGTAGAAAATCGTTTGTAATAATATCATTAAGATAAGTCATTCGTCTATCTTTCTCTGATTTATCTCTATCATACCCCATCATATTAACATGCTTACAAAGATATTCTTTGGCCATCTCTTGACTTGTAATAGTTGATGCTTCTTCAAGAGAAGCTCTTAGAAACTGAGTATATTCTCTCCAATTATCTCTGGGAACATCATAAAGTATATAATTCGTAATATCAAAATCGTTAGTAACATTCATTGCTTTAAATACAACATACAAAGGAACATCTTGTTTAATGTGAGGAATAGAAACTTTAATATTTCTTCCGTGAATATTTTCTTTTGAAGTTATTTTTACTTGAATATTTTTAGGAGTAAGAACTTTTTTATCAGGTAATGATTTAATCTCACATGTATGGGAATATTTACTTTGAGACTTTGAATTTTCAAATACATATACTTTATTTTCCGCCTGCCTTTCCTGACACACTAGAACCTTTTCAGTTCCGTTTACTATAAAATATCCACCCTCATCATATTCGCATTCTTCATAATCTATTTTTTTATTGTATGTTTTTGATGATAGAATACATGCTTTTGAACCAAGCATAATTGGTAGTTTACCGCATGTTACTTTATTAATTATTGTTACAGGATGCTCTTTAATATTACAAAATGCTTCTCCAAAACGTTCTCTTGTTTTAAAGTGAAAGTCTATAAAGGTATTTGATGCATAAGTAAAATTTCTAGATCTTGCTTCATTAGGATACATAATTTTTTGACTACCATTATTTTCATAAATAACAGGAGGAGTTATAGAATTGAAGTAAATATTAATTTCAAGATCATATCGATGTTTGTTTACATCAATTGTTTTAAATTCTAAATGCTGCTCCACAAACTCTTGAAATTCAGTTTGTAGAAGCTGATGTTTGTCGTTAGGAGTTCCCAGTTGTTCAGACAAGTCAATAGTTGTTATTTGATTATTAACTATAGAATATTTATCTTTGAAAATTTTATTGATATCACTTAATTCACGATATTCAATCCATTCATCTTTTTGAAAATACTTAGAATCGCTTTTAAATCTAAAAAACTTTTGCTCAGTAATAAAATCATAATTAAGTATAATAGGGTTAAATTGTTCAATTACGTTAGGAAGACCTTTATCTAGAAAATCATTAAATGGACCAATTTGGTGTTGTATTAAAAATCCAGGAGAAGTTAGCATTTCTCTTAAGATTTTCCAAGCACCATTTTGCCAGTCAAATGAAATATTTTCTTTCGCATCACGCATTATTATTTTTAATTCTTAAATATTTAAGTATTTATTATCAAATTTTTATTAACTTAAAATTAATTTTTCACGCTTAAAATAAAAATCTATGTAATTTTTAAATATGAAACTTCATATTTCTAATAAAAATCTTCAAAGACATTTTTATTACGATAAAATTATGATTTATATCTACAATAAGAGTATTTCTAATCTTAAATCTCGACTTAATAATAAAAAAAATAGATATGAATACTATAGTTTATCGTTCAAATACATAGATGATAATAAAGTATTACACAAAGTTAACAGTGCATCAACTCAAACATCTACATCTTCATTAGATTTAGCATCATCATCTCTATGTATAAAGGGCACTTCTCTAAGTAAAAGTAGAGAAATAACAAATTATTCTCCTCCCAAAATTTCATTTTTTAAACCTAATAAAACAAGTTCTACAATGACAAATACATTTAATGTTTTAGATCTTCTTTTACCCGAAATGTCTGCAAGTAAACCTTTAGATTCTATTACACCAGAACCAAAAAAAAGACCATTTCAATACACAGATGAAGAAATTAAATATGAATTTAAACTATTAGAAGATGATATAAATAACTTAGAAGATTTGATTAAACTTGGCAAAAAATACGAAACTGTATTTAAACCTATGAAAAAGAAATTTAATCTTAATATACGAGTTTTGTCAGAAATGGTTCCACATCTAGAAGAACTTAATAATATGGTGGGTATGAAAAATATTAAAGATGCAATATTTGATAAAATAATACTTTTTCTACAGGGACTTGACGACAATCCTAATGACTATCATCATATAGTATTATATGGAGGTCCAGGTATGGGTAAAACAGTTGTAGCTAAAATAATTGGAAAAATCTACGCAAAAATGGGTTTGTTATCGAAAGGTGATTTTAAAGAAATTTCATTAACAGATCTTAAAGGAGGTTATATCGGTCAATCTGAAATTAAAACCCAAAAAATGTTAGATGAGTCAAAAGGATGTGTAGTATTTATGGATGAAGCATATTCGTTAGGTTCTGAGGACAAGATTGATAGTTATTCACAAGGGATTATAGACCTAATAAATCCTTATCTTGATAAATTTAGAAATGATTTTATATTTATAATAGCTGGATACAAAAAAGATTTAGATAGTAGATTTTTCAGAGGGAATCAGGGTCTTAAATCACGATTTGGATTATGGCTTGAAATTGAAAAATATAATGCTGATAATCTTAGAGATATATTTATTAAAAAAGTATTAGATAACAAATGGTTTGCAGACGATAAAGAAATACCTATTGATTTTTTTAATGAAAATAAAGAAGTATTTAAGTTTTTTGGTAGAGATATTGAAAATCTTTTCTCTAAATGTAAAATAGCACATGCTAAAAGAGTTTTATTCAGTAATCCAGATGAAAAAAAGAATATCACTAAACAGGATTTAATTAATGGATATAATTTATATAAAAATCATATTCCTGATTCTACTGAAAAAACTAATAAAAATTTAGCATTTATGTATACTTGATTTACGATAAATAATCTATATAATTATGTACAAATAATTAAATGGATTCTAGGATAGTTGTTACAAATAAGTTATCTAAGTCAAAAAAAAATAAGTATTACAGTAAAACTAGATTATCAAAATCGAAGTCACAATTAGATGATATAGACCTAGGTTCTACTATAGGAGATATTTATAGAAGGTCTAAAACTAAAAGTGCTAATGCATTAAAAAAAAGAAAAACTAACAACACATCTAAAATTAAATCAGCAAGTAATTTTAACACGTCAAATAGGGACAATTTAAAAGAAAAAAATAATACAATGGCCAGAATAGTTACTCTTAGCAAAGGAAAAGACAGCAAAATAATTAGACCTAATAAAATAAAAAAAAATACTTTGAATACCAATAACATACGGAAATATAATCAATCATATTTAAAACCTAATCCTAAAATAATATCACCGCAGAGAAAGGATCGACAGCCCGCACTTAATGAGGCTCGTCAATCACCACAAAGATCACCACAAAGGACAGCTCGTCAATCACCACAAAGATCACCACAAAGGACAGCTCGTCAATTACCAAAGAGAGCACCTCCTAAGTCAGAAAAGAAAGAACTACAAAAATCACCACATAGGACAGCTCGACAATCCCCACAAGGACCAGCACACCAGTTATCAAAGAATGTAGTTGGTCAGTCGCCAAACAGAATTACTTCCAAATTAAATTACAAAAAACCCTCTCCTAGAATAATTCAAAAGCATAAAAATGAATATAGAAAAATTACAATAAAGACCAATCTTGAAAGTTTTAGAGAGGTAGAGAATCTAATAGATATAAATATTTTTAATATTGATTTTCAAAATAAAGATAAATTTCAGCAATTTACTAATGCAGAAGATATTTATCTTATGAGATTGATTTCAGGAGGTTTAGATATATCAAAATATGATAATTAATATCTACTTAAATATAAATTGGTACATAATTATAATTTATAAACTATAAATATGTCTCTTATGGATGAATATTTTGACTATCAAGATAGTTTTCAAAGTAAATATGGAGATAATACAATTGTTTTAATGGAAGTGGGAAGTTTTTTTGAAATATATGGAACAGATGATGAAAAAGATAATAAAGGTAAAATTAGGGATATTTGTGAATTAACTTCATTAACTATGTCAAAAAAAAAGGGAAAAAGCAAATATTCTCAAAAAGATTATGTGTTTATGGCAGGTTTTCCTAATCATAGTGTTGAAAAATGGAAAGATATACTTTTAAAAAATAATTATGTTGTTATTATAATCGAACAAGATAGTCATGGAAAAAAAGATCCAAAAAGAACGATTACAGAGATAGTTTCTCCAGGAGTAAATATTGATAGTAATAATTTTTCAAATAATCTAATGTCTATATTCATAGATTGCTTTAATGATTATAAATCAAAAAAACCTATCGTTGAGTTAGGTTTATCTATTGCAGATATAACAACAGGAGAAACTTCTGTGTATGAAACTCATTCTGCACATGATGACAATAGATATATAATTGATGAAATATTTAGATTTATTCAATCACATAGTCCAAGAGAAATAATAATTCATTCTAATAATATTGATAAAATTGATTGGGATGAAAATTTTATTAAAAAATCACTCGAGATCAAAAACGAAATTATTCATTATAATTTTTATAAGAAATGTCAAAATGAATTAGACAAATCTTCCTTCAGAGAAGCATTGCTTAATAAAGTTTATCCGGTAAATGGTTCTATTACCCCTGTGCAATATATTGGATTAGATAAAAATCCCACATCACTTACATCTTTTATCTACCTTTTACAATTTGCTTATGAACATAATGAAAATATTATAACAAAATTAACTAAACCAAGTATTTGGGAAAGTGATAAGCATCTTATACTTTCACATGATTCAATTAATCAACTTAATCTTATTAAACATGAAAACAGCCGTAAATCAGGTATTTCATCATTATGGGATATCTTAGATAAGACTACAACTCCATTAGGAAAAAGATACCTAAAATATGCGCTGTTGAATCCTATTATTGATCCTATTATTATAAATAATACATATGAAACTGTTTCAGAATTTCAAACAAAATGTGATGATACATACCTTTTTAAACTTATTGATAATAAATTGAAATCAATTAATGACATTAAAAGACTACATCGAAAAATGGCTTTGAAAAAATTACAACCATATGAATTTGTCTCAATAGATACCTCCTATAAATGTGTGCAGCAATTAATTGATATTTTGGAAAAAATAGGAAAAAATGAAACGTATAAAATGATTCAACATGAAATTCCTTGTAAAAATACTCAAGATACATTACAATCAATAATAAATGATTATAATCAAAAAATAAAAATGAATGAAATATTAGGTGTGAACCTCAATACTATTACAGATAGCTTTTTCAATAAAGGGGTATATGAAGATATTGATGTAGAGCAATCTAAATTAAATAAATACAAAAATTATTTTGATAAACTTGCAATATCCTTAGGAGCAATTATTGATAATACAGGTAAAACTTTAGCAGATGTTAAAAAATCAGATAAAGAAGATTATTTTTTAACTATTACAAAATCAAAGGCGAAAATTTTAGGTGGTATTATAAAGAAAAATCCTGATAAAAAAATATCATTTGATAATGGTAATTTTTCTTATAAATTAGGAGACCTTGAGTTAAAGAATACTGCAACACAATGTAAAATTTTTTCAGGAGATATAAAACAAAACTCACATTTACGTATAACCTATGAGAATAGAGTAAAAAATATGTGTATTAAGAAATTTACTGAATTAGCTTTTGAATATTATACCAATAATACTATTGTTCTTGACACAATTACAACATTTATATCCCGATTAGATTATTTATCTTGTGTGGCAAAAGTATCTATTTCCAATAGTTATACTAAGCCAAATATTGATATGACAAGAGAAAATAGCTTTATTGATGCATGTGAATTAAGACATCCTATTATTGAAAAATTAAATGAAAATATTAAATATGTTCCTAATGACGTATTACTTGGAAATGAAAATCAAAATGGAATTTTGTTGTATGGGGTTAATGCAGTAGGTAAGAGTAGTTATATGAAAAGTGTGGGACTTGCCATTATAATGGCTCAGGCAGGTTTTTTTGTTCCTGCTAAAAGTTTTAAATTTAAACCTTATAAGCATTTATTTACAAGAATTTCAGGAAATGATAACTTATTTAAAAATCAATCAACTTTTGCTGTGGAAATGGATGAACTTAGAACTATCTTAAGAAGAGGAAACAAATGTTCTCTTGTTCTTGGTGATGAATTATGTAGTGGAACTGAAACCACATCAGGTCTCGCACTTGTAACAGCAGGAGTAGTAAAATTATCTAATCTTAAATCGAGTTTTATTTTTGCAACACACCTTCATAAATTATCAGATATGCCCGAAATACTAGATTGTCGTAATGTTAATAACTATCATATGGAAACTATTTATGATGAAGAAAATGAACAACTTATTTATAATAGAAAGCTTAAAAAAGGGGCGGGAAATTCTATTTATGGTTTAGAAGTAGCAAAAGCAATGAAATTAGACGATGAATTTTTGGCTATAGCTAATAAAGTAAGAAAAAGAATAATGAATGTTGAAGATACAATTGTAAACACAAATACATCTGTTTATAACAGTAATAAAATTATTGATAAATGTGAAATATGTAACAAAAAGGCTACCGAAGTGCATCATATTAATGAACAACATACTGCAGATGAAAACGGAATAATTGATAATTTTCATAAAAATTCGCTACATAATCTTGTATCATTGTGCCATGAATGTCATCATAACGTTCATCATGGAAAACTTTTTATAAAAGGTTATATTGATACAAGTGAAGGTAAGAAATTATCATATATTTTTACTGAAAAAAATGGAAATTCTCTGGGAGAAACTAAGAAAAAAAAATTTTCACAAGATCAAATCGACATAATTAAAGATATTCATAGTAAAACAAAAAAATTAAATCAAACAAAATCATTTCTTGAGAATAATAATGGAATAAAAATATCTACTGGAACTATCAAAAAAATAGTAAATGGTTTATATTAAAATATCATAAATATAATAATGGTAAGATATGATGAAGTAGGTTCTTTAAATAAAAAATTAAAAGCGTTTTTCTTAAATTTAGATATTACTAATTTTTTAATTATTTTAGTAGGAATAGGTGTTCTTGCATTAATTATGGGAGCTTTAAATCAATCACTTGTTACACCTCAGACACTTGTAACCTCAATTATAACTACAATAATGATGTATTTATATTTTAAAAAACAATATTCAAGAAAGATAAAAAAATTAAAATTAAAGAATAAGTTACTTAAAAAAGATTCTATTCTTGATGAACTATGTGCAAATAAAAAAACAAGAAATACAAAACTTTGTAATAATTATGAAATATCCAAAAGGAGTTTTTATAATATCTCAAATATGTTATTACAAAGATATAATATTAATGATTGATTATTATAATTTAAAATTATATTAAATTATATTAAATAATGGTATTAGGTAATTTAATTCAATTAAATAGTGTAGGGCATGAAGACAGATACTTATATGGTAATCCACAAATGACTTACTTTAAATCAGTCTATAAAAGAGCAAGTAATTTTGCTGTTAATTATTCTAAAGTTCCATTTATAGGTAATGTAAATGCAGGATTTGGTAAAGAGATAAAATTTAATATTCCTTTTAAAGCAGATTTACTAGGTGCCCTTTACTTTAAAATTAAGTTCTCTGATCTTACAAGACAAGAACTTTTTAAATTTAGTGATGGGACTACTACAAATAAAGCTCAATTTACATCTTATGTGAATGGAATAGGTTATAATTGTTTTGATTATATTAAGTTATATATTAATGGTAATTTAATACAAACTATTGATAGTAAACTAATTTATTTACTTAATGAACTTAATAATGATTATACAAAAAAAAGGTCATTTTACAGTATGACTTTATTTGAAAAATATGGATTCTCAGTAGGTAATGATAATAAAGAAGATGTGAATACTACTTTACTCGTTCCATTCTTTTTTTCAAGAGATACGTCTTTTGCACTACCATTATGTGCACTAACTCATTCAGATATACAACTCGTAGTTAAATTTAAAGAGGCCTCAAAATGTATAATACAAGCTTTTAATACTACAGGAGATAATGAATTAGGTATTAATGGATATAATACAAAACAAGCTGGGGGAAATACTGTAGGTGATTTTATTATTCCTGATGGTCCTAACGGCGACGTTCCTGCACAATTTGAACAATATACAGAAATTGTTAACCCATCAATAGAATCATTTGAGGTTTTTTCTGAAAATATTTATCTTGATGATAATGAAAAAAAAATGTTTCTAAATAGAGAATTAACGTATCTTATTGAACTTTATTTTATTGGAAACATGCAAAGAATCACTGAACCTATGAAAGATATAACATATACAATGGACCTTGAATCAAAAAACCCTACTAAATACATTGCTTGGTATTTACAAAGAGAAGATGTTTTAGATGCAAATTATTATGATAATAATACATATGATTTTCCTATTAAATATTCAACATCTCATTATCATGTAAACAGAAAAAAACATATTCTTAATGATGCAATATTATCCCTTAATAATAATGATATTAATGATAATGTAGATGCCAAATTTTTATCTGATGTGCAGTTATATCAAAAATTCGGAAATAGTAGTGAAGGAACAGTATACGTGTTAAGTTTTGCTTTAAATCCAAGAAAAGATGAACCAACTGGAACAATAAATTTTTCTCGTATTTTATATAAAAGTCTTAAATTAACACTTGTTGATGAAAAATATTATACTAATAATAATTTTAAACCTAATATATTATTTAATTACTACTCATCTTACTACAATATACTATCTATTAAAGATGGGTTAGGGGGTTTAATGTATCAATAATTTATATTCATTATATATATACTTATAATGAATAGAGATAAATTTCAAGAGCTAAGAAAAGTTATTGCTGAAAAAATTACTATAGGAGGAAGACATCAAGAGGGTCAAAGTAATCTTTTTGTTTATGGTGATGCAGAAGTTCAAAATAATCTCTTAGTAAGAGATAACTTAACAGTTTTAGGAAGTATATCTGCTGAAGGGAATAGAGATTTTGAATCTATTAATGTTACTAATGATGCTATAATAAAGGGAGATCTTAATGTAGAAGGAAAAGCAACTTTATCTAATGTAGTGCTTACAACTCAAGTAACTAATAATATTAGAGTAAAAGAACAATTATCAGTAGGAAATTCTGCAACTATATCATCATCTATCAATGAAAATAATTTTATTGAGTTTACTAAAACAAGACATATTGATGATGACGAACAGCATGTTATTGTAGAGGAAAACGATTTATTGGGAAACATTACATTTAAAGGTTCGGATGGCTCACAATTTATCGAATCAGCCAAGATATATTCTCATGTTGAAGATACGCCTACAAGTGGTAATGTATCTGCTAATTTAAAATTTGCTACAAGAACATCTCCATCAAATAATTTAATAGATAGATTATGTATTCTTTCCAATGGTAATATCGGAATAGCAAATTCAACTCCTAAAGTTATTCTTGATATAAATTCTACTGATGCTCTTAAAATACCATGTGGCACAACACAAGAAAGACCTGATTCTCCTAAAGTTGAAATCGGACAAATAAGATATAATACAGAATTAAGCACCTTTGAAGGATATGGTGCAGGTAATACTTGGGGTTCTCTGGGTGGAATAAAAGATGTAAATGGGGATACATATATTTCTGCAGAAAATTCGCCAGGAATAAATAATGATGAGTTAAAATTTTTCACTGAAAATACTCAAAAAATGATTATAAATAAAGAAGGTAATGTAGGAATAGGTATAGAAAATCCCACTAAAAAATTACAAGTTAATGGTGATATTACTAGTCAGGGTGATATATTTACCAATAAACTATATTATTCCAATGTGTTTGCTGATGAATCACAACTACCAAATTCATCTGATTATCATGGAATGTTTGCACACGTTCATGGAACTGGTAGAGCTTATTATAGTCATGGTGGTTTATGGATTAAATTGTTGTCAGAGAATCATGAAATCGATTTAACTGAAAAATTAAGTATTACAAAGCCAAATGAATTAGGTTTAGATATAACTGGTAATACTAATATGACAGGCAATTTATCAATGTCTGGTGATTTACATATCACTAATAAAGTTGGGATAGGAGTAATTCAACCATTTGAAAAATTGGATGTTTTAGGTAGTGTGAAAATATCAGATACATTAATTTTAGGTAACTTAAATAAAGATAAAATTAGGTTTTTAGGAAGTGAAGATAGTAGTAAAATATCTACAACTGGAGGAAGTATGTTTATATCATATTATGCTGGTAATAAATCATCTACATCAGGAACACATAAATGGCTCAGTGGAATTAATTCAGATTCTGGTTGGAAAGAACATATGAGATTATCAAGTGAAGGAAAATTAGGAATAGGTGTTTCTAATCCATCTGAAAGATTAGAAATAGATGGTAGTATAAAAACAAGTGGTATCATTTTAGGAGGAACAAATATAAATGTTTCTGCAACACAGATTAATAGGCTAGCAGGAATTAATTCTAATATACAAGACCAAATTAATTCCAAGGCACCTCAACAAGGAAATAGTCTTATAACTAATGTAGGAGCTCTTACAAGCGGTTCTATTACACAAAATTTTGGTTCAATTAATATAGGAGATAGTCCAATAACTACAACAGGTTTAATAAGCACTGGAACAATAAATAGTAGCGGAAGAGTCGGTATAGGTATCACATCCCCATCTAGTAAATTACATATAAAAGGCTCTGTTAATAATACACATTTTTTTCATGGAACTTCGGAAGATATATACATTAGAGGAGGTAAATCAAATTCTAATATATATTTAAATGGTGATACAAGTGGTAAAGTAGGTATAGGAACAAATTTACCAACTAAAAAATTAGAGGTTAATGGCGATATTAAAGCTGATAAATTTTATGGTAATGGGGCAAATATATCAGGCGTTGTAGCATCATCATTATCAGCCACGCCAAATGTTATCACACAAGATGATACAAAGATAGAAATAATAGATAATGATTCTGATAGTTATATAACGTTTGTCACTGATGGAACAGAAAGATTAAGAATAACTAATAATCAATTTACTATGAAAGGAGATTTAGACATAACAAGTAGCTTAAAAGTTTCGGGAAATAATATAGCTAATCAAATTAGTCAGAATGCGACAAATATAAATAGTAATACAGCAAGCATAAATACTAATACAACTAACATCAGCAACAATACAGCAAGCATAAATACTAATACAACTAACATAAGCAACAATACAGCAAGTATAAATAGTAATACAGCAAGTATAAATAGTAATACAGCAAGCATAAATACTAATACAACTAACATAAGCAACAATACAGCAAGTATAAATACTAATACAACTAACATAAGCAACAATACTGCAAGTATAAATACTAATACAACTAACATAAGC
>MDTG01142782.1_pt1 | contig 26514 bp, 25 predicted proteins | sample 811421 | NCBI WGS metagenome assembly MDTG01 (sample SAMN05326645, study PRJNA326480) | marine metagenome | isolation source: seawater | place: Pacific Ocean: South East | collected 2011
TCTGACTAAAGCAGAGCCTATAAAACCCATGCCCCCTGTAACAATTATTTTTTTCATTTTATTAAATAATTTAAGTTAACTATAATTTTAAAATCAAAAAATTTTGATTTTTAATTAATTAGTTATATCTAATATCATCTTTTTTGCTCTTATTTCCCATGTATATTTTTCAACAAAATCTTTATATGCATTTGAGCCTAGCCTTTTAGCTAAATTTTTATCTTTGGTTAATAAATTCAAAGCAATTAACCATTCATTAACGTCTTCTGGTTTTACAAGTAAGCTATTATGTCTATCAACAAGTACTTCTCTTAAAACTTCAAGATCTGAGGAAATAATAGGTGTTCCAACAGACATATACTCAAACATTTTAATCGGTGACATCCAGCTAGCTGTATTAACAGACTTAAGTGAAACAGATACTGATTTTTGATATGGCATTAAAAGGATATCCATTATTGACATTGCAAATTTTACGTCTTTTGAGGGCAAATGTCCCATAAATTTCAAATTAGATAATTTATTAGCTTTTTTGTATTTAAGTATATCTTCATCTTGACCTCCAAAGACTAAAAATAAAATATCAGATTTTTTTTCAGCCAATTTCTGTATAATTTCAATACCTCTACCTGGGTACAAATGTCCAAAATAGCCTACATAGTAACTAAAATTACTATCTTTTTTGAAATTAGAAAAAAAATTTTTTCGCTTAATAATTTTTACATCATGAGTTAAAGGGCTACCTCCATCGAAAGCTGCATCATGATAGACTTTAATATTTGAGTTATTAAGATTGTAATTTGATAATAAGATCTTTTTTAAAGCTTGTGAAATTACAACTATTTTTATATTATTTTTTTTTAATAAAATTTTTTGTATTAATTTTCTAATTGTTCCAGTTTCTAATATATGCGTTTCATAAATTAATTTTTGTTTATGAAATAAAGATAAAAAAAAAGCAGCAAATAGGTTTCTTGAAATTATTAAAATAGAATTTTTTTCTGAAGTATTAAGAGACAGGTATCTAATTAAAGCTTTTAATGCTATAAATAATTCAGTACCTCTTTTTAATAAAGGCATTGTTTCAATTATATTAGTTAATTTAGGATTAATTTCATAATTATCAGAGATAAAATTTATGCAATGTTCACCTTCTGACCTAATAAATAAGGTTACTCTGTAATTTAAATTATTTAATGCTTTACACATATTCATAACATGTACAGCATTTGCTCTTCGAGAAGGAAAAGAGGAGGATGAAATATAAAAAATATTAATATGTTTCATCCAAATTAACCAATTCCGGGAAAATTATTAACTTGAAATAAATTTTTCTCTTCTAAATTTAAATAATTACATATTCTATATATGGTTAATAATCTAAAAAAAGTATCCCACGAATTAGATTCATCCCATTCTCTGTAGGGCTTAGTCCAATAAGAATAAATGTTTCTATGTTTGAAACGACAAAGATTTAAATTCATATATATCGACCAAAGTCTAATATGACTTGGTTGAGTTAAAATATGACTTATAATTTTTTTAATATTAGGCAGTTTATAATATTTTATATGTCTAGATTCGCAAAATCCTCCATCAGAATTTTGGTCATTTAAAATACTATTAAGTGTTTTTTTTAAAATATTTAATTGACCGATATCATCAACAAATTCGCTTGTTAGCATAAAAGTAGCGTCATAATCATAACAACCACCCCCTCCAGGATAAGGTGCAAAATGTCCATATTTATCTGCCATTAAAAGTGTACTTCTTGCTGCTGTGTTCCAAGGAATGATATTGATTTTTAAATATTCAAATATTTCATATTGATGAAAACCATTTTGAAATTGCAAATAATCTATATTTGATTTCTTGCCCCAAAAACCATTATTATTAATTGAGTTTATATTTAAGTTGAGCCAATCTTTAATTTCTTTTGATCTGTCTATTTTCAAAAAATCATTTGCATATATATTAAATGTTGCAATAAACATTGAATAATTACCACTTTGACCAAGTCCTTCCTCAACACCTTTTTTCTTTAAACTCTTTACAACATCAATATTTAAAATTTTTTTAAATATTTCTAAATTTTGAGTACTCAGTGTACGATTTAGAATATTAAGAGAGCTTAAAACAAAACAGTAAAATTGTAAGAAAGACTTATCATATCTCCAGTCAACCCCGTCAGCAATTTTATCTTGATACATTTGATATAGATCAATATTTAATTTTTTAGCTAATTTTTCACTTCTAACGTCTAACCAGTTAAATTGCTTCAAAAGAGATTTAATAAATATTGCAAAGCATGTTGCATAACAAGAAACTTCAGATCTCTCGAAAAGTTTAAATCCATTTGAGGTTTCAAGTGTGTCAATAAAATGATTTGCTTGATTAGTACTATTTAAAATATTCAAAGTTAATTTTTTAAAATCGGGCATTTGCACTTACAAACTATTATATCAAAATGCAAACAAATTATTCAAATTTTTTATTAAATTCAAAATTAAATAAATACTATCTTAAAAGTATGTCCGTAGATAATGGGGTTATTATTATTTCTTTATTTTTTAACTCTTGAAATACTCCATAAGGAGAAAAATAACAAAGTTCATTCTTTATATTGGGTTTTTGCTTTAATGACATGCTTTCAAAGAATGTTTGTGTTTTAATGCATGATGTTTCGGCAATTAATCTAGACAGTTTTTGAGTTTTTGACCAATGTATAATTTGATTAAAAATTTTTTCTAATACTTCAATTGAAGAAAAACGTTGATCAAGTAATAAGATTTCTTTTTTATTATATTGAGCAATAACAAAAGCTTTTTCCTCACTACTCTCTTCCCAAATAAAGTATACTGGATTTGCAAGTTCATAATTTTGTACTCTCCATTGAAGTAATTCTTTAGATAAATTTAATTGTATAATATCATTTGAGGTAGAGTTGTATTGGATTGAATTATTTACATTGTCTAAATCATGCTTAACTAAGAATTTAAAACTTTTATCGAATGAATTCATTTTATTTAAATTGAAAGTAAATTGTTTTATAGGAATTGAATTCCACCCTAGCTTTACCAAGAGTGGCTCTGCTATTTTGGAGGGTTTGTAAGATACAGATAGTTTATATTCTTGAGTAGCTTTTATAAGAATGGTTGCTGCCATTTTAGAGATACCTTTTATTGACCTGTAATTCGCGAATAAATTTATATTCTTTTCTTTTTCTAAACCATTAAATGGCAATATTAAATTTTGTCCTATTGCAGTAATACAATCATTTTGCATCTCTGCTATAGTGTGTTTTCCTTTTCCAAGATATGGATTATTTATATAAGTACTCTTAATAAAATTTGAATTACCCGAATAATCTTTTGTAGGTCTTAAAAAATCTTCAAAGGCTAAAATTTTTGAAATATTAGGATTAAAAACAATGTTACTTTTTTTAGTTTCAGTTTTAAATCTTATCTGATTGATTTCCTCTATAAAATGCGGCTTGAAAAAAGAGATAATAATTTGCACACACAATCCGATCACTGAAGTGCTTGTGTGAAATCTACAAAATTGTTTTACCTTATTTGGTTTATAACCAACATCTAAATTTATTCGATTAGCTACCCAAAAAATTGCTCTTTTATTACTCATACGAGCAGCTTCATTTAGTCGAACACAAAGATAAAAATTAAAACCACCAAAAGGAACAGCAAAATAACTAGGTTTCTCATTTAAAAGGTTTTTTAAAAATTTGTCACAACTATCTATTTCTTTAAATAATTGCTGTGTGTTTAATTGGGTCAAATTTGCATGACTGTAACTATGATTTACAAATTTTATATTCTTTAATTGATTTTTTAAATTTACTAATTCACCAGAATTAAAATAATTTTTTTCACTGTTTTTTTCTATTATTTTTGAATTAATTTTATTATAAAAGGGATTTACTACATCATTTATCATTTTATACTGATCAAACTTTAAATCTTTTGATAAACTGTAAAATGAATTTTCTTCATTAAAACTAATTTCAGGAAAACTCTCTTTAATTTTTTTTATAATATCTTTTTTATCCAAATATTTTTCTATAAAATAAACTTTATCTCGCCAACCCAAAGTCTCTTCGGTTATTTGTTGGCAAGGACATATTGCAAAAGGTATGTTTTTTTCATCAAGCCACTTGATAGCATTATATATACTGCTTGAAACATCATCAAAAGTAACACAAAAACTAAGTTTAGAATTTAGTTTTGAATTTTGTATGTCATCGATGGAAACAAATTTACCAATTAATGAACAAATTCTAATTTGTAATTTAAAAGTCGATAATGAAACTGTATGTAGACGATGAAACGGATTTTTTGGATCAATATTACCTATTCTATGATAATTTAAAATTATAGAAAATTTACGACCCTTAAAAAGTATATAAAAAATATTTTTTAAAAGATTTTTTATTATTTTTAACACTAAAATTAAATTAAATTTTTTTAAACACCACCTACATTAAGCACTTGTCCACTTAAAGACGATGCTCTTTCATCAATTAAAATTTCTACTAAGTCACATATATCAGACTTTTGAAACATTTTGGGTATAATTTGTTGTGAAGTAATTTTTTCTATTTGAGTATCACTTATATCTTTCAGCATATCAGTAGGAATTGGGCCTGGAGCAATACAATTAACTCTCACGTTAAAATCAGCAATTTCTCTAGCAAAGTTTCTTGAAAAAGCTTCTACTCCCGCTTTTGAAGCTGCATATATAGACTCTCCTTTAAGTGCAAGAGTTACAGCAATAGTTGAAAAATTTATGAATAAGCCTCGCTTGTGTCTTAACATCGTTGGTGCAAATAACTGACAGCAATATATTGTTCCGATTAAATTTGTTTGAATAAGTTTTTGAACAGTTGACTTCTCTGTAGCAAGAGCCATTTTTGTCGATACAATGCCAGCTGCATTAATAAATGCCTTAACTGGTATTTTCATTTTTTTTATCTCAAGTGATGCTTTTTTTACTGAATCATAGTCAGACACATCACATTCAATTTCATCAATATTATTTTTATTGGTAGATCTAACTAAACCAATCACTTTATTCCCTTTTTTTTTTAAGCGTTCTGAAATTGCTTTTCCAATACCTCTGCTTGCTCCAGTTACAATTATCATTAAACTTTCTCCAATCGACCAACAGACTTCCTAAAAAGAAACTTTATTTTTATGGGTAATTTATATTTATTGTTTTTATTCATTTGAGAATTTCATAAAATTGAATTAACAATTTTCTTTTAAACTATTAATAATCTCATCATATACTTTTAAAAATTTATTGTATCATATATCCTTTATTTTTAGTCTAAAAATTGTAAAAGCATATTATTGACGACTATATTATTTCTACCATACTAGAAATTTATCTTTTTAATAATAATGAGTGTGATGATAAACCAACACCAAAACCACACATAACCATAGATTTTTGATTATTTATTAATTCAAAGTTTTCCATCATTAAACATGGTATTGAAGTTGAAACTAAATTTCCATAACTAGAGTAGTTTAATGGTACTATAGTATCGTTAGGTAAAGTGTTTATTAATCCTTCAAGCATAACCTTTCCGGCTTGGTGAAATATACAAATAGAATTTGGCGCATTTGAAATTAATTCTGTTACATCTTTTTTTACATGTTTAATGCCAAAAGTAAAAACCGAAGTACCCTTCATTTGGATAGTATTAGATTTTTTTTCCATAATTAAATCATTTTGAGAATTTGATGCTGTTGAAATTTTAGATAATTCTATTTTCCATTGCTTATTATCTTTTTCAAGAAGTGAAACAGAAGCACCGTCACTAAATAAAGTTCTTGTTGAATAATCTGATTTAGATAAAAAATTCGTGTACGTGTCATATGTAATAATAAGGGCTTTTTTGTAGCCATTTTGAAAATAAAAATTGACTAACTCTAATGCCTCTACAAAACCAGTACAACCAGAATTTAATCCTAAGCATTTACAATCTTTTCTCAAATTTAAAAATGAATGAGCATAATTAGAAAAATTCGGAAAATTGATAGTAGGAGTGTTGGTAACACTGATCACTAGATCAACTTCTCTAGTCCATTCATTTGATTTAATTTTTTTGATAGCTTCAAAAGCTAAATATTCAGAAGATTGTGAAGAAGTAAATCTTACATTAATTCCTGTCTTTAATTTGACTTGTCCTCTTTCCCATCCAGCTTCATTTTCAATTACTTCATTTTCAACAACTTTTTCACCAAGTGCTAATTTAAAATCGACAAATCTAATCATTTATTTATTTAAATTTTTGTCGAGGAATGAAATTAAATCTGAGAGAAATTCTAAATTTGCTAGTTCCAATGGGTCTATAATAGTATCATAGTTTTCCTCAAGTTCAGAAATAAGAACTATTTGAGACATTGAGTCAAAATTCAAGTCACTTAGCAATGTTTTTTCATCGCAGTCTTTGTGGTAATTTTTAAAAATTACTTTAAAAATATTATTGTATTTCATGGAACCTAAAATAATTAATCAATTCTTTATATTTTATTATATGATTATTTAAAAAATAATAATTTTTTTTAATAAGTTAAATAATAATTATACTTTGTAAAGTTATATTTTTAAGTTTTTGGTAAAATCAATCACAATATTAAAAAAATTTAATTAATATTTTTGTCAAGTTTTCCAAAAGATCGCTAATGATAGAAATGTCATAATCTTTTTTTATATTTGTATTCTTAAAGTCATAACTATCTTTTTAAGAAAAACAGGTTTTGGCCTATAGCCCTAGAAAATATAAAAACTGAATTTGATAAATGTATACATTGAGTTAACAAAAAAATTGTGCAGCACAAAATAAACTCAAGGAGTATTTAAAATTTTATTTCTCGTTTTTTAGTAATTTATTAATTAATTTTTTAAAATTTAGTATTGAAATATTTTCATTACGCCTTTTTTTATTTTTAGGATTTATATTAAGATTTTTAATTAAAAATGTATTTCTTTTTTTTTTTAATAAATTGATCATATGATCATCTTTATTTAGCAACTTTTGAATAGTTTTTTTTAATTCTTCATTATTTTGTACGTGAAAAGTTCCTCCCAGATATTTATAAAAATTATCCAATCCTATTGGTGGGTAATTAAAGCTAATTGTGGGTATATTGAATATAATTGCATTGATAGCAGACATAGAACATCTAACCATTAAAATTAAAGAGATAGGTAAAATTTCTAGTAGATCGATATCTACAACTTTAATTCTTGGAGAAATTTTTTCTAATTTTTTATAATCGAATATTTTATCACGGTTTGGGTGTATTTTGAAAAAAACATATATGTCACTATTAGTATTCAAAATGGTAATAAGTTTTTCTTTAAAAGACGCAAACATAAATTCATCATTATAAAATTTAGAATACTGTATTTTTGCGTCACCAAAAGCCCATAGGATAATTTTTGCACTTTTGGGTAAATCAAATTTTTTATATATACTTTTTTTTATTATTTTTTTTTTTATCGAATGAATATTATTATAAATTGACTCATAAAGAGGATGGCCCAAAACCTCTAACTTTGTTGCATTAGTTCCCATGTCTATATAAAATTTTCTACTACTTTTACCAATCAAAGCTAATTTAGTTGAATTACCTTGCCCAAAAACAGTAAAATTATTTTTTGTTTTTAAATTTAATTTTGCTTTTTTATTAATGATTGTTAATATTAAACCATTAAACTTATTTACAAATTTAAAAGCATAACTAAAAATTTTATTTTCTATTTTCTTTAGAAATTTTTCTTTTTGGAAAGAATATGAATTTAATTTATATTCTGTTACCAATTTTTTTGAAATAATCCCTATGGTCCACTGATAACATATAGATCTTATATTTTTTTTATCACAATATTTAATCATATGTTTTGGCAATGTACGTCCATCACCTGAATTAATAAATAAATCTGGCCTGATTTGATTGATGATTTGTTTAGCTTTTTTATCAGCTTTTATTTCATATAAAATTCCTTTTAAAAATATCTGATACAATCTATACCATCGAGATTTTGAACCTGCGCCTAATCTATTTTGTGGTTGTTCTAATAGCTCAAAACTCTTTACTAATTTGCCATTAAATTTTTTAAGAATAAAACTATTTTTTTTTTTATCTGGTCCCGAGGGTAAATATTCGTTTATTACATAAACATCATATATTTTATCTAGAGAATCTAACAAAGGAATAAATGATTTTAAAGCTTCATTATAAGCTGTGAGAAAAAGTATTTTTTGTTTTTTTTTTTTACTAAAATTTTTTTTTGACATTGTTATTTTTTTTTATTAAGTTTTTTAAATATTTGCTTAATTTTGAAATATCTCTAATTTTATCCTTATTCTTAATGCTGACTGCATTTTTTTTATCAAATAAAGATGTATATAAATTTACATCTATCGAAATATCTATATTTGCCTGAATAAAACTTAAAATTTCATTTTCTGAGTATTTATAATTTTTTAATATTTCTCTTATATTTTGGTTTAAATTTGTGAGATTTGAAACTTTTAAAACATTTGTTTTTGGTAATATATTAATATTTGTATTGCCAAAAGTAATAACTGGTTTTTTAAGAAAAACTGCTTCCTGACCTACAGAACTTGAAAGTATAAAAACTAAACTTGAAATATCTATACATTGTGTTGATAAAAAATTACTTGGAACGAAATAAACTCTTGGAATATTTAAAATTTTTTTATAAAAACTTAATTTTCTTTTACCAACTGACCAAGGATGCTCCTTTATTAATAAGACATAATCAATGGGCAATGATAATGCAACTTGTCTTATAAGTTCAATTTGATTCAAATAAGGCTTGCTGTAACATAATAACGAAACTTCTGGCTCTGTGTGCATTGGAAAAAAAGCAAATTTTAATTTTTTTTCTTCAATAATTTTTTTGGTTTTTTGAAAACTCTTATCTATAAGTCTATTTGAAAAAATACTGTTAAACTTATTATACAATCCATTATAAAAATAACTTTTAAAAAGATTAATACTTTGTGGATCTTGAGAAAAAAAGTTATTTTTTAGGTTAAAATAAAAATTTTTAAAAAAATTTAAATAATTATCAAATTTTATATTTAATGCTGGCTTATTTGAAGGTTTAGCTACTCCTTCATAGAAATAATTTTTTTTTTGATTTAACTCTCTTAAAAAATCTTTTGCAATTTTCTTATTTTTTTTTTTTCTTAGTAAATTGTATCTTGCAGCCAATTCGGGAGATGGATCAAAAAAAGATTGACTAAAAAAAACATAATCTCTAATTTTTGCCGATCTTAAAGTGAAAATTTTTATTTTTTTTTTCTTACATATTAAATATGCTAAATAATCGAATAAATTTACCGGTAAAAAATTTACAAAAACTTTTGGTTTAAATTTTGTGATAAATCTATTAATTTCGCCATAATAATTATATATTAGGCTATATAATTCACCATCATTATATCTTCTTTTATAATCTTGAAAAAATGATGAGTCTTTACCAAAAAAAATTCTTCTATCGGCTACTACCGCATCAATAAGATTGTAATTATCTTCAAAACTATTTTCAAATTTTTTTAAATTTTTTAAATTGTATTTAAAAGGATTTTTTTTAAATTTGTTAAATATTTCCCATTCTTTTAGAAGTAGATTATTCTTTTCAAAAGAAAGGTTATTTTTTAAAAAATTATTTTCATAAAAAGACTTATTTGAAACTATAAAGCCTGCTTTTGTTATTTGATTATCTTTTTTAAACTCCTGATTTATTTTTGAAAATAGATTAAGGGAACTACCATGACAAGAATATAGAATCTTCATTTTGATTTATCATCAAGATAATCATCAATAAAATAATCTTTTTCAGATGTGGCCCATTTATTTTTAGATATTCCAACTCTCAAGACCTCTTTTAAGCCCTCCTCTATTTTAGTTGATGGTTTATAATTTATTAATTTTTTGGCTAATTCAGTCGAACAAAAGCGCTTGTTAATTTCTCTATCTTTTTTTCTGTCAGAATTTTTAAAATTTCCTCTCAAGATTGGTTTTAATTTTTTACTTTTTCCACAAATTTTAATCACAAGATTTGCAAGATTTTTTAAATTAATTAATTCCTTACTATTTCCTATATTTAAAACTTTTGAATTTGTTTTTTTACTAAACAAACATTTTATTGTCGCTTTTGCGGAGTCTGAAGAAAAGTTAAATGACCTTTCTTGCGTTCCATTACCATAAATAACTGGTGCTTTATTTTCAGATACCATTTTAATAAATTTAGGTATTACAAATTGTGATATTTGATGAGGTCCATATGTATTAAAATATCTCAAAATAGTAAAATTAATTTTAAATTCATCATAATAAGCTTTCATTAACTCTTCTCCAGCTAATTTACTAATTGCATAAATAGTTTTTCCTTTAGTTATTTCTTGTTCTGTTACAGGATTATAAAGAGGCTCACCATATACTTCTGAAGATGATGCAAAAATTATTTTTTTTACGCCATTTAAAGAACATGCATTTAGAACATTTTTTGTTCCATCAATATTAATCTCTAAACATCTAATTTTATTTAATTCAGTTCTTCTTACACCTAAATATGCGGCTAGATGTATGACGCCATCGCAACCTCTTATTGCTTCTCTAATACTGCTGATATCTAAAATAGAACCAAAAAATACCTCAACTCTCTTATCTAAAAAGTTTCTAACAGTATTAATTTGTTCATATAAATCAAACAATACTACTTTTTGTCCAGCTTTAGCTAATTGGTTGCATACTTGAATTCCTATACAACCAGCTCCACCAGTGACTAAAATTTTTTTATATTTATACATTAGTATTGAATAATCTTTTGAATTAAATTTTCTAGTTTTTGTTTATACAGAATTTTTACAATTTTATTAGATGCTTTTCCATCTCCATAAGGATTTATCAATCTTTTTAATTTTTTTTTAAAATTATTATTATTTAATATATAGTTTATTTTAGAAATAATTTGTTTATATTTAAAATCAACATCAATTACATTAGATGCTTTCATTCTTCCGTTTTGTCTATTTCCTATATTAATAACGGGTAACTTAAAGCTTGGTGCTTCTCTAATACCTGCTGAGGAGTTTCCAATCATAAACTTTGCATATTTCATGAATGATAAAAAATCTACACTATCAACATTTGGTAAAATTTTCATAAATTCATAACTTTTATTAATTTTTTTAATAATCTCTTTACCGCCAGCATCCGCATTAGAATAAAAAGTAATTATTTGAAATTCTTTAAACTCAGATAAAGCTTTAATTACTATATCAATTTGTTTGTTAGATTTTTTATATTCAGTTGTAACTGGGTGTAATGTTAATAAGATAATTTCTCTATTTGTATCAATCTTATATTTTTTAAACAATTCTTTTTTTGACTTTAATTTTTGTTTTTTAATTATATCGATATATGGACAACCCACATTAAAAACATTTTTTTTAACTTCTCCAAGTTTAATTATTCTTTTTTGTGCATCTCTATTTGCAACAAAATGTAAATGTGAAAGTTTTGTAACAGCATGTCTAATACTTTCGTCTATAGTTCCTGTTACTTCTCCACCTTGTACATGTGCTATAGGAAAATTCATTAAACTTGCTGACATAGCAGCAGCCAATGTTTCAACTCTATCCACAGTAAGCAAAACAATATCTGGTTTTATTTTATTTAAAATTTTTGAAAAATTTTTTGATAAGTTTGAGGCTGATAATGACATTCCAAAAGGATTATTAAAATTACCAAGATACATTTTTGTTTTAATTATATTTTTATATTTGTCTTTTTGTATTTCTTTAAATGAATCTCCGTAACCTTTTAAAAGGTGACCGCCTGTAACAACCAGGTAAAGTTCAAATCTAGGGTCAGTCTCAATCTTTTTTAATACACTTTTAATTCTTGGATAATCTGCTCTAGTTCCCGTTAAACACAAAATTTTTCTTTTCACAAATTTACTCAAAATCCTCAGGTTTAAGATGAACGTCTATATCAATATCTTTAATTGCTATTTTATTAATTATATTATTAAAATCTTTTGCAAATAAAGGTCCTGTGCCTGGTCTTTTTACCCAAATATTATCTTTTGTTAATTTATCCCCTTTTTTAATTTTTTTTATTGTTACAACTGATGAAAACGCAAAGTTAATTACATCTTTCTCTTCGTTAACTGGGCCCTTTTTTCCACCTCTAGCTTGAAATAAAATTTTTGATCCCTCAATAAGTTCTTTGGTTTGCTTAGGGTCCATTGAATTTTTTATATCTGGTCCTTCTCTATTTAGATCATCTGTAAAGTGTCTCTCTAAAATTGAAGCTCCTAATGCAACAGCGCCTAAACAACTTAAATTATCAACAGTATGATCTGATAAACCTACAACGGCATCATCAAACTCTTTTTCTAATTCTTTCATGGCATCTAATCTAACTAAATGATGTGGTGTTGGATAAATATTTGTTGTATGCAATAAAGCATAATCTATTTTATGATTTCTTAATATTTCAACTGAAATTTTAATATCTTCAATCTTGTTCATGCCGGTACTTAAAATTATTGGTTTTTTAAATTGACATATATGTTCAATTAAAGGATAATTATTACATTCACCCGACCCGATTTTAAAAGCGGGCACATTAAACTTTGCTAATCTATCAGCAGCGGCACGAGAAAAAGGTGTGCTGATAAAAATTGCATCTTTGTCCTCAACATAGTTTTTTAATTCTAATTCTTGATTTTCATTTAAAGAACACTCATCCATTAATTGGTAAATGCTTTTACCAATATATCCTACAATATTTTCTTTTGCTTTTGATGACATTTCATCAGAAACGATATGAGTTTGATGTTTTATAACCTCAACTCCAGAACTAATTGCTAAATCAACCATTTTTTTTGCAAGATCTAGAGATCCCTGGTGGTTAATGCCAATTTCAGCAATGACTAAAGGAGGATACTTATAACCTACCAATCTTTTCCCAATTTTTATCTCATTATTTTTCATAATTTTTTAATATTTCTTTTTAAGGAAATTAAATCTTTGGGTTCATCAAGATCTAAATTTTTTAAACCCTTCATTATAAATGGAATACTATTCTCAATCGGAAACATTTCTCTTTTAATAAAATCTTTAACTTTAAATATATATATTGCGCCATTTACTTCATATGAAGTTGGAACTTTTTGTCTTGATATGGTCATTCTTTTTTCATCAAAAAAAGGTTTTAGATATTTTTTATTTATAAATAAAGTTTTATATATACAAACATCTGTTTTTTTAACAGACACCAATGATTTAAAACTATTTTTAATAAAAAGTTTTATTGATTTTTTTATATCAATATAATTTCTTAATGGAGAGGTTGGTTGCAGATAGACAATTATATCCTTTTTTTTTAATTTATCGTTTTGATTTATAAAATGCTTTACGACATCATTGGCACTTGAAAAATCATTTGAGTATTTCCTTGGCCTTATGATAGTGCTTACGTTCTGATTTGCGCTGTAATCTAATATTTTTTTAGAGTCAGAAGATACAAATATTTGATCAAAAATTTTTGATTTTTTAGCGGCTGATATTGTGTAATATAATAAAGGTTTACCTGAAATTTTATATAAATTTTTATTTTTAATTGATTTAGAACCTTTTCTTGCAGGAATAAGAGCTATAAATTTTTCTTTGTAATTTTTATAGGGCAAAGTCTACCTTATGCTTTGGAAGAGAATTTTTTAAATCAATTATTAAATTCTTTGTTTTTAATATGTTTGAATAATTTTTTATTATCTTTTTAAAATATTTATGATTATTTGAAATTATTAAAATATCGTAAAAATTTTTTTTAATCTTATTAATAAAATTTAACTTTTTTTTTTCATTTACACTAATATCTGCTTTAGGGTCATAAAAAAATGTCTTTATTTTATTTTTTGTTAAAATTTTATGCAAATCTAAAACTCTTGAATTTCTCATGTCTGGACAATTATCTTTAAAAGTAGCGCCCAATATAATGGCTTTTAAATTTTGATCTTTATTAATTTTCTTTTTTTTCAGATTTTTTAATATATTTTTATAAATAAACCAATTCATCTCATCGTTTATTTTTCTTCCAGCTAAAATGATTCTTGGATAACAGCCTACACTTTTTGCTTTTTCTGCTAAATAATAAGGATCAACACCAATACAATGTCCTCCAACCAATCCAGGAAAAAAATTTATAAAATTCCATTTAGTTGAGGCTGCTTTTAAGACTGACCTAGTGGATATGTTTAATTTATTAAATATTACTGATAGTTCATTTATGAGAGCTATATTAATATCTCTTTGGGTATTCTCTATAACTTTAGCTGCCTCAGCAACTTCAATGCTTTCTGCTAAAAAAGTACCTGCTGGAATAATACTTTTATAAAAATTATTTATTATTTTAGCAGAATAAGGGTCGGAACCTGAGGTTACTTTTTTTATTTTATAGATATTTCTTTTTTTGTCCCCAGGATTTATTCTTTCAGGACTATAACCTAACCAAAAATCTCTATTTAATAATAATTTTGTTTTTTTTTTAATTATAGGTAAACAAATTTCTCTTGTTAATCCTGGATAAACTGTTGACTCGTAAATAACAATGTCTCCTTTTTTTAAAAATTGTGATACTAAATTAGTTGCAGATTTGATCGAGGTTAAATCAGGTTTATTATTTGAATTAATTGGGGTAGGTACAGTAATAATAAATAAATTACATTTTCTTAATTCTTTTTTTTTATTTGTTAGAAGTAGTTTTTTTTTTTTGTAAAAATTTTTTTTTTGAACTTCTTTTGTTACATCAATACCTTTATTTAAATCAAGAACCCTTTTTAAGTTAATATCAAAGCCAATTGTTTGGTATTTTTTAGATGCAGCAGTCGCAAGCGGTAATCCCACATAACCCAATCCTATAATTGCAACTTTTTTAATTTTCATTTAAATTAAATTTCTATTAGAAACTTTATAATTTATTAACTTTATATATTCATTAAAAATTATATTTGGTAGTAACTTAGGTACCATTTTGTGAAATTTTCTATTCCATCTTTAAAATTTGTTTTTGGTTCAAAACCTGTTAAATTTTTAAGGAGAGATGAGTCAGCCCATGTTGCCGAAACATCTCCTTTTTGCATCGGCATGTAATTTCTAATTGCTTTTTTTTGCATTATATTTTCTATTGCCTCAATAAAATCAAGTAACTTTACTTTATTTGAGTTACCAATATTAACAATTCTAAATGGTGCCACTGGTGAATGACTATCAGATTTAGGAATATATTTATTGGAATTAGTTTTATTTTCATCAACTTTTGGGACTGTATTTATCAATAGTTTAATTCCCTGAACTAAATCATCAATATATGTAAAATCTCGGTACATTTCTCCCTGATTATATATATCAATTGGTTTATCTTTAATTATTGCATCAACAAACTTATATAGGGCCATATCTGGCCTACCCCAAGGTCCATAAACTGTAAAAAAACGAAACATAGTTACTGGAAGTTTCCACAAATGCGCATAAGAGTGAGCCATACTTTCATTGGCTTTTTTTGTAGCTGCATAAATAGTAAGTTGTGTATCTGCTTTTTCAGTTTCAACAAAGGGCATTTCTAAATTGGCTCCGTACACAGAGGAAGTAGAGGCCATTAGAAGATGTTTGACTTTTTGCTTCCTTGCAATCTCCATGACATTAAATGTTCCAGTTATGTTTGAGTCAATATATGCACGTGGATTTTTTAAACTATATCTTACACCAGCTTGTGCAGCTAGATGAACAATTACTTCTGGCTGAAATAAGTTTGCTAAATCATTTAATTTATTAAAATCTTCAAGCATTCCTTTAGTTGTAGAAAAATTTTCATTTTGCAAAAGTATATTTTGACGATCCTTTTTTAAATTTACATCATAATAATTAGTCATACCATCAAAGCCATGAACTTTATGGCCTTCTAATAAAAGTAGCTTAGCAAGATGAAAGCCAATAAAACCAGCTGTGCCTGTTATTAAAATTTTCATAGTTAATAAAAAAGTAATTTTTGTAAACTTATAATTTATACAATTTTTATATTATTATAATTAAAAAATATATAAATTAATAAATCTATAACATCAAAAATATAAATTTTTAAAAAAATCTAAAACTTATGCATTTTAACGATGCCTTCTAATATTAATTTGAAGCGTTGATAATTGGTATTGTAACTTTTTGAAATTTTCACTTTTTTTAATAAAGTTATTAATTACTTGTTTAATGAATAAAATATTTTAAGTAAAATTTTTAGAACTTTAGAAATTTCTAATTCAATGAGATTAAAAAATTCTCCTATAAAGACTATTTGTTAGTTCTCTTGGATGCAATTTAATAACAACTTCTAGATTGTACTTTATGGCAATTTTTTTTATCATTTTTAGAAATTTGATTCTTCTGTTTTTTGTTATCCATTCATTTGTGGGTCTAGATATAATAAATATATATTTTTTATCACTTTCAATATTATTGACTTCAAAATTTTCTATCCATTGTGTTTTATGCTTTGGAATGCCGTATACTTTTATTTGTTCTGTCTTTAGGCTGTACACTTCTTTGTAAAAAGAAATTTCATTTTTAGAAAACAAATAAGCAGTTGTTTTTTTTGCAAAGTTTGTTTTCTTAAAAAATTTTCAATAAAAAATTAATTTTTAAATATTACAAATTTTATCAAAAGTTTTTCTTGCTATTAACAACCGTATCAAAACTACCTTTGTCTATAAGATTACCTTTTTCAAGTTTAAATATAATATCACAGTTTTTAACAGTATTTAGACGATGAGCAATTAAGATAACAGTAATATCATTGCCAAGGTTGTTTATTGCATCCATTACTTCTAGTTCAGTAAAATTATCTAGAGCACTTGTGGCTTCATCTAAAACTAGTACTTTTGGGTTGTGATATAAGGCTCTTGCAATTCCTATGCGTTGACGTTGACCACCTGATAATCTAATGCCTCTTTCTCCAATTATAGACTGGTATTTTTTTGGTAATTCGTTCATGACAAACTCATGTAAATTTGCAGTCTTTGCTACTTTTTCAACTGCACCTTGATCAATATTTTTTTGTTCTACTCCGAATGCAATATTCGAGGCAATTGTATCATCAGTTAGAAAAATGTTTTGAGGTACATATCCAATAGAACGTTGCCAAGCTCGCAGATTTTTATTTGTTACTACTTTTCCATCTATTTCTAAAGTACCATTTTGAGGTATAAGTAATCCTAAAATAATATCAACAATTGTGGTTTTGCCACTGCCAGTAGGACCAATAAATCCAACTTTTGTTTTAGCAGGTATATTAATACTAATATCTTTTAATGTAGCTCGAGATGAATTGGGATAGTGATAATTAACTTTATTTAAAGTAATATTTTTTTCAAATGTTAAAGTCTCTTTTTTATTTTGATTTATATTTTGCAAATTTAATTCATTAAGATCATTATATAATTTTTTAAGTGCGGGACTAACAAATGTAAGTTGTACTAAAGAATTATAAATTTCTTGTAAAGCTGGCATTAATCGATAACCAGCAAAAATATACAAGCTAAGTATAGGCAGAAAACTATTAAAATCACTTGATTGAGTCATCATATAAAGAATTAATAATAAAATACCTCCAAAAGCTATAACCTCTAAAATATAACGAGGTAGTAAGGCTACAATCATTGCGAAAGCATTGGTTTTGGCAAAAATCAATGCAGGTTTGGAAAAGCTTTCAATATAAATTTCTTCTAGACCCCCAGCTTTAATCTCTTTGGCAGCACCAAAAGACTCATTAATCGCTAAAAAACGTAATTCATTATTCTTTAATCTTTTTTTTCCAATCATATTAACATATTTACGTATAAAATAAAAAACTAAACCGTACGCTCCACCTAATGATAGAGCAATTATAAACGAAAGTTTTGGATCAACGAATATTAAAAGAGCTATGAGCCCAGCTGCAATCATGCTTTTTGCCATGAGTTCTAAACATGGTTTTATTCCATAACCAATTACCTGACCAACATCTGATAAAATATTTTTTCCAAGCTCAGCACTGTTACGATTCAAAAACCAACTGTAAGGCTGATTCAAATATTCTTTTAATAAACGTTTTCCTAAGCTATACTCACACATACTGACAAATCGCACCTGCATATAAGTTGTAAGAGCTTTAAAAAAAATTGAAACAATAAATATTAAAAATACCAGTGTGCCTAAAAAAAAAAGAAATTCTTGATTATTTTCTATTCCTATTTTTAATGAAGCTTCAAATAAAGTATTTAAGATCAAATTTGTTTCAATTAGAGTGGGATTTGTTAAAACTGCAACAAAAGGCACTATTGATGCTACACCTACCATGTCCAACAAAGCCATTATTAAAATCATTACCATTAGTAAAAGAGCTTTTTTACGCTCTTTGATGGTAAGTAAAAATAATAATTGTTTAAATATTTTCATTAAAGTAGAAGATAGTCTTAATTATCATTTTTATAATAACTTTAAACTAGAATTATTTAAAATACATATTAAATTAAACTCATGAAAAATTATTTAGATGTTAATTACGATAGCAAAAGAAACCTTTAACAAAATATCCTAATAAATTTGCAAACTTTAATGCTTTAAAATTTCAATTAAAAAATAAAAAAATACTTGAAATTGGCTGTGGCAAGGGAGAAATCTTAAATGAGTTTATAAATAAAAAAAATGATTGCTATGCGACAGATATTTCAGCTTACTCATCTAGTTTTCTGAATAAAAAAATAAAATTTTTTAAAAATAATATTGAAGGGTTAATTTTTGACAATCTTATTTAATTAACAACATTATCAAAGACTGACTTACCCAAAAATGGAGCTAACATTTTTCCAGGATATCTTTTAGGTGTCATCCTGCTCTGAGTAATTGCTATAATTTTCATATAAGTTAGTTAAAGTGATTAATAGTAAATATCTTGCCAAAGAGTTAAAGGTTTTTAAAAAAATTTACATATTTTTCAGATACTGATTTTGAGCAATCACCTGCATACACAATTTTATTCAACAAACTACCTCCATCTATAAAATTAATTTTATTTTTTAAAACCAGTTCTAAAAAAAAACATAAATCATCTCTACACTTCAATACATGACAAGCATTATAATATTCAAATACATTCCTGTTACAATCTAAATAATCAATACACGCTATTAATTTTTTTTTGACCATTGGTTCTATAACTATACTTGTACCACCATAAAACAATATAACATCTGCCATATTTATTAGCGACGTTGAAGTAGAATGATTATCAATATGTATATTAGAAGTAGAGTTTTTTAAAGAAAAAGACATTCCACGTGTATGAGGAACAATATAAAAATCAATATCTGGGTAAGACTCAAATAAGTCTAAAGTTCTATAAACTTCATCAGAAAATACGTTGTGAGTAAATTTTTTCATAAAAAAAATAACTTTGATTTTATTTTGATTGTCTTTAATTAATTTAGGATTAAAATTATCAACATGTTTCATCCATTCTGAACAATATCTAATAGAACCTAACACCGGTAATCTAGAAAAATCTATCTTAATTTTCTCATGTGTTTGAAGATGAAACTTCTCATTGGAATTTAATCGAAGATTATCTGCGAAAATCATATAGTCAAAAATCTTAAAGTATTCTAGAAGAAATTTGTTTTTTTGCATTCTTTCCATTTTATGTTTATAAGTCATCTCATTAACATTTGTATAAGGTCCATGTGGACATGAGATAAAAATACAATTTAAATGTTTTAATTTTATTTGAAATTTTTTAACGAAAGGGTCTAAAATTCGATCAAATACAACTATAACTTTTTTACAATCTTCAAGATTCATCTGTTCAATCCAATTAACAAGAATCTTTTCTGGAACGTAAATATTTTGTTTTAATTTAATACCTAATTTTAACAAAGAAAAAATTTTATTAAAAATTTTCTTTGCAAAATCCATTGCAATAGTTAATTTATTTGATTTCCAAAAAAAAACTTGAAATTTATCTCCAATATTTTTTTCTAAATATTTAAAGATGTGAGTGTCTCTCAAATCTATTCTATAAAAACATATAAAAATTTCTGAGTCTTCATTTTTTGCAAGATAGTAGATTATTGGAGCGATATTATCCCAATCATTAAAAGCTCTAATAAAAAAAATATATTTTTTCACAAAACGTACTTATTGTAATTTAAATTTTGACTTAGAATAGTATTTTTTTTATTTTTTTGTACTGAAAAAGTACAATTTTTTGTATTAATTAATCAATATTTATATTAAAAAATTATTGATGATTTTAGAAATAAAAAAAAAAATTGAGAACTCTGAAATTATTTTAAACCCTTTTCCACATATAATTATAAATGAGTTTTTATCTAAATCAGTACTTGATAAGCTCAATCAAGTTTTGCCTAATTATAATGATGTAAATGATAATAATGTAATTTTTCAAAGTTCATCTAAGACAAAAAAAACTATAATGCCTGACTCAAATATCTTTAAAAGCTTATTGAAAGAAAAAATTTTTAAAAATGTAAATGATAATTTAAAAAAAATTAAACCAATTATTTTAAAAAAATTTAAAAATGAAATACTTAAAAATGTTAACACAAGCTTTGTTAATTCAAAAATAATATACAATATGAATTTTGCTCTGATGAAGAAAGGTTATTTAAAAAGTCCACATCTTGATAGAAGAGATCATCTTATCTCGGGTATTTATTACCCCACATCAAAAAGTAATGTAGGCGGTAATTTGCAACTATGGGGCACTAAAAACAGAAAAAAATTTTATGATATATTTCCATCAAAAAAAAATTTGAAAATTTTTAAAAACTATAAAATCAAAAAAAATTTTTGTATATTTTTTTTGAATGTTCCATGGGCTTACCATGCTGTTAATAAATACACTGGAAATTCTGACAGAAAATATTTTTATATTGATTATGATTTTAGTTTAAAAAATTCAAGCTCTTCAGCTGTGAATAGAAAAAAAGGATTTAATAAAAACTCTTTCTGGAAAATTCCTGTAAAAGTAAAATCATATTCAAGAAAAGAAGTGTTTTTTAAAGAATAATATATAACTACAAAATGAAAAAATTAATCACTAATCTTAAAAATTTAAAAAAATTTGGCATTGTAGCTATAAAGCAATCCTTGGAAGATGAAGGGGTAAGTTTTGAAGATATTTCTGCTATGAAAAAAATTATAAAAAAAGTTGGATTAAAATTAAACGTTAAAGTTGGAGGGTGTGAAGCTAAAAATGATATTTTTTTTTGTACATCTATAGCTTCAGATGGGATTGTAGCGCCAATGGTTGAAAGTGAGTATGCATTAAAAAAATTTATACAAACAGTTGACGTATCGTTTAAAGGTGATTTGTATATAAACTTAGAAAGCAAAAATGCTTTTAGGAATCTAGATAAAATTATTAATTCAATAGAATTTACCAAACTAAAGGGTGTAGTGATAGGTAGATCAGATTTAGCTGGTTCATATAATTTAGCAAAATCTGAGGTTGACTCAAATAAAATTTTTAAGTTGCTAAAGTCTAAATTAAAAAAGATTAAAAATAAAAAAAAACTCATAAAAATGGGAGGATCTATAACTCAAAATTCAGAAGAATTTATTGCAAAATTGTTTAAAAAGAAAATACTTGATCGTGTAGAGACAAGAAATATTGAATTAAAATTAAACAATCACACATTAAAGAATTTTAAAACTATAATCCCACTTATATTCAAATTTGAGAAAGAATGGCTAAGATATAGAAGTAATCACTTTAGGCTAAATAAGATTTCTAAAAAATCAATATCGAAAAGAATTGAAGAGCTTAATACTAGAGAAAATTTTAAATAAATGAATAAGCTTGCTGCAGTTGTGCCGGTGAGAAAAGGTTCACAAAGGGTAAAACATAAAAACTTTAGATCTTTTGGAGGTAAGAATTTATTAATTCATAAAATTGAGATACTTAAAAAATTAAAATTTTTAGATGAAATAATTGTTAATACTGACTCCGATAGAGCTATTTCAATTGCTAAAAAATTAGGGGTAAAATATTTTAGAAGAAATGACTATTATGCGAGTTCACTTTGTATAAATAGTGAATTTTGGAAAAATGTTGCAGATAATACTAATAGTGAGTATATTATGTTTACTAATTGTACTTCCCCACTTATTAAACTTAGCACTTACAAAGAGATAATTTCACTTTTTAAAAAAAATTTGATTAAAAAAAAGTTTGATAGTTTTAATACTGTTACTGTAATTAAAGAATTTTTATTTAAAAACAACAAACCGATGAATTTTGAACTTGAAAAAACTCCAAATTCTCAAGATTTGCCCGAAATAGTTAAATTAAATTTTGCAATTAATATTTTAAAGACAAAAAAGATGTCATCTATGAAATCTCTCATTGGAAATAAACCTTATCTTTATAAATTGGATGAGATAGAAGGTTTAGATATAAATTCTGAACAAGAATTTTCATACGCTAATTTTTTATTTAAAAAAAATAATGTCTAAAATATTAATTACTGGTGGGGCAGGGTTTATTGGAGCCCACTTAGCCAATTCATTGAAAAAAAAAAACAAAATAATGGTAGTTGATAACCTTGAAAATAAAGGAGGTATTCCTTTTGTTGATAAATCTTATATTTTTATTAAAGGAAGTATCTTAGACCACAAAGTATTAAAAAAAATTGAAAGGTGGAAACCAAATATAATTTACCATCTAGCAGCACAATCTGGTGGCGAAGGAGCTTATGACAACCCAAAGAAAGATTTTGATACTAACGGCTTTGGAACATTTTTGATTGCAAAGCTTGCAAAAAAAATTAATTGTAAATATTTTATTTATGCTAGTAGTGTTGCTGTATATGGTTCAAGTCAAAAAATAATTTCAGAAAAATCCAGCATAAATCCAGATTCGATATACGGCATTTCAAAATATGTTGGAGAAATGTTCGTCAATCAAATTTTAAAAAAAACAAATGTTAAAGTGAGAATTTTTAGAATATTTAACACTTATGGACCAGGAGAAAATCTAGAAAATCTTAAAAAGGGTATGGTGAGTATTTATTGCTCTTATATATGGAAAAGAAAACCATTAATTGTTAAAGGGTCATTCAATAGATTCCGAAATTTAACTTATATAGCCGATTGTGTAAATATTTTATCTAAAAGCATTAACAATGATAAGTTAAAAAAATTTGAAATATTTAATCTATCGAGTGGAAAAAAAATTACAGTTAGAAATATTATTAAAACGATATTAAAAGTTAATAGGTTACATAACTGGAAAATTATAAACAAAAAAAGTACATTGGGAGACTCATTTGGAACCAATGCATCAAACAAATTTTTAATAAAAAAATTCCAAAACTATAAATTTATTAAATTAGAAGATGGATTAAAAAGATATTTTTTATGGATTAATAAACTAAATAAAAAAAAAATAAAGAATTCACATCCTTATAATTTAAACCAAAAATTTAAATTATAAAAAATAATAAAAATTTATTTTTCTTGATCAATAAAATCTAGCACCTCAGCAGACGAAATGATTGGTAGTTTTTCTTTATATTTTAAAAATTCTTTAAAATCCTGATTTTTTATATTATTAATTTTTTTTATATTAAAAACCATCTTTTATTTTAAGTATGCCAATACCTCTATCTATATTTACTATCCGAAATTCTAAATTATTAGAATGAGCGAGCTCTATACCTACTTTCCAAACATCTCCTGTCCATGGAGAAAGACTTCTCGGTATAGGTTTTTCTAAATATGCTCTCGGAAGCAAATCATGAAAAAAAATAATTCCATTTTTTTCTAATTGATTTATAGCAATTAATTTTATCTTTGGATTTTATCTATATTCCTTAATTGTTTCTACTAATGGATGGTTGCAGCCATGAGTAAAACCTTGTCCAAAAATTGTGATTGCTTAAACAATATCTATTAATCTAATTTTAAAAAATGATTCTAGCATACAAAATATTCTTACAAATTAAAAATATAAAAATCTAATTATAATTAATTGTTTGATATTATTAAATCTTCAACTTTTTCTAAAATAAAGTGTCCTAGAAATATATGGCATTCTTGTATTCTTGCTGTGTTATCTGATGAAATAACTAATGATTTATTTGCAATTTTTTTTGCTTTTCCTCCACCTTTGCCTAAAAAACAAACTGAATAAACTTTTAACTTTTTGGCTTCTGTAAGAACTTTTAAAATATTTTTAGAATTACCAGAAGTTGATATACAAATTAAAATGTCATCTTTTTTTGCAAATGCTTTGAATGGTCTTAAAAAAATATCTTCAAAACTATAATCATTCCCACAAGCAGTTAACGTAGATGTGTCTTGAGCTAGAGTAAGTGCAGGTATAGGGTTTCTGTTTATATGCGGTCTCAACCGTACAATAAATTCTGCAGCTAAATGTTGCGCATCCGCTGCTGAGCCTCCATTGCCACAAAACAATATTTTACCACCTTTTTTTATTTTTTTTTCAATGTTTTTAATGACTGTTATTATATCTTTTGACATTCCTAGTATACTTTGGTGAATACTAATATTTTCTGCAAGTTGATTTTGTAATTGAAATTGAATTTTTGACATTTATTAAAACTAAATTTTGATGTGAGCTCTTAATTTTTTTGCTATTGGTATTTCATCGTCTATTATTTTTCCTAAAGATGGTTTACCTAATGCAAGTAAAGCTTTATCAATACTTTCACAAAGATTTTTCATTCCAGTTAATTCTATAGAAGCTGCCTGATCAGATCCATACATTGTTCTATCCAATGTTACGTGTCTTTCAAGAGATGATACGCCTAACATTACAGCAGCAACAGAGACAATAATACCATTTTCATGACCACTATAGCCCACATTACATTTATATTCATTTTTTAATTCGTTAATTGTAACTAAGTTGGCATCTTCTACTTTCATTGGATATGTTGAGACACAATGCATTAATTCATAACTACAATTATTTTTTTTAAAAATATTCACTGCTTGATCAATATCTTCTTTTGTAGACATTCCAGTAGAAATAAAAGTATGTTTCTTTCTTTTTGCAATGTTATTTAAAAGCTCTTTATCTACTATCATTGCAGATGCAACTTTATGATATTTTAAATTATAATTATCTAAAAATTCTAAACTTTTAATATCCCATGCCGACGCAAACCAATCTATGTTTAATTCTTTACAATATCTATCTATCTCATCATACTCAGTCTTTTCAAACTCTAGACCAAATTTTTGTTCTCTTGTAGTTTTGCCCCATGGACTTTCTCTAGGGGTATCTAGTGTTTTTTCATCATAAACAATATCAATGGTTCTTTTCTGAAACTTTACCGCATCAAATCCACTATCCTTAGAATTTTTAATTAATTTTTTTGCAATACTAACATCACCATTGTGGTTAATTCCAATTTCTGCAATTAGGTAAGGTTTATTCATTTTATTATTGTTTTTAAATTATTATTATTGTTTTTTAATTAAGTTATATACATTAAATTACATTAAAAAAATGAAAAAAATTACATTAAATCTAAAAAATAAAAATATTATTATAACTGGTGGAAATGGTTTTTTAGGCACTCAGATCACCAATGCATTGCTTAATGAAGAAGCCAATGTCTATATAATCGATATTAAAAAACCAAAAAAAAAAACATCTGCAAAATATTTTAAATCTGATATCACAAATGAACAGGATTTAAAAAAAATCTTAAAATTTTTCAAATTAAACAAAATAAAAGTTGATGTTTTAATAAATAATGCTGCAATTGATTATTCGCCTTTAAATTCAAAAAAAAACAATTTTAAATTAGAAGCTTTTCCAAATAATTTATGGGATAAAGATATTTCTGTAAGCTTAAAAGGAAGTTATCTTTGCACAAAAGTATTTGGTACCTATATGTCAAAATTTAAAAAAGGATCAATTTTAAATATTTCGTCAGATTTAGGAATAATTGCTCCAGATCAAAGGATTTATAAAAATATTGGATTTGTTAAACCCATAACCTATTCAGTTGTAAAACATGGTATTATTGGTTTAACAAAATATACAGCATCTTATTGGGGTAAAAAAAACATCAGATGTAACGCTATTGCTCCTGGGGGAATTTATAATAACCAGAATAGTTCATTCGTTAAAAAAATAAATCAACTAATTCCACTTGGAAGAATGGCAAAAAAAAATGAGTATAATGGTTTAATTTTATTTCTTTGCAGCGATCTTTCTTCTTATATGACTGGGTCAATTGTTGTTGCTGATGGAGGAAGGACAATAATATAGATCCATATGACAGAAAAAAATTACATAGATGTAGTTTATGAGTCTAGTAAAAAACCTTTTACAACCTACCCTGAAAAATTAA
>MDTG01434942.1_pt1 | contig 26512 bp, 28 predicted proteins | sample 811421 | NCBI WGS metagenome assembly MDTG01 (sample SAMN05326645, study PRJNA326480) | marine metagenome | isolation source: seawater | place: Pacific Ocean: South East | collected 2011
AGACAGAGTTAATGTTAAAGAAATTATTCAAAAAGAAGCCGCAAATGAAAATGAAATGAAACAACAAGCTAATATTGAATTAGAACAAGAACAAGAACAAGAACAAGAACAAAAACAATCAGATAAATTAGATTCTATCAAAAATAATATAAAAACTTCATCTATTTCCAATACTCAAAAATTAGAAAGCTAATTGCATTCATTTTTTACAATTTTCTTCAGAATTTTACATTGCTTTTCTGAAAAATTCCAAACTTCATTATAACAACACTCTAAAAGAATGTTGTACATTAAGTCACAATCAGTACCCTTTTTACTACATAATTTGTCAAAATTATTATTCAATTCACTACATTCTTTTGAACTTTCTTCTTCTTTACATTTTAACAGCATCTTTCTGAATATAGTTTCACACACATTATGGAATACCATTAATATTTGAACATTTTAAACTCTGTAATCAACAACTTCTTTATATTTTAATAATTTTTATATTATGCTAATTTATAAAAATAATGGTACAGTGTATTGTTATATACATATTCCAAAAAATTCAGGGAAATTCATAAGGAATAACATTAAAAAAACATCACATAATATTGTTTTAAAAAAATATTGGTACGTGAAAAATAATTTTGATATGGCACATATACCCTTTATGTGTAATAGTAAGTATATTAGTTTTTTAAAAGGACAACAGATTAACTACTATACATATACTAGAAATCCATACAACAGAGTTATAAGTGCTTTTTTTTATCTAAATAACAAATCTAATATAAATGATTTTAAAAATTGGGTCAAGGAAGATCTAACAAAATACGATTTTAATACAAATTTTAACAGTAAAATTATTCATTATTACCCGCAATATATGTTTATATGTAATTCTGATTTTCAAATTAATGAAGTTAAATTTGAAAAATTAGAAACTAAATATTCAAGCATAAAAAATTATAATTTACCTGATTATTTTGATTTAGAGACCATTGAAACTATAAATAAAATATATAAAAAGGATTTTGAATTGTTCAATTATAAAATAATGTATACATTTTAGGCATCAATGCAATGGATAATGATGTTGATTCATATAAAATTCATGATTGAGTGATTTGTTTTTATGTTTTTGTTTTTTCCAACTAAATACCTAGAGCTTTTTTTCTTCTTTGTAAATACTTTTTTTGTTTTTGCTTTCTCACCAAGGCTTAAAATTGATAGTATATCGTTATTTACAAGATTAATATGTAACTTATCTCGATTATTACAAAATTTCATATCTTTTTTTGTCATATTATCCATATGACATACTGCTGATTTATGAAGATTTAATGGTACTGTTGCAGTATTAAATACATGTACTTCGTATAGTTTTTCACCTAAATCTGAATCAAGTAAATCAATCGCAACTCTGCCACCTAATGATGCACCTAAAAGTATTACCTTATAATTTGGATATTTTTTGTATATTTGTTTCAAATTGTTATAGCTATTTTTATAAATAGAACGATTCTTTTCTTTTCCAAGAAATAATAAAGCATCCGTATAAAAATCGTTTTCTTCAAATTGTGCTACATCAGTACCCCGTATTGACATTACTATTGTATTATTTACATTGTTAATATAAGTCACATATTTGGATGTAGTTAAGTCTTGTATTTTATTATAATCTTTCAATATTTTTGAATTTAGGCTTATTTTTCTTGTTTTTTTGTAAAACATCTTATATCTTTTTGATGTTTCGCCTTTTTCTTCCATTCTTCTTTTTGGCCAACTATGTAATGCTAATAATGCATATACTTTTGTAATGTTATTCTTATTTTGCATATTTATATCCAATGTTTTTATCAATTTTATAAAAATGATTATACGTTTTTGTATATAACAATATATCACTAAAACAACAAAATAAAATACTAAAACAACAAAATAAAATGGAGAATTTACAATCATCTTTAAATATCATGGATGAAATTACAACCAAAACAAAAAATAGTTTAAAAGACATCGAAGATAAAAAGTTCTTCGCACAGGATGAATGGAAACGCTCATTAAAGAGAAAGGAGAAAAAGCTTATGACCGAATTAACAAATAAGTTCTATTTCTCTGTAAGAAGAGCCATTAGTGTTTCATCTGAAAAGGGAATGTATTATTGTGTTATTGAATTACCCATTCTTTACTTTGAGAGAATGCCTTATGGAGGACCACATGATTTAGATTGGGATCTTAGTTTCAGAACTGAATATGATACTGATGATTTAATTTATAAAAATGGCCTAGGTAAACCAACCACTGTTGCATACAAATGGCTTAGATGGATTACAAAAAAAGATAATAAGGACCTTAAGGTTATAGACGGAATTACGGAGAGCAATGTACCATATTTAGGTTACCCAATCAGTTATAGAATAATTCCACAGAATCAGCATCTAAAAAGATACTGTAAAGGGGGTGCTTGGTATGAAAAAGACGACAATAAGTTACGGTCTAATATTCTTATTGAATTCAGATGGGACGAAATTAAGAAAAACAAAGAAAAGTATTATCATTCTATACTAATAGACAATAGTGTAAAGCGCAATAATGATCATAAAATTGAACCACCAAATAATGAACTTTTAGAACAATCTGCGTGGGAGACAGGAGGAGATTTTTATGTAAAGGATGGACTTGGAACTACTTGGGATGGCAGACCTAGCAGTACGCGTATAACTAATATAGAACTGGAGCGCTCCGATTGTTCGGGAGACTATATATAGTTTACATGCATTTTCAAAATGCGCTATTGGATTTGTTTTTTTATATTTTCTGAACAATTATCAATAAGACATTCATTGTAAGGTATACTGAATTTTTTATTATCATAACTGCGTGTTAATATTTCTTTTTTACAAAACTCTAAAGGATCATAATTGTTTTTTGAGTATATAGATTTGTTAACTAAACAAGATAATGCTCTCTTTTTAAATGCAAATTTACTTACACAACTTGAAAATTTGGTAATTAAAGCTTCCTTTAATTCGCTTATTCCTTCATCGCTTAAATATTCAAAACCCGGATTTTCTTCATCGAAAAATTGGTTTCTTTTTTTTCGTCTTCTTTTCCAAGTAAAATTAAATAATGTTTATATAAATCTTCACTTATTTTTAAATTAGAATGTTCTGGAAAATTATCAGGCAATATTATTTTTGACAATAATATTATCGTCCAGTTAACTGAATCGGTATTTTCAATATTTATCCAATATTGAAATGATGGTGTCAAATTATTTTTTATCTTTTTTTCAATTGAATCTAATAATTTTCTTCTTAATTCTATATCATAATCTTTCTTAGAAGAAGAATTCAAAAAATTATTACTATATCTTTCATAAGATATATCAAGAATTGATGCTACTAGCTTTATTTGCTTCATATTAGGCTTTTTATAAGTTTGTTTCCATGAATTTATCAATGTACATACTTTTTCAGGTTCTTTTATATTTAACAATAGTGCCATTTCTTTTAAATCTTTCTTACTAGAATTTTTACAAACATTTTGTGAGGGCGCCAAGTCTGGACTTTCTTTTATAACTACTGTTTTTCGTTTTGTTTTATTTCTACAATATTTTTTCTTTTTACGACTATACAAGATTTGTTCACCTTGAATAGACTCATACTTTTTACACGAACCTTTTTCAGCTAATTTTGGATATATGTCTTGTACCTCCATTAAATATTACATTATTAAATAATTCTTACGCATAAGGAATCAATATTTTATGTTTTAACTTATCTATTATCAACCAAAAACTTGCCCCAATTACTGCGAAATGTGAATATTGATTTCTACCATTACCAGAATAAATAATCATTGTTTCAAATAGTTCGTCAAAATTTATTTCTTCATGTTGAAATAAAACTTGAATGTAATGCATTCCAAAAATTATCATAAAAAAACTCAATGCTATTGTATTGGGTCTTATTTTGTAATGAAATGAAATATTTATAATCAACAAACACAACAAACCACTTATTATAGTAGTAAATGTATCGCTTTCAAGAAGATATGACACAAATCCCTGAGTTTTATCCCTATTTATAATATAAATTTCTTTACAAACTGGGCATTTATTGTCTTTTTTTATATTTATCCATTTTTGTAAACATGTTCTATGTACCCATTGCATACTGCCAGTACATTTACAGGGAGAAATTAGTGGTTCATTAGTACAATCAAAACATATTCGACATTCCATATTTCATATCAAATTTTTATAATGATGATGATTCTGCAAGATTTACTGAATTGCTTGTAAGCGATGATATAGTAGATGGGGAATAACTAGAACTCTCTTGTGATTCATCCTCATCATCATCTTCCTCATCATCTTCCTCCTCATCATCATCTTCATTATCTTCCTCATCATCTTCCTCATCTGCGTCGCTGATCGTGACGCCACGCGCATACTTTGTTTGCAGGTTGACTATCGTCTCCGCGAGCTTCTTCACTACATCATCATCATCATTATTATCAGAATCATCATCATCATCTTCCTCCTCATCATCATCTTCATTATCTTCCTCATCATCTTCCTCATCATCTTCCTCATCATCTTCCTCATCATCTTCCTCATCATCATCTTTCTTCATTTCTGGCACCCCTTCATCATCATCATCCTTCTCCAATGCATGCACGAGTGAGTCATTGCGGATGTTCCACGGCCGTAGAGTCTGTCCCGGCCGCAGCTCGTCGTCGGCGATCGTGGTGAATTTGCTGGATCGCGATACGCCGTGGCGCAATCGCGGATCTGTCCACTCGATGAAGTACCTGCCGTCGCCTGGAGCTGGCCTCAGGATTTTTGCGGTGTACCAATTCCCGTCCATATATAGCGCCTCGACGAGGTCGTCTTCATCGAAGCGATGCGAGACGAAGTCTTCCTTCCCATCATCATTCTCATCAGAATCATCCTTTTCTGTCGCCGCGTAGACCTGTGGCGCCTTGCCCTCGGGCAACAAATCGTCGGCGACGACGCCGTGGTAGCGCGCCCCAAGCGACGGCTCCTTTTCTTCGTCATAGTCGAGGAGCGCGCGGGCGAGGCGCGCGGCCGCCCCCGTATCCATCTTCGCCAAAGCCTTCGCCGCGATCAGGCCCTTCGCGAGCTTTGCCACCTTTTCTTCCTCATTCTCATCAGAATCATCCTTTTCTTCCTCATTCTCATCAGAATCATCCTTTTCTTTCTTTTCCTTTTCTTCAGATTCTGGTTGGCCCATTGGCTGTTGGCCGATGAGCGGTGGTGGCGTCCACTGACTTTTTTTCGTGTCTAGGTTAAAGTAGTAGGGTTCATTTTCAGTCTTTGACCACACGACTCTCCACTTGTCGTTCAGCTTTTCAAAACTCTTAGATCTACCTGGACGAAATTTAGTATAAGGAATAGGAGAATCTGACTTAGATTTTTTCTCCTCTTCATATCCTTCTTCCTTTTCTTTCTTTTCCTTTTCTTCCTTTTTTATTTTTTCAACTCTTTCGTTATGTAAAATATTAAATTGTCCAAAATTGATTTGTTCTTCAAAAGGTGCGTCTTCGGTTGTATCAGGACCTAGTTTCATTATCTTTTCGCCATGATATCCTTGTGGGTCATAGAAACCAAGTGATTTTTGATCAACATTCTTTTGTATATTGTATTTGCTATCAATTTTTTCGTTGTCAGAGTCTTCCCATTCATCCTTCTGTATTTCAAAAACAAGTTTTTTAGGAGTATGAATCTCCCCATCAGCAAAAGTGACTGGTACATTGGGCATCATTATTTGACTTTTATTTATATAAATTTTGTCTCCAGCCTTAGCTCCAACTGGTATATTTACTTTAATAGATGAATCATATTTGTACAAGTCGCCAACTATATCCAATGCATTGTTTGTTTCTTTATTTCTAATAAAACTTCCAGTGGTCGGACGTTCTTTGCCAGGTTCACCTATATTAACTAAAATTGGTCCTGATTCATATTTTGCATTCAAAGTAATTTGTATAGGTTTTTCTCCGGCATCGGATTTGTTTAAATGGCCTTCAATTATAGTCTCCGTTTCATCACGTTTTGAAAGAATTCTCGAAAATTCATCAATTTTTTCCTTTAGAATTTTATCTTTTTCATCAATTGCCTCTTTTAATATTTCTTTCTTTTTTTCATCCTTTTCTTTTTTAAGTTCTTCTGTCATTTTCTTCAATTCCATTCCTTTTTCATCTAATTCTTTAAGTGATTCTTGTATGTTTGTTGGAATTAATGGCTTATTAGTCCTAATCTGTTTGAGTCTTCTTTTTAAACGTTTTTTAAAAAAAGTATCCAAATTTTTGTAGTCTTGGACCACTTCTTCACTAGAATCATCACTAGAATCATCCTTAATATTGATTCGATCTGACTCCAATTTGACATTCTCTATTTTTTTCCAAAGATCAAGTAAATGAGATTTTTCGGATTCATTTAAATTCTTTGACAAAGAACTAATTGTTTTTTGTTTATTTTTAGGCCTAATTGTTTTTTGCCTATTTATTAATCTTCTTTTTATTGTTTCACGAATTTTTTTGCGAGCTATAGACTTTTCTTTTTCTACAGGATTTACTAATGGCTCAAACAAATCTTTTGTAGGTTCTTTAGTAGATAACGCAACATCTGCCTTTAATGCTACAGCTTTTTTTTCGACTTCCGCCATAAGTGGATCCCAATCAGTATCCTCATTATGATCAGCTATTTCAATTAAACTTGAGTGAATATTTATACTTTTGTCCGGATCTGCCTGACCATAAGATCCATCCAATAAACTTACAGTATACATATCATTAGAATTAACGGCATCAATTTGTACAGCATTCCATTTTTTGTCAATATAAGCTAATACAAGATCACCTACTTTAATATTTTTTGAAACCTGTAAATTGGCTAAGTCTTTGACAATTACATCCAATGCATTGTTTTTTTCCTTATTTCTAATAAAACTTCTTAAATTTCTTCTATTATTTTTCAAATTTTCTATTAATTCCCTTGATTCAGGATATTTTTTAATAATTTCATTCAAATCATCTTTAAATTCTTTTTCTGATTTTTTAGATTGTGATATTTCTTTAAGTTCATCTATATAATTTCTTTTTCTTAAAGTTTTTTCTATTTTGGATTTTCTTGTATTAATACCACCTCCTTTTGCTATTTTATATTTTAGTTTTTTCTTTAAAGATTGTACATAATCCTTATAATGATATTTTTCACCCATTAATATTATACACGAGTTTAAATGTAAGACAAATATTATAGATATGCTGAAACAAAGTCTTTCATTTATACTCTATTTTTGTAGTTTTAAAACTAGTATACAAACTCAATTATATACACCAATGCTAATAAGCCAAAGAAATGAAGAAATAAATTGGGCTAACTGTAAATATTTAGTTGTTTGTAAAAATGGTCCTTATGAATCTTGTAAAGAATGGGCTCATCATATTAATGAAAAAAAACTCAAAAATATTTGCGCAATTTTATCTATACCAAAGTGGTATACAAAAGCAATTGGATCTAAGTATTTAATTAAAAAAAGTATATATATTCTTGAAACACGAATACCTATATTTATTGATTGGGAAGAAGAATTCGCAAAATCAAATAATATAAATATATATCCTACTATTGTTTTACTGAAAAATGAAAACCATATAACTGAGTTAGGAAGAGTATCTGGAAAATATACTAATAACAAATTGGCTCTTTTGTAGCAGTATAATAAATTTTCAATAATATATTTATTATGCTTTCAAGAATAGGTATGTTTTTTTACAATATTTCATATAAACCCATTTTTAGAAAGTTTTCTAAAGAATTGGAAAATAGATCAAAGTTAATTCTTCGATATAATGTTAGAAAAATGTACTGGTTGCTACAACCATACCGTAATTTTAGTGAAAGCAGAAAAACAATATACAAAACAGAAAAAACTATTTATTATATATACAATCTACCTATCAAAGCTAATAAAAATTATTATATTGGAAAAAAACAAGTACAACACATGTGGTATATATACGCAAATTATCCTTTTTCTATTTGTGGTTCAATTTTGACTACATATTGGGCATTATCTGGTATTAAAACATAATATTAATTATGCGATTTCATTTATTTAAATTTATATTAAATTTATTAGCAATAAGAGCAATAAGTATACAAAAATTTCATACTTATGAATTAAAAAATCAACACGATATTTCTATTGAATGGGAAAACTATAGTCATATATTAATATGTACAAAAGATACTAAGGATCTTGCAAAAGAATGGGGAAAAAATTTATTAAATAAAGGTATAAAAGACGATTCAATATGTGTTATAGCACCATTACCAAAATGGATGACAAAATCTCCTGGTGCAAAAAAAATGATAAAAACAACTATTGCACATATTGAAAAAGAAATACCGATTTTTATAGATTGGGGAGAAAAAATAATAAATATCAACAAAATTTGTGAATATCCAACAATAATATTATTATCTAAAAATAATCAAAATGATCTATACGAATTAGGACGTGTTTGTGGTAAATATAGTGATGAAAAGTATAATAGCCTTAAAAAAATGTCAAGAAGTTATTCTCACAAATTTTTTCGTTTTTAAATTAATTCATAAACAAGCATATATGGTGGTTCTTCTTGCATCCAATTATTATTATTTAATTCTATTAATTGTTCATCATTAAATAAATACCATTTTGAACCATTTCTACAATAAACATAGAAATGTTCATATTTATGAATTACTACACTACGAATAGTATAATATATGGGAGTTTTTCCAACATACCACTCATTTATATCCAATTTTAATGGATATAATAAACGTTTCTTTGAAAAATAAGTTTGTCTTAGTAAAATTACCAAATTAAGCGGAGCTTTATAAATTCTGGTTGTTTTTTGTAGTACACGTTTTTTGTTTTTAGAATCTTTCCAATCAGAAATAGATTCAATTTTAAAATATTCTTGTAAACAATCATTTAAGTTATCGTGATTTACACTAATTTCTAAAGAATTAATATTTATTTTTCTTAAATTCTTTTCATATGGTGGATCAGCTGTATTCATAAATTCAATTTCCTTTCCTTTAAAGTCATTGTAATTAATATAATCTACTAAATGTAAAAAAGCTTCATGAGCATCATGTTTTTTTCCTTTTATAAAAAATTTGTCCCATTTCAATAATCTAAACACCAATACAGGATTATATATAGTATTAATTTTAAGTTTTTGTAACTTATTGATAATATAAAACCAACTTGTTTGGAGCTTATTTTTTTGTGTTCCTGATTGGGGGTATTTTCTACTGAATATTAATATTTGCATTAATACATTGAAATAACATGTATTGCCATTATTAATGAAAGTAACCATAGTATTATATTTTTTAGATTCTTTTAAGATATCACAAAATAAATTCAAAATATTCAGATATAACAAAAGAAAGACCTAATAGCTGTTTTAGCTCTATTAACTGATAAGTAGCTCTAATTGTAACAATCAATTCTGTTGGTAATTTAGTTTTAGCTATATTTGTATAGTTCAATATGTCAAAAAATGTAGTAAAACTATGTTTTGTTTCTTTATCTTCATAAAATATTCGAGATTTATAGTAAATTGTATCTGATAATATACGGGGAGCATCCCAAGTTTTTAAATAATTCCATAAACTATCTTTAGTTATTTGAGCTTTGTGTAAACATTTTATATTATCTATTTGATTACTATTAAGTTCAAAAACACACCCATAATCTATAAAACTAATTATATTTGTTTGTTCATTATATAATATATTTCCAGGATTCATATCTCCAAAAATAATTTGATATTCATAAATGGCTTTAAAAAAACAAAGAGCTATTCTTTTTCCAACATCTTCTTTTAATTCTATATTATTATAAATAGGGACACCTTCCTTATAATAATAAGCGAATATTCCATCAATATGTGATAATTCTATTACTGGTATTAAAAATTCTATATTATGTAAAAAGTTATCAAATTTTTTCTTATGAATAAGATTACACATTTGTTTTTCTCTTTCTATATTGGTTTCACAAACAAATTTATCACATATTTCTGTTGTAATTGAAGAAATGTGTGGTAATATTAATGAAACAATTTTTCCAAAAAATTTAATTGAATTCAAATCCTTTTTGACATTTTGCTTTGTATTAATTGTAACAACTTTCAATAAAATTTTTTTGTTGTTATAATATCCACAATAAATAGTTCCAATAGTTCCTTTACAAACTGGTTTTTCATCTATTTTTAATAATTCAATATTTCCATCAAATAGTACTTTTGGTAATATTTTGTATGAAGGTTCATATGTTATATTTTGTTCAAAATTATTGTCATTTGATTGAAATTGTACAAGTTTTTCAAATATTCCTCCATCGATTCTTTGTAAAAATTTTGAAATCAATTTACTAATATCCATTAATTATTCTTCTCTTTCAATTTTAACATCTGTACGACATACAGGACATAAAGGTTTTTTACATTTTTTTGTTAAATAATATTTTAAACATTTTGGATGAAATAAATGATCACAATGCGGACTATGCCAAATTCTTTTTAAAAGTAATGGTTCCAAACAAATTGGACATAATCTTTGTTCATTATTTTGACCAAGTTTTTTTGCTAATTTAACACTACCCTTTCTACTAATAATGTATTTGTTATAGTCTTTATTATTAAGCATTATTTCTTCTTGTTTTGGTCTACTCATAATAGTAACATGAAATTGAACATATGATAAAAATTCATCTAATAATTCTCTCATTCTTTCTTTAAAATTTTGTGTTGATAATCTTGAAATTCTTTCTTCATTTTCACTACTAATAATATTTGTTGTTTGATTTATTATCAAATTACGAAATTCAGTTTCTACTGAACTTATCATTTCATTTCTTGAATTATTTAAAAAATTTAGCCCAAAAGGTGATATTAAATTAAGATCTTCAAAACTTAATGAAAAACTGTATCCTAACTCCATTAATAGATATGTGTGAAGTTTTTGTTTTACATATTTTCAGATAAAAATATAAGATTATACAATTAATGAGAATTGGTGATAAAATTGAATTAGAACTTAATAAGCCCCCTGTTTCTCAATCACAAAATCTGGGAAAATCAGTTATTGGGATAATTACTTATTTAGACCCTGATAATAAATACGGAGAAATTACTATTAATATAGCAGATTATACAATTGAAAAAGAAGACTGGTTTGGATTTAATTACAGAATAGAGATTTCAAATACGAATGAACATATATATGCTAAAACTGATTCACCATATTTTGAATTTGAAGAAGAAGAATTTTTAATTAACATAATACAATCAAACATAGATAATGATTTTTTTAGTACTCGATACAGCGAATTAGCTTATTCAAAAAATTTGGAATCTGGAAAATTATATAACATTGTTACTACTCCAAACAACACCGAATTTGATCCAGGTAATTTGTTTAAAATTGTTTCAATAAACAAAGAATCAAATATTTTAGTATGTTATAATCATACTGCCAGAAATAACCAAAAATTATTTCCTAACATAAAACCAGTTTTCAATGAAGATATTGAAGTTAATGTATATAATGGTATATCTAAATTGAATAATAATCATATTCTTGATTTTATTGAAATACAAGAAGATAGTGATAGTGATAGTGAATTCGATAGTGAAGAAGAGCTAGAAGAAACTAAAGATACATTTCGTATAAAAGGACAAATATTACAATCAGAAAGAGAACTAACTGAAGAACAAAAGCGAGAAAAAATAGGTATGGCAATTCGTGAAATGTTCAAAAAATCTAATATAGAAGACCAAGAAATAATTAATTTAATTGAACATGTATTTAGCTCACTATATACCAAATTTGATGCTATGAAAGAATGGGAAAAAAATTTAGAACTAATTAACAGTGAAAATATTGTACCAATAATAGAAAAGACAGATTTAAAAACAAATAATATAGATGACCAATCAGATAACCAATCAGATGAAAGCGATAATGAAGAGTTTGATTGGAAAACTGCAAACAATGAAGATTATAATCAATTGGATTATTACCAATTTATTGAAAAACAGTTACAAAGCCTTATAGTTAGACACAAATCAAAACAATTCAATGTAAAAAGTATTGTAGAATGTGAGCAAAATGGTTTACCAATTGTATTAAATCCTTCTTATGTTTATAATAATGAAATTATACCGAATACACAAGATTCTGCACTAATTAAAAAATACAAAGTAAAAAGTACAAATAATATTTTAGAAAAACTTCCACCATCAATACAAATGTTTTCAAAAATATATGATTCTATAGGTAACAATGCTTTTTCAATTTTTAACATAAGTATTGAAAATATTCCAAATAATTATTTAAGTAAAATAAAACTTGTAAAACCAAAAAAATCTAATAATAAATCAAAATCATGGACCAAACCTTCAAACAAAAAACTGTATATTGAAAAACAAAATAATATTAAGAATATACCTTTAAATCCACTAAAAATTCCAGAAAAATTGTTAAATTCGAAAATAGAAAAATCTAATAAATTAGATTATGATAGTATAGAACTATTTATTAACGATTTTGTATGGGATAATAATCAAATTTGGCCACGTTCTATAGTATTATCTCATTTCAAAAATACTAAAGAAATATCAGAAATAATCAACAATTTTGAAGGAACTTCTCTCAATATTGAAGATAACTCATATTTAGAAAGACTAAATGAAAAAAGAGTGTTTAAAAATTCAAAAGAAATTGAACGTCCAATTATTCAAGAATCAAAAAAGAAATCTACTTCAAAACAGTTTTCTACATATTTATATGATTCTTCATTAAATACATATTCTGAAACTATTGAAGTATGGAATAATTCAAAAAAGATAGATAATCTTGTTTTAAGAAGTAAAACACAATTACAAATATTGTTTTGTGGTAAATATGTTCGAAATGCAGAATTTGAAGGTGAAAATCCATATTATTTTATAGATATATTCACTGGTAAAGAATTTTTACCAAAACATATTATTCTTCAATTAGAAGCTAATATTTCTACAAAAAAGAATGAACAAGAATGTTTAAAATGTCTTATTAATCAATGGGGACAAGAAGAAATAAATAGTCAAAATATTATTAGTATTATCAATGGAGATATTATAGGTACTACTGAGGATGTTCATGATGTATATAATATACAAAGAGTGAATATAAACATTACTAAACAAAATAGTTATGTTTTATCAAAACACTTAGGTAAAGATTTAGAATTATATTCACATATTACAACTAATGGCTTTGTAGATGGTTTCATAAAACTATTAAATGAATTTAGTTCTCATAAACAATATGGTCAAAATATAAACGATTCACTTTCTATTGATAACTACAAAGAACCTTTGGATGAATTTTTCAAAACCGAAGCAAATTGGAATTCTTATGTATCGTTTTTTAGTTTTGATGATTTAGAATTATATGATACAAAAGTACCTGAAAAGATAATTAAAAATCTTGTTAAATTTAGTACTAATTTGAAAAAAACATATATTGCATGGAAAAAACTCAAAAAAGATAAAACAAGCTCTAAAGATATTCTAAATAAATTGAGTAAACGTCTTATAAAAGAAATCAAAAATACAAGAAAAAACTTTGAAAAGAAATTGTATGATACTGTTGGCTTGTATATTGCTTCATATATTTACTCCAAAATTTCTATAAGTCACGAAGCTCGAATTAAAATTATATTAAACGTTTTTGCTGTAAATGGTGAAACTAATAAATCTTTATGGGCAAAAGATAATTCTTTGATTGAAGAGTCAAATATAATAACTCATGCCAGAAATAAATGGAATTATTCCGATAATTTACAAAAAGTCCATAAATTTACATATTCTTATAAATCAAATATAGGCGCTTTCAAAAAAACTAAGCAAAATAAGAGGTCTAATATTATTATTTCCAAAAAAATAAGAACTATTATACCAATAGTTCCAAATATTAGTAACCCAAAAAATAGAATTAATATAGATTTATATGATTCAAAAGAAGAAAATATTATTCATCAATTAGGAAATCAATGGGAAATGTTTAAAAATAATACATTATCTGTTGAAAACATGGAATGGGCCCTAATAAATAATGATGAAAATTTAAGCAAAGATATAATAGAATTACAATATAAAGGACTAATTAAAAATCTATTTACTGTGTTATTAAAAGAAACCCCAAATGAAAAATTTAGTCTTCCAACAATATGGAAAATTTTAGGTGATAAAGGCCATTTAGAAAGAATAAGAATCTGGCTATCAAATACTTATAACGTTACTCATTATATTAATAATTTAAGTAATTTTAAAGAATTTCTGGAAATTGTTACACAAGATATAGTTGATTTTAGAAAATATGTTTCTACTAATTCAATAGTTTCTTGGGAAAAAACATGGCTTCATTTAATACAACATTTGTTACATGAAATGGATACATTAGATTTGGCTTTTTCTGATTACAGAATTATTCTTGAATCAATTATTGTATATTTAATTGAAAATGAAGAAGTTATTTCTGGAAGAACCATAATTATGACAAAATCTATTGTGGAAGATGCTCACGCAATTGCTGAAGAAGATGAGGCTTCAAGTTTTTTTGGTCAAAGTAATAACAAGGATGATCAAAAAACAAATCGTGAAGATTCGAGAAGAAATTTAGGACGCTACAAAGAAGGTACAAAAGTTCAATTTGATATTAAAACTGTATTATCATCAAACGATATACCATTGAATGATATACCATCGAATAATACACAATCAGACAATATTTATAATGATATTCCTACTTTTGACTCTGATTATTCTCAAAATTTCGATGATGGAAATGATTTTGATGATATTTAATTTGCTTTTTCTTTTTGTAGTTTTTTCATTAAATATGTATTAAAAATTCCTCTAAATGATGTTGATAAACACATAATGTACCATATTTGTGTAAGATTATTTGATAAATTTATTGCGCAAAAAAATATTAAAGTTGAAAAAACTGTTCCATATCCAATTACATTATACATGCCATATCCTTGTATCATACCTTCAGTAACACAAGTTAATCCACATATTAATTGAAATAAAGATGATGCTGGAATAACTTTGTTTGCAAAATGAATTACTTTTTTATTTTTGGAAAATAACTTAAAAACTTTCTTACCAATTATAAAGTTACTAATCATAGCCAATAATGAAATACTGGTTCCAAATCTATATAATTTTTTTTCAACAAAATGTGTTTTACTATACCTAGGAATTATAATTGGACAAATTAATCCAACAGAATATGTAAAAATATGCCCTATTTCGAATAATTGCATATTTAAAACATGAGCCGCAGCAACAGAACCTGATATATCCAAATGTTGTGCTTGACGAAATCCAATTAAACCTATTAAAGATAAGCAAATTGCTCTCAATTGAATACTAAATCCCCTATGAATTAATAGTTTTATAATTTTGAAATCAATTTTTGAGAATTTAATTAATTTTTTCTTTAACAAAGATGAGTAAAACATTTGAAAACTTATCATTTCGGATATTACGCTACCTAAAGCAATACCCTTAACACCCATTTTTGTCATAAGAATCGGATTCAAGATCATATTTGCTAATTGAGAATATAAGTTAATTTTGACTGGTGTATATACATCTCTTTGACCCCTAAAAGAAGCAAATGCAAGAGAATTTAATAATGCAAATCCTAAACTTAAAACTCTTATTTCTAAGTATTGTATTGCATAAATATAGGCAGGTGCATAATTTGGAATAATAGCTTTTGTGACAGGTTCTTTAAATACAAATATACTATAACTTAAAAATAATCCTATTAATCCAACCAATAATATACTTGAACTAATTATACTACTAACTTTATCATTATCACCTATTGAATCATATTTTGAAATAAGTGGTATAATTACTGTTGGTGTGAATGATGCGATCATAAAAATAGAGTTAAATATTCTATCTGATGTACCTTGTCCGGCTAAAATTGCATCATTGTTTAATTTTGAAATCCAATAAGTATCAACAGCTCCAATTAATGGGTTCATTATAAAATTCACTACTGTGCCTTGAGTAAGAACAAATATTTCTTTATTTGAAACAATATTTGAATTTGGTGGCTTTGGTTTTATTAATTTTTTTACAAATGAAACTGGTAAATTCAAATATACCATATCTATTTAAGTAAAAAACAACATAATTATATTATACAAAATATCCTAACATTATGAAATTGTACTTTTTAAACTGTGTTATGACTATTAATGCTTTACAAAATTCTGTAAATCCGAATATAAAAATCAAAAAAACTTGTAATTTATGTTCAAACTGTCATTCTTGTGATTCAAAAGGCACTTGGTTACCAATTGGTTCAAAATCATCATTACCATCCTTATCTGCCACTCCAATAACAATTGCCAATGAGAATTATGTAATATGGAAAAATCCTAAAACAGATTCTTGGTCTCTTGTTAAAGACGTTTGTCCACATAGATTAGCTCCACTATCACAAGGGCGAATTGACGAAAATACTGGTTGTATTGAATGTCCTTATCACGGTTGGCAATTTTCTGAAAAAGGAAAGTGTGAAAGAATACCGCAATCTAAAAAAGATGAAATTGGAAAAGATGTTGAATCAGTAAAAGTAATTGAAACCGGAGATATATTATGGGGAAAATTTGAATTAGAAAATGCAAACTTTAATAAAAGACCAGATATTGTTTTTCCGGAATTAAACAATGTAAAAACATGTTTAACAAGAGAATTACCTTATTCTTTTGATTTTATGGTTGAAAATTTTATGGATCCTGCTCATATACCATTTGCTCATCATGGTTTACAAGGTGTCCGTAGTGATGGAATTGATATTCCTATGAAAGTTCTTACATCAAAAGAAGATTCAAACGAATTAGAGATTCATTTTACTGATAGAATTATGGGAAAAATGCGAACTGGAATCGTTTCATTTACAAGTCCAGCATATTATCATTTTAGGACATTAAATGCGACTAATCAATTTAATATACAACTCATGGCATTATTAACGCCAGTTTCTTTAGGAGTTACACGAATTCATTTAGTTTTTTTTGGTGCTAATATTCCAAATTTATTTCCAAAATGGATCTCACATTCTTTTGGAAATAAATTTCTTGAAACAGATGTTTGGTTACATAACTGTGAAATAGAGGGTAATAAAATAATGAAATCGGAAAATAAAACCTTATTAGAATGTTATAATACACCAACCACTTCCGATATAGGACCAGTTATTTGGAGGAAATGGTGGCAAAAGCATATGAGCCATATTCCAATATATTCAAACAATAATGATAACAATAAAATAAAAGAACTAACTCCAAAACAACAAAGAGATAGAACAAAACATATAGATTCTTGTATTCATTGTCAAAATGCTATAATTAGAGCTAAAACTTTAAAATCATTATCAGTTACTTCTTTATTTTTTATAAAGCCATTTCCATTAATATCTATATCTGCTTTTATTATTTCAAGATATATTTCAACAAAAATACTTGATTTGATATATGGTGAAACTATGTATTAATTTGAGGATATTTTTGTTGTGTTTAAATATGGTTGATAGTAGTGAAATTTTGAAAATACGGGCAATATATTCTGGAACCGAGCAAAGGGAATTCTTTATGAAAAATCTATCTCAACAGTTTAGAAATTATTATATAGGTGTTTCTAATTTTCCAAATTATTATAAAATACATAATGATCCAACAATTGACAATAATGATGTTAATGATGCAATAACAATTACTGAAGATTTAGGATCGAATGAAGGACAAATAAATTATTTTAAAGACTTAGATATTACATTTTTGATTAAAGGTTATTATATAGCTCAAGGAAATAATGATATAAACAATTATTTTTCACCAGGTTTTCAATTAAATTTGGAATATCAAGGACAAAATGTTTCATCTTTAAATGGTCCACCAGTTTCATTAAATAGCGATGCATCTGGTTCAATATTGGATCATATTAAATGGGCAAAATATATAATAGAGGATATTATAATATCTACTGATACAGAATTTCCAACTATAGAAATAATAGAAGATACAACTCTTTCTAATCCAAATATTCTTGGTTGGGCAGATGTTGAATCAAATCCACCTCAAATTGGAATCAATTCTCAAAATGTAAATAATAATGAGGTACATTATAATCTGAATGGTTCGAGAGATACAAATAATAATCTACATAAAACAGCTATTAATGTTATAGTTCTTATACATGAAATATTACATATTCTTGGTATAGGTACTCATCCAAATGGTTGGCATGGTAATATTGGCAATTCTTTTTATACTGGAATTTTTGGGTTCCAAGAATATAAAAAATTATTGCAAGATATTGGGTATGATATTACTGGTTTAAGTGGTATTCCAATCGAAAATCATTTCGGCTCTGGAACACAACACGCACATTTTGAAGAAGGATTATATGAAAATTTTACTCCAGAAATTCGTAAAAATTCAAATAATATAATACACCCATCCATTCCTACAGAAATTATGTCCGGATTTTTAGATGACATATATACAAGTAATAATGATCCATGGTATAGTAATTATATAAGTAAAATAAGTCTTGGTGTTCTTCAAGATATTGGCTTTGGTGTCAATTATGATTCTATTTATGTTCAAAATCCACCAGCTGATCAAATTTATACTAATACTAATACTTCTCAATATGTAGTTTCTAAAAATAATTTTGAAAACTAAGAATAATCTTGGAATAGAGCTATACTTTATTAAAACGCAAATAAGCTAATATCCTTTGATTTGACACTTATACTCACATTTTAATATATTATATGTATAATGACCAATAAGTACTTTGGGAGAAAAACTCTTAAAAATAAAAGAATGAAACCAAGAAGTAATCAAACTCTTAAAAAAAAAGATAGTTTAGCTAATTTTGTTAAATTGGCAGAAAAATATAAACTTGCACAAAGTGGTTCTAAAAAACAAATTGCTGAAAGGCTTAGTGCTTTAAGGGGTAAATATTTATCTAAAACCGAAAAAAAACTTATATTACCTTATTTGTCCAATAATGTAAATAAGAAATTGTTATTAAAAGACTAAATTATCAAAAAACAGGATTGTATAAGTCTAAATTTAGATATTAAAGTAATAGTCAACTAATGGCAAAAAGTGAACATTCTCTTCCAGATAAATATATTTCACGTAGAGGATATACAATTAAAAAACAAAGTTTAACACAACAAGAAGAGACAAAATTACGTAAAGAATTACATGTTCAACCATTTGAAAAGCAAAAATTTCTTATTGAAAAATTTGGTAATTTGCCTCCCAGTTTTAAAGTTTATTTAGAAAGTGTCAATAAATTTTATATACCTCGTTTTTATGGTATAAATAATTTTGGCCCCGCTGTTGATAAAATTGGAGAAGTTGGAAATAAAATTGACTTAAAATTCAATGGAACATTGAGAGACTATCAAATTGATATTATGAATAATTTTTTAGAAATGTTTCGAAAAAATAAGGGTGGGATTCTCAATTTAAAAACAGGAGGCGGTAAGACTGCATTAGCTTTGTATTTGATTTCTATTATCAAAAAAAAGACATTAGTAGTTGTTCATAAAGAATTTCTTATGAACCAATGGATAGAACGTATTAGTCAGTTTTTACCAAATGCAAGAATTGGTATTATTCAAGCAAATAAAATCAAAATTGATAATTGTGACATTGTTATTGGAATGTTACAATCTATTTCCCAAAAAAATTATCCTGAAAATACATTTTCTAGTTTTGGATTGAATATATTAGATGAGATTCATAATTTTGCAAGTAATTGTTACAGTAAAGCATTTCCAAAAATTGCAACTCAATATAATTTAGGACTAAGTGCTACAGTTCAAAGAAAAGATAATATGGAAAGAATATTAACCTGGCACATAGGTCCTGTATATAGTCCTGATGGTAAAAATACTAATTTTGGAAATGTTTTATGTTATATGCTTCCGTTTAAAGATTCAGAATATCAGCAAACTTTCTATAATGCAAAAGGTAATTCTAACATGCCAAAGATGATTAATAGGTTAGTTGAATCACCTAATAGAGAAAAATTAATATTAGATATTATTAAACATTTTCATTCAATTGGAAGAAAAATATTAGTTCTTAGTGAACGGAGAAGACAGGTAGAAGCTTTGAATAAAAAATTGGATTCTATGAAAATACCAAATGGATTGTGTATTGGAGGAATTAAGCAATCTCAATTAGATGATGTTATTAAAACAAATGTGTTATTAGCAACATATAGTTATGTACAAGAAGCATTTGATGTACCAGAATTAAATACTCTAATATTTGCTACTCCAAAAAGTGATATTATACAAGCGACTGGTAGAATTTTAAGACAAACTCCTGAAAATAGGAAATTTGTTCCAATAATAGTCGATATTGTTGATTCAACAGCTGGATTTATTAAAAAATCCAGTACAAGAAAGAAATATTATAAGAAATGTAAATTTTCTATTAATGATGTTGAAAATACAGAAAGCATTATTATTCAGACGTCGAAAGTTTAAAATATAGATATTTTTGGTAAATAATCATCTATGTATGAAGCGCTTGGCATTAGCGCTCACATTTTTATTAAATATTTCAAATTGTTTTTTGAACTCAAAAATAAGAAAATTCTCTATGAAAAAGAAAATTATTAGACAAAATAATAGAAATGATTATGTATATGCATATGAATATTATTCATTTTTAAAAAAACAAGATAAGTTAGATAAATCAGTTGAATCTAATTTCTTCAAGTTTTTAAAAAATGGTGAATCACAAGAAAACAATAAATATATAGATTTTGCTAAAAATCGTGAGAATAATTGCAGAATTTTTGAAAAAAACTATAAATTAATAAAAGATTACAATAGTCAAAATGATGCTTGTAAATTGGAACTTAATAAATTTACAGATATAGTTGAAATAAATGAAGATCAACAAGATAGTTATAATACATATTCAGATTTAATGCAAATAGAAGAACCTATTAGTAGCCCTTTCAATTTTTTCTTGCAAAAAACAATCAAAAAATTTATCAAAGCTGTTAAATATTTCAAAATATATCAAAACTTACCTGAAAAATTTATTTGGGGAAACAATATTTTATCTGAAGTTAAAAATCAAGGACAATGTGGATCTTGCTGGGCATTTTCAACAACATCATCCATAGAATCTTTAATGAGAATTAATAATTATACAGTTGATAGATTGTCTGAACAACAATTGGTTGATTGCTCTAAAAAAAATTATGGTTGTGGTGGTGGTTTAATGCATTTAGCATTAGATTATGTTATAGAAAATAAGGGACTTGTATCTAATAATGAATATAAATATGTAGCATTTGAACAAACATGTGGATTAGATTGTTTTGATGAAGATTGTTTATCAAATAATCATTCTTTCATTGGAAAAAACAATGTTATTGGTTCCAATATTACAGGCTATGAATATATTATTCCAAAATCAAAAATAGATATTATGGCTTCTTTACAAAATGGACCAATAACAATAGCTCTTGATGCAAGTTCATTTATCTTTAGATTTTATAAAAGCGGAATTATTGATGTTCCTTCTAATATGTCTCAAGAAATCAATCATGCTGTTTTATTAACTGGATATGATAAAGACGAAAATGGTACATATTGGATTATACAAAACAGTTGGGGAAAAGATTGGGGAGATAATGGTTTTGTAAAAATTAGACCCAGAAATGGTGATGGAGTTTTATTGTCACAAATATATGGCGTTTATCCTAAATATAAATAAGATTTGACATTTATAAATGAGAATGAACTTTATAAAGAAAAATATAAATTGGGTTTGTCATCATGCACATTTAGATAAATCAAATATTATCAATAAAGACTTATTAATTCAATCAAATAGACATATGCGAGAAAAATGGTATCTTATGGATCATATTAAAAAAAACTATACAAGAGATGATCTTTCTAATCGAATTGAACAATCAATTAAAAAAATAGTCTCTCAAAATTGTAAACATATTAGAACATTTGTTGATGTAGATAAAGTTGTTGGTTTAATGTGTATTGAAGAAACTGAAAAGCTAAAAAGAAAATGGAAATCAAAAGGAATAACAATACAAACTGCAACACAACCATTACAAGGAATTGTAAGATCAAAAGAAAACTTAAAACTATTTGAAAAAGCTACAAAAATTACAGATATAGTTGGATGTTTACCAAGTAGAGATTATAATCAATTTGATGAACATTTAGATATTGCATTTTCTACTGCAAAAAGACTAAATAAACCAATAGAAGCTCATTTAGATCAACTCAATATTCCAGTTGAAAATGAAACAGAAATCTTTTGCGATTTTGTTGAAAAATATGAATATCAAGGAAAATCACGCTGTATTCATTCTGTAAGTCTATCTTGTAAACCAATTGATAAACAAATAGAAATTGCAGAAAGACTCAAAAAACTTGATATTGGTATTATTGTTTGTCCATCTGCAGCAATTTCAATGACTCAGCATAATAAATACTAAGCTCCAATACATAATTCAATTGCACCAGTTCAAGTTTTATATGATCATGGTGTCAATATTGGATTAGGAATTGATAATATAAATGATTTGTTTATGCCATTATGTGATGGAGATCTACATTTTGAATTAAGATTAATGGCAGAAGCAACCCGTATTTATAATACAACAATTTTAGAACAAATTGCTGAAAATAAAATGGGATTTTAAAATTATTAATTATTAGAGAACCATTTATTGTAATTTAAAAATCCTTCTAATGAAGATTCTTCTATTTGTGATTCTTCTTCTATTTGTGATTCTTCTTCTAAATTCGATTCTTCACTTAAAATTTCTGAATTACAACATTTTGCCGGACAACCAACAACTAAACCATCTTCTGATTCAACATAACATCCACTTTTTAAATTGTGAGAATCAGTACATCTCGCATATTCTGTACATGCTTCGTGTACAAAAGGTTGTACACATAAACCATATACGTCGTCTTTATCAGAATAATCCATTAATACTTCACCGTCTATTCTTTCACCATTTTCATTCAAATTATTATTATTTCTTATTTCTTGTCTTATTTCTTTTGATTTATTACAACTTTCATTTTCAGATGATTCTAAATTAGTAGATTCAGATTCTGTTAAATATTGTGTTTCTAAATTCGTTTCTTCTTCTGATGTAGCTTCTGATGTAGCTTCATATGTAGATTCATATGTAGATTCATATGTAGCTTCATGTGTAGATTCTGATTTTGAATAATCAATATTAATTTTTTTTGTCAAAACTATGTTTAAACTAAGAAAAACTAATGTAAAAATGCTCAACATTATCAAAAAAAGTAAAACCAACAATATTATGTCCATTGTCTATTAATTTAATTATGTATTTTTTTTGTTTTCTCTAAAACTTTTTAATCAAGTTAACAATTATGTGTATACTCAATCAAATAACAAAATTACCAAATGAATTAAAATTGGAAATAATGAATTGGTTACCAATAGTTACTGAAAAACAAAAATTAATTAATATAGGAATTCGTAATATATCAAAAATTTCAAATATAATCAATATGTATACAAAATGGTTTGAAACTGGAACACAACAAACTACAAATAAAGCAATATTATCTTGTGCTATTGGATGGGTTTATAACGATTTGTCTTATTATTTGAATAATTTTACACCACCTTCTGAAAAAATTGTTCAATCTTATAGAAATATTCTATATTTGATAACCAAAAAACATATAACAAATTTAAAAGAATTAGAAGAATATGAAAACTGTAACTCAAAAACAGTTTCAATGTTGTTATTTGATCACGTAGTTTATATGACAGAATATGATTTATCAAATTTTTGGAACTATGCAAAATCAGTATATAATATGGATGAATATCCAATTTAAGAATTTTCTTTTTTTGCTATGAATTTTCTACCATTTTTATGCCAAATCACAGGATTTTCCCCCTTTGGTCCGTATAAATAAGTACCAAATATATGATTTGATTCTTTATGTCCGCTTCCACCTTTATGCTTTCCATTCAAAAATTTTTCCATAAATCCAGCAGGTTTACATCGAGGAAATACAACATTTCTATAATATGAAGCTAAACATATATGATTATTATCGGACCATCCACCGGTACTAGTATAAGTATAATTGTTTGCTTTTATTTCATTTCCAAACAAATTTTTATTTTCACCATCAAAACCTCTTGGAATATTACGTTTTCTGTTGAAGCGAACATGCTTCATCTTTGGATTTGATTTCATATCTTCCATTACTTTGTTTATATCGATACCTTTGTCCAAAAATGGCAAATCATGTTGAATTATTAAAACATATTCTGACTTTACATGTTTAAATGCATTCATTACATTTCCAACAAGCCCTATTCTATTACCAGGCCTTCCTTTTAATATTTTATAGTTAAAGTCTGGATTTTGATTTAAATAATCTTGTAGTCTTTTCATATATATACCATATCTGGGACCTCTTTTTTTTGGTCTTTTTGGATGATTATCTTGTGCTATCAATACTTCTGAATTTTCTTTTTTTAAACCAATAAATTTTAAAGACTCTATTGTTTGTTTTATAACTTCAATAGAAGGATGTGATGGTATTAATGAAGATGTAATAATAACTGTTAATTTTGTATTTTCAATCATAATATATAATTAAACTCTTAATATATATGAAATCTACCATTTTAAAAAAAACTAGTTTAAAACTAGTTTTTTTTCATTAAAAGTTCCCAATTCATACCTATTATTTCTTTTGTACATATTTCACTTATTTCTCTATTTACAATCACTTGAGAATTTTTAAATAATTTTATAACTGATTCTGAATTATAAATATCGTTTTCAGCATATTTGTCTGATTTACAATTTAATTGTAAATGTATTAATGAATAACATTCTGGTTTCAAAACTCTCTCTATTTCATTCATAAATTTTTCTGGATAAATAGAATGATCAACAATATTTGTAAATACAAAATCAAAACTTTCATCACCAAAATCCACATCATGTATATCCCCCTCTATTACATATGGTAGTTCTGGCACTATATCTATACCAATTGCTTTCATACCAATTTCATTTAACGCTACAACTTCTTGTCCCGTTCTAGCTCCAAAACACAAACATTTCATATTTTCTTTTAAAATATTTTCATCTTTAAAATACTGAAAAGTTGTTCTAAATATATTTATTTTCATATCCCATTCTTTATTCTACCATTTTTTTCTTTTTGTTGGATTATTAGTTTTTTCTTTTTGATGTTTAATATATTCTTCGTAATTTTTATAATCTTTGCCAATGATTCTACGCATTTTTATAGAATTCATCATATATTATAATAGGTTTAGTTTGTATATTTTTTTTAGAAAAACATATTTAATGATTAACTTATATATACCATTTCAATGTATATTATGTAATAATGATACTACATTTGATTCTAGATGCTATATTAAACACGACAAAATATGGCAATTAGCATTTTACGATGGAAATGAAGGTTTTTCTTTATTTAAAACAGATGAATATATTTATGGAAAAAAAGCTGTTTGTTATTATTGCTATAATTCAGGTTTTAGTAAAAAAGTTGACTAAACATTTTTTCTTTCTGTTCTAAATTTCTCAAGTATTTCATCGAAATTTAAAATACCCCTCAAATCATTTTGAATTCTCATTAAACACAAGAATGCATTTTGAGTTGGATTATATATTGCATGCCAGTTATTATAGATTTGTTCGTTTTCTCTCTCTAAAGCAGAATATAAACAAGCTTTTATATCTTTTGCAATTGGATTATTATTACCGTATTTCAATAAATTTCCATATATTGGGAATTCAATATCCCAATGTAGTGGCTTAAATGGATATTCAAGATCTGGAATCATTATTAGCTTAAATTGTAAATCTATACACAAAAAATTTCTTATAATTCTATTGATTTCGGGTATTAAGTCTTTGATTCCAGTAAAATTAGTCTCGTGAAATTTCATATTCACAATAATTTCAATATTTCTCTTGTTTTGGTAAGCTTTTAATTTAAAATTGAACATTTGTCTTAGTACATCTAGGTCTAATTTTCGATTATGAAGTAGAAGTGGTATATTTTCATCGCTATTTATTTCTTTTTGGAATATTCCATTATCAAAAATATTTTGAGTCATTATTCATAACTAAAACCTTTGTATTTAATCTTTTTTTTAATCTATTTCTTCAATCTATCTCCTCGATCTTTGGACCAGAATCTTCTGGAGTAGCTGATTCTTGGGGAGTTTCAGTATTCATATTGGGATTTGTATCTTCATTTGGTTGTGGTGGC
>MDTG01114075.1_pt1 | contig 26511 bp, 38 predicted proteins | sample 811421 | NCBI WGS metagenome assembly MDTG01 (sample SAMN05326645, study PRJNA326480) | marine metagenome | isolation source: seawater | place: Pacific Ocean: South East | collected 2011
ATCTCGTACATGGCGGTGGATCCCTGAATCTCTGACACTCAAATTCGATGGGAAATACCTCTACGTCTTGTTGGTTTTCTCGTTCTACAGCAAAAAACGTTGGTCCCATGAACCAGTGAAGAACCTTCGTAAGCCCATCTTTTCTAATTGGGGTCGCAGACAGACCAAATATGTGTTTTGGGCACATTTTAAACAGGGATTGACTAAACACCTTTGCGCATATGTGATGGGCTTCGTCTACTATGAGTGTTCCTATGCTATCAAAATCACCGAATGTGTACTCTTTGAGAGAAAGTGATTGTAGCATGGCGATGACGAAATCACACTCAACATCCTTTTTGTTTTGTTGAACTCGCCCGATTGTAGCGCCCGGACAAAACTGTTTGATTCGCTCTTCCCATTGATTTGCGAGGAATTCCTTGTGTACGATGATCATGGTTCTGTATCCCAGTTTACACGCTATCGCCAATGAAACGGTGGTTTTCCCGAAGCCGCACGGTAAGCTGAGGACCCCGTGACCTGCGTCAATAGCCGCAGCAAGTGCGGCGTTCTGATGGGTGGCGTCTCGCAAGGTTCCATGAAATTTGACACGAGTTCGTGTGGGTTCAGGTCTCTTATCTTCCGTTGGCTCTCCCAGTTTACTAATTCCATAGTATCTTGGAACGCAGATTCCATTCTTAGTTGGTCTAAATACCTTAAAAGGCGGTGGGGGGAACCCGAAGTCGTCATTGACTATGGCTCTTACCGTCAGCTCCTTTTTTAATTCAGGAGGTGGATTGTTCACTATGTATCCACTTCTCGTGAGCATTCTACTGTATTAAAGATTGGAAACTTTAATAGAGTACATAATCATGCCATCCGTGAACGTTGAAGAGAACATCAAGAAGATCCAAGAAGCCATCGAAGCTACGTATCAAGAGCTTCATAGACTTCAAGGAAGTCTCCGTGTTTTCTTGGGTTTCCAAGAAAACGGTCTCAAGGAAATTGAGATTCCAGAGAAGAAGGAGGAGGAAGAGAAGGAGTCTGAATCTGCTTAATTACCCATGCGTATCCACTGTGATTGGCGACATTCCAAGCGCCACTAAAATTTGCTATTATTTTGACTAAGTCACCCTTAGCTAGAGATTGTACGGGTGTGTCACCTTCGATGGTACACATCACACGTCTGTATCTGTATGGTACTTTTATGGTCAAAACATTTCCTTGGAGTGGGTCATCCATGTTTTGTCTATTCATGATAAATCTTGATTTTGATTCCTGAAGTCCGTGTATGTAATCACGGGTCCTGTCGTTGACGGTTATGCGTATGTATCGTTTGTCGTTATATTCATACATGGGTTCGTATACTTCACATTCCATGGGAATCATGATTTTCTAGTATATATGGTGATTAGAATTAAAGCTATAAGTACGAATAGCACGAGTGTGACTCGTATAGGTTGTAAAGGGCCTCTGGTATTGAATTCCTGTTTACAAAAAGTACGACTCACTTCTATGGATGCTTCTATGCTCGAGTAAGGTGTATTTCTAGGAGACATCATACCACACAAAGCCACGTGTTTATTTTGACCGAAGAAAGGGACTTGTCCGTGAAGACTCAAAACACCCGATGATTGTTCGAATACCCATCTTCCATCTTTCCAATCAGCACCCCATCCTATGCGTACATTCTTAGGTTCTGGAATATTGAGTTGACGAATCACCTCGGGTTTAAGTATATCTGGATGTGTAGTTAACACGTCTTCCGTGAGCTCACATATGACACACGAGACGGTCTTTCCGTCGGATAAGACCACTGGTTGTAATCGGAGTTCTGTGTTCATACCAAATTCGAGGTCGGATGGTAATGTGACTGGTTCGTCGTAGTCGAGTAACACGTTTATACACCCGTATGTACTCGGACCTATTTTTTTGGATACATCTTCACCCCAATTGTCGCCCACGAGTTCGAGTGCTTTACTGTTATCCACGCATATCACGAGGAGACCATCGTTTATTTTTACACCATCAGCGAAAGTCGCCTCGTACCCATCTTCGAGATAATTCACGTCTTCTAGGTGGGTATTAAACATAAACATGGCACCATTTTCTAAGAGTGCGGTCTGCATGGCGTCACACATGACTTTACCGGAAACACGTTGAGTGTATTGTTTAGAGAGTCCCACGTGGTCGAAATTATTCACGAACTCGTATGCCGACATGGTTTCCCAGTCAACACCGTCCATGATAAATGTAATAGTACGTATGAGTCGTTCACCCGATTCCGTGAGTGACCCAATAGCGTCTTTAAGTGATATGGATTTGTATTTGGATTGTCTCGCGAGGACTTTACCCGCGAGTGCTGTGAGTGTGAGATAATCTTGTATACCGAGACTTTTAAATATGGTTTTGTAAACATCCGTCTTCGCGGGCTGAAACATGTCGTCCCATTCAATTCCCATTTCCCTGAAGAGACTATCGGTGTTTACGAAGGCGTTATCAAACACGATTCTGTGTGCGTGTAAATCGCGGGTCTCTGTTTCTGGTTCCCACCACGAACCACCCGCTGATGGTTTGCGGTCGTATACGATGACCTCATGATCCGTGGACCTGAGAAGTTCCCATGCGACAGACATGCCTGTGGGTCCGGCACCCACGATGTGGACTCGCATTTATAATAGGGTACCAAAAATATTACGCTGGAAGATACAACACATTCCGCGTGAGTTGATAGAAAATCATGACATACACCGTCAACACAGTTTGAAAGTCGAGGTACGGCATGGATGTTCACAGACGAGGGGTTAGAGTTTAGAATATAGATTGATACTTAATTACCATTATACGTCCAACAATTTATAGTGTATCTTACTGTACCATTTTTTAATTCATTTGTGTAGTGTGGATGTGTCCAATACGGCGGAAATGCCACAGCTTGTCCCATTTTTAATTTTATTTCTCGTTTATGTTCTGGAAAGCATAATTCACCTCCATTGTAATCATCATTAAGAGCTATTATGATACTCATGTTTCTTATTTCAGAAACTTTACAGTATCCATCTTGTGTTGTTTTCGTAACTACACCATCTTCATGTAACCGTGTTGGTCCTTTTATTTTTCTTAAACTGGGTGTAGCAAAACCACTCATAAATATGTTATATTCTTTTTTAAAAGTATTACAGATATGTAATATCTTATCCATTATGAGATTACAAACTTTCTTCTCACCTTTATTCAAAATCTCCGCGATATTTACACTATCCGCGAGAACATTTTTCGATGGTTCATACACTTCTCGGTCTATAACCGCGTGTTTGTTTATAATATCTGTTATATAATCACACTCCTCAGCAGTGAATATGTCATCGAATAAAAATATACAATCAGGTGGGTACATCTCTATAACTAAATTATTTTATGTTTAAACATATTCACCGCGATGACGAGAATTTTAAGGTTTTGTTTGAAAAAGACATAGTCTCTACATAAATGGTAAAAATGGTTTATGTAGGGGTATACAGTGTTTCAAATCAAAATACGAGAATAATTGCGAAGTAACACCATGTTTTTTCATTTTTAAAAACACAAAAAACTTTTTTTATTTTTTCAGAAACTTTTTTCTTTTAAAAGAAAGTGAAAAAAAAATATTTTTTTATTTTTGATTTTAATCCGAATTAAAGATTTTCCACGAAACATGTATAGATGAATCCAATTCTAGCACAAGCGCTTAAAACGGCTGTTCCGGGTCACAAGGGGCAGGTGATTGGAAGCAAAGAAGACATGATCGAACGCACCTTGAAACAGAGTAAACCAAAGGTGTTCGTAAGAACCGTGTGGGACCCAAACCATATGACGTACGTCACCAGACATTACACACCGGAAGGCGTACCGATGTCTTTCACGAATAAAATGTCCAGATAATCTAAGGATGCCACCTCTAAATATCAGAGAGGTGAATAGTCAAATAAATGCTATTTCAAATGCACTGAATAAATTAGATAATTATAATAAAGAAGATCGTGCATACAAAGTATTATACAGTCATCTTGCCCATCGATTTCGCTATGAAGCGAGGCGATTTCAAGCGATTGTAAACTCAAAGCCAGCAACGAGATCTCACCATTCGGCCTTGGAACCCACGGGTAAAAAATTGTCCAAATTAGAGAGAAAATTTTTTCGCAAATACCCAAGCCTTCCAATACACAATTTTACGATGGACTCATCATGGTACAGAGCGCATCCATCGGTTAAAAATGTGCATAAAGGTGCCAATAATAAATCCTTAAATCGTCGTGAGTTCGTGAATCATTACGTTAATGATCTACCAAAAGACGCCATAACATTAAACAACATAAATAGTGGGAATAGAGCTATAAAAATAAATAAATCCATTTACTCCCTGCAATCATTTAGGAATTTGTCTCGTTCCGCTATACACGATGTTCTTAAGCGTCACGGCAATTCAATTTTATTCGTAGACCCAATGACAAAACAAACCGTTCGAAGAAGGGAGATCACACCCATAACAATTAGACGTGGGCCATCGGCAAGTGAGAGATATGGAAAGAATGTTTAAAGAATAAAATGTCCAGATAATCTAAGGATGTTGACGTTGCGTTGTAATCATAATAGAAATTTACCGTCATTATCAAATAACAAACGTAAACAACGAATAAAAACCTGGAAATTCGCGGGGGAATTTCTATGGAGAAAATACATCCAAAAGGATCAAGCCAAACTCGGTGCTTGGACCAAGGATCAACTCGTGGAGTTGGGTCCAACTTTTGTAAAACTAGGACAAATTGTATCGACGCGCCCCGATTTATACCCCCCGGAATTTACTCAACAACTCGAATCTTTACAAGATGATGTACCACCAATAAAAGGGGAATATGTAGATAATATATTACGGAAAATACCAGATTTTTCATACTTTGATCGCATACCTTTTAAATCGGCCAGTATAGGTCAGGTTCACAGGGCGAGACTCACAGATGGACGAGATGTAGTTGTTAAACTCAAACGTCCGGATATCTATAATATTATGAAGTACGATACAGATAATATAATAGATATTGTTACGTTTTTGGAAAAAATTGGAGTCGATACCGGCACTTCGTCGGGATACGTTTTAAACGAATCCATTGAATATCTACTTTCCGAGACCGACTATGCGAAAGAAAGAGAGAACGCATATAAAATGCGAGTTGCGTTTAAAGGGGTCGATTGGGTCAAGATACCAAAAGTGTACGATGATTATTGTACGGATGATATGATAGTCATGGAGATGGTTGAATCTGAAAAACTCGCGGAAATTTCAAGTAAAAAGGTGAACCGTAAAAAGGTGTGCGAGGCTCTCATAAGCTCATACATGATTCAAACCATGGACAGGGGTATATTTCACGCAGATCCTCATCCGGGAAATTTGGGATTTTCAAAGAATGGAAAACTTGTCTTTTACGACTTTGGTCTCGTGATAGATATATCCGATGAATTGAAGGATGGGTTTAAGGAGATGTTTTCGTACATAATAAACCGCGACACCAAAGGTATAGTCGACACACTCGTAAAATTGAAGGTGATAGTTCCCACGACGAGTGATACGGGTGACATCGAGATATTCTTCAAAACCACGCTCAATTACCTCGAAACCCTCGATGGAAATAACCTTCGAGATGAAATCATGAACGATGAGATACTCATGTCACTTGCTATAGAGAAACCGTTCATAATACCAACGTCGTTTATCTATTTGGCTAAAGCCTTCTCTACTATAGAAGGTACATGTGTAAAATTAGATGATAAATTTAATTATTATGAGTACTTAGAACCCCTATTGAAGGACCAAGTGGCCGAGGCGATAGATGTGAAGGACATGTTATCTACGTCAATGGAGATGCCTTCTAGGATACGTAATATAAATATGGCTGTTCTAGGCTTGGAACAATCTAGAGCATCCATGAAAAGATCGTTAAAAAAGACGAGGAGGGAGGTCAGATACGCACAATACAGTGTGTTGTGTGCTTTGTGTGCGGGTAATATGCTTGACTATGGAAGGCATTATTCGTTTATCTTTTTTTCTGTACTAACTCTTTGGTTTGTATTTACTTCTCGTAGAAGTCTATAGAGCGTTCGACTATTTCAACCTTTGGTTGTTCAGTCTTCGCTGTCTGGAAGAATTCCTGATGACTTTCAAAAATTTCCTGAGAACGTTTCTTCTCACTGTCCGCAATTTCTGAAAGTCTATTCTTCATGTTATTGAGATCTCTCTCACGCTGCTTTCGCATTTTCTTACCGAATTTCTTGAGCTTCTTTTGAGACGCTATTATTTGGGTTTGACACACACTGAACATTTATTATTTCTTAACATTTTTTCTGGGTGTAAACACCGATTGTAAGAAGTTTCTCGCGGCCCTTTTCTGGTTGTTATTTTTTGGTTTGTTCGATCTATTTGCTATTAAAGCAGTCGCAATTTTATTCATACTGTTTGGTTTATTTGCTGACGGTGTCTTTGGCTTCGGCCCTGGCTTTGCCTTTGGCTTTTTGGATGTTTTCAATTTCACCAATGCGTTGGCGGCTTCGTTGTTTGATACCATCTTACTATTTCATTACAAATTAATATTGAGTCGCTTGAGTTTTTCTTCAAACTCTCTACGTTCACCGGGTGAATCTATTCGCTTACCAGACGCGATGGATTCGATCTCCGGACCAGTTAAATGCATCGCATTGATTCGGAAATCCTTGAATGCCTCCATCGTCACGGGAACGAGAGGCTGAACGAGTTCGTATATGGCATTCGCGTAATGACGAATTTCCATCTGTGCGTGTTCATCCATACGAAGGTGTAAATAATGCATGAGATTATGAAGGTTAATCTTCCAATAGAATTCCGTGTATGTCGATTGCGGAAGGTTACCTCTGGCCTGTTCTCGACAGGCACCTCGATCGAGGAGGTCCTGGTAGAGTTCAAATGATTCGCTCAATTGATTCGTTACTTTTCCACCTAATTCTTCGCCTACATCGACCACACCTTCTGAACCTTGGTTATTCACTTTGGATTGCCCGCGTAAAACGTCTGGTTCGTAGTACTGTTTCGGTACGACGGAGTATCGGGCGGAGAGCTCGTTGATACTGGCCATGCGGTGACGCATGTGCTGTCGAGCGATATAGATTGGCATTTTGATGTGGAATTTAAACTCGACCATTTCGAAAGGCGTGGTGTGCCAGTGTCTAAGGAGATATCGAATAAGTCCCCGGTCTCCTCTTGAGGATTTAGTCCCATCTCCATACGAGACTCTCGCGGATTGTACGATGGCCGCATCCAAGTCTTTTGAAGGCATGCGGTCAACGAGCCTAACAAATCCGTGATCCAAGACATCTTTTTGCATTTACATAAATATAGCGTTAAATCTTTAATCCCATGACATTCTCTCTTTGAGGCGTCTCAATAGATAAGGGGTAAGTTCCATTAGAGTACCAACTGGTATGTACCTGTAATCGATACCTATATTTTTGCCCAATCCTAAAAGTTGTGCTGTCACGTATTGTTCCCTGTCAAATCTTTTTGCGTATATGAGAGATTTTTCGTTGTGCGTCGCTAACATTGTGTGGGCGTTTGGGCACGTGAGTGAATATCTCATACCTTGTGAGTATTGTCTATCTACACTCGATTTCTTATCAAGTAAACCGGGTTGTCTTTTTAGATACGCACCTCTTACGAGTTTTAAACCTAATTTAAATCCATCCAAATGCGCATTTTCTATATCTTTCGATAATTCCGCAACTCCAAATTTGCGATACATTTGATATGTTTTATATACGTTAACTTCGTATTTCGTGTTATGTTCGGCCATCATGGTATAACATATCTCTGGATACAAGACATCTTCGGCATCTATACATATCTTTACACCCCTGGATTTGGCGTGTTTTATGATAGAATGTGCGTAATCTCTGGCTTCCGATTCATTTTCCCTCGAACCAAAGCTTGTAAGTTTTATGGCACACATTGAACCTATTGGAACCGATGTGATCAGTCTCTTCGTCGTCTCTGCTATTTCATAAGCTTCCGATAATCTACAATTCTCTTTCGCGTAATCGACTATTACCTTCTCACCTCTTCTGTGTACAAGTTCCATCACTCGTGGAAGCTCTTTGAATGTTGCCGCATATCTAAGCATACTTTATTTAAGATATTTTTCATCTAGGTCATTCTTCATATCATCTATCCCCTTATAGTATCTTCTGAGGTCCTTCATGAACCGCTTATTCTTTTCGAGGCATTCGCAATCCAATTTATTAAGGTATATCCAAGCTAAATTTGATTTTGAGTATCTCGTTTCCTTTTGATTTTGATTTGGTCTTCTTGGAATGACCTTTTTCTTTACGGTCTTCTTGAGTGGTTCCGTGCGCTTTGTGAAACTGATGGCTTGCATTACCGTGTCCGCGAGATCATCTTTTTTCTTTGATTCTTTAAATATAGGTAACCAGTGTTCATTTATAGGATTATCATTCAAAAACGCTTCACAGCGTTCAATAGATACCTTTTTACGTTTAAGATACTGTGCTTTACCTGGCCCACACACATCCGGTATTTTAAACTTTGCGTCATAAATAATAGTTTCGGACTTAGGTGCTTTTATTACAAAGTACGCGTGTAAGAAATTTTCTACCATTTTCATCTTCTTATTGCGGTCTGGCTGTTTTTCTATGAGAATCGTATCCGTGTCCAATACCCAAGGTTTTTCATCGAGATGGTTTCGCATAGATACGAATAATCCATCTTTTGACTCAGGTGGAACACCCGATACATCCCAGTTCATCACCAAATTACATGAATCATCAAAACGACATATTGCTAAGTTACGTATGCCTACGTCTATGCTCACTATCATTCATTTAAAGAAAAATTATTTCTTTATGTATTATAATGAAGAACGCGAACATAAACACTATCCTTTTGATTGTGTCCATCATCGCATTGGCCGTGTGGCTAGCATCCATCAGGATGCGAGAAAACCTTAAGGGTGATTCCAAGGCAGTTGCCTATGTGAGAGATGCGGACCCAAAGAAGTTCATTAACCCATACATAGTGTACGGTATGGCTAAAGAACTTACCGATGACGAAGAGAAGCTCGCCAGAATTATCCCACTTGCGGAGGCGAACAAGCGTGATGCCCTCATCAAACACCTCGAATCTTTGTGAATGTATTTTTGTTTTTAGTGGTCACAGTACACCACAGAGAACAAAAATGTAATTTAGCGCTTCATACCAGGCAATCTACCGGGCATCTTCATACCTCTCATATTCATGTTTTTCATTTTAGATTGACCCGCTGGAGACAGACCCATGACTATCATGGCGACTACCAATAGACAACATATTCCAGCGACGGCCATTATTCCGTATTTCATTGGTCCGGTCACCGCACCAATCACGTTCGAAGCCGCATTACCGACCGAGTCAACGACTTCGGCGGCACCCCCAGCCTTAGATTTCGCTTCTGCGTCAATTTGGGCTATGGTATCTTGGACGACTGAATTCTTCGTCACAGCCGTAAGAATGTTCTTTGTCACCGCTTGCGCCGCGAGATCAGCGGATATGTTTTGTCTGAACGACAATTGCTCACCATCCAAACATATGGTTTCACCTATCTCGATGTTTCCTTCTTGAACGTTTACGGCTTTGTTAATGGTCTCGGTGAGGTTATTCGTTTCCAGTTGGGTCTTAACTATATTTTCAATTTCAGTATTAATCTTTTGGTTTACATTTTGTTTATCACCGAATTGAAGATTACCCGCTTGTGTTTGTTTGTCCAATGCCGAACTGGCACCCGCCTGTAGGCTACTCACGAGATCATTCGCCACGTTCTGAAAACTATTTGATATCTGTTCTGTCGTTGCCATGAAAGTTGAATTAATTGTCTGGTCCGTCTCTATGTTACACCCAACGTTTCTTCCTATTTTAAGATTTAGGACCTGTTCATTTCTCATTTCATTTTGGGTATAGCTTTCATTATTTGTCACAGATTCATACAATATGTCATTCACCATGGACATATTCATCTCCTGGTTTATAGTGGAACTTCCACCACCTCCCATGTTTGTGGTTTACTGAGAAAAAAATAACACTTAAAGATAATCACATAGTCCTAAACTATGTGGTGTTGGTGGTGCTGTCATCCATTTGAAGGTGAGATACTTAAATTGCCATATAAATATGACGAACTAAGGAATAAATTTCATACATGCGGTGGATTTTGTTCGTGGAGTTGCATGAAACGGTATGCCATAGACAAGTATGGTATTACGAGAGGTGGTATCATATGTAGTAACATAATCATCATGCGCAAAAAATTGTACAACAAACTTGGATCTATCACAATCGCGCCATTGAGAGAACAATTAGATGTGTTTGGTGGCGACCTTACCATAGAAGAATTTAGAAGCAATAGCATCGTAGACAAAGAGAAACCTAAGGAGATAAACTCCAAACCCCTGGAAGACCGAGTTATACCGATTATTTCAAACACGAAAAAGATGGATGAAATAAACAGTTCTACCGGTAAAAATGAGACTTTGAAACTCAAACGAGAAAAGCCTCTAAAGAGAAATGAGAACAATCTTGAGTCAGCACTCGGACTCATCATTAAGCCCAAATCGTAAAAGACGGCGCTGTTTATTCGTTGGTTTTGACTTGGGTATGTGACTAGAATGTAAACTATCTATCCATCTATCCCCATCATAGGCTCTCCAACGCAACCCATGTTTTTCTATCACCTTTCTACACAAAACACACGGCATAGAAGCTCCATCCCCGTAACTCGTGTCTCTCTGAATGACGAGCGTTCCAAACTTTCGTCTTACCCATGCAGTAAATTTATGTATTCGGTTTCCCTGTTTCAAACATTCGTGTTTGAGCGCTTTTATCATTTTTCGCTCGGCGCAACATATGCAATCACTTTCGAAATGCACGAAAATGGCGCGTCGTGTACGTCGTGACAGTCGGATATCCCGGCATTTTTATCTGAGTATCATTCGACTCTCTTTTTTAATAGAGTTACAATTGTAACATACATGACCTTCGAATACAAACGAACATGTGTCACACTCATTAAGTACTCGTATGTTCCTTTGTACAAGCTTATTTTCTGAATACAGAACAAGATCCCGTATTGTATATATACCGTACATTACCATAGTTTCTAAAGACGGAAACTTCATCTATTTACCAAAACAACCACAACCTTTAGTTACCTTTAGCATCACCGAGAAGCTATCGATCATTGGCGGAACCATCTTCTTGAGAACGACCTCGATTTCAGAATCTTCTTCACCTTCATCGATTTCTTCTATGATGGAATAAATAAGGTCAATCACGAGTTCCTTTTTGTCTGGTCCACTGAGTGTCTTAATATTGTTGACTTCCATCATGAGTGTAGACACGATACCACAGATGTTTTCTTTGTTGATACCAGTTCTCTTGTATCGGTTGGCGAGGGTCTTCACGCGTTGAATCACGAGTTGACTCTGTTTCGATGTGTCATCATATCCAGCGAGGACGTTTTCTGGGGTGCTCATTATATACTTAATATAGAATTAATTTCTTTAATAATTGTAATGGATACAGACAATTGCCTGTTCGTAGCTGCTATGTCTCTGGGGATGTATCAGATTATGTACGAAATAAACGAAGCCTATAAGAGAAAGGATTTATCTGACCTTGACCCACAATACATCACAGTAGGAGTTTTAGCTGGTCTTTTGTGGTCATTGTATCAATACAGGAAGGGTTCAAACTATTATTCGATGTATTCTCTTCTTGGTGCGTCGATAGGTTTATACACCCTGTACCGGATTTATAAAGAGCGGGAGGAGGAAAAGAAGTTTCCCTGACTATCATACCTGTGAATTCTAATAGTTTACACTTTTCTTCGAACGTTAATCTTCCTGTCTTCTGAAACACATAAGACAGGAGCATTAATATGATGTATATCGATTGTACTACATGCATCTACTTCTTGCACACTTTTTTAAGTAGCTGTTTGCCCTCATCAGATACATTATCCATGTATCTCGCATAAAATTGCAATGGATTTCGCTGTGTACCATCCAAATATTGAACTACTATCGTTTCCGATTTTTTAAATCTCTCGAGTGCGTCGTAGTTTTTTGCACACCATCGTTTTAACTTGTCTATGTGAGGCTGAGACCGAGCGACTATCTCTTCTCTCGCCTTTTTGCCAGATGACCGCTGTATTTTATATTCTATATACTCATCTATATCTAAAAAATCACCCGCAGTTTTTTCTGGCGGTGTCACGACTGTGTCTGCGGCGACGGCATCAATGAGAATTTTTTTCAATTCGTCAAGATCAAACTTTTTTGCATAAAACTCTTCCGTGCCTTCGATTGCACCAGAACGCTTAGCTTCGGCTAAACCAGTTGTGACTATTATCACAGTGCCTATAGATCCAAGACAACACACTAACAGAATGGTCAGTATAAGTTTCTGCCTAGTCTCCATTTGTTATGTACTGATATTAATTTTCTCCAAATATAATATAAAATGTTTAAGACCCTGCGATCCGCTTCAGCGAAAGCCGGTGGTGGTCTCAAGAAAGGTGGCGCTGCGGTTGGTAGAGGTATATCCAGCATGGGGCACGCCACGGTTGATTCCATGGGACGAGGTTATCAAAAATTTCAAGGCGCCGCGCCAGTTGTGTCCACTGCGAAGCAGTTACAAAAACAGAAATTTGATCTTAAAATGAAACCCGGAACGATTATTTCTATCATACTTCTGCTTGTGTTTTACATCTCGGTCTCGGCTCTTGGTGTAAATGTGTTGAATAAATGTGGACAAACCGATAGTTCCGAGAAATTGCAGAACATAAAGGGATATTTCAGTCACACACTCGCTATGGCGTTGGGTGTTGTTACGACTCTATTGACAATTCAATTGTTTACCGCTGAACTTTCTGCTTTCTACGTGCTGTTCTCTTTGATGGGTGCGGTTGGTGCTTTCATGTTGATACACGCGATAAATGAATGTGATCCAGCTGACAAGAAGGGTAAGATGGGATATGCTGGATTTTCCGCCGCTCTTAACATGCTGATGCTGTTCATATGTCTGTTTATGATGTTCAAGGGTAAAAAGGTGGTGGCGAACGCGAACGCGGCTCAAGTGCCAGCGTTGACACGTCAAGTTGCGTCGGTCGGTGTTACTCAATAAAAAACTTAATAAGATCATCAATCCCCTTGTTTTGTTTCCAACCAATTGACTTTAATTTATCGGCGCATATGTAATACCTTCGATCATTAAATGGTCTATCAGTTACATATTCTATCCATTCATCATAATTTTCAGTATTTTTTATGGTTTTTATGATGAGTTTTGTAACATCCATGACGGTGAGTTCATAATCTGAAGCTATATTGTATATTTCACCGTTTCCACCCTTCTTCCAAACCACATTCACAGCGTCGACCACGTCATCCACGTGTATAAAAGCTCTTTTTACATGTGCACTCCTTGTACCATGAATGGTACATTTTCTGTTTTCTTTGAGAAGTTTCTTGAATTTAGGAATGAGCTTTTCCGGGTATTGATTTGGACCATATACATTGTTACACCTAATTATTTTTATATTCATGTTGAATGATTCTATATATGAATGAATCACCATTTCGGCCGCCGCTTTAGATGCTGAGTATGGGTTTGTTGGTTTAAGAACGGTTTCACTTTCATTGAATGGTACATCAGTGACACTTTCACCGTAAACTTCATCCGTGCTGAAATGAATGAATTCAACATTTGGTAGATGATGTCTACAAGCCTCTATGAGAACGTGTGTACCATATACATTATCTCTAGTAAACGTAAGTGAATTTTCGAATGAATTATCCACGTGACTTTGTGCAGCGAAGTGAAACACGTAATCAAACTTATAGTCATGTATGAGGTGTTCTATGAGTTCAGCGTTACCCACATTTCCCTTAACAATAATCGCTTTTCCTTCATGTATATTTTTGGGATTTGAACAATAATCCATTTTATCAACGGTTACAAAAACAATATCCGGGTATTTATCTTTCATCCGGTTGATAAAATTGGACGCGATGAACCCACACCCTCCCGTGACGAGAGCAGTGGGCATTTAAATATTAAAAGTTAGTTGTTTTAAGCTATTTGAATTTTTTTAAGAGTTCACACACTCTATCTACGTCTTCAGTATCTAGTCCGTGGTGTGCTCCTAGAAGGAAACCATCCTTCATGATCTTATCTGCATTTTCGAAATCTTGGAGATATTCCCTGAACGCTGGATGTCTCGTGATGTTACCAGCAAACGTCACACGTGTTTGAACATCGTTTTCTTCGAGGTATTTGACCAATTCAAGTCTATCCGGGCACTGTAACGGAATCGCAAGCCAGTTTGGTTTTCTTGAATCATCTGGGAGTGTATAATACTTAGTGTCCTTAAGGTTTTCGAGATATCGTTCAATCATGGTACGCCTCTTCTTGAGGAAACCATCGAGCTTATCAAGTTGTACGAGACCGAACGCCGCGTTCATTTCGCACGCCTTCAAGTGATATCCCGCGACGCCATATAGGAATTTCCAATCATACGGAATACCGTCGACGGAGTGATTGAAACGCTCACTTGGTTCTTCGATATTGTCACCAATTCTACCCCAATCCCTGTACATGAGAGCTCTTTTGAGGTGTTCATCATCATTAAACATAACCATACCACCCACACCACCAGCCGTGATGACGTGACTCGCGTAGAAGCTTGTGGTGCTTAGATCCGTACACTCAGTCTTCGTGATCGTGTCAGCTGAATCTTCAAATAAAATTACATTTGGAAACGCTTCTCGAATGGCTTTCCAATCCGGTGTATTTCCAATCAGGTTTGGAAGAAGGAGACACTTCGTGTTTTCAGTCACAACTTTCTTCAATTGTTCAACACTTGGTACATACGTATTTAGTTCTACGTCACAGAAGACGGGTGTGTGTCCCAATTGGACAATGGGTGCGACGGTAGTGGAAAACCCACATGCCGGTGTTACGATTTCAGAACCCTTTGGAAGATTAAGTGCACACAAACCCAAAAGAATCGCACTACTCCCGGAATTTACAAAGAGTCCGTGTCTCTTCCCGAATACCTCTGAAACCCTTTTCTCAAATTCAACAGAGCGATCCCCAAAGCCAGCGAGCCAGCCATCACGGAGACAATTAATGACAGCTTCAATCTCTTCTTCGCCATACGATTCAAATTTGTTGGGGGCATACCAAACTTTTTTGGGCATCGTGTTTTAATATCATCTATAACTTTTAAGTAGTCTGTATGTGGTTGAATACAAAATATTTCTTTGACCACACCTGTTAATGCATGTAATCCCTCTTTCGAATTTTCAAAACCTAGTACCCGTGTTTCACCCTTTCCATACAAATCAATGGCGAGTTTATAACATTCTGAATTTGGTTTGGGGTTCACATAATCTTCACGTACTACCCAATTCTTGAGTTTGTTAAGTATGGGAAGTTTATTTTTAAAGTGTTCAACAACGCGTCTATTTGAATTTGTGACAACCACGTGATTTATGTCGTTATCATTGATGAAATCTATAAACTTATCTGCATTCTTAATGAGTTCAATATATTCAATCTTTAACATTTCTTGTAATTTTTCTTCACGAATATATGTAGGGTCTGGAAAATAACTCAAAAAATTACTCATTCCAATAGTTTCCACTATTTCCTGTATTTGTTCGACTTTCATACAAAGTATTTTTGCATATGATTCATAGTGAAGGTGATCACTGTTTACAAGAGTCCCGTCCAAATCTATAAGAAACAACATCTCACTTAAAGTATTGTTTTTACTTTAAGTAAATGAAAAGAGTGTGTGTTCTCGGTTCAAATGGATTCGTGGGAAGCAATCTACTGAAAGATACCGATTGGGTCGGTGTTACGCGCCAGGAATTAGACCTTACCGATCAACACGCAGTTGAAAAGTATTTTAATGAACATACATACGATGTCGTCATTCATTGCGCTGTTATTGGTGGAAGTCGCCTTAAACAAGACGATGGAGACGTCATATACAAAAACATCCTCATGTTTGAAAATGTGACGAGAGTTTTCAAAGGTAAATTGATATATTTTTCAAGTGGTGCGGCACTCAGAGGTGATCCACCAACAGATCCATATGGATTGTCTAAATGGATCATCGATAAGAGAATACAAACCATACCCAACGCATATTCACTGAGAATATGGGGGTGTTACGGGGATGGGGAACCTCCCACGAGATTTAGTGCTGTGTGTAAGAGAGAAAAGCATATTATCATAGACAAAGATAGGTACTTTGATTTTATAGATATAAGAGATGTAAAATGTATCACACAACGATATGTTCAAGGTGAATTACACGATAAAGAATTTGATATCGTACATGAAAAGAAACTTTTGCTTTCACAATGGGCCGAAAAGTTTGGAGCTTCTTGGGAAATAAGGGACATCACTGAATTGGGGGAGAGTTATATAAAGATTAGATAGTCTTTGTTATAAATGAAGATTCTTGACTGCTCTTTACGTGATGGTGGGTATGTAAATGATTGGTATTTCAGTAAAGAGCATGCTAGGGCGTGTTATAATACTGTGAAGGAGTGTGGAATCGAATACTGTGAAGTTGGTTTTAGACGAACTGTACATTCTTCCGGTCCATGGTTTTATACACCCGAGTCCCTTATAAATGAAACATTCAAGGATATTGTAGTTCCAGAATGTAAGTTGGCACTCATGGCACAGATGGGTACATTCACGATCGAGGATTTCGTACCTAGATCTGAATCACTCGTGAGTATGGTCCGTGTTTTAGTTGCATATCACTGTGAAAACAAAGACGACTCGAAACTTAATGTAAAATTGCTCCGTGATACAGTAGACACGTGTAAACAACTCAAGAATTTGGGATACGATGTATGTATAAACATTGGTAGAATTGATAAGATGTCTGACGAACAGATTAAGGAGACGTGTGAAATCATCAAGGATGCTCCTATAGAGTATTTCTACTTGGCGGATACATACGGAAACTTGGGAATTTATAAGATGCGTAGTATTTTGAATTTTATCAAACAACACTACGACGGGGCTATTGGATTTCATGCACACGATAACCTTAAAAATGCATCTGTAAAAGCTATAGATGCGTTATATAATGGAGCTGACATAGTGGATGTGACATTCGGTGGGTTTGGGCGGGGTTCCGGTAACGCAAAGACTGAGTATGTCCTCGCACACATGGAAAACAAGGGTGACTACAGGTTGTTACCATCTCTCGTGTATGCCGATAAGTGGGTGGAATCATACAAAAAATCCGGTATTCCATATTTACTTTCTGGTATGAAGTCGATGCATGTCAATTACGCGATAGAAGTAATTGAGAAGCACGAAGACTTAACTATAGAAAAGGTGTATGACGTTTTTAACAGGATAGTTGAAGACGGTAAACATCACTTCTACTCATCAGATATTATCACACAATACATGTAAAGATTTATCTTTAACCCAAACATTATGAAAATGTGGATTATTTTTATATTTTTGATGTGGAATCGTAAACACGCGTTTAAAATTCATACCTTCTAATATGTCATCAAGCTCCTCATATTTGGGAATCATATCTGACCAAGGAACTCCATCTTGTTCATAAATTATGACTCTCATATTTTTTATCCTTTCTTTATTTTCTTTTACGAAATCATAAAAGAACCCTTCGCAATCGGCCACTACACAATCAAAATGTAGGTTATATTTTTTTTCTATTTCATCTAATGATTTATTTTCAACAGTTGGGTTATCTGACATTTTGGTGTGTGTACCGTATTCGTGGTATTCAAACTTTGGATCTATAAATTGTAACTCATATCCATTTCTGGAAATAACCCCTTCATATATATGAAATTTACCACCATTTTCTCTCCTATTTTTTGTAAGTGCTTCTATTACAGAGGGATCGGGTTCAACCGCGACGTGTTTAGTGGGATCTTGGATAACTTCTGAAATCACACATGATACTGTACCATATCTAGCACCGAGTTCTAAAACTTGTGCGTCTTTTGGTAAATATTTCCTTACTAAAAACTGTTCTTCTTTTTCGTAATCTATATTTGCGGGATTACCTTCTCGGTCAATAAATCTCATGTGTATTAATTAATTGTTTTAACTTTAAACCCTTCGTATAAACATATTTTCTTTTAAAAACTCGTCGTCTAAAAATGGTGCCATTTCTTCATATGGCATGTTCTTGAAAGTTCCATCTGGCTGCGGTTTATTTGATAGTCTAGGGTAACGACCTTGTACGTTACACACAATCTCAACTAAAATTGGTCCATTTTCGTGTTTAAGATATCCTACATCTTCATCATTTTCTACTTTGTAATATGGTATTTCATACGCATTAGAAATCTTTTCAAAGTTGCAAAATGAAAGATCACTTTGTGGTGTGGTACCAAATTCTCTTTTGAATACATTATTTTGTGTTATTTGTATGGCGCCATAGCCACCATTATTGAAAACGAGAATAGTCACTGGTAAATTATGGTGTTTGAGTGTTTGCAAGTCTTGGATATTGTATTGAAACGAGCCATCGCCGACAATTGTGTACGTTCTTTTACCGTGAAATGCCGCACCCATAGCTGATGCGACTTCGTAACCCATATCTCCGTGACCACTCGTGATGAAACGGTCTCCATTCTTGTATCTGTGCATGTGCCAACCTACACAATATATGGAACCGGATGACATGGTTACAATTGAATTACCACTCTTTTCTTTGAAGAATGTATTCAAGTGGCGATAAGGGCAAACGAGTGGTCCATTCTTATCAGGTAATTCTTCTTCCCACATAGATCTCCATTCTTTATTCTTTTGTATCCATTTTTGGTCCCATTTGACTTTTGGTAATTCTATATCAAAGAAAGTTCTTAGATCCATGTGAAGTTTCATGTCTAGTTGTTTCTTTTCCATAAATTCACTTTTATCTATGTCCAAGTAAACGACCTTCGCCTCTCTCGCAAACAAACCACGATTGTACCCCGTAATATTCTTTGAAAGTCTGGAACCCAAACACAAAATGAGATCTGCGTTTTGGATAGCAAAATTACCCGACCGATTTCCTATGAGACCTGTTTTACCAACGTAATCGTCTCCCAAATCACTCCCGAAGAACGTAACAACATATGGAATGTCATGTTGTTTTATGAATTCTCTAAACTTGTCGCGCGTCTTTGACATGTGTATTCCATTACCTGCGAGTACTATAGGTCTTTTTGATTTTAACCAAAGTTGTGTAAATTCATCGGGTAAACCCTGAATTGTATCGGTTTTTAAATCTAGACGTGTTGGAATCATATCTGGGACTTGCATAGATTGCACATCCACTGGTATAGATAACCATACTGGACCAAGTCTTCCGGTCGTAAGATTTTCATAACATTCTTGAAGAACGCGGTGTGTATCTTTTGGATCCGCGAGTTCTGCTGCGTATTTTGTCATACCCTTTACAGAATCTATGATATCACAATCCGATCCAAAATATCCACGGTGTGTAGCACCACTTGATCTTATGTTATCGTCTCTGTGTACTTGACCACTTATGAAAAACACGGGTACACTATCTTGGTATGCGATCAGACACGGTGTGATCGCATTTGTCGCACCACATCCCGATGTAACACAACATACACTCGGATTGTGTTCATACGAAGACCATCCCAGTGCCGCGTAGCCCGCGGGCTGTTCCCCGTGTGTGTAGGTCACATCAAGCTTTTGACCAAATGAGTCATTGAGGTGCATCGCAAATCCACCCGTGACAGAAAAGCATTTATTAATGCCCTTTTCTAGTAAGAAATTCGTGACATAATCAGAAACCTTCATCTAACCGATTAAAGAGTAGAAGCTTTAAATTGTTACATGAAGCTTACGTATACAATTCAAGTTTGTAATGAATCTAGGGAGCTTTTTTCGTTGCTTAACTTTTTACAAAAGGTCATAGACGATGAAGATGAGGTCAATGTGGTGGTCGATATAGAACACGCGACCGATAAGGTTGAACGCGTTCTTGAACAATTCAAGGAGAGTATAAATATTTTTAAGAGACCATTTGATGATTTTTGTAAAAATTCTCAATTTCACACTGATAATGCAACTGGCGAATATATATTTGGTCTTGACGCAGATGAAATGCCTCAGGAAACACTCATTAAGAATGTAAAGAAAATTATTAATGAGAGTAAAGCCGAGATAATATTCATTCCTAGAATAAATATTCATCCGGGAATAACACAAGATTTTATAGACTTTTATAAACTTAACCTTAATGAGTTTGGGTGGATAAATTGGCCGGATATGCAGGGTCGTATTTACAAAAATGCACCACATATAAAATGGTCAAATGAAGTTCACACTATATTACATGGTTCTGAAAAAGTAGTTGGACTGCAAGCTGAACCAAGACTGGCTCTTTGGCACATTAAATCGATGGAAAAACAGGTAAGTAGATGGAGACCCAATGGCAAAAGTGGCAATGATACTACATTTTCTTCACCGAGTGATAACAATTTATACGATACTCTCATGTAAAAATCCCCAATCTTCGTTGTTTTCTGTATTCTTAACCATTTCAATTGAGTTAAGTATATTTGCGGAGTTATCTCTTTCGTGTTCTAAGTGATAAATTGGTGGAAAATTGGAAGCTTTTACTTTACCACCCCTCATTATCAATTTATATTGAACCGTTGTATCTGAGTATTGCCTTTTTGTCATGGATTCTTCAAAGCCTCTAATGTTATACCAAGTGTCCTTATGCGCCATTTGGAAGTCTCCGCAACCACATATGATACTTGAAATTGTATGATGGTCTTTTTCAGGAAATTTTTCAATTAATTCTTTGTCAACTTGTAAGAATGGACTCATAAGTTTTACTCTGATTGAATCTACGCCATAAATCAATGGCACCATATCATTCTTAAATGGTATGTTATTAAAGTGTTTATCCAGGTCATCCAATTCTACATCCTTTCTTGTAACAGTTAACATCTCCATTGGCTTTAAATCTGATATGGACATGTCGAGTTCACCTCTAGTTGGTGCAATTATGTCTATATTTGTACTAACTATAATATCACCACTAGCTCTTCTTATTCCAATATTTCTTGAAAGTACTTCACACATGGGTTGACACTTTACATCCTTTGTCAATTCTTTTACTTTACTTGGATTAATCGTTATAACCTTTAGTTTGGAGCGGTCTTTTATGTCTAAGTCGTCTGTTAATATATTTTTACCATCTTCCGTGTTCCAATCAACGTACACGACTTCATCGAATGTTTCTAACATTGAATTAATTGAATAATTCGCTCTCTCATTCAAGTGACCGCCATAATTATCATTTCTACCACATATAACAGCAGATACAATCATTTAAAGAATAAGACGTTTTTATCTTTAAATGCGTAAACTAATAGTTACTACCACTATTAGTGAACCAACCAAAGCTACTCAAATGTTCGCTAAGATGAATGGTTGGGATTTTTTGGTTGTCGGGGACAAGAAAACACCTCACGATAAGTATAAAAACTATAATTATTTGCATCCAGAAGAACAAGAAAAATTGGATAAGCCTCTTTCTGATATGATTGGTTGGAACTGCATTCAACGTCGTAATCTGGGATTTGTGTACGCACTTAAAAATGGATATGATTATATTGCCACTGTTGATGACGATAACATTCCGTTAGACAATTGGGGTGAATTTTTTAAACCACAAAAGATTGATGTATTTTCCACAAAGTTTAAATTTTTTGATCCACTGAGTGTAACAAATTATAATCATCTGTGGCACAGGGGATTTCCACTTCAACACGTTCATAAAAAAAATGAAGTAACGCAAACTAAAAAGTTTTTTGAAAAGTTTGACGTTCAAGCAAATTTATGGAATGGTGATCCAGATATAGACGCTGTATGCAGAATGATATATGCCCCAGAGTGCAAATTTACAAATTCGTGGTACACAACAGACTGCATGACACCTTTTAATAGCCAGAATACAATTCTGTCAAAGGATGCACTCAGACACTATTTTATGTTTGATAAAGTTGGAAGAATGGATGATATCTTTGGTTCTTACATCTTACAGAAGAAGGGTTTTAAAGTTGTATTTGGCCCCCCCACAGTTTATCAGGATAGAAACGAACACGATTTAACGATTGACATGAAGAAGGAATACATTGGATATGAAAATGTTAGAAATATAATCGAAGATGAAAGCTTCATACCATTTGATTCTTATAATAGGTACAGGGAAGTCGTTGAAAATGTATCTATGACTTCATAGGAATCAGAGCAATGCCACTGTCAAGTAAAAAATTCTCCAATTTATATAACATGCTCGAAGAGGAACTTGAAGACCTTAGTCGAAAAAGGTCGGAGCTAGACGAGATCATAGCAGATCTTTACGAGCTTAAACCACTTTTAGAAAAGTGTGAAAATGACACCATTCTAAAAGGGTACGATGCATGTGATACAACCGTTTTGTCTCTTACGGAATGGTATATACGCACCAAACCTTTATTCAAAGACCTTGTGTGTTGGCTCAATATGTATTATGAGCAAAAAATAGAGACACATCGAGAAACAGATAAATTAAAACAAAAAATAAAAACATTGCGTCACTCCGTTCTCGCCTCGTTTAATAAATCTTGAGAATCTCGGCCACAGCAGGGTGTCTCAGAATGTCTTCGTCGTGCATCATGACATGTTCAACGTACTCAAATTCATTTCCCTTGAGTTTGTGTACGAGATCCGCGAGCCCATTTTTTCTATTTGTGAGGTCACTTTGTCTCAAATCACCCATGACTATCATTTTAGAGTTTTCACCGAGACGTGTGAGTAACATCTTCATTTGATTTGGTGTACTGTTTTGCATTTCATCACCAATTATAAATGAATCGTTAAACGTTCTCCCTCGCATGAATCCGAGTGGTTCAACCTTTACACAATGTTCGAGTTGATTGCGAGTGAGTTGCATTTCAAATACATCCATCATTGGGCGAATCCATGGTTCCATCTTACGTTCCATTTCCCCTGGTAAGTATCCCATGTCTTCGTCCGCAGCAACAATTGGTCGAGTGAGAATGATCCTTTTGCATTCCCTGCTTTTTAGTCGTTCAGCCGCATATTGACACGCGAACATGGTTTTGCCTGAACCAGCGGGACCGGTTGCGATTACAATTGGTTTGTGTGACTGTAACACTCTGACATATTCAATTTGACCTGGAGTTTTTGGGATATTCATCTATAGTTACTTAAGGTTTTTTCTTCAATACAATATAGGATGGAGTTTCATTTCATAACAGTAGGTCGTAGTAACCTCGCAACGATAACGGACCCAACTCATAAACCGAGGGCAATCTGTTTCAGTAAAAAGATACAAGCCGTTAAGTATATTGATTACCTATCAATATATAGGTCTAAATTTGGACACTGGCCGTCAGTCGATCTAAGTGAGTCCCACACGAGGATAGAACCAACTGTTGGCGCTAAAAAAAGGACACCAGATTACGTTCGTAAATTTATAAAAGTAAATACACTTCAACAGCATGAATTAAATGGCATGTCTATGAGTTCTGGCCTGTCATATTTTTACTGTCACAATTTCGAATACACGGACGAATTAACCGATTTGAAATTAAGAGGACAGGAAATAGATGCCAATATCGACGAGGATATGTACAAAATGTGGCTTGAATGTAATTTAAAGATTGATTAGTATATTATAAAAAATGGGGAGCTTATCTCTTAAATTTGATCCTACCAATAAAGAACACGCTGAATGGCTGAAGCGCGCGGGTGACAGTTTCAAAAAGTCTATGCGTGAAAAACACGATTTCATGGCGGATGTAAATAATAATCCAGTGACGGATGAGAAGATCAAGCCACAAGATTGGGCACAGTTACATTTTGTGTTGGCTATGAAATACACGGATGCGGTGTTTGACGGAACTGCGTACATCCCAAAATAAAAGCTGAGCTTACATAAATGCTCACAGCCGTGTTGGCTCTTTTGATTGTGTATCTTGTTCTCAGGCAAACGGAATTGTATGGGGTTAGATTATTGGATGGAGAGTGGGTCCCAACCATAAATGATAAGGGTAGAAAGGGTGGTCCATTCAACAAATGTTCCCCAGAATCATTCGGCGAATGCGAAAGACCGGAATTCAAGTACTTAAGTCGGTATTAATTTTGTAATAATTAAGTAAATCGTCATGATCAGAGAATACGTCCAAAATAAATATTCTGAACTTTTGGGTATCCCAAATGATAGTCCTCTATGCGTGAATCTCGAGAAAAGTACACATAACTGGGCAGTGAAAAGGAGTACAGCACTCGGCGACGTCGCCGCGGCTGATAACCCATATCACATGAACCGTTATAAACATAAGTTTCTCCAGATTCAATATAATATTAATAATGCTCCCTGTTTGAAGAATAGGATCTTGAATGGTGACGTGAAGGCTTCCAGTATTGTTGACCTTTCACCACAGGGTTTGTGGCCAGATGGACCATGGGCCGCCATGAAAGAAGTATGCGTCACGAAAGACATGAAAAGGGAATACAATTCAAATGTATTAAAAGATCCAACGTACAAGGGAATTTTCAAATGTGGACGATGTAAGTCTTACAAGACGACATATTATGAGATGCAGACTAGAAGCGCGGATGAACCTATGACGGTTTTTATCACATGCCATAATTGTGATTCTAGGTGGAAATCTTAATCACATATTCGGAATCGGTAAGGTCTGTGTCGTGGTCACCAACGGATAATACATAATTGTATCCCGTCATTCTTTTGCGCTCACCTTTCTTTTTAGCTGGAACTAAGTGGAGTTCATCGTAATATATGCCATACATGTATAATTGGCATTTTGTAAAGCAAGACATGCCTGGTATGTTTGGTCTTGCAGTCATAATGACTATTCTGTATCCAAGTTTTATACAATCTTCAAGAAGTTCTATAGCCGGAGTATTAGGTCTAGTGTTTGTAAATATAAGTGTGTTATCTATGTCGAACATTACCGCGTCATTATAGTCTACGTACCTATTTTTCAATACATCCATTGTAACCTACTTTAAGAGAAGAAATTATAACTCTATTAAATGATAGTGGACGTCGCATTTGAAGATGGTAGTGTGTCATTGTGTCGAATAGAACACGAATTAAACGCAAGTGAATATCTCGTCAGAGAATTTGTGTGTCATCGCAATGGTACGTACAAGTTTAATGGTGAAGTACAAGCCATCTCAAAGGACGCAGTCTGTGGTTATTATGATGTGACCGATGTCGAAGACACGGGTTTATATAGAAAGGTCGCCGAGGGAATTTACGAACCTATATCTGATTCAGACGAAGATTATGAGATGTCAACCGATGAAGAGAGTGATTCGGACATTAGCCTGGACGATGAGGAATAAAATGTGCGTTCATATAAAATGAAAAACGCGAACAGATTGCTTCTCCCAGGTTCTATTATTGCTCTCGTTCTCTTGTACACCTATGTTTATAAATCATCTCACTCGAAGGAAAAATACTGCGGTGCGTGTGGGGGTAAGTAAATGAGACTTAAAAGATACACGCGTTTAATTATAAATGGCTCCGTACAGGCCACCTAACACTCACTACAGTGAGTTAGATGTCTCGTCGTACGAGGAAGATGACATTTTCAATTTCGTAGGTAAGTCAGGAAAGAGATTCTATTGGCTCACGCGATTTTTGGATTTGTCCTATCTCTGGTACGACAAGAACCGTAAAGTCATCGAAATATGGGGACCGTATGAATCCCTCCAAAATTTTCAAGCGCATCACGTGATAGAGTGTGAATTAAACCTAAGTTGTAATAAAGATTAAGAGAACTATCTCAATATGTTGAAAAGACCCGCTATTCGTCCCAGACCCGCCACAGTGACTCCCTCGTCTCGTCCAATCGAGGGGTCATTCTTGCATTCGATTTTGTATCCCCCAAAATGCAAACCTTACGAAAGAGAAACGACATACATGCAGAACTACGACAATTACATAGATAATCTTCGAAAGTCATGTGAATTGAGTGGTGCAGAGTTCGTTATGCCAAAATACGTATTACCTTTACCAGAAAAGGAACCGTTCGCCAAAAAGAAAATACCACAGGTGGAATATCTAGATCGTGTGATTATGCGAGTGAATATCTTAAAGTGTGGAAAAATACGTGTAAAACTTCTTCCACAGATGCTTACACTCACCGAAAAGTACTTTTCAAAGAATAAGATTCCACCCGCAAAAACACTCGCTACGGCACTAAAAGCCCTCGGATACGATGAAGAATTTGCGCGTAATTTACCTAAAAAGATTGAAAAAAGGAAGGTTGAAATGGAAGGGCGATACAAAAAGCTTGAACTCGTGTTTAACAAACCAACAGCGGCATCAA
>MDTG01425716.1_pt1 | contig 26503 bp, 20 predicted proteins | sample 811421 | NCBI WGS metagenome assembly MDTG01 (sample SAMN05326645, study PRJNA326480) | marine metagenome | isolation source: seawater | place: Pacific Ocean: South East | collected 2011
CGGAAGCCGTGCTCGAAGCCGGTCGCGGAATCGTCGGCGACCGCTACGAAGGCGTCGATCCGGATGCCCAGATCACCCTGGTGGACGCCGACGTGCTCGACGACGTCAACGCCCGGACCGGCTGGTCGCTGACGCCGCGGGACACGCGCCGCAACGTCGTCACCCGGGGCGTGGACCTGAATCAGTGGGTGCACCGCCGCTTCCGGGTCGGGAATGCGGTGCTCGAGGGCGTGGAGCTGTGTGAGCCCTGCGCCGGCCTCGGCGCGTCGCTGGCCACCGCCGACCGCTCCGCGGCCGACGTGGTGCGCGCGCTCACCCATCGTGGCGGCCTGCGGGCCCGCATCCTGGTGGGCGGCATCGTCCGTCCCGGCGACGCCGTGGCCGAGGTGGACGTCACGGCGTAACCGGGTTCCCGGTTCCGGGGCAGGGGGCGCCGGGCTTCCCACAGGACGGGCAAAAACCCTCACATCTGCATGATGGTCTCGGAACGCCCAGGGCGTGAACATGCGCACGGGGGTAACGTGACATGCATCACATCCGGATTCACACACGGAGCATTGCCGCCCGCCGCCGGGCGGTACTGGCCATGCTCGGCTGCTGGCTGGCCCTGGCCGCGCCGGCCTGGGGACTGCCGGGGGGCGAGGACGCCGCCGCGCGGCTGCTCGAGCGCCTGGAAACGGACATGGCCGCCGGCCGGTTCGACGAGGCCATGGCGACGGCCGAAGCTCTGCAGCCGGCCGCGCTGGAAGGCCCGGATCGGGCGCGGGCGCACCAGATGATCGGCTTTCTCCATGCCCGGCGGGGCGACTACGCCACGGCGCTGGCGAACTACGCCTGGTCGCTGGAGCATCCCGAGCTGCTGCCCGCCGGCCTGGAGGGCCGACTGCGCTACACGGTCGCCCAGCTCGAATTCGCGCTGGGCCGGTTCGAGGCGGCGCTGGATCAGCTCGAGGCCTGGCAGGCGCTGGGCAGCCCGGATGCCGGGTTCGGGCCCTACATCCTGATGGGGCAGGCGTACTTCAAGGTTCGGGACTACGCGGACGCCATCCGCAGCCTGGAGGCCGGCGTGGCGCTGGCCCGGGCCGAGGGCGCCGTGGTCCGGGAGGACTGGCTGACGCTGCTGCATCATCTGTACGTCGAGCAGCAGCGCTGGGGCGAGGCGGTCGGCGTGCTGGAGCGGCTCGCGGACCTGTATCCCAGCGACCGCTACCAGGCCATGCTGGCGTCCGCGAAGGCGCGCCGCGGCTGAGCCGCGCCGGGACCCTGAGCGGTCAGTTGAGTACCGCGTAGCCCCGGTTCCGCAGGCAGTTGCGGACCACGGTCTGCTTCTCCCGCAGGGCGCTGCCGGTGCCCCGGGCGCCGCCGACGACGGCGCCGGCCCCGGCCGATCGCTTGGCGGTGTCGCTGTCGCCCACGGCAGCGCCGATCAGGCCGCCGACCACGGCGCCGGCGGCTGCTCCGCCCGCCGCCCGGCCGCCCACGCCCACCTGGTCGGCATAGGCCTGGCACTCGGCCAGGTCGGTCCGGTACTGCAGCGGGTCCACACCCTTCATGTCGACGATCGGTCCGCCGCGGGCGTCGCGCCCTGCGCAGGCCGTCAGCGCCACGGTGGCCAGAACGATGGCGAGAATGCGCATCCAGAGTCTCCTGCCGATGATGATGCCCCCGGGGCTGTCCACCAGCAGTCTAGCTCCGCCCGCTGAACGGCGGCTGAACCGTCAGGCGGCGGCGCGCCGTTCCAGCGCCGGGTAGCGCAGCCCGAGCAGCACCGTGCGGGCCACCATGAACACCGTCATGGCGAACCACACGCCGTGGTTCCCGAGGCGGTCCAGGGTCAGCCACAGGGCCGCCAGGTAGCACAGGAACGCGCCGAACATGCTGTTGCGCAGCTCCACGGTCCGGGTGGTGCCGATGAACACCCCGTCGAGGTGAAATGCGCCCACCGCCGCCAGCGGAGCGGCTACCAGCCAGGGCAGGTAGTCGCGGGCGGTGTCGCGGACCGCCGGGAGCGTGGTCATGAGATCGATCAGCAGCCCGCCGGCCAGGGCGAAGCCGACGCTCACCGCGGCCGCCACCACCACCGACCAGCCCAGGGTGTAGCCGGCCGCCCGGCGCAGCGTCGCCCGGTCCCGGGCCCCGAAGGCGTGGCCGGTCAGCGTTTCGGCGGTGTGGGCCAGGGCGTCCAGCCCGTAGGACATCAGGAAGAAGAGCTGAATCAGCACCGCGTTCGCCGCCAGAATCCGGTCGCCGAGGCCGGCGCCCAGCACCGTGAAAGCGAAGAACGGAAGCTGCACGAACAGCGAGCGCACGATCAGGTTGGCGCTGACGCCGAACAGGGCCGTCAGCCGGTCGCGGCGCAGCAGCTCGTGCCGGGAGGGACGGCGCGCGCCGCGCTGGCGCAGGGCACGCACCACCAGCGCCGCGCCGACGACGGCCGCCAGCCACTCGCTGATCACCGTGCCGGCGGCGACGCCTTCCACGCCCCAGCCGAGGCCGATGACGAAGGCCAGGTCGAGGATCACGTTGGTGACGTTCAGCAGCACGCTCACCAGCAGGGCGTCGCCCATGCGCTGCAGGCCGAACAGCGTGCCGAGCACGACGAAGTGGGTGAGCAGCGCCGGCGCCCCCCAGACCCGCAGCGTCAGGTAGGTGGCGGCGAGGGACCCGGTGTGGTCGCTGGCCTGGAACAGGCCCAGCAGCAGTGACGCCAGCGGCCCGGCGAGCAGCGCCAGCAGCAGCGTGCCGAGCACCAGGGCCACGGCGACGGCGCGCGCGGTGACTGCCGCCATCTCCTGGACCTGACGCGCCCCGTAGGCCTGGGCGACCAGCCCGGTGGTGCCCATACGCAGAAAGCCGACCATCCAGTACAGGGCGTTGAACACGGTGGCGCCGATGGCCACGGCGCCGATGAAGGCGGCATCCGGCTGACGGCCCATGACCGCCGTGTCCACCGCGCCCACGAGCGGGGTCGTGACGTTGGCGAGCACCACGGGCCAGGTCAGCGACCAGACCCGCCGGTTCCAGTGTCCTTCGGCTGGTACGGCGTCCGTCATGACGGCATTCTGCGCGATCGCGGCGCGGCTGTGTTACATCTCCCGCGGTACACGAGGAGGCTCTGTGCGGGTACTGGACGAAGCGGATTTCGTGGTGGTCGGCGCCGGCTCGGCGGGCTGCGTGCTGGCCGGCCGGCTGAGCGAGGAGGGCGGCCTCGAGACGCTGGTGATCGAGCACGGCGGCAGCGATGCGGGGCCGTTCATCCAGATGCCGGCGGCGCTGTCCTATCCGATGAACATGGGCCGCTACGACTGGGGCTATCGCACCGAGCCCGAGCCCGCGCTCGCCGGGCGTCGTCTCGCGGCGCCGCGGGGCAAGGTGATCGGCGGCTCGTCCTCGATCAACGGCATGGTCTACGTGCGTGGCCACCCCGGGGACTTCGAGCGCTGGCACCGGGCCGGCGCGGAGGGCTGGGACTACGCCGGGGTGCTGCCCTATTTCAAGCGGCTGGAGAACGCGCCCCACGGCGACCCCCGCTGGCGTGGCCACGACGGCCCGATGCACGTGACGCGCGGTGGTCAGCAGCACGTGCTGGACCAGGCGTTCATGGCGGCCGCGGCGGAGGCGGGCCACCTGGTCACGCCGGACTACAACGGCGCCAGCCAGGAAGGCTTCGGCGCCATGGAGCGCACCACCTGGCGGGGGCGGCGGTGGTCGGCGGCCAGCGCCTACCTGCGGCCGGCACTGCGCCGGAACAACCTGCGGCTGCGCCGCGGATTCGTCGAGCGTGTCGTTGTCGAGGCCGGTCGCGCCGTGGGCGTGGTGGTGCGCCGGGGGCGCCGCGTCGGGCTGATCCGGGCGCGCCGGGAAGTGATCCTCAGCGCCTCGGCGTTCAACTCGCCGAAGCTGCTGCTGCTGTCCGGCATCGGTCCCGCCGACGATCTGGCTGCCCTGGGGATCGCCGTCGCCGCGGACCGCCCGGGCGTGGGCGAGAACCTGCAGGACCACCTCGAGGTCTACGTGCAGATGGCCTGCCGCCGGCCGGTCACCCTCAATGCCCATCTGAATCTGCTCGGCAAGGCCCGGGTCGGCGCCCGCTGGCTGCTGACCCGTGGCGGTCCCGGCGCCAGCAACCACTTCGAGTCCGCCGGCTTCCTGCGCAGCGGCCCGGCGAGCCCTTATCCGGACGTGCAGTATCACTTTCTGCCGGCGGCGGTCCGCTACGACGGCACGCAGCCGGCGCGCGCCCACGGCTTCCAGGCCCACGTCGGCCCGATGCTGCCGCGATCCCGCGGCCGGGTGCGGCTACGCTCGGCCGATCCCGCCGATCCGCCGCGGATCGCTTTCGGCTATCTGTCGCATCCCGATGATCGGGCGGCGTTCCGGCGCTGTCTGGAGCTGACCCGGGCGCTGTTCGCCCAGCCGGCCTTCGCGGAGTTCGCCGACGGCGAGCTGGCGCCGGGACCGGACTGCCGGTCGCCGGCGGAGCTCGATGCGTTCGTGGCCCGGGAAGCCGAGAGCGCCTACCACCCGTGCGGTTCCTGCCGGATGGGGGACGCGGGGGACGAGTTCGCCGTGGTCGATCCGGCCTGCCGGGTGATCGGCGTGGAGCGGCTGCGGGTGGTGGATTCCTCGGTGATGCCGACGGTCACCAACGGCAATCTGAACGCGCCGACCCTGATGCTCGCCGAGCGGGCGGCGGACCTGATCCGCGGTCGGCCGCCGCTGCGGGACGCCGGCGTGGCGTGACGCTTCCGGGAGGGGTCAGGGGCGCGGCGCGGTGCCCTGCACGTTGTTGCGTCCGGCGGCCTTCGCCCGGTCGAGGGCGTGTCCGGCCTGGCGCAGCAGGGCCTGCCAGTCCGGGTCGGCCCGGTCGATGGCGGCCACGCCGATGCTGGCGGTGACGGGCGGCTCGCCGGCGGCGGCGCGGTGCCGGCCGATGAGCGCGAGCAGCCGCTCGGCCACCCGCATCGCGCCGTCGGCGTCCGTTCCCGGCAGCAGCAGGGCGAACTCCTCGCCGCCGATGCGCCCGGGAATGTCGCACACCCGGCTGCAGCCCTGGACGTCCTCCGCCACGTGGCGCAGCAGGATGTCGCCGGCTTCCGGTCCGAGCCGGTCGTTGATGCTGCGGAAATGGTCGATGTCCACCAGCACCAGGGACAGATCCTGATCGAAGCGGCGCACCCGGTCGCACTCCTCGAGCAGCCGGGACATGAACGAGCGCCGGTTGTGCAGCCCGGTCAGCGCGTCGGTGTAGGCGAGCCGCTCCATCTCGTGGCGGGCGCGCAGCAGCTCGTTTTCCGCCTCGAGCCGCACCGTCACGTCGCGAAACACCAGCACGGTGGCCCGGCCGGTGTGCTGGCGCAGGCGCGTGGCTCGGACCTCGTAGGTGCGCAGGTCGATGTCGGCCTCGGCCGACCGGCCCGGCCGCTCCGCCAGCGCCGCCAGGGACTGATGGGGCAGCAGCGTGTCGATGGGCACGCCCAGCGCCGCGTCGGCCCGGTCGTCCGGCAGCAGCATGCTCGCCGCCGCCGCGTTCAGGTCGATGATGCGGCCGGCGTCGTCGAGCACCACCACGCCGTCGTCGAGCTGCTCGAGCACCTCCCGGTGCAGTGCCGGCGACAGGTCCAGCAGACCGCTGTGCAGGAGGCCACGGTTCAGCAGGAACGTCCCCACCGCGAAACCGAGGGGCGTGGGGTCGATGAAGGTCAGCGGACTCCAGCCGGTGAGATAGGCGACGTTGAGCAGGGCGACGATGCCCGGCGCCGCGATGACGGCGGTCAGGGCCCGCCGGTGCCGCGGCGATGCGGCGAGCTCGTAGACCAGCAGCAGCGTGCCGGCGGCGATCAGTCCGTAGGAGTAGGCCACGTGGACGGGGAACCACCAGCCGTAGGTCAGCCCGAGGCCGACGAAGCCGTCGGCCTCGACCAGGCGCGCGTCCGCCCACATGGCGCCGTGCAGCCCGTTGCTCCAGGCGAGCGCCACCGTGGCCGCCGGCACCGCGCACAGCAGGGCCAGGAGGCCGCGCCCCAGCCGCACCGGGCGGCGCGCGTAGGTCAGGGCGAAGGCGATCCAGGTCACCGCGAGCCCGGCGATCCCCGGATACTGGAGTTTCGATGCCAGCAGCTTGGCGTCGAGATCCGTGGTCAGGGTGCCCAGGAACTGGCCGAGCGACCACAGGAACACGCAGCCGGCGAGGGCCAGCAGCGCCGGAGCGCCGGCCACCGACGCGTTGCGCCGCACCTCCCGCGCCACCGCCGCGGTGAGCAGCATGGCGGCGAGGGACGGCAGCGACCAGACGGTGAGCTGGAACACGGCGCGATCAGCCCTGTTCCGCCGCCATGCCCTGGGCGACGGCGTCCCAGCCGAACACGTCTTCCGCGATGTGGTAGAGCGCGGGCACCAGGAACAGGGTGATGAACGTGGCGAACAGCACGCCGAAGGCGAGGGACACGGCCATCGGGATGACGAACGCGGTGGCCGGCGTCGCCGACGCCATCAGCGGGATGAGCCCGACGAAGGTGGTCACCGAGGTCAGCAGAATGGGCCGGAACCGGACCACGCCCGCCTCGAGCAGCGCATCGACGATGTCGACGCCTTCCCGGCGGCGGCGGTTCACGTAGTCGACCAGCACCAGGCTCGAGTTCACCACCACGCCCGAAAGGGCGACGATGCCCAGCGCCGAGAAGAACACCAGCAGCTCGCCCATCACCCAGTGGCCGACGATGGCGCCGACGGCGCCGAAGGGAATCACGCTCATGATCACCAGCGGCTGCACGTAGCTGCGCAGCGGAATGGCGAGCAGCGCATAGATGATCACCAGGGCCAGCAGCGCCGCGAACGCCAGGCCGGTCATGGCCTTGACGCGCTCCTCCTGCTCGCCGGACAGGCTGATGTCGATGCCGCGGTACTTGTCCATCAGCTTGGGCAGCACCTCGCGCTGGATGCTGGCGTTGACCTCCTCGGGGCTGACCCGGGCGCGGTCCACGTCGGCGGTGACGTTGACCACCCGGCGGCCGTCGGTGCGGCGGATGCTGGCGAAGCCGCGGCCGATCTCGAAGCTGGCGACGCTGTAGAACGGCACTTCCGAGCCGTCCGGGGTGCGGATGTACATGTCCTCCAGGTTGCCGATGGAGGTGCGCTCGGACTCCGGGAAGCGCACCATCACCCGCACCTCGTCCTGGCCGCGCTGGATGCGCTGGGCCTCGGCGCCGTAGAACGCGTTGCGCACCTGGCGGGCGAGGTCGTTCAGCGTCAGCCCCAGGTTGCGGGCTTCCGGCAGCAGCGACAGCTTGATCTCCTGCTTGCCGGGGCGGAACGAGTCGGCGATGTCGAACACGCCCTCGTAGCGGCTCAGCTCCGCGCGCAGCTCGGCGGCCGCGGCGCTCATCCGGTCCACGTTCTTGCCCGAGATCTGGTAGTTGATCGGCTCGCCTGCGGAGAAGGCGTCGGCGTTGAAGGTGAGCTTCACGGCGTCGGGGATGTCGCCGGTCAGGGCCCGCCAGCGGGCGGCCACTTCCTTGGCGGACAGGTTGTCCCGCTCGGCCAGCGGCCGCAGCTCGATCACCACCTCGGCGAGATGGCTCTTGCCGGTGGTGTCGCCCCGGCCGGGCCCGTCCCGCTCGACCAGCGTGCCGATGCTGGAGAGCATGTTGACGATCACCGAGCCGCCCTCCGGCGCGACCCGCTCGTCGAGCTCCTCGCGCAGCGCGTCCGCCGCCACCTCGAGCCGTTCGGCGGCCCGGGCGGTGACGTCGACGGCGGTGCCGTCGGGCATCTCGAGCTGGGCGTAGATGCGGTCGCCCTCCACCGCCGGGAAGAAGCCGAAGATGACCCGTCCGCTGGCGATCAGCGCGACCGCCAGGATCAGTACGCCGAGGCCGGTGGCGGCGGTGGCGTAGCGCCAGGTCACCGCCCGCTCCAGCCATGGCCGGTAGTGGTCCCGGGCGACACCCTCCAGCCAGCCGGACAGCCGGCCCTGCAGGGTGTTCCAGCGCCGCGACAGGCCGTGGCTCGGCTCCGAGTGGTTCCGGTGGGCGAGGTGGGCCGGCAGGATGAGCTGGGACTCGATGATGCTGAACACCAGGGCGATGATCACCACGTAGCCGATGACGCCGAAGAACTCGGCCATGCGCCCGGGCACGATGATCAGCGGCAGAAACGCGGCCATGGTGGTGAGCACGCCGAAGATCACCGGGATCGACACCTCCCAGGCGCCGTCGATGGCGGCCTGCACGGGCGGCTTGCCCATCTGCTCGTGACCGTACACCCGCTCGCCGACGACGATGGCGTCGTCCACCAGAATGCCGAGGACGAGGATGAACGCCATCACCGTGATGGTGCTGATGGAGATGTCCGCGTAGGGGAACACCGCCAGGGTGCCGAACAGGGCGATGGGGATGCCGGCGGCCACCCACATGGCCAGCCGGAAGCGCAGAAACAGGGCCAGGATGATCACCACCAGCACCAGTCCCGAGAGGGCGGTGTTGGTCAGCGTGTCGAGGCGCTCGGTGAGCTGCTTGGACTCGTCGGTCCACACCGTGAGGTCGATGCCGGGCGGCAGCAGGGTCTGGTACTCGTTGACGTAGGCGCGCACGTCCCGGGCCATCTGAATGGTGTCTTCCTGGCCCACCTGGAAGACCTTCACGACCACCGCCGGCTTGCCGTTGAAGCGGGCCCGCAGGTCGCCCTCCTCGAAGGCGTCGCGGATGGTGGCGACCTCGGACAGGGTGACCTTGGTGCCGTCGGCCCGGGTCAGCACGACGATGTCCTCGAACTCGGCCCCCCAGTAGGCCTGGCCCTTGGTGCGGATCAGGATCTCGCCGCCCTCGGTGCGGATGGTGCCGCCGGGCATGTCCAGGGACGCGGTCCGCACCGCCTGGGCCACGGCGTCCAGAGTCAGCCCGTAGCGCCGCAGCACGTACTCGGAGACCTCGATGGCGATCTCGTAGGGCCGCACGTAGGTGAGGCTCACCTGGGAGATGCCGCTCATGGCGGCGATGTCGTCCCGGACCTCCTTGCCGATCTCCTTGAGGGTGCGCTCGTCGACGTCGCCGGAGATGGCGATCTGGGCCACGCCGCGGGTGATCACCAGCTTGGAGACGATGGGCTTCTCGGTTTCCGCCGGGAAGCTGTTGATGCCGTCGACCCGGCTCTTGATCTCGTTCAGCGCCTCGTTGGCATCCGCCTCGAGGTCCAGCTCGGCCATGACGTTGCAGGCGCCCTCGGCGGCGGTGGCGTGGATCTTGTCGATGCCCTCGACGCCCTCGATGGCGTCCTCGATGCGCAGGCACACGCCCTGTTCCGATTCCTCGGGCGCGGCGCCCAGGTAGGGCACGGTGATGCTCACCACCTGGGTGTTGATGTTGGGGAATTCCTCCTGGTGCACGGTCAGCATGGCCAGCAGGCCGCCGACCAGCAGCACCGCCATCAGCAGATTGGCGGCGACGGGGTTGCGGGTGAACCAGGCGATGGCGGAATGCATGGACTCAGCCCGCCGTGGCGGCTGCGGCTGGGCGTGCGGCGCCGATGATGCCGGCGTGGCCGTCGGCCTGAAGCACCGGCTTCACCGGCATGCCTTCGACCACGGTCTGAATCGGGGACACGCAGACCCGCTCGCCGGCGGCGAGTCCCGCGCTGATCAGCACGTCGTCCTGGTACAGGCGCAGCGGCTCGATGTCGCGGTAGTGGAGCCGGTCCTCGGCATCGACCACCAGCACCCGGTTGCCCGAGCGCAGGGCGGAACGGGGCAGCACCACCACGTTCTCGGCGATGAGGCCTTCGATCTCGGCGTTGACGAACAGACCGACTGCCAGGGGCGCGTCCTGATCGTCGTTGTCGACCCGGGCGACCACGTGGACCATGCGGCTCATGGTGTCGATCTGCGCTTCGGTGCGGACGATGCGCCCGCGCCAGGCGAGTGCCTGGCCGGCGAACTCGGCGGTCAGCGTGACCGCCGGCTGCAGCTCCGGAGGCAGCTCGCCGCGGATGCCCACCGGCAGATTCAGGAACGCGAGCTGGCGGTCGGCGATGGGCAGGCGCACTTCCGCCTGATCCCCGGCATAGAGGGTGGCGACGGAGGCGCCGCGGCTGACGAACTGGCCGATGTCCACGGACTCCCGCCGCACCAGGCCGGTGAACGGCGCGCGGATTTCGGTGCGCGCCAGATCGCGCTGGGCCTGGGTGAGCGTGGCGCGGGCTTCCTGCAGGGCGGCCTCGGCGACCCGGTGGGTCCGCAGCGCGGCCTCGTAGGCGGAACGGCTGGCGAGCTGACGGGCTTCCAGACTCTCCAGTCGCTCGGCTTCGAAGCGGGCGTGCTCGTACTCCGCCTCGGCGCGGGTGAGGGCGGCTTCGGCGCGCTGCAGAGCGGAGCGGTAGTCCTGGTCTTCCAGCCGGAGCAGCACGTCGCCGTGGTCGAAGACGCCGCCGTTGACCAGGGACGGCGAGATCCAGCTCACGCGGCCCGAGACCTCGGGGATCAGCTCGGATTCCGTGTTCGGCGCCACGGTGCCCTGGGAATGGACGGCGAGCTGCACCGACCTGGGCTGAACCTCGATCACCCGCACCGTGGTGGCGACGGGCTCGGGCACGCTGGGCTCGAGCTGGGGGCTCGTGGCCATCAGCGTCACGGCACCGAACACGCAGGCGAGCAGGATGGCGCCCGGCACGACGAATTTACGGATCATGATGCGTTGACCTCTACTGCGGCATGGAGCCCGCGGCTCCCGTTCAGGCCCAGGGCGGCGAAGGCCCGCTGGGCGGATTCGCGGTTGACCGCGGACATGGCGCGGAAGGTCTCCCGCACCGCGGCGACGTCCCGCTCGGCCAGCGCGGCGTCCAGACGCCGGGCCAGATCACGGTGGGCCTGCTGGTCCACCACCACGTGCTGCTCCAAGGGGATCATGCGGGGGCGGAACTGGACGAGCAGGGCCCGGGCGATGAGCCGGCAGATCAGGTTGCCGCTGGCTTCCATGATGGCGGTGACCAGCTCCAGCCGGGCCTCGGCATGGGCGGTCCGGTCCGCGGCGGGCTGCATCAGCGGTTTCACCTTCGCCCGGATCGCGGCGAGGGCGCTGTCGCTGCTGCGGCGGACGGCATTCTCGGCAGCCACGGTGACCAGGCTGGCCATGACCTCCATGACCTGGTCGACCAGATCCGGGTCCGGCACGTCGCCCAGGGCCATCATGTGGCCGATCACGTCGAGGCTTGCTTCGTGCAGGGGCGCCACCCGGGCACCGCCGGGGGCGATGGTGGCCAGGCCGAGCTGCTCGAGCTTCTTCATCGCCTCCCGGGCCGCGCCGCGGTTGGCGTCGAAGCGGCTGGCGAGATCGCGCTCCGAGGGCAGTCGCTCGCCGCAGCGGTAGCGGCCCAGGAGGATGTCCCGGGTCAGGCTGTCGGCGATCTCTTCGTGTCTGCGCAGGCTCATCGGCGCGGGTCTCCGGAAGCGAATCTGCTCTGACCGAATTGGTCAGACCATTTTGGTCGTTGAAACGAATTCTAGTTGCACCGCACCAATTGTCCAGCGAAATCGTTACCTGAAGTAACGTTTGTGGGGCGCAAACGTGCACGAATGCCACAAACGTGCACCACATCCACAAACATGACATGATCCGGAGGTTGTCAGGTTCCGATCAGAGGGGTGGAGAACCGTGAATCATCATGACGTCGTCATCGTCGGCGCCGGCATTTCCGGAATCGGCGCCGCCGTGCATCTGCAGCAGTCCTGTCCGGACCGCAGCTACACGATTCTCGAGGGCCGCGGAGACATCGGCGGCACCTGGGACCTGTTCCGCTACCCGGGCATCCGCTCGGACAGCGACATGCACACCCTCGGTTTCGACTTCAAACCCTGGCGGGAGGCCAAGGCCATCGCCGACGGCCCGTCCATCAAGCGTTATCTCGAGGAGACGGTGGACGAGTACGGGCTGCGCGGGCAGATCCGCTTCGGCCACCGGGTGATCTCCGCCGAGTGGTCCACCGACGACGCCGCCTGGACGGTGCGTGCCGAGCACGACGGCGAGCCGGTGAGCTTCTCCTGCAACTTCCTGTTCATGTGCGGCGGCTACTACAACTACCAGCAGCCCCACGACCCGGGCTTCGAGACCCTGGAGCGTTTCCAGGGGCAGGTGGTGCATCCCCAGTTCTGGCCCGAGGACCTGGATTACGCCGGCAAGAAGGTGCTGGTGATCGGCAGCGGTGCCACGGCCATGACGCTGGTGCCGGCCATGGCGGAGCGGGGCGCCCGGGTGACCATGCTGCAGCGCTCGCCGACCTACGTGGTGTCCCGGCCGGATCAGGACGCCATCGCCAACCGGCTGCGCAAATGGCTGCCGGAGCGCTGGGCCTATGCCGTGACCCGGTTCAAGAACACCCAGCTTCAGCGGTTCTTCTACAACCGCGCCCGGACCAAGCCCGAGCGCGTCAAGCAGATGCTGCTCAAACAGGTCCGCAAGGAACTCGGCGACGAGTACACGGACAAGCACTTCACGCCGAGCTACAACCCCTGGGACCAGCGGCTGTGTCTGATTCCCAACGCGGATCTGTTCGACAGCATCCGCGAGGGCAGCGCGGACGTGGTGACGGACCACATCGACGCCTTCACTGAGCGGGGCGTGCGCACCGCTTCCGGACAGGAGATCGAGGCGGACATCATCGTCACCGCGACGGGCCTGAAGCTGCAGGTGCTGAGCGGGGTCGAGTTCGCCGTGGACGGCGAGCGGGTGAATTTCCCCGACACCTTTTCCTACAAGGGCATGATGTTCTCGGGCGTGCCGAACCTGGTGCAGACCTTCGGCTACATCAACGCGTCCTGGACCCTGCGGGCGGACCTGACCGCCGAGTACGTCTGCCGGCTGCTCAATCACATGAAAGCGACCGGCATGCGCCAGGTGACGCCGGAGCTGCGTGAAGAGGACCGGGACATGCAGGCGCTGCCGTGGATCGACGACTTCACCGCCGGCTACATGCAGCGGGCCATGCACCTGTTCCCGAAGCAGGGGGATCGGGGCCCGTGGCGCAACACCCAGAATTACGCGCTGGACAAGAAAATGATCCGCCACGCGCCGCTGGAAGACGGCGCGCTGCGGTTCACCAACCCGGCGCCGGCGCAGCGCGCCGAATCCGCCGGCAACGCCGTGCCGCGGACGGCCTCGGCGGCCTGAGCCGGCCGGGGCCGGGCCGGTGAGCGGCAAGCTCTCGCTGCGCTACGCCTTCGACTGGCTGTTCGCCGCCGCCGCGGCGGCGGCCGGGGTCGGCGTGCTGCAGACCTTCGTCATCGGCCGCCACTACATCATCCCCAGCGTGATCCTCACGGTAGCCGTGGTGATCGGCAACGTCGCCTGGTACGGCTTTCGCGACCGGCCGTGGGCCAAGACGGTGCTGTTCTGGTGCGGCTTTCTCGCCACCGCCCACTTCTTCTTCGCGCTGTTCTGGTCGAAGAAGTACCGCGAGCTGCTCGGCGGCGCGTTCGAGCCGGTGTGCGCCGTGCTGGTGCTTCTCCTCGCCTGGCTCACCTGGCAGTACGCCCGCCGCAACGCCATCTTCCGCTGACGTCCCCGGTACCCGCAGGCCCCCTGTAGGAGCGCTCTCCAGAGCGCGATCGGCCGCCCCATTCGTAGGAGCGCCCTCCCGGGCGCGATCCGCCGCGGTGAAAACGCTCCGATGGAATCGCGCTAGAGAGAGCGCTCCCACAGCCAGATCGGTGATGGAAATCGCGCTCTGGAGAGCGCTCCTACAGGCAGGTCGGTGATGGGGATCGCGCCCGGGAGGGCGCTCCTACAGCGGTGCTGGCAAAGACCGAGGGTCCGTCGGGGCCGTCAGTCGGTGGTGGTCCAGCCTTCCCAGCCCGGCCCGCGCACCACCCGGCCCGGCGTGGCGCCGGTGTGCTCGCCGTCGCGCAGCACCGGGACGCCGTTGACCAGCACGTCGCGCACGCCGGTGGCGTACTGGTGGGGTTCGGCGTAGGTGGCGTTGTCCTGAATGGTCGCCGGGTCGAAGACCACGACGTCGGCGAAGTAGCCGGGCGCCAGGGCGCCGCGATCCCGCAGTTTGAGGTTGGTCGCCGGCAGCGTGGTGAGCTGGTGGATCGCCTGGCCCAGAGGCAGGGCTTGTTCCTCGCGCACGTACTTGCCGAGCAGCCGGGCGAAGTTGCCGTAGGCGCGGGGGTGGGTGCTCTGCTTCAGGAACACGCCCTCGGCGGCCATCGACCCGGCGTCCGAGCCGAAGCTCATCCACGGCAGCGCGACCTGTTTGCGGACGTTCTCCTCCGACATCAGGAAGTACACCACCTGCACCCGGCTGCCGTCCTCGACGACCAGGTCCATGGCCGTCTCCTCGGGCGACGTGCCGCGCTCGGCGGCCACGTCGGCCAGGGTGCGGCCGGTGTACTTGCGCAGCGCCTCGTTGCGGAAGCCCACCAGCAGCACGTTGTCCGGCCCGGCCGCCAGCATCAGGTTCTCCCAGTCGTCCGTGGGGGTGCGCATCTCCTCGACCAGGCGCGCCCGGATCTCCGGGTCCTGCAGCCGTGCCGCCCAGGCGTCGTAGCCGCCCTCCTGCACGCTCGGCGGCATGGCGGCGTCGAGCCCGGTGGAGCCGGCGGTGTAGGTGTACATGTTGGTGGTGATCGGCACGCCCCGGGCGCGGGCCGACTCGATCCGGGCCACGACGTCGTCGAACTTGTCCCAGTTGCTGCGGCCGGCCATCTTGAGGTGGTAGATCTCCGCCGGCACGCCGGCTTCCTCGGCGATGCGGATCAGCTCGTCGATGGATTCGAGCAGCCGGTTGCCTTCGCTGCGCATGTGGGAGATGTACATGCCGCCGAACTCCGCGGCGGCGCGGTTGAGCGCGATCAGTTCCTCGGTGTCGGCGTAGAAGGCGGGCGCGTAGATCAGTGACGAGCCGACGCCGAGGGCGCCCTCGCGCATGGCCTGGCGCACCAGGTCCTGCATCCTGGCCAGTTCCTCCCCGGTCGGGGGGCGGTCCTCGAAGCCGATCTCGTGGATGCGCAGGGTGGTGGCGCCGACGAACGAGGCCACGTTCGGCGAGACGCCGCGCCGTTCCAGGTACTCCAGGTAGCCGCCCAGGGTGGACCACTCGATGTCGTAGCGGATGTCCTGCTGGCGGGACTTCAGCACCTGGCGGGCGAAGTCGTTCAGCGGCCCGTAGGAGATGCCTTCGCCGAACACCTCCAGGGTGACGCCCTGGCGGATGTCGCCCTGGCTCCGGCCGTCGGCGATCAGCGAATCCGTGGCCCAGCTCAGCATGTTGATGAACCCCGGGGCCACCGCATGGCCGCTGGCGTCGATGGCGAGGGCCGCGTCGGCGGCCTGGAATTCGCCGATGGCGGCGATGCGGTCGTCGCGGATCGCGACGTCGGCGACGACGCCGGGGCCGCCGCTGCCGTCGTAGACGGTGCCGTCGAGGATAACGACGTCGTAGTCCGCCGCGTGGAGGGCGGCGGACAGGAGGAGGGTGAGGAGCAGGGCGGGGCGGATGAGTCGGTGCATGGGTCGATGTTCCTGGCGGTTCGCGGCCGGGAGGCCGCTCCTACGGGGCATGCGAACCCTTCGTAGGAGCGGCCTCCCGGCCGCGATCATCAACCACCCACCTCACCGAGGCAACCGGCCCCGGCCGATCGTCGCCTACCGCCGATCGAGCACGTTCCCCCGGTGCAGCAGCTCCTTCACCCGATGCCGCCGCTCGTGGGGCTTCAGCGTGGCGAAGCTGGCGTCGTAGGCCGGCGCGTGGCGGCGGTGGATCACCCCCATGGCCGTGGGCAGTGGCGGGGCCAGGCTCACCAGCATCTGGGCGAGCACCGGGTTGGTCTCGTCGTGCACCATGAGGTCGGTCTCGGTGACGCCGTTCTCGCCGAGGGTCACCGCTTCCAGCGCCAGGGTCGCCGGGTTCAGGCGCAGGCCCTTGTCCCGGTCCTTGCCGTAGATCAGCGGCTGGCCGTGCTCGACGTGGATCTGGGTCTCCGCCGCGGTCTTCTTGGCCACCACGTCGTCGAACACGTCCTTGTTGTAGACGATGCAGTTCTGCAGGATCTCGACGAAGGCGGCGCCGCGATGTTCCCGCGCCTGGGTCAGGATGCCGGGCAGTCCCTTCTGGTCGATGTCCACGGCCCGGGCGATGAACGTGGCGTGGGCGCCGATGGCGAACAGGGCCGGATTCACCGGGGCGTCGAAGGAACCGGCCGGGCTCGACGGGCTGGTGGTGCCGAGCCGCGAGGTCGGCGAGTACTGGCCCTTGGTCAGCCCGTAGATCTCGTTGTTGAACATCAGGATGTTCAGGTCGACGTTGCGCCGCAGCGCGTGCAGCAGATGGTTGCCGCCGATGGACAGGCCGTCGCCGTCGCCGGTGATCACCCACACGTCCAGTTCCGGGTTGGCCAGCTTGACGCCGGTGGCGATGGCGGGCGCACGGCCGTGAATCGTGTGGAAGCCGTAGGTCTCCACGTAGTAGGGCAGCCGCGAGGAGCAGCCGATGCCGGAGACGAACACGGTCTGGGCCGGGTCGGCGCCCACGTCGGCCAGAGCGCGGTGCACGGCCTTGAGTATGGAGTAGTCCCCGCAGCCAGGGCACCAGCGGACTTCCTGGTCGGAGGCGTAGTCCTTGAAGGTCAGCGCTTCGCTCACGGCCGTACCTCCCGCATGGGCACTTCGGCATGAATCTGGATGGCGCGGCGCACGTCCGCCACGGTGAACGGCTGGCCGCTCACCTGGTTGTACTGATGCACCTGCACCCCTAGCTTGTCCCGCAGCACGGTGGCGAGCTGCCCGGTGTTGAGCTCGGCGACCAGGATGTCGTCGAAGCGGGCGAGCAGCGCGCCGAGGTTGTTCGGCAGCGGATTGAGGTGGCGCAGGTGAATCTGGGCCACCGGAATGCCGTCGCGGATGCAGTCGCGCACGGCCTTGTGCAGGGTGCCGTAGGTGGAGCCCCAGCCGACCACGACCAGGCCGCCGGGCTTGCCCTGCTCGAGTTCCTGGTCGGGAATGAAGTCCGCCACCTTGGCGAGCTTGTCGGCCCGCATGTCGGTCATGGCCTGGTGGTTGGCCGGATCGTAGGAGATGTTGCCGGTGTCGATGTCCTTCTCGATGCCGCCCACCCGGTGAATGAACCGGGGGTCGCCGGGCGCCGCCCACACGCGGCCCTGGGTGGCCGGATCGCGGCGGAACACGTGGCCGGGCTCGGCGTCGTCGCCGGGCCGGGTGCTGTCGATGGGCGGGTAGGCGTCGATGTCCGGAATCGGCCACAGCTCCGAGGCGTTGGCGATGTAGCCGTCGGTGAGCAGGAACACCGGCGTCATGTGGCGCAGCGCGATGCGCGTCGCTTCCACGGCGGCGTCGAAGCAGTCACCGGGCGAGCGGGCGGCGACCACGGGCACCGGGGTATCACCGTTGCGGCCATAGATCGCCTGATACAGGTCCGACTGCTCGGTCTTGGTGGGCATGCCCGTGGACGGCCCGGCGCGCTGGGAGTTGACGATCACCAGCGGCAGCTCGGTGGCGACGGCCAGGCCGATGGCCTCGGTCTTCAGCGCCACGCCCGGCCCGGAGCTCGAGGTCACCCCCAGCTTGCCGGCGTAGGACGCGCCGATGGCTGCGCACACCGCGGCGATCTCGTCCTCGGCCTGGAAGGTGGACACGCCTGCGTCCTCCAGATTGGCCAGATGGTGCAGCACCGACGAGGCCGGGGTGATCGGGTAGGAGCAGAACACCACCTCGGTGTCGGCCAGTTCCCCGGCGGCCACCAGCCCCAGGGCCACGCCCTCGGCGCCGGTCAGGGTGCGGTACTCGGCGGAGGCGAAGGGCGCCGGCGGGGTGTGGTGCTGGACCAGCTCGTGGGCCAGCTCCGCGGTCTCGCCGTAGGCGTGGCCGGCGTTCAGCGCCGCCAGGTTGGCGTCGCGGAGCTGCTCGTCGGCGCCGAACTTGCGCTCGATCCACTCGATGGTGGGCTGACGGGGCTGGTCGAACATCCACAGCATGAGCCCCAGCGCCCAGAAGTTCTTGCAGCGCAGGGAGTCCTTGGTACCCAGGCCGAACGGCTTGACCGCCTCCTGGGTGAGATTGGAGATGCCGACCGGGACGACCTCGAACTCGCTCAGGGAACCGTCGGTGAGCGGGTTGGTGGCCAGATCGGCGCGCTTCAGGCGCTGGTCGGTGAACGCCTGCTCGTCGACGACGATCAGCGCCCCCGGCGACAGGTGCGGCAGGTTGACCACCAGCGCCGCCGGGTTGAAGGCGATGAGCACGTCCGGCGAGTCCCCGGGCGTGGTGATGTGCTCCCCGCCGAACTGGATCTGGAAGGCCGACACGCCGTAGCGGGTGCCGGCCGGCGCGCGGATCTCGGCCGGAAAGTCGGGCAGGGTGGCGAGATCGCTGCCGCCCAGCGCGGACGCGACCGTGAACTGCTGGCCCTGGAGCTGGATGCCGTCGCCGGAGTCGCCGGCGAAGCGGACCACGTAGCTGATCCGGTCGCCGTCCTGGCGGGTTGCGCGGAGTCTGGTCATGGCGGCTGGCGCAGACCTCTTGGTGGTAAAACGCGGCGCATTGTACTGAATAGACAGGGGATTTGATGTGATGTTTCGGTATATCCTTAGCTGCTTACCAACCCCCTGTAGGAGCGATCTCCAGATCGCGATCTCCGGGACCTGACGAGAAATCATCGATTTCCACAGTGAGGCCGCGTGCGGTGGCGCTGTGCGACGTCGTTCGCGATCTGGAGATCGCTCCTACGGTTGACCATCCACCCATCGGAGAAAGTCATGCAAGTGGTATTGCGTACTGACGAGTACACCATCTACAAGAAGCGGAATCAGCGCCACGCGGTCCGCAACAAGAACCGCCAGTGGGTCCGCGGTGACGACAAGGTCGCCATCCTGCTGGCACACAACCTGATCGAAGCGCCGGCGCCGAAAGCCCCGGAGCAGCCCGAGGAGCCGGAAGCGGCCGAGGCGGCTGAAGCGTCGGCCGAAGAGGGTGGCGAGGAAGCGGCTGCCGAGGGCGGCGAAGAGGGCGAAGACAAGGGCTGACGGCCCCCGTCATGAACCTCCCGGGGCGGGTGTGTTATGTTAGACGCCTGACCTCGGGAGGCGTTTCGGGAGCCGCTATGGACCTGGAAGAGCAAGAGGCTCTTCTCCATCTCTGGACAGGATTTCTCGACGGCCGAACCCCGGACGGCGCGCTCATGCGCGAGTTCTACTTCGACGTGGTCTCCATCACCAGACACTATCGCTACGGCATGGCGCCGGAGCTGTTCGATCTGCTGGTGAACGGTGTGTTCGACGCATCCAGCTCCCGCCTGTGGTCCGCCGCCCAGGGGCCCACGGACGACCATCGCGCCGCCTGACCTGACCCTGCCGCCGAACCTCGGTTAGACTGCCGGCATGCCCACGTCCCTCGCCGAGTTCAAGGTCGAGTCCGCCTACAAGCCCGCGGGGGATCAGCCCCGGGCCATCGCCGACCTCGTCGAGGGGCTGGAATCGGGCCTCACCCATCAGACGCTGCTGGGGGTGACCGGCTCCGGCAAGACCTTCTCCATCGCCAACGTCATCGAGACCGTGCAGCGGCCGACCCTGGTGCTGGCGCCGAACAAGACCCTGGCCGCCCAGCTCTACGGCGAGTTCAAGGCGTTCTTCCCGCACAACGCGGTGGAGTATTTCGTCTCCTACTACGACTACTACCAGCCCGAGGCCTACGTGCCGTCGTCGGACACGTACATCGAGAAGGACGCCTCGGTGAACGCCCACATCGAGCAGATGCGGCTGTCCGCCACCAAGGCGCTGCTGGAGCGGCGGGACGTGGTGATCGTGGCCTCCGTGTCGGCCATCTACGGCCTCGGCGATCCCCAGTCCTACCTGCGCATGGTTCTCCACCTCGATCGGGGCGACAAGGTGGATCAGCGCTACATCCTGACGCGCCTCGCCGAGCTCCAGTACACCCGCAACGACATGGTGTTCCAGCGCGGCACCTACCGGGTCCGGGGCGACGTGGTGGACATCTTCCCGGCGGAATCCGAGAAGGAGGCCGTGCGCGTCGAGCTGTTCGACGACGAGATCGAGAACATCTCGATCTTCGATCCGCTGACGGGCGAGGTGATCAACCGGGTGCCGCGTTACACGGTGTTCCCGAAGACCCACTACGTGACGCCGCGGGAGCGCATTCTGGCCGTGGTGGACGAGATCAAGGACGAGCTCAAGGAGCGGCTCGAATACCTGCACCAGCACAACAAGCTGGTGGAGGCCCAGCGCCTGGAGCAGCGCACGCGCTTCGATCTGGAGATGATCAAGGAACTCGGCTACTGCAACGGCATCGAGAACTACTCCAGGTACCTCTCGGGCCGTCAGCCCGGGGAACCACCGCCGACGCTGTTCGACTACCTGCCGAGCGACGCGCTGCTGATCATCGACGAGAGCCACGTGACCGTGCCCCAGATCGGCGGCATGTACAAAGGCGACCGGTCGCGCAAGGAGACCCTGGTGGAGTACGGCTTCCGGCTGCCGTCGGCGCTGGACAACCGGCCCCTGCGCTTCGACGAGTGGGAGGCGCTGGCGCCCCAGACCATCTTCGTGTCCGCCACGCCGGCGGACTACGAGGCGGAAATGGCCGGCCAGACCGTCGAGCAGGTGGTGCGCCCCACCGGGCTGGTGGATCCGGAGGTGATCGTCCGCCCGGCCTCGACCCAGGTGGACGACCTGTTCGGCGAGATCCGCGGCACCGTGGACGCCGGCTTCCGGGTGCTGGTGACCACGCTCACCAAGCGCATGGCCGAGGACCTGACGGACTATCTGGACGACCACGGCATCCGGGTGCGCTACCTGCACTCCGATATCGACACCGTCGAGCGCATGGAGATCATCCGCGACCTGCGGCTGGGCGAGTTCGACGTGCTGGTGGGCATCAACCTGCTGCGCGAGGGCCTGGACATGCCCGAGGTGGCGCTGGTGGCGATCCTCGACGCGGACAAGGAGGGGTTCCTGCGCGGCGAGCGGTCGCTGATCCAGACCATCGGCCGGGCGGCCCGCAACGTGCAGGGCCGGGCCATTCTCTACGCCGACAACATGACCGGCTCGATGCGCAAGGCGATCGACGAGACCGAGCGCCGCCGCGCCAAGCAGATCGCCTTCAACGAGGCCCACGACATCACGCCCCGGACGATCATGAAACGGGTGGCGGACGTCATGGAGGGCGCCCGGACCGCGGCCCCCGGCACCGGGCGCCGCAGCGCCGCGGCCTCCGGCCGCAAGGCCCGTCAGGAGGATCTGGAGATTCCGGAGGATCCCAAGGCGCTGGGGCGGCTGCTGGAGAAGCTCGAGCAGCAGATGCTCGACCACGCCAGGAACCTGGAGTTCGAAGAGGCCGCGCGGCTGCGCGACCGGATTGCCCAGATCAAGGCCGAGCGGCTGATGGCCTGAACGGGCGCCTCACTCGTCCTCGCCCGGGTCCACCTCCTCGATGCCGACCGTGCCCTCGCGCTCCTCGTAGAGCTCGGGATCGGCGTCGAACGGGTCCGGCTCCCTCGGCAGAAACCAGGGACGCCAGTGGGTGATCGGGACGTCGAGATCCCGGGGATTCACCAGCCGCAGGAACTCACCGTCGTCGGTCAGCACGGCGTATTCACCCACCGACTTGCCCGGATTGTCCTTGGTGACGACGTAGTCGCCGTCCTCGTTGACGTAGGCGTAGATTTCGGCGGCGGCCGGTCCGGCGGCGAGGCCGCCGAGGGCTGCCGCGCCGCTCAGCGCGAGCGCCCGCCAGGCGCGGCGGGCCGTCGTGAGGCGGTTCAGATGATCGATCATGCATCGAGCGTACACGGGCTCCCCCCTGCGGGTCATCCGGACTTTCCCGGAGTGAAGCGGATCGGCATCCGGCGAATGCCGGAGATGAACGTGGACGCCAGCCACTCGGGCGGCTCCGCGAGCTCGATGTCCTGCAGGCGGGTCACCACCTCGGCGAGCATGCAGTCGATCTCCACCCGGGCGATGTGCTGGCCCAGGCAGACGTGGGTGCCGGCGCCGAAGGCGATGTGCGGATTCGGGCTGCGCCGGATGTCCAGGGTGTCCGGCGCGTCGAAGCGCCGCGGGTCCCGATTGGCGGCGCCGAAGTAGCGCACCACCTTGTCTCCCGCGCGGATGCGCTGGCCGGCGATCTCGGTGTCCCGCAGGGCGGTGCGGCGCATGTAGATCACCGGGCTCACCCAGCGCAGCAGCTCGTCCCGGGCCGACGGAATCAGCGACGGGTCGGCGCGCAGCGCGGCGAGGGCGTCGGGATGGTCGAGCAGGGCGTGCAGGCCGCCGGCCACCAGGTTGCGGGTGGTGTCGCCGCCGGCGTCGATCAGCAGCAGAAAGAACAGCTGGAAGTCGACCATGTCCAGCCGCCGGCCCTCCACCTCGGCGTGGACGATCTGGCTGGCGAGATCGTCGGACGGAGCCTCGAGCTTTGCCTGGTACACGTCCTGCGCGTACTCGAACATCTTCATGACGGCGCCCGCCTGGGCGCCTTCGGGCAGGGTCTCCGGGGCCGAGTGAATGATCTCGGTGAGCTGGTACAGCTTGCGGCCGTCGTCCAGCGGCAGCCCCATGAGCTCGGCGATGACGTAGGACGGGAGCTCGCCGGCCACATCCGCCACGAAGTCGCACTCGCCGCGCTCGATCACCGCGTCGACGATCTGGGCGGCCAGGGCCTCGACCCGGGGGCGCAGCGCCTGGGCCGGGCCGCGGGTGAACTCCCGGCTGATGATCTTGCGGAACTGGGTGTGCGCCGGCGGATCCATCATCAGCATCATCTTGTGATCGCCGAACGCGATGCCGGACCCCTGGTCCGGGTCGGCGATCATGATGGTCGGCTCCGACGAGAAGGTGGCCGGATCCCGGCCCACGGCGTCCACGTCCTCGTGGCGGGTCACCGCCCAGAACCCGGGGCCGTCGGGCTCCTCGTGCCAGTACGCGGGCGCGTTGTCGCGCAGCCAGGCGTATTGCGTCAATGGGTGACCGTGGGCGAAAGTCGCCGGGTCGAGCAGGTCGATGTGCATGATGCGTCTCCGCCGTCGTTCCGGAGACCCCGGTGCGGCGCGTCCCGGCCGCTCCGTGAATCCCCCCCTGCCCGGATTGTAACGACGGACGCCCCGTCCGAGGAGGCGGTCAGCCGAGATTCAGGACGACGACCCAGCTCAGGGCATACAGGCCGAGGAAGGCCGCGGTGCCGAGCGCGCACAGAATTCCGGTCGCGACGCGGCGGCGGCGCCGGCGCAGGGCGAGCTCGCGGCCGGCCGCCAGGTCGAGACGGGCCGTCAGTCGGGAAGGGCTGGCGGCGACCCGGTCCGGATGGGTGGCTGACATGGCGTCCTCCCTGGCTTCAAATAGTAATGAGAATTATTCTCATTTAAGAGGGTGGCGTCAACTCACATTCCGCTCAACATTCCTGCGGAAGTCCGGCGTACCCGGCCGGGGGCGGGGCGCGACAATGACCCCATGAGAAGAACCGATGACACCTTCACCGACTACCCGCGCAAACCCGACCGGATCGAGTGCGAGGACGACCGCTGGTACGTCCGCACCCGGGAGGGACGGCGCGGCCCCTTCGGATCCCGCCGCGCGGCCGAAGCCGAGGCCGCCCTGTTCGTGGACACCATGGCCTATCTGCAGCAGGCCCAGGCGCTGCCGCCCAACCTCGACTGCGCCGACGTCGAGGTGGTGAACATCGACCGGATGCCCTGGCGCTGACGCGCACCGGCATCCCTCGTTCGGGGGATGCCGCCGGATCGCCCCCGCCGCTACCGTCGTCCCTCATCTGTGGAAGGGGACGACGTCATGGCTCATCCGTTGCGGAACCTGGTCGCCGCCGCGCTGCTGCTTGGCGCCGGCGCGGCGCAGGCCTTCAAGATCGACACCCACCTCTGGCTCGCCGACCACCTGCTGGCCGAGATCGGCCAGGGTCAGGTCCGCTTCGACGGCGGCCCTGCGGTGCCGCTGCAGGAGCGCGTGTGGCAGTCGATCTCGCGCTACCCGGACGCCTTCCGCATCGGTGTGCTCGGCGCCGACCTGTATCCGGACCTGGTGGCCGGGCAGATGACGACCCATCCCGGTCTGCCGCCGAGATTCTCGGCGGACCCGGACAGCGTGCCCACCGAGGTGGCGTCGCTGTCGGCGATTCTCGGCCGTCCGATCACCGGCACGGCGCGCGGCTGGCAGACCGACGACTGGCTGGCCCACGTGCTCGATGCCGCCAGCGGCGTGCGGCCGGGGCCGACGCCGGAGCTGGCGTTCGCATACGGCTATCTGCTGCATGCCGCCATGGACACCTGGGCGCACTCCTACGTGAACGTGTACACCGGGGATCTGTTCTCGATCGTCGAGAATCAGGAGATCGCGGCGCGCCACACGGTGCTCGAGACCTTCATCCGTGACCGGCATCCCGACTACGTCGTGCCCGTCGCGCCGCAGCCCGCCGGGCGGCGCGGGCCGGCCGCGCCCGTCGAGCAGCTCAGGCAGCGCGCGCCGGCCGACAACCTGGCCGCCCACGCGGCGCCCACGCGTTTCGTCCGCAACACGCTGATCCTGAACGCGGCGGCCGCCAATCAGTACGCCCGCACGCCGGGCGGACAGCACGTCTACGCCATGTGGCTGGTCTGGGACACCGCGGTCCGGACCGAACAGGGCTGGCAGCAGGCCCGCCAGGGCCTGGATCAGCTCCTGAATCAGGCCAGCGCCGCGGTGCTCGAGGCCGACGCGGCCTGGCGGGCGGCGGACCAGGCCAAGAGCGGTGCCGAGACGGCCGCGGCGCTGGCGCTCACGGCCAAGCAGAACGCGGAGTCCGCGCTGGTGGAGGCCGGCAGTGACTTCGCCGCCATGGTGGGCGACGTGCTGGACTTCCTCCAGAGCACCGGCGTGGCCCAGGCCACGGAAGCGACCATCGAGAATTTTCTCGGCTATCTGCCGCCGCCCATGCGCACCGCCTACGTTCAGGCCAGAACCGCGGCGAGCAATGCCGACAAGGCCCTGCAGGACGCGGTTGACGCCTACGAGCAGGCGGCCCGGCACACTCAGGACATGGCGGAGGATCTATTGGCGGCCGCCGAGGCCCTGGATCTCCAGCGTGCCGCCGAGCAGGCGGCCCGGGACGCCAGAAACCTGGCCTGGCAGGCGGTGGATCAGGGTATCGACGGCTGGCGGGCCAACATCGAGACCGCGGTGGACGCCTACGTGCGGGCCTTCGAGGAGACCGCCCGGGAGATCATGCGGGGCTCCGGGGGACGGTTCCGCAAGGGCGCCAACGTGACCTGGCCGCTCAAGGAATGGGCCGCCTGCTGGGGGCCGCTGTTCGGCATGCCGGCCATGCCGGTTCCGCCCGGGATGGCCGCGGAAGCCTGTCAGCAGGGCCTGTCGGCCTACAGCCACGCCCGCCAGAACCTGACGCTGCTGAAGAACAACGCGCCCTTCGACCTGCTGGGCCTGCAGGGCCTGAAGCAGCAGATCGAGAGCTTCGAGGCGCAGCTCCACGAGCGGGTTCGGGACGGCATCCCCCTGGCCGGGCACATGATCGGACAGGCGCTGGGGCCGCTGTCTGACGGCGCGCCGGTGCAGCTCGTTCCCGGCACGGCCAGCTTCATGGCCGCCATGTGGGACAAGCATCCGACGCCCGAGGACCTGAATGCGGAGTTCCTCCACGACGACTCCAACGCGAACCTGCCGGTCTATCCCGCCAGCGGCCCGCGCAGCGTCTCGGAGATGCTGCGCGCCGACGGCCTGCCGCCGGTGCAGGTGGACAGCGTCGCGGACATGCTCGACTTCGTGCCGGTGCGCAACGCCCTGCAGATGTCCCGGCTGGCGCTGCTCGACGGCGTGGGCCTGAACGCGCTGGCCGGCGGCTTCGGCGTGACGGGCACGGCGTATCCGGACGGTCAGCCCGCCTATCCGGACGGAGCCCCTCCGGGCAGCGCCCTGATCGGCGCGATCCGCAGCATCGACGGCAACCACCAGTGGCAGCCGGTGGCGCCGCCGCTGCCGCGCCGGGTGTTCGGCGGCGCGGGCCACAACATCGCGGACGCGGAGTGCCGGCGTTTCGGCTATCCCGCCGACGGCAACTACGGCCCCGAGTCCTGTCCCAAGGATGCGGCCGCCGAGGCGTCGCCGGCGCACGCGGGATGGCTGTCGGGCAAGCACGGTTTCCGCCTGTGGCTCGATCCGGCGCTGCGGGGCCAGGTGTTCTACGGCCTGTTCCGCGGCCCGCTGTCCACGGCCGTGTGCGCCAAGCTCGAGCACGAGAACGCCGCCGGCCACTATGCCGGGCTCGGTTGCTTCGAGGGCGAGAGCTATCCGCCCAGCGACCAGTCGGCGTACAGCGTGGCGTCGCTGGCGCCGGCTCAGCCTGGCCCCGCCGCGGGCATGCAGCGCGCGCCGGCGCCGCGGGTGCAGGCCGGTCCGGTGCGCCGCAACCCGCCGGCGACGTCCCGGCCAGTCGACAAGGCGCCGGCACGGAGCGAGCGGACCCCCGTGGGGCGAGCCGCGCCGGCC
>MDTG01117390.1_pt1 | contig 26495 bp, 25 predicted proteins | sample 811421 | NCBI WGS metagenome assembly MDTG01 (sample SAMN05326645, study PRJNA326480) | marine metagenome | isolation source: seawater | place: Pacific Ocean: South East | collected 2011
AGCCCCTTGACGATGAATGCGTCGCTGTCGGCGACCAGCGCAACCGGCGAGCCGGTCCCGTCCGCTTCATGGATCGCCACCCACACCTGGCTTTGACAACCGTGCACGAAGTTCGACTCGTTCTTCTCCGCTTCGGGCATGTCGGCGAGCTTGTGCCCGAGATCGATGATGAATCGGTACCGATCCTCCCAGTCGTCGAGGAACTTGAAGGCTTCAAGCAGATGTTCACGCGTGATCGGCGCCCCGTTGAGTTGATCGCTCATGCGTCCCCCGTGCCGGCCGGACGTTGGCCCGGCCTGAATGCGGCGAGTCGTTCCGGATTGGTCTCGATCCTCTCGCCGCCGATCAGATCGATGCAGTAGGGAATCGCCGGAAAGACGGCCTCGAGGCACTCGCCGATGGCCGCTGGCTTTCCGGGAAGATTCACGATGAGACACGCGCCTCGGATTCCGGCGGTCTGGCGGGACAGGATGGCCGTCGGCACGCTTTGCAGCGAAACCGAACGCATCAACTCCCCGAAACCGGGAAGCATGCAGCGGCATACGGACTCCGTGGCCTCGGGCGTCACATCCCGCAAGGCGGGACCGGTCCCCCCCGTGGTGATCACGAGACTGCAGCGATCACTCAGTTCGATCAGCTTCCGGGCGATGCCGTCGACATCGTCCTCGACCATGGCCGGACACGACTCCCAGGGAGAGGAGACGACTTCCGAGAGCCACGAATCGATCGCAGGACCTCCACGGTCCTCGTATTCCCCGCGGGAGGCCCGATCCGAAACGGTCAGGATTCCGATGTGTGCGATTCCGCCTGTCATCGCATCATTGTAAGGTGGACCGCCATGCAGCGACTGAACTTTGATTCCGGAACTCCATGGGAAGCAGCCGTTGGCTACTCCCGTGCCGTCCGTGTGGGTCCCCATGTCTTCGTCACCGGCACGCTGGCCGCGGGCGAAGACGGTGAAATCGTCGGCGACGACGCCGCCACGCAGACCCGTTTCATCCTCGACAAGATCCGCACATCTCTCGAAACGGCCGGAGCTCGCATCGAGCATGTCGTACGCACGAGAATCTATCTCCTCACGCTCGACGACAGCGAGGCCGTCGGACAGGTCCACCGCGAATGGTTCGGAGACATCCGCCCCTGCGCAACGATGCTCGCCGTCTCCGATCTCTTCACGGACGAGGCGCTGGTGGAGATCGAAGTGGACGCCGTGATCCACGAATGAAACGACCCGCCGGCCATGGCCGACGGGTCGTCGAGAAATTCACTCGATCCGCACGATTCAGGCTCCCCAGTTGGCGATGACCGTGAGAAGGTCGTCGACCGTGAAGGGATCATCCCAACCCGCGATGACATGAAGAAGGTCCGCGACGTCGACGGAGCCGTCCTCGTTGAAGTCGCCCGGTGTCGTGGAATCGTTGCAGTAGCTCTCCACGATTCCGACCGCATCGACGCCCGCCTCGACGACAGAACCTTCGCCGAGATCGGATGCGGTGAACCGCAGCCTGAACTCTGATGTCTCGACGAAGCCGGGGACATCTGCCAGCACGAAGGATGCATCGATCCATCCGCCGTCGACGCCCTCGCCGGTGGGACCGACGATTTCAAGCTGCTGCCACGTGGCTCCGCCGTTGAGGCTGTAATCGACCACGAACACGTCCGCACCCGGAGCTGCGCCCGCGCAATTGGCACCGCTGTTGTACCACCGGCTGTAGCTGAGCACGCCGCCGATTGACGCTTCCATCGCAGGCGAGACGAGAATGACGCTGCCCCCGTCGATGTCCTCATCGAATGAACTGTTGCCCGTGACGAAGCACCGTCCGGATCCGTCCGAGTCGGCGGCGGGTTCGCACCTGACGCCTCCACCGGACGGTACGGCACGCTCCCACATCCCGGTGGTCGCATCTCCCGAAACGGTCCAGCCGGAATCCGACTCGAAGTCCTCTTCGAGAATCACGTCGATGCCGGAGATCGCCTCGGCCCCGAAGAAACCGTCGGGGGCCGAGAACGGGCTCGTCGTGTAGTCGCCGTCCGTCGTCTCGACGCTGACATACCACTCGACGGCTGACCCGCAGGGGAACTCAGGGAAGACGATCCGGTAGACGTCGCCGATGACCTGTTCGACGGGCGACGTGGTCCAGAGTGATCCGGACACCCTGGTATGGAGCATCGCGGACGACGGATCGGCTGAAGCCGCTCCGCTGATGAGGACACGAAGTTCCTGACCGCCGGTCGGCTCAATCAGAACCGGGCGACCGTCCGGATAGTCAAACGACAGCGCAACCGTGGCGATGGCCGCCTGCAGCGACTCCCAGGCATCGACCATGCCCCAGCCGTAGTCGTTGTCCTTTCCGGCCGGACCGAGATCCATCGCGGTGTCGTACATGATCTGCTTGATGACGTCCGAAGGAAGATCGGGGTTCGCCTGACACATGATGGCGACGACCCCGTTGACGTGAGGCGAGGCCATCGAGGTGCCGCTGAGCTGCGAATATCCACCACCGGGATACGCCGAGTTGGTGCTCACGCCGGGGGCACTGATGTCGGGCTTGATCGCGACGGATCCGTTCGTGGTGCAGTAGGTCGGACCGCGTGAGGAGAAACTGGCGACCGGCCAGCTCGACGAGTAGGGATCGATGGCCGCGACGGAGCAGGTGCGGTACTCGTCGAGCGCACGGTCGCCGGGACGTCGCAGTCCGGAACTCCCTTCGTTCCCTGCCGAGAACAGGATGACCGTACCCATCAGTTCACAGTTGTCGAGGTAGACCCAGAAGGTCTGGTCGCATTCGGGGTACCCGTGGGACGTGATCAGCCCCCACGAGTTGGAACAGACATGGGGAACGTCCCAGACCGTGGACGGGTTGCCGTCGGGATCGACCATCCACTCGAACGAGAGAATCGCGTCGGAAACGGTCTGCGAGATCCCACTGCGATCGATGGGAGCGGATGCGATCCACTTCGCACCCGGCGCGACGCCGATCGGAAGCCCGGGGGAGCCGCCGACGATGGAGCCCATCGTGTGGGTTCCGTGTCCACCGCCGTCGTATGGAGGAAACTGGTTGAGATACGGATCGAACCAGGCCCATTCCTGCTGGTAGCCGGGGTCGTTTCCCTTCCAGCGGCTGGCGAGGGCGGGGTGCGTCCCATCGACACCGGTGTCCATGTTGGCAACGATGATGCCCGAGCCGTCGAATCCGGCGTCCCAGCACTCCTCCGCGCGGACAGCGCTGACACCCGGCTCCACCACGGCTCCGCGACTCGATGACGAGGAGGGATTGTCGTTGACCTCGAAGGGTTCGACCAGTTCGATCGGATGATCCAGATACATCGCCATGATGTCGTCACGCTGCGACAGCTGCGACAACGCATCCGGAGTCGCTTCGACCTGGATCAGATTCGCGATCCAGAAGGCGTGATGGGACTCGACGTCGCCGGAGTCCTGCATCGCCTCGATGGCGGAAACCAGATCGACCTGCGAATTCCGCGCCGTGTCCTGAAGCAGTTCCATGGTGATCTGGTGCCGATGCGAACGCGAAGCACGCTCGGACTTGAACTGCTCGTTGAGCATGTCGTAGTCGAGTTGCTGGTGAAGGAACAGAAGCGCCTTCACACGGGCATCCTTGGCGGAGCCGTCGATGACGGACTGCAGGTTCGAATCGATCTCCGCAGCCCCGTGGGCGATGGAGAGTCCGGTGGTGAGAGCAAGAACGCCTGCGGCGAATCGAATGTTCATGAAACGTATCCGTAGTGAGAGGATTGGAGGAAACCGTGTATCAAAGACCCCAGGACTCGAGGATCGTCAGCAGATCGTCGACCCCGACCATGTCGTCGCCGTTGAAATCGGCGGAACAACCCGAACATGGCCCCCACTGGGAAATCAAGGCGAGCAGATCATCGACGCCGACCATTCCGTCGCCAGTCGCATCGCCCGGTACATCAAGCACATCCGGAGCAGCCGAGATCTGCACGGAAGCTCCGAGCTGGAATGCGATTGAATCGGACATCATGGACAGCACGACGTTCGCGGCGCTGCCGGGCGGCAGGATGGTTGGAAGCGGCAGCGGCACATCGGGCAACGACGTCGGCGGGTCGAAGACCTCCGTCTCGTCGACCGAGTCGTCGAACTGGATCACGATGGATCCACCGTCGTCGGAGTCGATGTAGGTGCCGGTCAGAAGGACGGGGAGCAGCACGGGGGGCAGCGCGACTGGCGACTCCCCCACGACTCCGGAAGCGGCGATCGCCAGCGTGGCGGGCAATGCGAATGCCCACTCGTCGACGACACCGGTTTCGACCAGAGCCCCGTTTGCAATCCCCACCTGCGAGAACGACCACGCATCGAGCTGGCCGGAGGCGAGCGGAACGGGAACCTCGAATCCGCCGATGTAGAGCGAATCAGGGGAGACGCTGCGAAACGTCTCGTAGAGCATCACGACGGAACTGTCGAACGGGATCGACGAACCCGCAGCCATCTCGATGGCCATGGATTCGACGGAGATCAACTGGAGTTCGGTATCGACATTCAGGCCGAAGTCTCCGGTCACGGCGAAGGATCCGCCGCCGGCGTTGACCTGATCGAGCGACAGCGCGATGGGATTGTTGCCACTGCCGCCGAAGAGGCCCGGGATCGTCTGCGTCCCACCGGGATTGAGTTCGGCATCCCAGTCGCCGACAAGCGTCCCGGCGGTGGCGACCGTGGTCTGCGACTGAACGGAGACATCCCCGGATTCGATGACCCATGCATCCGATCCGGCCAATGCCGAGCCGGTCAGCAGAAACACCGCAGCATGCCCATTCAGATGAAACGAAGACATGGATTCTCCCTCTCGCGACGACGGAATCATCACCCAGGCAGCCTGAGCAGATGTCTCCATCACCGGGTAAAGGTAATACCATTTGAATCAGAATGCGGAGAATTGCCGCGTATAGAGATGGAAATAACGACCTTGCTGCGAAAGCAGCTGTTCGTGGGAGCCGGATTCGACAATTTCACCGCCATCGATCACCAGAATGCGGTCCACATTGCGGACCGTCGAGAGCCGGTGGGCGATGATGATCGAGATTCTGCCCTTGAGAACCGCCTCGATTCCATGCTGAATCTGCCGCTCGGTCTCCGTATCCACCGAGGAGGTGGCCTCGTCCATGACGAAGATCTGTGGATCCGACAGCACCGCCCTCGCCAGCGAAACCAGTTGTCGCTGCCCGGTCGAGAGGAGGCTGCCTCCCTCACCGACCTGAGTCTCGTATCCGGACTCCATTGCGACGATGAAGTCATGCGCGTCGACCCGACGGGCGGCGTCCTCGACCTCCGATTCCGTTGCGCCCTCGAGCCCATAGGCGATGTTCTCCCGGATGGTGCCCGAGAACAGGTGCGGCACCTGGAGCACGACACCGAGATTGGAACGAAGCCAATGCAGGCTCCGCTGCCGGTACTCCACGTCGTCGATGAAGATGCCGCCGCTGGTCGGCTCGTAGAATCGACACAGCAGATTTGCGATGGTGCTCTTTCCTCCACCGGTCGCGCCGACCAGCGCGATCGACTCGCCCGCATTCACGGAGATGTCGAAGGACCGCAGCACGGGCTCCCCCTCGACGTACGAGAAGCCGACGTCCCGGAAATCGACGCGTCGGATCGTCGTGGAACCTCCGTCGGCACCGACGGGGGCATCGGCGTCATTGAGCTTCGCCAGCCGCATGAGCTCGACGACCTCCTCCGAATCGCGGATTCCGGGTTCCGTATCGAGCAGGTCCTGCACCCGCTCCGCCGCCGCCTGCGCCGCCTGGAGATCCGTGAATCGACGGGCCAGCTCCTGGATCGGCATGAAGAAGTTCACCGCATACTGCATGAACGCGATCAGCATCCCGAGCGTGAGACCTCCGACCTGCACGTCCATGCCGCCCCGCCAGAGGGCGATTCCGACGCCGATGCTGCCGATCGACAGCACCATCGGCAGGTAGACCGCCGACTGCAGCGAGTTCCGCAGCGACCACTCGTACATTTCCGACGAGAGTTCGCCGAACTCCCCGAGATTCTCGCGCTCGCGAACCAGTGTCTTGGTGGTCCTGATGCCCGAGATCGACTCGCTGAAGTTGCCGGTGATCAGCGAGTTGGTCCGCCGCATCATGCGGGAGCTCCGGAGGATCTTGTGCTGGAAGAAGTACGTGGTCGCGACCAGAAGCGGAACGATGCAGACGACCGCCAGGGCCAGCTGCCAGTTCAGGAGGAACATGGCGACCACGATGCCGAAGATGAAGCTGGCGCCCCAGAACAGGTCGTACATGAACCATGGCATCAACGAGGAGATCTTCATGCAGTCGGACGTGAGTCTCGAGAGCACCCATCCCTGCGGACGGACGTCGAACCACGAGAACGAGAGTTCCTGCAGCCGACCGAAGCTCTTCGTCCTGAGGTCGTAGGCGACTCCCGTCGCAACGCGACCGGCCAGCATGATGAAGCACCAGACGATGACGCACGTCAGGACGATCACGACGACGTACGCTCCCCACCATCGCATCAACTCCTCGCCGCGATTGCCCTCGATGATCGCGTCGATGACCAGCCCCGTGATCAGGGGCATGAGCGTGTCCAGCCCCGCCATGGCGATTCCGCTGGCGGCCAGCCCTGTCATGGAGGACCGGTACGGGCGGGCATGACCGAAGATCCGACGCCACAACCGGGCATCGATCCGTCGGGGAAGTTCGTGCTCGCGCTGCGTCAGCTCGTCCACGCGCCACCTTCCTTCCCGTCGGGAGACTGGATCTCCCACAACCGCCGATAGAGTCCGTCGACCGCGACGAGTTCGGAATGCGAACCGTTCTGGATGACGCGTCCTCCGTCCATGACGAGAATCCTGTCCGCATGCATCAGCGTCGCGATGCGGTGGGCGATCACCACGGTCGTCTGACGGTGGTGCCGTCTCCGCAGCGCCTCCAGGATGACCGACTCGGTCTCGGTATCCACCGCACTCAGCGCGTCGTCCAGAATCAGGACATCCGGAACCTGAAGCAGCGCACGGGCGAGAGCCACCCGCTGCCGCTGCCCTCCGGAAAGGGTGACCCCGCGTTCGCCGACGGCCGTCTCGTATCCGTGCTCGAACGAGAGGATCGAATCGTGGATCTCGGCCGCGACGGTCGCCTCGTGCATCTCGTGCTCGGCGGCGGAAGGCGACGCCAGAAGAATGTTCTCACGAAGCGTCTTCGAGAAGAGGAACGGTTCCTGCAGGACGACGGCGATCCGTGCGCGGATGCGCTTGCGATGGATGGAGGCGAGCTCCTCGTCACCGAGATGGATGGCTCCGTCGTCGTAGTCGTAGAGCCGCAGAAGCAGGTTGACGATGGTGCTCTTGCCGCAACCGGATGGCCCGACGATGGCCAGCGTCTGCCCCGGCTCGACCTCGAAGGACACGTCATGCAGCACCGGAGAGGATGCACGGTGCGAGAAGGTGACCCCATCGAACCTGATGCGGTTTCCGATTGGCTGCGCATGAACGATCGGCTCGGTCATCGTCTCCAGCGGCTCGTCGAGAATGCACTGGATCCGGTCGAATGCCACGGTGGCCCGACCGACATCGGACAGGATCCGACCCATCTGACGGACCGGCCAGATGAACATCGCCACCGCGGTCAGGAAGAAGTAGAAGCTGCCGATCTCGAGCATGCCGTTGACCAGCAGGATGATGCCGACCCCGACCACGATGGCCTTCTGAAGCATGCACATCAGATCGGAGATCGACCAGAATCTCGCCATCAACGAGTAGAGCTGGTAGTCGAGATCCCGATGGACGACGTTCCGGGAATCGAACTGCTCGATTTCATGCTCCTGACGGGCGAAGGCCCGGACGACGCGCACACCGGAGAGGTTCTCCTGAATGGCGCTGGTCATGCGTCCCTCGGCCTCCTCCTTGAGACGGAACAGCGATCGGACCTTGGCGAAGAAGATCAGCGAGAAGCCGGTGATGAATGGAATGGTGACGACCGCGGACAGCGTCATCCAGGGATCGATCATGAGCATCAGCGGAATCGGGAGCAGCAGAAGCATGCACGCACGACCGATCTCGACCATCTGGTTCGCGAGAAACAACCGGACGGTGTCGACATCGGATGTGCATCGCTGGACGAGGTCGCCGGTCTCGTGTCCGTCGAAGTACTCGCAGGGAAGATGCTGCAGCTGATCATAGATTCGATCACGCAGCCTCAGGACGATGCCTTCGCTGGCCTGGGCGGACCAGCGTCCGCGCAGATAGGTGAAGACGCCCGCCAGAATCGACAATCCGGCGACCACCACCCCCGGAAGCCACAACGCTCCCGCCAGGAACTCGCGACCGCCCATGAGTGGAACGAGCCACTTCACGAAGACGGACGGATCCCCCGCCTGATCCGTATCGAGCACCCCGTCGATGACGACCTGGGGAATGAGCGGAACCAGATACAGCAGCATCGACGACACCAGCAGCGCCAGCAGCGCAAGCGCATAGCGACCGCGGAACCCACGGGTCAGACTCCAGAATGTCGTACTGGGCTTCGACATGTCCCGCCTGAGGCGCCTTGGTGCGCAAAGCGACGCGATCACATCCCCCACCGGACGTCAGATCGGCATCCCGGACCTGTCAATCGCCATGATCGTGATGATGGCCGTTGTGGTGATGATCGTCGTGGTGATGATGGTGCTCACGATCCTTGCGAGCCTTGTCCTTGTCCATCTCGTTGCCGATCATGTACCCGGCGACGGCTCCGGCCCCGGCCCCGATGAGGGTCGAACCGGTGTTTCCGCCGATGGCCTGGCCAGCCAGGGCTCCGCCTCCGGCGCCGACGAGGGCACCGGTCTGGGCATCGTCGCGACATCCGGTGATGAACAGACAACCTCCGAGCACGCTGACGGCACTGAGACGGACGATCTTCGAATGATGACTCATGTGGGGCTCCTTGATTTCAACTGGATGCATCCTATCAACTGGGACGGCGGATTTGACCGATCACCCCCATATGGCCCCTGTATCTGCTACAACCTCGCACGTGGACATGACCTCGCAGGATCCAGTTCGAACGCCCGGCAAGGCACTCGCGATGATCGCACTCCTGATCGGCGCGATCGGGATCGCATTCGCCGGAATCTTCGCGAAGATGTCGATGGATGCAGGCTATCTGGGTGCTCTGACGACCGCCTTCTGGCGATTCGCCCTCGCAATGCCGTTCTTTCTTCTTGCCATGGTGCTCACCCGACCCAGCAAGCCGCGGGATCTCAGCAAGGCACTGATCAATCCGCTCTGGCTGCTGCTGCCCGGGCTGCTGTTCGCCGGCGACATGGCCTTCTTTCATACCGCCTTCTCCCACACCACGGTGTCGAACGGCACCCTGCTGGCGAACCTGCAGGTCTTCATCGTCGGAATACTCGGCTGGTGGATCCTGAAGGAACGGTGCAACGCACTGTTTCTGGCCGGTGCGATCGTCGCCTTCGGCGGTATCTGGCTTCTCGTCATGAACAACGAGACCAGCGAGTACGCATCCGATCCCGCATTGGGCAACATCTTCGCCATCGGAACCGCCTTCTGGTACGCCTCGTACTTCCTGATGGTCAAGTGGCTCCGAAAGGATTTCCGGGCGCTGGAGATCATGACGGTCACCACGATGGTCGCCACGGTCATCCTGTTCCTGATGGTGATCATCATCCCCCAGGATCGCGACCACCTCGTCCCCTTCTACAACGACAGCATGCCCGATGAATACACGAAGGCCTGGATCTACCTGATCCTCCTGGCGATCGTGCCCCAGGTGATCGGGCAGGGCTGCATCGCGTGGTCCCTCTCGAAACTGCCTGTGACGTTCTCGGCCGTCGTGCTTCTCCTGCAGCCCGTGTTCGCCGCCTTTCTCGGCTGGATCATTCTGGCCGAGGCACTCAACAACTGGCAGATGATCGCCAGTGGAATCGTGCTCGTCGGCATCGTGCTCGCCAAGCTGGGCACTCCTTCGAAATGACCGAGCACGCACTGCGATTCATCGAATCCAAGCCCTCGACCCCGCAGGACGGGCCGGCTCCTCTTCTGATCACGTTCCACGGATACGGAAGCCACATGGGCGACCTGCACGAACTGCGACATGCTCTCGACGGCAGACTGCATGTCGTCAGCGCCCAGGCTCCCATCGACCTCGCCCCGGCCGGCATGCCGGGAGGATGGGCCTGGTTCGATCTGACCTTCACCCCGGGAGAGGGAATCGGATACGACGGACCGAGTGCGAAGCGGGCCCTCGAACTGGCCGACACCTTCGTGCAGCAGACCATGGAACGACTCGGAACCCCACCCGAACGACTGCACCTGCTCGGCTTCAGCCAGGGCTCCATGATCGCACACGCACTGCTTCTGGGCGGTTCGAACCCGCCGGCCGGCGTCGCGGCATGTTCGGGGCGACGCGTCGACGAGGTCTTCGCGACACCGCCGGATCCGGACCGGCTTTCCGGTCGCCGACTCTTCGTGTCCCATGGGCGGTTCGACGACGTGATTCCCGTGAGCTGCGGTCAGGAGATCCGGGACTGGTACGCACCCACTGGAATCGATCTCGAGTACCACGAATACGACATGGCACACGGCATAGACCCGTCATGCATGAAGGACATGTCCGAATGGTTCAAGACCACGCTGGACCGCTGACGCGGGGCGTCAGACGACCATCAGGAAGATCAGGGCACAGATCACGATGACGACTGCGGCGATCCCGATCATGCCCCAGCAGCCGATGCCCTTCCGCCCTTGAGTGTCCGATTCGGTGCTCATGCCGTGCTCCTGTGTCCTTGAACGGATGGATCATCTCAGCAGTGGACACGGGCGTCAACCACTGACTTATACTGAACGAATCGAAATGCACACACTCTTCTCGAAGGAATGAACAATGGCCTACACGCTGCCCGATCTCCCATTCGCCCCCGACGCACTCGAGCCCCACATCGATTCGACCACGATGTCCATTCATCACGACAAGCACCATGCAGGCTACGTCGCAAAGCTGAATGCCGCCATCGAAGGCCATGCCGATCTCGAAGCGATGGGAATCGACGAACTCTGCCGCAACATCTTCGCCATCCCGGAGGAGATCCGTGGAGCCGTACGCAACAACGGAGGCGGGCACTACAACCACAGCCTGTTCTGGACGATCCTCGGCCCCGGCGGCGGAGCCCCCTCCGGCGACCTCGGCGCGGCCATCGACTCCACGTTCGGATCCCTCGATGGGTTCAAGGAACAGTTCGCGGCCGCCGCGGCGACCCGCTTCGGCTCCGGCTGGGCGTGGCTCTGCGTCAAGGACGGCGCCCTCGTCATCTGCTCCACCCCCAACCAGGACAATCCGCTGATGGGCGAAGGATGCGGAGGCGTTCCCATCCTCGGACTCGACGTCTGGGAGCACGCCTACTACCTGCACTACCAGAACCGGCGCCCGGACTACATCAGCGCATTCTGGAACGTGGTCAACTGGGATGAAGTCGCCTCGCGATTCGCCGCCGCCACGTAGCGCGATTCCGCCTGATCGAACCCGAGACACGGGCCCGGCACCATGTGCCCGGGCCCGTTTCGCTTCATCAGAATGCGAGCCCCGTCGCCTTCAGGATCAGAACCAGAAGTCCGTACAGGATGAGCATGGATACGATCGAAAGCAGCATCGCGGGCCAGAACGCAAGCCCGCCCCTGACGAGGGCAGGGAAGATCAGGAACATCGGCAGCGTCGGAAGCACCAGCCAGAAGGTGGCGGTGGAGTACTCGGAGATCTTCTCCAGCTCCCTTCCCTCCACATGCATCCAGATCATGGAGATGATGCTCACGATGGGCAGCGCCCCCAGGAGTGCCGCAGCGACGAGATTGCGCTTGACGACCTCCGTGATGCCGGTGATCAGGGCCACATTGACGGCGATCTTGACGAGAGTGAGCATGGAACGATCTCCTTGACCGATGTGTATGCACCAAGCGTACATCGAAGTAGACTCGGCGGCATGACCAGCGGCAACACCATCGCGATCGTACGCCCCGTCCCCGAATCCATCGGACGATGCGAACTGACCCACATGGATCGGACGCCCATCGATCTCGAACTCGCACGTTCCCAGCATGCCGACTACACGAAGGCGTTCGCACGCCTCGGATGCGACGTCATCGAACTGCCTTCACTGGACGAATACCCCGATTCGGTGTTCGTGGAGGACCCCGCGATCGTCCTCGACGAACTCGCCATCATCGCCCGCTCCGGCGCCGAATCGAGACGGGGCGAGGCCGCGTCGGTCGAACGCGTCCTGGGTGCACACCGCACCTGCCATCGGATCACCGCCCCGGGATGCGTCGATGGCGGAGACGCCCTGCTGATCGGACGCCGGCTGTTCATCGGAATCTCGTCGAGGACGAACGAACAGGCCAGAGCACAGATCAGATCGATCATCGAACCCCACGGGTATCAGCTCATCGCTGTCCCGTTGACAGACTGCCTGCATCTGAAGACCGCCGCCACCGCCATTTCAGACGACACCATCCTGTGCAACCCGCTCTGGGCAGCCCCGGCATCGTTCGACGGCCTTCGGACGATCGAGATCGATCCCTCGGAACCATTTTCCGGAAACGTGGTGCGAGTCCACGACACGCTGATCGCCGATTCGGCCTGGAACGCGACGAACGGGCGGCTGCGCGCGGCCGGATTCGAGGTCGAGGACATCCATCTCGGCGAACTGTCGAAGGCCGAAGGTTCGGTGACCTGCTCGTCGATCGTGTTCAATCGACTGGGTTGAGCGACTTCATACGACTGGTGGGAGACAGAATCAACTGTGCGATGAGCACGGTCGGATACATGACTCCGAGGATCGCCTGGATCACCGATACGGATCTTGCAAATGGATTGACCGGCGTGATGTCGCCGATTCCGAGGGTCGTCTGGCAGATGAAGCTGTAGTAGATCAGATCCCCGAACGGCAGCATGTCCTCGTGCACATGACGGACGGGCTCCGCGACATGGAAGGCCCGAGGATCGATTTCATAGATGACCGTGTAGATGATCGCGAAGGTGACGCCGATCAGGAGGTATCCCGTGATGCCGCCGTAGACGGGATGATCCTTGAGGTCGTCTCGGATGAAGACCGAACGGATGATGAGGACGGTGCAGAACCCGTACATCGCGACCGCGGCGAGGGCCCGAAGCCAGAACATGAAACTGCCGATCACGATGTTCGGAAACGAATCGCAGAACAGGACGAGCAGACCCAGGATGATCAGCGAGAAGAAGGACCATCGCTGCCCGTGCAGCACCACCACTCCTGAGATCGGAACGATCGCGAAGAGCACCCTCGCGGGCCAATCGGGCAGGGTGTTCGCCGGACTCTCGAAGAGCGGATAGAACAGCAGAAGGATGAACAGCGAGACCATCAGGGGCATGGACCTGCCCTGCATCACGCCATAGAGCGGCCGGAGGAAAAATATGATGTTCTGGGAATCCGGCTTCATTGCGGATACATCGGAAGCGCAGACGTCGAAACTCCACAAGCGGATCGGACATGAGGGAACCGCTACTCGAAACCCATTCTCAATAAGCAAAAATGAGGCATGGCCAGAAGATCAAACATGAACCCACGTTCAACACCTTTGTCCATTTTCCGTACTTCGAATCATTCCGCGGAGTAGTATTGAAGTTGCAGCCGATAAGAAAGTCCTGCAATGACACCCCATGCGAGACCTTCATTGACCACATCAAGAATACCCAGAACCGCATTCACCCTCGTCGAGATCCTGGTCGTGATCGCGATGGTCGGCGTGCTCATCGGAGTCCTTGTCGTGTCCCTGAGTTCGGTGCAGACCTCGGCCAACAGTGCCGCGGATCTGGCGAATCAATCGCAGATCATCAAGGCGAATCTCAACTACGCGACGGACAACAACGGAAGGCTCTTTCACCCCCGAACCGTCGGAGAGGAGCCCAACGGAACCAATGACATCGATGAAGACGTGATTGCCCGGATGTGGGTGCGCGACGACTGGGAGGATCCCAACAACATTCCCGAGACGATCACCGGCGTCGAAGCCCTCCAGAAGGGCGAGGCCTGGGAGTACCTCGGGAACGAATCGATCTACAGGTCCCCCCTTGACCCGACCCAGCGACTTCGCAGCTACTCACTCAACTCCTTCGTCGGCGTCAACAACGGAGCAGATGACTACTCGGGATACGCGGGCAACCCGCCCCCGAATCTCGCCGCCAACTACATCCCCTGCCAGACATTGTCACGAATCACCCAACCCTCCCGAACGATGGGCTGCATCATCGAGCAGGACCCCGATTACGCCAACAACTGGAACGGATTCCTTGTCCACCCCGGATGGGAAAACACGACGATCGCACAGTGGATCGACTTTCCAGCCTGGGACTGGAATCCAGGCCGTATCACGATCGCCTATATGGATGGATCCACCGAGAACTACCGGCTCACGGACTACGACAACCTGTCTCAGGCCGTCCAGACGCACAACGTCATCTATGATTCGACCGATTACAGGTTCTTTCGGGACATCATGCTCCCGGGCCGCGTCAAGAACTGAGAGCCGTCGGCGACGCCCCTTCTAAATTCAATACAAATAGGAATTTACCCGATTACGGGGATCCTCCGGTGTGCTCCGCACGTACCTAGGTGCTGCCGTAGGTACGGCAGCATTTCTCCTCCCACCTCATCAGGAGCAGGCATGGACCGCTTGCAGAAGAACAACAAGCAACCGCTGGAAATCCAGAGACGATTCACTCTGATCGGGCTCATCCTCGCTCTGAGCGTGGCCGCGATGCTGTCGACGGATCCACAGATCGTCTGGGCCGCTGAATGCGGCCACCTGCCGCTCGAGACGACCGCCCCGAGACCACTCGTCGAAAGTCATCTGGACCAGCCCGAAATCCCGACTCCGGAATACCGGATTCGGACCGGCGACGAGCAGCGTCGCTGACCTGGAGATCAGCCTGCGGACTTGGCCGCGGGCTTCGGACGAGTGAACACCAGCCTCGACTCGTCGCTCGCCTTCAGATCGCACCGATACCCTTCGGCATCGAACTCGCGAAGATCGTCGGCCGATTTCGGACGATGCTCGGACATCCATCGGGCGACCAGACCGCGGGCCTTCTTCGCATGGAATGAGATGAACTTCTCCTGACCGCCGCTTCGCTGGAGAAACGTGGTCTCGAGCACCCGCACACCGAGGCCTTCGAAATCGATGGACTTGGAGTACTCGTCGCTGGCCAGGTTCACCAGGACATCCGCCTTGATGTCGGCGAGATCCTTCCGAAGCGTTCTGGTGATCGCATCTCCCCAGAACTCGTAGAGGTTCGAACCCGAACTCGTAGGGAGCCTGGTTCCCATCTCCAACCGATACGGCTGGATGACGTCCAGAGGCCTGAGCAGGCCGAAGAGGCCGCTGAGAATCCGGACATGATCCTGAGCCCACTTCAGCGAACGCGCGTCGAGGGTCCAGGCCTCCATGCCCTGGTACACATCACCCCGAAAGCACATCGCGGCGGGACCTCGGGGATTCGATCGGTCCCCGAAGTCGGACCACCTCTGTGCATTCAACGTCGCGAGCTTGTCGGAGATCGACATGAGCTTCGAGAGCTTCGCCGGAGCGTATCCCTCGAGGATTCCTGCGAGGTCGCGGGTCCGCGCCTGATTGCGGGGCCTCGAGGTCTCGAGGCCGCCGGGAACGGCGTCCATGTCCAGGGTCTTGGCGGGCGAGAGGATGGCGAGCAGTCCGGTCATGCTTCAAGGATACCGCATGACGCGCTCGATCAGCCATCCGTGGACTCATTCCGAGAATGCCATCGGCTGGAAAGATGACGGCCAGGGCATCGAGTCGCGGAGTCGACGACGGCCCCGCGAACCACCTGGTGGCCATCGATCACTCGGCCTTGTCGATCCGCATGTGGTCGAACAGCCTGTTCTCGATGTCGTAGGCGAAGAACTCGAGCGTTCCGCCGTTGACCCGCACCATGCAGTAGTGGTGCCCCTGGCGGACGGTGTTGTTGAAGTCGGGCCGCACCGGGCCGGGGGTCTCGAGCCCTCCCCCTCCACCACCGGTGATGGTGTAGATCACGCCCCCGTCGTCGACGACCTTGCCACCCTCGATCGGCCAGGTCCGTTCGTAGCTGTGGATGTGCCCGTTGAAGACGACGTCCACTCCATGCCGGTCGTAGAGCGAGGAGAGTTCCCTCGCCCGCAGATCGCCCCGCGTACCCCGCCCCTTCCAGGTGTCGCCGTAGTCGTTCTCGTCGGACGAATAGGGAGGATGATGATGCACGACGAACTTCCATCTGGCATCGGATTCGGCAAGCGTGGCGTCGAGCCACGCGTACTGCTCGGATCCGGGACCGACGTTGCGGTTGGTGTCGATCATGAAGAAGTCCGCATCGCCCTGGCTGAACCGGTAGTAGTACTCCGGCTCCGGCAAGGAGAAGTACCTGTAGTAGTGACGGGCATCCTGCTCGTGATTGCCGAGCACCGGGTACATCGTGACCCGTCCCAGCAGCCCGTTCATGCCGGGAAAGAACTCGTCGGTCCAGTCGCCCTTGAGCGAACCGGTGCCGGTCAGATCACCGGGGTGCACGATGAACCCGGGACGCTGCCCCCAGATGTGCTCTGCGATGCGGCTCGAGACCGCGGGATTGTCCTGGGTGTCGCTGATGATCGCGAAGCTGATCGGCTTCCCGCGCGGTGCTGCGGTCTGGAAGCTGAGCACCTCGGACTGCAGGGACTGCCCGGTGTCGTCCACGAGATCGAACTGGTAGAAGTACGGTTCGTCGGGACGAAGGCCGGCCAGCACCACCTCGCCCAGCATCACCGGCTCGACGACCGGAACCTGCCGATCGAACTCGGCCGTTTCCCCGAATCGGACCATTCCGGTGACCGGACGAGTGGTCTCGAACACGATACGGATCGAGTCGACGGTGGCGAACTGCAGGAACGGAGCGACCTGCCAGCCGAGCGTGTCGGAGACCGGACGCTCCGGCTGCATCCGCACCGGCAAGGCGGCGCGATCGGAATGATGTTCGAACTGACCACTGATCCAGTCGGGCCCGGCGGCCATGTCGTACAGACGCACGTCCATCAGTCGACCGACGTGGGGATGGAACTCGTTGTCATCCAGATAGGACCCGAGCGAAACCGGCGCCGCTTCCGGATAGAGCAGGGCACCCGACTGCTCGGTCGTCTCGGCATCGACTCTTCCGTCGACGTACAACCTGGCCGTGACCCCGTCGTAGGTCGCGACCACGTGATAGAGCTTTCCAAGCTCGTACGGCGTTGCGCCGGTGAGATAGGTCATCCTGCCGTTGCCGTCATCGGCCCCGACCGTGGCGAATCCGAACGTGAAGTGCCGGTTGTCGTAGCCCAGCACCCATCCCTGCTCGTGATCTTCGTTGTCCTGGATGCAGCCGAGGACGCCACCCCACTGCCGCGGCGTGGTGACCGAGACCCAGGCGGAGATCGTCAACTCACGCTCCGGCAGCGTTCCGGCGAGCTGCGAATGGTCGGCGGCGAGCACCAGTCGATCCGACTCCTCGAGCTCGGCTCCTCCGCCCTGATCGGCGGGAGCGAAGTGGATGGGTCGCTCCATCGAGACATGCGGACCGACCTGGGCCTTCAGCATCCCGTCCTGATGGGATGCCTCGTGCATCGGGTAGGCCAACACCGGATCGGGCGCATCGTGGACGAGCATGGACGAGACGATCAGGACGATTTCAAGCATGGCCGCAGGATAGCGCGGAGGAACCCGCCTGACAAGAATGAACGACGCCGCGTGGATTCCCCGCTCAGGGAGTCCACAGCAGCGTGGCGAACACGGCGCGATGATCCGAGGGCCAGGGATCGAACTCGACGTCGCTGCTGGGATCACCGGCGTCCCCGAGGACGACGACGTTCCGAGGCACGAGATTCGACGACACGTGGATCATGTCGATGCGGTCGAGGATGGTCGTGGGCTGGGCCGCGAGCGGCTCGTCGAATCCATCGGCACCCCAGTTCCGACGCCCCGTCGCACCGACCGCGTACCGAGGGGTCCAGGTGTGCCCAGGATCGGCGACCTCGTTGGGCCTGACGGCCCGGAAGGCGTCGATCATCGACGGGAGCGTCACGCCGGGATCGAACCCGAGTTCCTCACGATGCGGCCCGGGGTCCGCAAGCATCGACGTCCCCTTCCATTCGATCTGGTGATTGATCGGCGAGCCGGTCGGATTGTCGACCCACCGGTCGTCGCCCTGGCGTTCGTACCGAGCCGTCCAATCAAGGTGCGAGGGCTCGTTGAAGTCGCCCCCGACGATCACCGGCAGCCCGGATGCGAGCGACGGCTGCACGCTCCGATAGGTGCGTGCGTACACGTCGCCCTTGTCGACCATCGCCAGAATCTCGTCCGTATCGACGGGCTCGCCGGCGAGGAACTTCGCCTGCATCTCGTACGGACCATACGGATACGGTGGCCAGTGCACGTTGTGCACCACGACCGGTCCCGCCGGATGCATGATGCGGGAGGTGTCGACGTCGATCGGCTCGATGGGATACTTCGCGTACACGGCCTGCCCACGCGATCCGCCGCCGCGACGACGCCACGCCGGATCCGACGCCTGCAGGCGCTCGATGATGCGAAGCTCACCGCCCTCCTCCTGGACAAGCACGACGTGCGGATCGACCTGCTCGATGGCCGAGGCGATCGCCGCATGCCTGGGCATGCCGGCCAGCGGACTGTCGCCGTCGGGGCCCGCCCCGTTTCCCCCGGTGAGGATGTTGAAGGCGAGGACGCGCAACTCGACCTGATCGACCGACGCTTCGACCGGCAGGACTCCCTGCCTTCGCCACTCCATGTCCATGACCACGGCTCCGTGATCGGAAGGGAACATCCGGTCACGGACCTCGATCCCGTCGTCCTCCCAGGGAGTCGGCAGCACGGTCCCGGAGACCGGATGCAGCGACCAGCTTTCCGCGGAAGGCTCTGGATTCTTCAGATAGATGCGATCGATGCGATCGAAGCCCTGCTCGGTCTCGCCCGACGTGCGGAACATCGGCGACCAGGTGATTCCCGGCTGCTGCACGGGGTCGGGATGGACCGCGCGGAACGTGTCCGTGAACCCGGCATCATGCATCGCGATGCTCACGGGCAGATCGAGGGCCCGCCGACGCTTGAAGACCCGAGCCGTGTCGGTCGTCCAGTCGAGATGCGAAGGCGTGTTCCAGTCCCCCCCGACGATGACGGGGACATCGGCGGCAAGATGACCTGCTCCGTCGATGTGCTCCAGCAGGGCACGAACCTGCGGAAGGCGGGCGGAACGCTCGGACTCGGCGGCCAGAAGCAGCTCGTCGGTCATGCCCGGGTTGTCCCGAAGTTCGTAGGTGATGAATGAGCGGTAGTCGAGCCAGATGCTCCAGGCCAGCAGCGAGCGACCATGTCCGTCGGTCAGCAATGCACCCAGTCCGTGCCACTGGTGATGGAGGAACGTCGCATCCATCTCCAGCGGAGTCAGGACGCACAGATGCGGACTCTCCCCCTGGTGGTAGTTCCAGCCAAGCTGCTCGGAAAGCCACTTGCCGAGCTTCGGCCGATCGCCGTCGATGTCGTAGCTCTCCTGCATGAGCACCACGTCGGGCGCCGCGTCGCGGATGACGGCAAGGGTCTTCTCCGGACCGTCGTCGACATCGTTGGATCCGTGCAGGACGTTCCAGGCCATGACCCGGAGCGAATCGACGCCGGCGGGCGCGGACTGCGGAGCGATGAACACGAGGGCGGCGGCGAGGCAGGCGAGCATGGCGACATCTTTCTGAGAGTGCGGCAAGCGGCCCACTACGGCCGCATGAAGAGATACACCAGAACATACAGCAGCAGCTGGATCACCGACATCACGACGGCGATGACCACGCCGACCGCACGACCGGGGGCTGGAATCGACAGCCTGCGATCGCAGAAACGAGGTGTCGTGAGGAACCAGTACATCCAGATGCTGACGACCAGGTTCACCGCCGGAAGCACGATGATCGGAAGGCCCTTCGCATGCGAACCGAGCGAGGCCATCAGCACGAAGACCAGCAGCAGCGTCAGCATCGCCCCGAGGAACATGACCATCGCACAGGAACTGCACGCGGATCGAAGCGACGGCGACTCCCCACCGGTCGCCACGAACATGGACTGCAGGACCCACCCCTGGATGATGATCAGGGACAGCAGCGATATGCCGACGTCGACTGCACGCCGGGGTTCTTCGCCGAGATCGAGGATCAGGCGGGCGCAGACGAAGGCCACAAGCAGTGCGGTCACGATGCGCATCGAAGTACTGCTCCTGCAAACCGCCATCGCTCAGCGGGCGAGATGACGTTCCCCACGATCGTCGGCGAGTTCGACCTGCTGCTGCCTCTCGGCGAAGCCGGCCTTCTGTCGCGACGTGGTCCGGGCGAAGCACCATGGACAACTGACGCCCTCGACGTACTCCTCGGACATTCGGTCCTGCGGCCCCACCGGACGACGGCATCCGCGACAGAGCTCATACGGCCCACGCTCGAGACCGTGACCCACGGACACCCGCTCGTCGAAGACGAAGCATTGGCCTCGCCAGAGGCTCCTGTCCTCCGGCACCTCCTCGAGGTACTTGAGAATACCGCCCTCGAGGTGATAGACCTCGTCGATGCCCGCCTGCCTCAGCAGCGCGGTCGACTTCTCGCAGCGGATTCCACCGGTGCAGAACATCGCCACCCGCGGCCGCTGCGAGGCATCGATGCGATCGGCGAGCCACTCGGGCAGCTGCCCGAACGACTGGATGTCGGGATTGACCGCCCCCTCGAAGGAACCGATCTCGACCTCGTAGTCGTTTCGGGTGTCGATGACGATGACGTCCGGATCCGCGATCAGGGCGTTCCATTCCTCCGGCTGCACATACGTACCCACCAGACAGGATGGATCGACCCCCGGAACCCCCATGGTGACGATCTCCTTCTTCAGACGAACTCGCATCTTCCTGAAGGGACGATCGTCGCAGGTGGACTCCTTCCAGGAAAGATCGGCAAAGCGCTCGTCGGAACGAATGAAATCGATCACCGCCAGCACATCCTCACGGGATCCGGAGATCGTCGCGTTGACCCCCTCTTCCGCGATCAGAATGATGCCGAGGACACCATGTTCGACGCAGCATCGCCTGATCGAAGACTGCAGCGACTCGCAATCCTCGACTCTGGCGAACTTGTAGAACGTGGCGACGAAATACACGTGGGGATCCTCCTGGAGCGTGATCCGCCCCATGCTAGCGGACTCGCCGGAACTCCCACATGGGGTCTCCAATCGGAAAATTCACTCGATTTACCCAAATCAGGGAGTATGTTGTTTCTGCGGCATTTCGTTCCCTGTTTCAGCATGTGCCGGTTTCCGAATCCGGAGCAATCATGATTCGCACGTACCAGATCCTCATCGCGACGGCGGCAGCCTGCGCCTGCGCGGCCATGCCCGCCATGGCCGAGGAGCCCGTCGATGGATCGGTACTGAGCAGGACGCACGTCCGCATCGACTGGGACGACCACGAATCGACATCCGACTTCGATCTTGAACTGGGGATTGCCACCTCGGATCCGTTCGACGATCCGATCATCAGCATCCGCACCGACGAAAGCAGGCACCTCGTCACCGAAGGACTCGACTTCGGGATCAACTACACCTGGCGGATTCGACCTGTGTTCAGGGGCTCGCCCGGCGAGTGGAGCGAAGCTCGAGACTTCTCCATCAAGAACATTCCGATCGACTTCCAGCTCGAAGTCGATGTCCAGCAGGGACTCGGCACCCCCGAACCGGGAATCACGATCTTCAACCACTGCGATTCGATCGTCGGCTACGACCTCGACGGCAAACTCGTACTGCACACCCAGACCCCCTCGAGGGTCGGAGACTGCAGGGTGATCTCCGGAGGCAGACTCCTGTACGTCGGATGGGGCCGGGCGTGGATCCTGTCGCTGGAGGGCGAGACCCTCTGGGCATCGCCCGACGACAGCGAACTCAGAGTCCATCACTCGGCGTCCATGATGCCTTCGGGAAACGTCCTGATGGTGGTCACCGAATATCGGGACATCGAACAGGACGGCGTCGTACGAAGCTGGAAAGGCGACCGGATCGTCGAGATGGATCCCGAGACGGACGAGATCGTCTGGACATGGTCGACATTCGACCACTTCGACACCGACGACTACGACGTCTACCAGCCCCAGCACTGGAACGACTGGACGCACACCAACGACGCGCACTACGTCGAGGCCGACAACAGCATCTACATCTCCGTGCGGCACCTCAGCCGCATCACCCGAATCGACTACGACACGAAGGAGATCGTCTACAACCTCGGCATGGACATGCCGTCCGGTGACGTCTCCGTCGGAAACAACCTGTTCAGCTATCAGCACTCCCCGATGCTCCTCGAGAACGGAAACCTGCTCCTGCTGGACAACGGCAACCGCAGAGGCGGAGCACCCGCCAATTCCTCGAACGGCAGGACGTTCGCGGTCGAAATCGAACTCGGCGACCTTCCCCTGACCGACGCGACGATCGTCTGGTCGTGGGAAGTCCCCACGTACTGCCCATCCACCGGCGATGCCAATCGACTCGCCAACGGCAACACCCTGATCACGGCGACCCACGTCAACGGCATGCTCGAAGTCGCTCCATCGGGAGTGCTGGTGTGGAGACTGGACATCCTCGCCGCCGAGACCTGCTCCGGATATCGGCCCGGATACCGGACGACCAGAGTGCCCCACCTCTTCCATCTCGAACTCGAGAATCCGTGCGAGGCGGACCTCACCGGCGACTCGGTCGTCGGCGTGAACGACCTGCTCGCCGTGATTGCAGACTGGGGCGACCCCTACGACGTGATCGATCTGCTGAAGGTCATCCAGTCATGGGGCGAGTGCCCCTGAGCCGGCGTTGCCTCCCGAGGTGTGCCCGGACATAATGCACCGTCGTGCCCGAACCCAATGAAATCGACATCGCGATCGTAGGAGCCGGAGCCGCCGGGCTCATGGCGGCCATCTCGGCCGGACGTGAGGCACAACGCCGGAAATCGCCGCTTCGGATCGCCGCGTTCGACGGGGCACGCAGGATCGGAGCGAAGATCCTCGTCGCCGGAGGCGGCCGCTGCAACGTCACCCACCACCAGGTTGGCGAAGAGTCGTACGCAGGCGGATCGAGCAACACCATCCGGAAGGTGCTTCGGCGGTTCGACGTGGAGCAGACCGTCGACTTCTTCCGGAACATGGGGGTCAAGCTCAAGCGGGAGGAGACCGGCAAGCTCTTCCCCGTCACCGATTCGGCGAGAACGATCCTCGATGCGCTGCTCAAGGCGGCAGCGGACGCGAAGGCCGAACTCCGGCACCCGGAACGAATCAATGCCGTCCGCAGGACCGATGGCGGCTTCCTGCTCGAGGGAGATCTCGGCGACGTCCGATGCAGAAGGCTCATTCTCGCCTGCGGCGGCAAGGCGCTGCCCAAGAGCGGATCGGACGGCGCCGGCTATGCGATGGCGAAGGCACTCGGCCATTCGGTGACGCCCCGCGTCTTTCCCGCTCTCGTACCGCTCGTCCTCGAGAAGAGCTGCATTCTCCGTTCGCTCTCGGGCATCACACTGCACACCAGGATCGAACTTCGAAGCGGCACCGGCCGTCGGCTGAAGTCGTTCACCAACTCCACGCTCTGCACCCACTTCGGACTGTCGGGCCCCTCGGTGATGGACATCAGCCGGTACTTCACCGCCGCCAGATTCGAGGACGCGGAGGCCGGACTCTTCGCCTGCTGGCTTCCCGACGAGGAACGATCCTCCGTCGATGTCCAGCTCCAGTCTCTGGGCAAGCGGAGCATCGGCCGATGGCTGCGGGAACTTCTTCCGGAACGCCTGGCCGAAGCCGTCTTCGAGACCGCCGACGTCGACTCCTCGACGGCCGGACACCAGCTCGGCCGCGATGCACGAAGAAGATTCCTCGACGCCCTCTTCGAGATGCCGCTGCCCGTGACGTCCGACCGGGGCTTCACCCACGCCGAAGTCACCGCCGGCGGCATCCCGCTCAACGAGATCAAGGCGAGCTCGATGGCTTCCAGCCGATGCGAAGGACTGCATCTGTGCGGCGAGATCTGCGACGTCGACGGCCGCATCGGTGGGTACAACTTCCAATGGGCCTGGGCGAGCGGCCATGTCGCGGGAATCCACACCGTCGACTCGCTCATCGGGTGATTCGACGGGCAGAAGCCGTTCACTCGGATTCACCTTGCCTCGCAGGCAAACGCGTGTACAACTGGAATGGAGAAATCACCATCGTCCGACGCACCCTGTCCATTCTCGCCACCACACTGACCTCCACCTTCGCGGCGGCGGCGACCATCGACGTGCCCGGCGACTTTCCGACGATCCAGCAGGCCATCGACGCCTCGAGCGACGGGGACGTCGTCGAGATCGCGGCCGGCACGTACCACGACTCCGACATCGTCATCCAGCAGAAGGACATCATCCTTCGCGGCGCGACGCATGCGGACGGGCTGCCGGCGACCACCATCGACTCCCAGGGCGGCGGCAAGTACCTCATGAGTCTCGGGGACCTTCAGGACACCACCGCCATCGAGAACATCGTCTTCACCGGCGCGAACGGCCAGAGCTGGGCCGCCGTCATCATGTTCCATGCGTCGCACAGGATGATCAACTGCACGTTCGTCGACAACCACTGCACCGGACTCGGCGGCGGCGTCTACAACCTCAACGGCTCGCCGCACTTCATCGACTGCCGCTTCATGGACAACACCGCGAACTGGGGAGGCGGCTACGCCTGCTGGGAAACCGGCCAGCCCGACCACCCCAGCTTCCTCCGCTGCACGTTCTCCGGCAACACGGCCACGCTCGGCGGTGCGATCGGCAACTTCCGGAGCAGTCCCGTGCTCACGGAATGCGTCTTCACGGACAACATCGCCACCGAGCGGGGCGGAGCCTTCTTCAACGAGGGCACCGACTGCTGCGAACGGTGGTTCGGCGACGTCGTCATGGATCGATGCGTCTTCGAAGGCAACACGGCCGCGGAATCGGGCGGGGCCGTCAGCAACCGGACCTTCGGGACCACGCTGATCGACGGATGCACCATCAGTCACAACGTGGCCGGAATCCTGGGCAGCGCCATCTCGAGCACCGACGTCACCATGGCGATCCTGACCGGAAGCACGGTCTGCTCCAACCTGGGCACCAGCGGGCAGATCGACGGCCCCATGGACCTGGACGGCACGAATGTCATCGACGAGGACTGCCCGGTCGAGTGCGAAGGCGACATCAACGGCGACGGCACGGTGAACATCACCGATCTGCTGGCCGTGATCGGCAGCTGGGGCGACCCCTATGACGTAAGCGACCTGCTTGCCGTCATCAGCGGCTGGGGAGCATGCGAATGACCCGTCCGAAGAAAAGTACGTTCACTCGCAACGGCACTCATCCTGATGCTTCTTCGTTCACTTCTGAAGTGGTCGATCCGGTACTCACCATGCACGAAAAATGAACGAACCCCGCCGTGAAGCGGGGTTCGAGGTCTTCAAGAAGTGGGCCATACTGGACTTGAACCAGTGACCTCTTGTGTGTCATACAAGCGCGCTAGCCAACTGCGCCAATGGCCCTCAGGGATGGATCGGCTGGCGATCCATCCCGGCAGTGTAGCCGCATCGGCAGCCGGAGAAAAGCCAGCAGACCTTATGCCCGGTATTCTGTCCATCATGACCCAGCACACCACACTTGATGGCTTTCAATCGATGATTCGGGATCGCTACTACGAGACCGATGCGAAACGCGGCGTCTCCTCGACCTTCCTCTGGTTCATGGAGGAAGTGGGCGAATTGGCCGAAGCCTTCGCCAAGCGTGAACGTGGCGATGGAGACGATGAGAATCTTCGGGAGGAGTTCGCGGACGTCATGGCCTGGCTGGCCACACTGGCCAACATCACCGATGTGAACCTCACCGAGGCCATCCACGAGAAATACCTCGCCGATGGCGGCCCTGAAGGAACCAAGTAGAACCGTGAACAGGATTCTGACATGTCACGCCTAGATGCGATCTTTGAAAATCTTAAGGAATCCGGCAGCGGTGGCCTGATGCCGTTTCTCACCGGGGGGTTTCCGAGCCTGGAAATCACTGAACAGACATTGCTTGGAATGGGTGACTCCGGCGCAGATATCGTCGAGATCGGATTTCCCTTCTCGGATCCGATTGCCGATGGCCCCGTGATCGCCTCATCGATGCATCAGGCACTGGAGAATGGCCTGCGAATCGAATCGCTCTTCGAAGTCGTTCGATCTGTCAGGAAAAAGGTGTCCATTGGAATCGTCGCGATGGTCAGCGAATCCATCATCGAACGAATGGGCGACGAGGCCTTCGTCCAGCAGGCAGCGGACTCTGGCTTCGATGGACTCATCGTCCCTGACATGGATATCAGTCATACCGAAAGACTGGGCCAACTCGCCGATGATCATGATCTTGGCCTGACC
>MDTG01385028.1_pt1 | contig 26493 bp, 30 predicted proteins | sample 811421 | NCBI WGS metagenome assembly MDTG01 (sample SAMN05326645, study PRJNA326480) | marine metagenome | isolation source: seawater | place: Pacific Ocean: South East | collected 2011
AAACTTTCTCTTCCACTTCCAACATTCATTAAAGTTTTGTGCTTTAAATCATTTTTTGAAACCCTCATTTTTTTTAAATTTTTATTAATTATTTTTGAAACATAAGAAATATTTTTCTTGCTATAAAAATTAGAATTCATATTTCTAAACGATGCTCCAGAGGAAAACTTTCCGTAGAAATTTTTGGACTGCATGTCGGGTATTAAAATTTTGTTACCATTTGTAATTAAAACGCTTATCATCTATTTCTAGTCTCACCATTTCTTTTTCATTGTGAGGTAAATTTAAACAATTAGCTATAATAGAATTTTCCTTGTTAAGTCCTTTAAAACCATTCCATATATTTGGGGGAATTGTTATTAAAGAGTAATTTTCTAAAGATAAAAATAATTCTTGATACTTACCAAAAGTTTTGCTTGTTTTTCTTTCATCAAATAAAACAAGTTTAACCTTTCCAAAAACACATGCATAGTTCAAAGTAGCCTCTTTATGTAGATGCCAAGCTTTTATTTTATTTTCAAAAATCGTTGAAAAGTATATCTCACCGAATTTTTCAAAAACTTCATTATCATTTCTAAGCATATGCATAACTGACCCTCTGTGGTCTTTAATTATCTTTAGTGGAGTAATTTTTATTCCTTCAATATTTTTATTCATTTTTTTTTAAATTAAAGTTTAATTACTTTCTTCATAGTTCTAATAACAAAAAAAATAATTGAAAGCCATGCATATGGATAAATTAAATTTTTTATGAAATGCTTATAGAAATTAACATAATTTCTACCTGCTTTATCTCCATTAATAATTATTTTGACAAAAAAATTAAAAAAATTCCTTAAGGCATAATTCTTACAATATATATATTTCCAAAAGCCCATTCCTTGCGATCTGTAATAATCTATTAATTCTGGTATTCTAACTATTTCAATAAATTCATATAAACTAACCCACTCTCTTTCTCCAATTAAATTTACACTTAGGGGTTTTGAGCAAATAAAGCTTTTTTCATTTTTAAATACTGTGGAAATCACTTTTGCATTGAGGCATGTGTTGTCAAAATTTGACCAAATATTAGTATCTTCAATATTTTTTTTGTTTATACACTCCAAACCATCAAGCCACTTATCACGATTAAAAATACTCAAGAAAATCCCAATTAAGAATTCCCAAGACACATCAGGATCGATAATATCCCAAAATTTAACTATTCTATCATTTTTTGCTTTAGATAATTTGGTCATGTTTTCAAAATTTAAATTTGAAGTGTTAAATGGGTGTGGAAAATTTTCTAAATACTTAGAATTAAGATAATAAGAGTTAATAAAAAAAAAATTAATTTCTTTATTTTCAGTAAATATTTTTTGTAGATCTCTCAACGTGTTAGGTAAAATTAAATCATCATTACCAATCATCCATATAAATTTACCATTTGATATTCTAACTGATTTTATAGCATTTAAAGCAAAACCTAAGTTTTTGCTATTTCTGTTATAAATTATTTTGAAATATTTTTTGTATCTTTCAATAAGGTCAATTGGGTCTTTATCTGAACAATTGTCTGAGATACAAACTTCAAATTCAAATTTCTTTACATTTTGAGATGAAATCAAGATTGACTCCAAACAATTTTCTAAACAATCAAGCCTGTTATATGATGGTATACAAATCGATAATGTTGTCATCTAATATCTATAAGACATATCTTTAAAATCTTTATTTAAATATGATCTATAATTTTTTTTGTTTATCACATGTAATTTAGGTAAGTGAAAAACTAAACTTCCACCAGATTCAATATAGTTTCTTTCTTGTTTAATTACCTCTTTTCTAAATGACCATATTAATACTATTAAGTATTTTGGAAATATTTTTCGCATTTTTTCTTTTGATATAATTGGAATATTTGACCCTGGTGTAAAACTACCGAATTTTTTTTCATTAGCATCACATATTAGTTTGATTTTTTTACTTGTAATTTTACAAAAATTTAAAACTACATTGCCTTTTGTTGATGCACCATAACCCAAAACGTTTTTTTTATTTGTTAGAAAATTGTTTAAATCTTTTTTAATTTTTTTAATCCTGTTTGAAAAATTATAAAATGATTTTTCATTTATTTTTAATTCATCGCGTTTTAAAATATTAATTAGTCTTCTATTAACAGTTCTTGTAGAAGATTTACGGGCGCAAATAATTTCTATACTCCCTCCATTAATTTCATTCAATTTAACATCTAGTAATTTTAAACCATTTTGGTCTATAATTTTTTCAAACACACTAAGTGAATAATAAGTTACATGTTCATGACAAATTTGGTCAAAAGTTAAATTTTTTAACATCAGTGGAAGATAAGATAGTTCACAAACCCAAATACCATTCGGTTTTAAAATATTATTTATATCTATACAAAATTGATTTGGATCTTCAACATCATAGAAAATTGCAAAACTTGTGATCAGATCAAATTTAGTATTTTGTGGTTTGATAAATTTACTTGAGAAAAAGTTATCAACAAGAGTAATATTATGATAGTTATCTGAAAATTTTTTTCCAGAAGGGTCTACTCCATACCTTATATTTTTATCACCAATCAAATTTAAAAAAGTCCCGTCATTACTTCCTATGTCAAGAATATAATTTCCTTTTTTAAGATAACCATTTTTTTTAAATCTATAAACTTTTTCTTTAAGATGATTAACCATTAATTTACTTTTTGAAGTTTCATATCCGTAATGTTGCCCGTACATTTTTTTAATATTGAATTCATTTTTAATTTGAACTAAGCCACAAATTTTACATTGAAATAAATCTAATGAATATTTTGGTAATTTTTTTTTTATTTTTTTATGAAAAAATCCACTTAAAGGTTGTTCACCTATTTTTACTCTTTTAATAAGTTTAGTACTTTTGCAATTCTTACAACTCATATCTATTCGATTTTAAAAATAATTTTTAGAAATAATACTAAATTTAGATTTTATCTATAATAGTTTTTTAAAACTTTACAATCGCCAATTTGATGATTTATGTGAAATGTGGTTTGTAAGTTGTTTTTTTTCATTTTTAAATATTATTTTTTCAGTTGCTCTAAATCTTTTCCAAATTATTTTGCTAAATTCTAGCACAGTTAATTTATTAGATTCTGAAACGTGAAAAGATTGGTAATATTTAAATTTATTTTTATTAAAATTTAGAGCATCAAATAAATTTTTTACAACAAAATCTATATTTGAAAAATCTCTAACCTCATAGGGATTATTTAAAATTAAATTTTTATTTTTTAAAGCACAATATTTTATTTTTGAATATAGTCTTTTTTTATCTTCACCATCTCCATAAACAGGAAATAACCTCATAATTCTAAATTTACATTTATGTTTTTTTGAAAGTTTTTTAACTATATTGTTAAAGATCAGTTTGCTTAAACCGTAGATATCATTAGGAAACTTAAAATCTTCTTTTTTTACTCCATTTTTTTTAATATTCAATTTACCATATTCTGAAGAGCTGCTTATAATCATGAATTTTTGACAATTATTTTTTATAGCATTTAAAATTAAATCTTTAGAGTCGAAAACATTTACCTTAAAAATTTTTTTTAGATTATTTCTTGAATTAATTTTTGTTCCTTCAGATGCAAAATGTACTAAAATTTCAAATTTACCAATTTTTTCAATTTTAATTTTATTAAATTTACCTACAATCCATTTCAAGTTCTTACTTGAAAAAGATTTTTTTTTTCTAGAAATCGCAATAATTTTAATATTTTTTTTGAGTGAATATTTAATAAAATTTTGAGCAATAAATCCACTTGCCCCCGTAACTAAAATATTCATATACCGTTTAATAATACTTAATTAATTTATGAAATCTTTTAAACTGATCAATGGTGAAATTAATAATTTTTTTTTTATTTTTTTTATTTTGGTAAAAAACTTTAAACCAATCAAAAGTTAGTTTTAATGATAGTTCTGGTCTCATGTAGACTTTCCATTTTAGTTTTTGTAAAGATTTTTTTGAATTTAATGAAAGATATTTTGCTTCATGCTTACTTTTTTGACTCTGTTTGCTTATTATTATCCTTGAATTTGAATTAAATATTTTTTTTCCTAATTTTGCTAAATTTAAAACGCTCAGATTAATATTGTTGGGCCCAAAATTCCAAGATCCAATATATTTTTTGCCACTGTTGCTTGTTAATTTTTCGGCTAATTTTAAATATCCAAAAATTGGTTCCATAACATGTTGCCATGGCCTTGTTGAATTAGGACTCCTAATAAGTAGACTTTTTTTATTTATAAAAGCCTCTACACAATCTTTCACTATTCGATCTTCTGTCCAATCTCCACCTCCAATACAATTACCAGACCGAACTGTGGCTATCCTACAATTTTCTTTTTCAATAAATGAATTATTAAAACTTTCGGTAATAATTTCACAACAAGCTTTGCTTGAGCTATATAAATCATAACCACCTAGTTTTGAATTTTCATCAAAATTAATTTTTTTATCCTCATTTAAATAAACTTTATCTGTGGTCACTACTATTGCAGATTTAACTGATTTATTTAATTTAATTGATCTTAAAAGATTAAAAGTACCAATAATATTGGTTTTAAGAGTATCTTCTGGATTTTTATAACTAACAAGCACACTAGATTGTGCTGCTAGATGAAAAATAATATTTGGCTTAGATTTTTTTATTGCCCTATTAAGATTGGAAAAATTTTGAATATCTTGCCTGTAATCTTTTTCCAATAATTTTGTAAGTTTTAAGTTATCAAAAAAATTTGGTTTAGAAATTGGGTTCAACGCATAACCTGTCACTTTTGCTCCTAAATATTTCAAAATTAAGACTAACCAACTTCCCTTAAATCCTGTGTGACCAGTTACAAAAACTCTTCTACCTTTCCAAAAAGATTTTCTCATTTATTAAATTTGTTTAATAATTTTGATAATTTTTTTTTTTTATCATTATCATTTTTAAGTACAACAATATCTTTTATATTATCGATCGAATGCCAAAATCCCGAAAACTTTTGAAATTTACATTTATATTTTTTGATGATGATGGGGTATAAATCTTGTTCAAAATTTTTAAAATTTTTTAATTGTTGTTTTAATATTTTACTTTTTAAAATTGAAATACCAGAGTAAACATAAGCTGTGGTATTTATTTTATCTGTAATTTTAACTGCATTAAACATAACGTCTCTTTGAAAATTTTTAACAACACCTTTAGATAACACAATTGTGCCATAAGGCAAATTAGTTTCAGAGCCTAAAAACGTTATATAAGTATTTTTATTTTTTTCATGACTTCGATAAATTTTATTTAAGTCAAAATCAAAAATTGCATCTCCGTTTAGTAACAAAAAATTATCAGATTTTATGAAATTTTTTATTTTTAAAATTCTTTGAGCTATTGGGGTATCTATGCCTGTTTTTACAATATCTAGGTCAAAGTCTTTAAAAATATTCTTTTTTAAATATTTCTCCAATAAATTTCCTTTATATCCAATAGGCAAAATAAAATGATTAAAGTGATTTTTTTTTAAGATATTTAAAATATACCAAATAATTGGTTTATTTCGAATTTCTACTAATGATTTTGGTATTTTTTTTGTTACTGCACCTAATCTGGTACCCCTACCTCCACATAATATAACTGCAGTTCTTTTTTTTTTATTTAAATTTTTCATCTTATAAAATAGTAATTATAAATTTTTGAAAATTTAGGGTCTAAATAATAATTTTTTTTATCATTTCTTTTTTTCTCTTTAAAGACAAACATACACTCATTCATTATTTTTTTTACAGTATCAAGTTGTTCAGAATAATTTTCATTAATTTCAATTTGGATTTCTGCAATTTTAATATTTTTAAGTAGCTTAATTCCACCTTTTAATATCAAGTGCTCAATACCATCGACATCTATTTTAATATAATTGGGAATATCAAGAATTTTATCATCTATAATTTGATCAATACTGGTTGAGAGAACTTGATATGAATTCATTGGATCCATTTTTTTTCCTTCAAAATCAATATTTTTATCTAAAGAATTATGGCTTTCCCCTTCATTAAATTTTCTCTCATTAAATTCTAAAAATTGATTTTTATTTAAACCCAATGGTAATTGAAATATTTTAATTTTTTTTTCTAAATTGTTTATAGAAATATTTCTTGAAAGAATTCTTAAATTGCTGGTAGATGGCTCAAAGCTAATTACCTCAATATTTTCAATTGTAGCAGCTGCATATACTGAATATAAACCAATATTTGCACCTATATCCCAAAAAATTATTTTATTTTTTTTATTAAAATTATCAATCCACTCAAGTGTCTCTGGCTCTTTTGAATGAAAATCTCTAATCAATAAACTAATTAAGAAATTTGGTGAAAAAAAAGTCAGCTGTTTATTTGATTTTAATTTTATTTTTTCATAAGAATCTTGCTCAATAAAATACTTAATCCATACTAAAAAATTTCTATTAAAAATTTTTACAAACATAAGGTTAATTAATTTTAAAAGGAAATAAATTATTAATGAAAGTATTTTAATCATTTTTTAAAAGTAAGCTAAATATTTCGTAATTTTTTTTATCTAATATTTTTTTAGATGTAAAATAATTATAAATATATTTCTGATATTTTTTTTTGTTTATTGATTTAGGCAAATCATTATCAAGATAATTATTAATATTTATAAAATTTGCACCTATTTCATTAGCTATATATTTGCTTGTTTCAAACAAAGAATTGTTAATCTTTTTAATTTGATTATTATAAATACATATAATTTTTTTTTTACAAAGAGCTGCTATACCAATTGCCGTGCTTGCATTAATTGATATTACAACTTCAGATTTTGGTATTAATTTATACACAGCCTCAGAATTATGATCCACTTGATATTTTTTATCATAATAGGGATTTTTAAGCCCCTTAACTTTTGGATGTGGAATAATTATTACTTTACATGCATAAGTTTTTTCAATGCGAGATAAAAAATTATTTAAATCATCATACCACAAAGATTTATTATAATTAAAATTTAAACCAAATATACTATAGTCATCCTCAAAATATGGATCGGGGCAATCCAAAAAAACAGCAATTTTTTCTCTTTTTTTTTCTTTTGATTTATTATTTCTATAACGATTTAGTTTAGAGAAATCATGAAAATGATAACTTAAACACTTTTTTTTTTTTGATTTTAGGTTGGTATTGAAATTTTTTAAATTACCACAAACTAAATAATTTATTTCGTTGAACACAATTAACTTAATCAGCATTTTAATAATTACGATTCTCAAATGAAAGAATAAAAATCTAAACTGTAACTTATTCAAATTATTTTTTAATTTTATTAGATTACTTGTCTTTTTTTTTATTTCAGTATTAGGTTGCCCGACTGATTTAATTTGAATTATTTTTTTATTAAATCTTTTAAGTAAAACATGAAGATAAAGAGATTTAAAGTCTATTAATTGTAGCAAGTTTAAAAACTTAATATTTTGATATTTGTTATTAATCTTATAAAAATAAATTTTCCATTTTTTTATTGAATTAAATACTTTTACTTTTTTATGCCTCTTGAGTTTAAATATATGTTCTGTTTTAGGGTTAATAACCTTTGATAAATCGTGAATTTCAAATTTTTGATTAAGTTTCTTCTCAAGAACATCTAATTCATAATATTTAAAGTGATATTCTGTAAATTTATATGGTGATAAAATAATAAGCATGTTGTTAATATTTTTTTATTTTTTTAATAAAACGTAAAACTTTCAAGCCCTCACTTATTGTACATAAGGATTTTTCGTTTTTTCCAAAGATAATAGACTGATGAGTTTTTAAAAAGGTAAAATCTTGAGAATATTTTTTTGTTAATTTGTAAACTTTATTGTTCTTAAACAATTTAAAAATATTATTTCTTAGATCTATATTTAACGAAAAATTTTTTCCATCAACTAAAATTAATCTTAACTCATTTCTAGAATAATAGTTTACATCTAAGCTAATATTTACCTTGTTTGAGGTGGCATACAGACATAAAAAATCTTCACTATTCCTTGTTAAATCTGATTTTTTTCCAAATGACACGTGATTAATAATTATTTTGTCAAATAAAGTTATGATTAGGTCTATGTCATGACTTAAATCTAAAATTACTCCACCACCTTTTGACTTATCTACTGAATAATTTTTTTTATAAGAAATATTTTTTCTCCAGTTAGGTAAATATGAATTAGTGATTAATTTTAAGTCATATATTTTTTTTTTATTTAAGAATTTTTTTAATCTCTGAATGTATGGATTAAATCTAAGATTATAATTTATAAAAATATTGTTTTTCTTAAAAGTTAAATTACTTAATTTATGAAATAAAGGCTTTTCAATTAAAATTTTTTTATTTTTAAAATTATTTTCTAAATATTTAAGCTGACTTAAATGATTGATTGTTTCGCTAGCAATAATTATATAGTCAGGATTTATCTTTCTTATTTCTTCAAGATTTTTAAATGAATTAAATTTTTTGATTTTCTGGTTTGTTAAAATATGAATTTCGGTTTTTTTAAAATATTTATTAATTAATCTAGCATGCCTTCTTCCTGCAGATCCATATCCAATAATAACGACTTTTAACATCAAATAGATGTCCATCCACCATCTACAATAAGACTTGTTCCTGAAATATAAGAGGAGTCATCCGATGCTAGGAAAATTATTGGGTTAGCAATCTCATCAGGAAATGCCATTCTTTTTATAGGGCTTCTTTTTGAATAATTTTTGACAAGCTTTTTGTAAGGTATTGAATTTTTTTTCTCATCTATATTGATAACCCCTCCTGGACAAACATTATTAACTCTTATTCCAAATTTAGTATAATAAGAACACATTTGCTTGGTTAAACTAATTATAGCACCTTTTATCATTGAGTAAGAAAAATTTTCGGTTACGTTAGTCCCTTCATAAATTGAAATATCTTGCCCCACTAATCCATAAATTGAACTTAATAATACAATATTACATTTTCTTTTTTTTTTTCTATTTGTTTCAGCAACTTCTCTTATTAAAAATGAAGACAATGTTAATTGTTGATCCAAATTATTTTGTAAAGATTTAAGTTTTATTTTCTTAAAATTATTAATTTTCCAATCTTTTGTTCTTGGATAAGAACAATTAATAAAAATATCTGGTAAACCAAACTTTTTTACAACTTTAGAATAATTTTGCTGTATTTTTTTGTTTGTACAATCAAATTTGAAATAATTACATTTTAATTTTTTATTGTTTTTTATGTCTAAGTTAACAATTTTACATCCATACTGTGTCAGCTTTTTAATTACTGCACTTCCTATAAGTCCAGAACCGCCTAAAATGAAAGCTTTTTTATTTAAAAAATCACTCATTAATTATTTTTCTTAATTAGATATTTTATTAAATCTAAATCAAAATAACTGTCAATATCAATAGATCTACTTTGGGGCATGATATAGATATTTGTATATTTTGAAAATAAGTTATCAGATTTTAACAGTCTTGATCTTTTCCAAATATAAATAGAAGCATTTAAATCAAAAACTCTTGGTGAGCTTTGTCTTCTATTAATATTGTGAGTTTTACTAAATTTTTTAATTATTGATATCCTCTTATTTTTGATTTCAACCATATTAAAATAAGGATTTCTTCTCGCATCACAAACTGAGAATAAATTTTCAGTTTTTTTATTTTTTAAAAATAACTTTAAAGAATTTTTTATATCTTGAATATTTCTCAAAGGCGATGTGATATCTAAATCAACACAAACATCAAATTTTTTATTAAATCTATCTTCGGATCGCAATAATGCATCTCTGATAACTGGGATTTTAGGTGAATAATCATTAGAAAGAATTTTTGACCTTAAAAACCATGATTTAGCTCCATTTTTTAATGCAATATTTTGGATATTTTTTGAGTCAGTTGATACCACTATTTCATCAAATACATTAGATAAAAAAGCTTGTTTTATTGATATTTCAATCAATGTCTTACCATTAATTTTTCTAAGTGCTTTATTTTTCACTCCTTTGGAGCCTTTTCTGGCACATATTGTACAAAGTATTTTCATTTAATTTTTTAAATAACGTATTTGTCTGAGTATTTTGAATAATTATTTTCTATCCAATTAATCGTTTTCTTTAATCCATTATCCAAACTTATTTCAGACTCCCATTTTGTAAATATTTTGATTTTTTTATTGTCACATTGAAGATTATCAACTTCACTTAATTTTGGTCTAACTATATTTTTATTTTTAATTATTATCAATTTTCTTCCAATTAAATTCATTATTTTTTTACTTAAATTATCTATAGAGATATTTGTATTACTTCCAACATTAACTACATCACCAAGTATTTTTTTTGATTTTAAAACTTTAAAATAAGCTTCACATGTATCATCTACAAAATTAAAATCTCTTGTTGGTTCTGTGCTACCTAAAATTAATTTTTGATTTTTTTTATTAAGACATTGAAGTATTATTCTGGGTATAACTGCTCTTGCAGATTGTCTTGGACCAAAAGTATTAAACGGTCTAATAATCTTTACAGGCAAACCAAAAGACTTAAAGTAACTTAATGCTAATTGGTCGGCAGAAACTTTTGATGCAGCATATGGAGATTGAGCATTTAATGGATGTTTCTCATCAATAGGCAAATATTTTGCTGACCCATAAACCTCACTAGTTGAAGTAATTATTATATCATTTAATTTAAGATTTTTTGCGGACTCTAAAACATTGTAAGTACCCTCAACATTAGTTTTTAAATAAGCAAGAGGTGAGACATAAGAATAAGGAATACCTATTAATGCAGCAAGATGAAAAACTAAATTACAACCTCTCATAGATTTATAAACTGAGTCATAATCACGTATGTCTCCAAGAACTAAATCTATATTATGTAAATATTTGCTATCTTTTAGCCAGCCATAATCATTATTAGAATTATATCGATCAAAAGCAACTACCTTATAACCTTTTTTAACACTCAATTCACACAAATGTGATCCTATAAACCCTGTTGCCCCGGTTATGAATATTTTTTTTGTCATTATTTAATATCGAAAAAAAAATTTTTACTTAATTTGTTAAATTTTATTTTTTTTAAAATCTTAATTGCTTTGTTAGATGCGCCACCAGAGCCGTAAGGATTTACATTTTTATATCTCGTTTGATTTGCTTTTAAAGAATATATTCTTTTAATTGCTTTATTTATTGATTCAGCTTTCGCAGGAACATCCAACACACTTTTAGCTTTTAATCTTCCTTTTTGTCTTTTTCCAATGTTAATAGTTGGTGTTTTAAAAGTTGGAGCTTCTAAAATACCACTAGAAGAATTTCCTAAAATTCCATCAACTAGATTTAAAGTGGAAAGATAATTTACTTGTCCCATAGAGTCAAATAAACAAGATCTTGATCTATTTTTTTTCACAAAAGAATCAATCATTCTATTTACAATATTACCATCAACATCAGCGTTAGATTTGGTAAATATAATTTGAATATTGCTAAATTTTTCAAGTGATTTTAAAATTTCAGATAAGTCTTTAATAAGATTTTTCCTATTTGTTGTTTCTGGATGATAATTTACTAATAAATTTTTTTTTTTTAAATTTAAATCCTAAGTTATTTTCTATATCTTGTTTTGAAATTAATTTTGTTTTTTTAATTAAATCAACCCCAAATCCTCCTACAACAAAAATATTTCTAGGATTTTCCCCTAGTTGATTTACCCTTTTTTTGTAAATCTGATTAGATACAAAGTGTAAATTAGACATTTTTGTAATTGAATGTCTAAAAGAATCATCAATTGATCCTGTGGTTATTTCACCTCCATGCAAATGACAAATTGGAATTTGATAAATTAAAGCTGCTGAACTAGCTGCAAATATTTCGTATCTGTCCCCTAACAACACAATTAAATCTGGCTTTAAATAATTTAGTTTTTTTGAAATTTCATTTATTGCTAAACTCATATATTGACATATATCAATAGGTCTATCATTAATAATATTTAAATCCACTTTAGCATCAATTGAAAAATTATCTTTTAAAATTTCTTTATAAGTATAGCCATGTTGTGGTGATAGATGAGTTCCGGTAACAATTAGTTGTAATAAAAATTTTTTATCCTTTTTTACTAATTTCATGAAATTTGACATCAAACCGTAATCAGCTCTTGATCCTGATATAAAACATATTTTTTTCATTTAATTAAATCATCTTTAGAGTAGTTTTTTTTTGATTTTTTTTTTAAATAGTAATTAAATTTCATTGGTGAAATACCTATCCCAGGACGTTTAGTTGTGAGATTTGTCTCAGAAAACATTTCTCCTTTTCTAATATCAACCTTGGCTACCAAAGATTTGCGTGCAAATGGTTTATTTTTAAGCTCATTTTTACTTGGGATTTTTTTATAATTTCCTAAGGCTAATTCTGTCTGCCTTATTAAGTTTACCATTCTTTTAAAATTGTTTGGATTTATGCTGGCTTTATGGTCAGGACCAGACATTTTATTGCTAAGAGTCAAATGCTTTTCAATAATTTGTGCCCCCAAGGCTACAGCAATTGAGGGTATATTTACTGATGTACTATGGTCAGAAAATCCTACTCTCAATTTAAATTTTTTTTTTAAATATTTAATTACATTTAAATTTAAATTTGTAAGTTTTGATGGATAAGCAGAATGACAATGCAATAAAGAAATATCCTTCCTTTTCAATCCATATCTTGTCAAAGTATTTATAGCTAAACTTACCTCTTTCAAAGTTGACATTCCTGTTGATAATATTATTTTTTTTTTTATTTTGCCTAGCTTTTTAAGGTACGGAAAATTATCAATCTCTCCAGATGGTATTTTTATAAAGTCTAGATTATATTTATTTAATAAAGATATACTTTCTTCATCAAACGGTGAGGATAAGAACTTAATTCTATTTTTTTTTGCATAATTTATCAATACTTTATAAAAATCTTTTTTTAACTCATATTTTTTCAACATTTCAAATTGGGTTTTTATTTTTTTAATATTTTGTTTTTGATAAATTGCCAATCTAGCATTAGGCACTATCATTTTTTCAGTATTATAAGTTTGAAATTTTATATAATCTGCTCCTGATCTAGCTGCTGCTTTGATTAATTTTTTTGCCAAGTCTATTTTACCATTATGATTTATTCCGGCTTCAGCGATAATAATTGTTTTCATAAATTATTTTTTTTTTATTGTGCCCATTTTAATAAATGAATGCTTTTTGATTTTTAAATTATTAAGAACTATAGATCCAGATCCTATAAAAGATCCTTCAAAAACCTCACAACTTCCATTTAATATAACTCCTGTAGATATGTGACAATGATCATGTATTTTAACATCATGCTCTATTAGTGACTTATTATTAATTATGCAGTTTTTGCCAATGATGCTACCTGAATTTATAAAAACATGATTAAATATTATTGTGCCTTCTCCTATTTTTGATTGCTTGGAGATTAAAGAATTTTTTGAGATCAATGAAGGAAAATTAAACCCTAATTTTTTAAACTTATTAAAAATATTTATTCTTTTTGAATTGTTTTTTAAACTTCCAATACCTAAAATTAAATTTTTTGTAATTTTTTTTAACTTTGTAATATTTTTTTCATTACAAATAACTTTATATTTACCAATTTTTTTTTTAGTATCATTATCAACTAAACCAACAATTTTAAAATTTTTAATTCCCTCAATAACTTCAATACATGACTTGGCATGCCCTCCAGATCCAATAATTGCAACTTTTATTTTTTTCATTCTATAAATAATAACTGCTTGGTAAATTAACTATTTTATTTTCTAAAATATTTGTATTTTTTAAATTCATTTTTGGAAATTTTTTTAAATATTTCATTTTATGCAATGGTTTCCAAACTGGCCTTGCCAATATTTTGTTATTATGTAGATTTTTAAGAATTTTATTTTTTTGAATTTTTGATGAATTTTTTAAAACTAAAGTTTGTAACCAAAAATTACTTCTACATTTTTTTGGTTCGTCTAAAATAAAATAATTATCTGAATTCTTTAAAAATTTTTTATATTTATAAAACAATTTTCTTTTATGAGTAATATATTTTGATAATTTTTTTAGTTGTGAAATTCCTAACGCAGCATTTATATTAGATAAACGATAATTATAACCAATTTCGTCGTGTATAAAATCCCATCGATGACTAACTTTTGCAGTTGTAGTTAAATGTTTAGAATGAATAGCAAATTTTTTTGAATTAGTAACTATTGCTCCACCAACCCCAGTAGTTACAATTTTATTTCCATTAAAACTTAAAATACCTATGTCTCCAAAAGTTCCAACGTGTTTGCCTTTATATAAGCTACCAAGAGCTTCAGCAGCATCCTCAATAACTTTAATATTGTATTTTCTAGCAACAAGTAATATTTCAGATATTTTGGCTGGATGTCCAAAAACATGAACTAAAATAAGTGCTCTGATAACTTTTTTTGTATTTTTATTAATACATTTTTTATTTCTTATAAAAGTGTTTTCTTTTAAGTAGTTTTCTAATTTTATTGGGTCTACACCAAAATGATCCATTTCAGAGTCAATAAAGTGAGGGTCGGCATTATTATATAATATTGCATTAACAGGGGCTATAAAACTTAGTGAGGGAACCAAAACTTCATCATTAGGTTCAACACCAACAACTTTCAAAGCAATGTGCAATGCTGATGTACCATTTATTGTTGAGACTACAAATTTTGCTTTAGTTATATTAATTATTTTTTTTTCAAATCTAATAATATCTTTGCCAATGGAAGACACATATCCAGATTTTAAAATTTTCATTAATTCTTTTTGATCATCAATATTAATATAAGGCTCATGTAATGGTAAAAAACTTTTATTAAGCTTTTTTTTCTTTGCGTTTAAAAAATTAATTAAATTTTCCATTTTTTTTCTTTAGTTGTTTAAAGATATTTTTATTACCCATATCTATCCAATATTCATAAATAGGATAAATATTTACGCTGAAACCACTTTTAATCTTACTATGAATAAAATCTGGCATGTCTTGCGCAGTTACACGCATATTTTTTATCATTTTTTTTTTAATTATATAAATCCCAGCATTCACAAAATTTGGTTTATTTGGTTTTTCAATAATCTTTTTTATTTTATGACCATTAAAAGAAATTTGACCGTAGGGATTAGAATTTGAAAATTGCTTTGCACATACGGTTATGTCTGAATTAGTATCAGTATGAAATTTTAATAAATTTACAATATTTAAATCAGTAATAATATCACCATTATATATTAAAATATTATCTTTGACTTTTTTATAATCAAGCAAAGAAAGACAACCTACCGTACCTAGTGGTTTTTTTTCCTCTATATATTCAATTTGAAAATTTTTAAATTTTTTTTGATTAAAATATTTTTTTATTATTTTAGCTTTATAAAAAATAGAAATATAAAACATTTTAAATCCATATTTAAAAAAATTTTCTATTGCTATCTCTAGAACACTTTTATTTTTTATTTTTAATAATGGTTTTGGTATTTTTTTTGTATATGGCATTAATCTTTTTCCATAACCTCCAGCCATTAAAATGATATCCAAATTATTTTTATGAAAATCTAAAATATTATTTTCATTTGTTATTTCTAAATTCTTTATCTTTCCAAATTTATTAACACAAGGTATTAAATCAATATTTTTATAATCTAATTTTTTATAATTTTTTATACCAATTTTTTTTATTATTGGTTTTTTGTTTGCAATATCATCAACTGTATCATAAATACTTGCACCTCTTAACAAACCTCTTCTAATATCTCCATCAGTAAGAGTTCCAAAAATTTTATTACTTTTATCTAAAATTATTAAAGTTTTGTAATTAACATAATTTAAAGTCTTTATTGCTTCAATTATTTTTAGATCTTTGAAAATTAAATTTTCTTTTAAATTTTTTAAAAAATTGTTCATTTCACAATAATAAAAATTAATTTTTTCTTAATTTTTTAAGTTCTTTTTTTAACTCGTCATATTCTTGCATTTTCTTTTTCATAAACATTATTGTTAATTGTGTTTTAGCTGTAATTCCCTTGGGGGTTAAAATATATAGATAATTAATTTTATCAGGATTTTTTTTAAAATTATTTATTTTTACTAAACCCTTTGAGTGCAATGCTTTAAGGCAATAATTTATTTTTCCTAAACTAAAACCAAGTTTATTTGCGAGTTCTCTCTGATTGGTTATAGGTTTTTCCTGTATCTTTCTTAATAGCTCAAAATGATCTTTTTTTAGTTTATTTTTATCAACGTTCATTTATTGAACATAATAACGTTCATTGGTTGAACGGTAAAGAAAAAATTTTATTTTTTTCTAATATCAATAAAGCTTCCACTTCTTTTCTTTATAAAATTTCCTATATTTGCTAAAATATTTCTTGATACTTCATCTGGAGATGGAACTCTATTTGTCTTATTTAAAATCTTGAATTTTTTTACAGATGGAATTTTTTTTTCATTTATTTTACATATTTTTGATTGCATTTTTGTTTTAATTAGACCAGGGGAAACATTAATGAACTTTATTTCTTTATTTTCCAATGCATATGATTCAATTAAAAACTTAAAAGCTGATTTCGAACTACAATAAAGATACCAGCCTACCTTTGGAGCAATTGCTGCTCCAGAAGAAATTGCAATTATTAGCTTTGTTTTAATTTTTTTTTGAATGATAAAATCTAATATTTCTTTGTTTGCTAATACATTAATTTTAAGAATTTCTATAACCTTCAAAGATTGTATTTTTTCAATATGATTTATCTCACCTAGTATTCCTGCATTTAAAAATATATAGTCTAATTTTCTCGTATTAATTAATTTAGAAAGTTTTTTTTTTATATCAATTAAGTTCTTAAAATTACACTTTAATGATTTTATATTCTTATAATTAATTTTTGACTTTCCTAAACAGTAAATATAATTTTTATTATTAGCTAAATTGATTGCAAGAGATTTTCCTAGTCCTGAAGAACCACCTGTGATTAATATTTTTTTTCCTTTTATCAATTTTTTAGAAATATTTTTTATTAAAATTATCTTTATCTAACCCCTTGACCTTCCTACACAATTTTGAAAATTCATCAATTTTCATATTAATTTTTTTTGCCTGTGTAGCGTAGTTATCGCTAATCCCATATTGAGAAGTTATTAATGTAAATATATTTTGTGGCATCGTAAGAAGATCGTTATATTTTTTAATTAGTGTTGCTACAATATTAAAATATTTTGGTTTTATAATCTGTTCTGTTCTTAAATTACCAAAACCTTTACCCATACCTCTCACTGATGAATCGCATTTGTTAATTTTATATTTTTTTAATTGTCGGTAATTAAAATAACCTTTACCACTATGGTCGTGTAAGTGCATTCCAACCTTTTTGCCTGATTTAGTTAGAATTAATAATGGGTTTTTGAAACGACTATATAACTTCTCTAAATCCATATCGCCGTGTGTATCAGCAAAATAAACATAATCAATTTTATGCTTCGAAACTAATTTACATACTTTTAAAAGTTCTTCTCGCTTATAATTTGTAGAATTAAAGATATTAAAGCTCACATTAAGCCCAGAATATTTCTTTAATTTCTCTGCAAATTTTAATGCCTCTGGAATATCTTCTTTTCTAGAGCACATTCTAATCATTACAATCTCTTTTTGATCATTTTTTGGATAATCGTTCAAGTTTTTTGAACAATAATGGTAATCTATCATTACAGAAACATTTTTTAATTTTTTACCTTTGGTAACTTTTTTAACTTTTTCAAAATTTAAATTATAGAATGGGTTTTTGCTTTTAGAAGTCTGTTTCCAGTAACCTAATTCAATAAGCTTTATCTCAGGTATTTTGCTCATAGCTTCGTAATGATCTTGAGCAAAACGAATAGGCCAATTAAATTCTCTTACATGTCCACCATCTCTTAAAGTTACATCAATTATTTGCATATTTTTCTTGCTAAATTTAAATCCTCGGGTGTATCAATTTCAACAGACTCTGGAAAACTAATTTCGTAATAACAAGGTTTTTTTCCAATTCTATTATTATATTTAAGAAATGTTTTTTTCTTAAATATAAAAAAAGCACCATTTGATTGAATTATAGGGTTTAAGTTTTGAGTTTTTGTGATTACCTTGGGATTAAAATTTATTGGTATTAATTTTTTTTTTTTTTCTATCCAGGCAAAATTATAATCTTTAGTAACAGCAGCAATACTATCATATTTTTTTAATTTTTTTGTAGCATTCATTATTGTTTTTAATTTTAAAAATGGTGATGTCACATGAGTGGTAACAATTATATCATTTAAGTTTTTTACATGTTTTTTTAAAAAATTATCTATCATGCCTAGTGTTGGGCTTGCCCTATTTTGATTTTCCATTACTATGAATTTTTTCTCTCTTTTATAGACATTAACCCAATTATACAATTTTTTACATTTTTTAATAATATAATCACTATCAGTATCTATGAATACTTTTTGATTTTTCAACTTTACTATTAAGTGTTCCCAAAGTTGAAGTTTTCCAATTTTTTGAAAATTTTTTTTTTTAATTCTTTTAGAATTATGTTTAATGATTATAAAAAAAAACATTCAACTATGAAGGTATAAATGTACAAATAATTTCTCTATTTCTTCCTGGATCAAGCTCTATACCAAAAACTTTTTTCCATTCTCCCAAAACCAACTTCCCTTTTTCAATCGGTATAGTTTCTGATGAATTAAAAAACATACTTCTGATGTGAGAGTGGCCATTTATCCTTTCATCAACTGGTGCCTCATCTCTTAGAGAAATTAAATCATGAAGATATTTTATATTTTGATGATCTCCCTCAGGGTTTTTCCACCTTGGAGCAATTTTATCTAAAAAAAAACGAACATCAGTTTTATGTAAAATTTCATCCTCTGTACACCAGATACAAAATGTGGTGTGTTTGGAAAATATATTTACAATTCCAGTTTTACCCCAATCTATTGAAAACTTAGAAACTTGATCTGTAATATTACTAAAAAGTTTATCAGTTTTTATTTTAATTATTTTTTGCATTTATTCTTTATAGTAAATAAGTATTAAAATGTCTATCAATTTGTTCAAATTTTGAACATTAGGTATTAAATTTCGATAATACTTTAAAAATCCTTGGTAAATTTGAGTAATCCATAATTGAAAAATCATGCTTAATCTGAGAAATTTTTAAATTAGTATAACCTTTTTTAATAAGAATAAATTTTATATTAAATTTATAAGCAAGTTCTGAATCAATTTCTGTATCACCAATAAAAACTGTTTGTTTTTTTTTTAATTTAAATTTTTTTTTTAAAGACTCTAAATGTAAGGGGCATGGTTTTTGATGTTTAAATGTATCATGCCCAGCTATAAATTTAAAAAACTTAAAAAGTTTAAGTTTTTTTAAAATTAAAATTGCATTAACTTCTTTTTTATTCGTTGAAACATAAAGGTTAATTTTTCTTTTTTTGGCTTGTTTTAATAAATTTAAAATATTTTTTTTTAATTTTGTTTTATTACAAATATTCTTTCTGTAATGTCTCAAGAAATAATCATTAATTTTATTATTAATTAAATCATTTTTTTTTGTAATTTTCTTAATCATTAAAAATGAGCCTCGATTTGCTACTTTTTTAAAAGAGGTAAAATTTACTTTTTTTAATATACCAAATTTCTTAAGAGCATAATTTAGAGAAAAAATTATATCCTCAGATGTATCGGCTAAAGTGCCATCTAAATCAAAAATAATGTTTTTAATCACTTGTTATTTTAAAAATAATTTTAATTTAAATTTAATTTGATCAATAGTATTAAGATTTTTTTCTTTATGAACAATATATGAAATATTTTTTTTCAATAATTTTTTATAATTGTGTTGGCTAATCTGCAGTATATTTTTAAGTCTTTTTTCAAATTTTATATAATTCGATTCATTAAAAAAACAAATACCTTTTATAGGAAAATCAAAAATATTTGTCTTCATAAAATTGCAAGCTAATGTTTTACCATTGATTGCAAGATTTTCCCTTAACATTGTAGACATTGTGCCTATTACAACCTTACTCTTTTCCATACCAATATAAGTATTATATTTATCTGATCTATAAATTATATTTTTTACAAGATAATTATATTCTATATTATTTAAATATTTTTCATAAAAATTTCTTTCTGCTGAAAAATTTTTAAAACTATTCCTTGCTGCAATTTTTAATTTTAACTTATGTTTTATTGCAAAATTTATCGTAAATTTTAAAATAGTTGCAACACCTTTTTCTATTGGTAAATTTAATTTTTTAATTGGCTCATCCCAACAATAAACATCTGATATTAAAAGAATATCGTATTTTTTTTTTATTTTAATTTTGTTTTTTTTTTTAAATAATAAATAGTTCGCTAATCTAAGGCTACCTATTTTATAGAAATTTTTTATATCTTGATTATTTTTTTTATAATCTTTTACTTCGTTTTCACCAAAACATAAAAAGTGAGGAATTCTAAATTTTTTAAAATTTAAATTTTTTCCTCTTTTTAATAACTCATTTGTAATTTTATGTTCATATCTTGCTCCATTTTGAAGTGCTACGAATTTATATTTTTTTTTTCTTAAAGAATAAAAATATGTAAATTTATAACTATTATCTATAAATGTAAAAATTACTCTTGGTTTTACCTCGTCAATTACAGTTAACAAGTAAGCATTAAATAAACCTTTTTTAATATTTTTAATTATAGAAAAAATAATATTCTTATTTACATAAAATTTTTTTATTCTATGAAATCTAGTCTCTAGAACAAAAAAATTAAAACTATTTAAAACATTTTGTAACTCATTTAAACTTTCTCCATCAAATATTAAAAGTTTAATATTTTTAGGTAAATTAGATTCATAACTCGAATTTAAAATAACTTTAATAAAAAGGAAAATTTTATCTAGATTCATTGATTTGATCATTATTTTATAGTAATGACCTTTATTTTAAAATATTTATTTAACACTTTATTATTTTAAAGTAGTAACAGATATTAATGATATAAATAAATGGTTTATCTAGGAATACATGTTGGGCATGGCGCAAGCGCAAGCTTGATGATTGATGGTAAAATAATTTTAGCTTTTCAGGAAGAAAGATTTAACAATGTTAAAAATTATGTTGGATATCCTAAGCAGTGTGTTCAATCCTGTATAAATTTTGTAAAAAAAAATAGAATTAATATTGATAAATGTGGATTATCAACATTAAACCATTATCTATTTGCACTTAAATATCCTCTGGAAAACTTTTTTTCAATCAAGGATTGGATCAACTATTATTTTAATTTTTTTTCTAGAGATAAAAAAACCAAATATGTTTTAGATGTTTTAAAGAATAAAAAAAAAATAAATTATTATTTAGATTATAACAAAATAAAAAAGAAAGATTTTAACAATTATACTTTAGCTAGAAAACTCATAAAGGATTATGTAGTTAAACAATCTAATGGTTTAATACGTAATATTGAATTTATAGACCATCATACCTGCCATGCTTTTTATGCTGCATATGCTCCGAATATTAAGGAAAATAAATCAGCGGTTTTAACAATAGATAGTGAGGGAGATAATATTAATCAAACTTTTTGGATATTTAACAAAAAAGAAAAATCTTTAAAAAATATAATCAGAAATAACGAATGTGATTTAGCAAGAATTTATAGGTTTATTACTCTTATTTTAAAAATGAAACCTAATGAGCACGAGTTTAAAGTAATGGGTTTGGCTCCCTATTCTAAAATTGAATATTCTATGAAAGTTTATAATGAAGTATTTAAAGATATTTTAGATGTAAAAAACTGTAAAGTTATACACAAAAATAGACCAAAAAATTTATTTAAATATCTTTATGAAAATACAAAAGAGCACAGATTCGATTCTATTGCTGGAGCAGTTCAAATATTAGTTGAAAAAATTTCTTCAAAGTTAATTCGTCAGATTATAAAAAAATATAAACTTACCTCTTTTTCTATAAGTGGGGGGGTAAGTATGAACATAAAAATGAATAAAGTAATTTCTGAAATAAAATCAGTTAAAAATTTATATATTGCTCCAACTGGAACTGACGAGTCTTTGTCTATCGGGGCATGCTACTATTTAAATAGATTTAAAAATAATTTACCACTTCAAAATATTTATCTTGGACAAAAAATTAGCAAAAACCAATTAACTTTGGCTGAATTAAAATTTTTATTAAATGATAATAAAAAATTTAAAGTTAAGCAAAAAATTAATCATAAGTACATAGCGAATTTGTTATCAAAAGGAAACATAATTGCTGTTGCCAGGGGAAGAGAAGAATTTGGTGCTAGGGCATTAGGTAATAGAAGTATTTTGGCTAACCCTTATAAAGATGGAATAGTTCAAAAAATTAATGAACAAATTAAGAATAGGGATTTTTGGATGCCTTTTGCATTAACTATTTTAAAAAAATACCACAAGCAATTTATAAAAAACGAAAAATCATTAGAGTGTAACTTTATGACGATTGGCTTTGATACTAAAATAAAAAAATATAATCTAATTAAAAACGGTTCACATTTTTATGATAAATCAGTAAGACCACAAATTCTTGATAAAGAATTTAATAACCAGTATTATTCATTATTAAATGAGTTCTATAAGATTACAAAAGTGCCTGCTCTTTTAAATACAAGTTTAAATTTACATGGCTACCCAATTTCATCAACCATAAAAGATGTAATATTTACATTCAAAAACAGTGGTTTAAACTATTTATACTTAGAGGATAATTTTTTGATAATCAAAAAGTAATTCCATCAAATATCATCAGATCCATCTTTATTTACAGTGTGTCTTAAAAACCATTCATTTCTGATCTTCTTCCATAAATGAGGTGATCTAAAATTATCTAAAGTTTTAAAAAAAATATCCTCTTTAATTTCCAAATAATCAAGAACCTCTTTAAAATATCTTTTAGGAAATTCTCCATCATACTTTTTGATAAGTTTTTTTCCTTCTTCAACGGATATATGATTATTTCTTAATTCCTGAGAAACATCATAAGTGGCTCTACCTATTCCAAATTTTATGAAAGTTGTATAATAATGAAAATCATCAATTTTATCATCAATACTATTATATTTACTATATGTACCTTCAGTTCTAAATGGTCTAGGTCTAAACTTACAATTTTTCACTGCATAGTAATAAGTCTCTTGTGGTATCCACTTTAAATAATATCCCAAATAATGTGTCTCAGTATTTGCTTTTAATAATTCTTTTTCTTCTGGGGGTAAGAAAACTTTCAAATTTTCATATTTTAATCCATGATTATTGACTAAATCTTTTATCTTTACTCCTCCTAAGTATATTTTATTAAAATTTTTATATGTCGAATATGAATTATCTCTCAATGATTTATTATTATCTGCAATCGGATTACCGTGCTCTGCTTCATTTTCTCCAAAAAAAACTAACGGAATTTTATATTTAATTGACATTTTTGTGGCAAAAATTTTTTGTCCTAAGATGAATGTTTGAAAAGGATGCATTAAATTTAATATTGCTAATTTTGTTAAATATCTCATTGTAAATTCATCTCTCTTTGGAGTGATATTTGTTAGACAATCTGAATTTAGCCAGTTTTTATAATTTTTATATCCATAGTCAGTATACAAAATAGGTGGCCATGTGACAGTTAGAGGACTCATTCCATATTTATTTTTTAAAATATGAGTGGCATAACAGCTATCTTTCCCTCCACTGCCAGGAACAATACAATCATATTTTCCATATTTGCCTCGATGTTTTTCTAAAAGTTTTAAAAGTTTTTTTTCCCTCAGATTATAATTGATCTTAAGCTTTATTCTTGAGTATTTCCAAGAGTCGGAAATACCATTTTTATCTATGTTTAAAGTTTTTTTTTTTTGATTTTTACTTGTATTAAATTCAATCGCTGAATTTGGTCTTTGATTTGAGATTAAACTTTTTTTACAAAAAATAACTTTATTAGGCAAACCAAATAATGTTTTAAGTTTCATATAAATTTATTTATTTGTTTTAAAATCTTAAGTCCATCTTCACCACTTTTTTCTGGATGAAACTGTAAACCAATTAAATTCTTGTATTTAACAACTGAAGTGAATTCAAAGTTACCGTGAACAGTTTTTGCCATTATAATATTGTTATCAAGAGGCTTACAATAAAATGAATGTACGAAATAATATTTTTTGTTATAAAGTTTATTAAAAATTTTATTATTTTTATTTTTTAATATTTTGCTCCAGTTCATATGAGGAATTTTTTTGCATTTTTTAATGTCTAAAGGTAAAACTTTTCCTTTTATAAGTCCCATACCATTTGTTTTACCAAATTCATAACTCTGTTCAAAAAGTAATTGCATGCCTAAACAAATCCCAATGACTATATTCTTTGAGCTTTTATTTAAGAAATTTTCAAGATCCTCTTGGATATTTAGTTGTTTTAACTTTTTCATACCTATTTTATATGAGCCTACTCCAGGAAGAATAATCAAATTATAATTAAAAAGTTTTTGTTTTTTCTTTATTAATTTAACTTTACATCCAATAGTTTTGTATGCATTGTAAATACTTTGAATATTGTTAATTCCAAGATCAATTATTCCAACTTTGATATTTTTATCTAACATCGATTTCTTTTTTTTTTAAAAATTTTTTAAGTTTTATAAGATAATTATTTGATTTCTTTTTTTTTAAACTTTCTAAATAATGATAATTTCCAATTTTACTCTTATTGAATGGAAATTTGGAACAAATATCATAATGAAAGAATGAAGAAATTGAGACTGCTTGAACATTAGATAGTTTAATAACATCTAAAATATTTTGAAAACTACCAGCACCTCCTGAAGCTATAACGGGTACTTTTACATTTTTTACTATTTTTGACGTTAAGCTAATATCAAAGCCTTCCTGTAAACCATCTTGGTTTACTGATGTAACTATTATTTCTCCAATTCCTGAGTCTTCAAGTTTTCTTGCCCACAAGGAAGGATTTATATTTACAATATCTCTACCATTATGTTTGGAAATAAAATATTTGTTATTTATTTTAATGCATTCTATATTTGAAACTATCGTAGAGCTCCCAAAAATTTTTGATGCTCTTTTTATTAAATCAATATTTTCAATTGCAGCGCTATTAATTGAAACTTTATCAGCACCATTTTTTAACATATTTTCAATATCATTTAAGTTTCTAATTCCTCCACCAACTGTCATTGGGATAAAAATTTTTTTAGCAGTACTTTTTATAAATGTTGTTAAATTATTCGTTCCATACAATGAAGCTACGTTATCTAAATAGAAAATTTCGTCTGCACCCTGCTTATAATAATCTTCAGCAAAATATATTGGGCTACCTAAAACTCTTAGACCTTCAAGATTTATTCCTTTAATTAAATTACCATTTTTAATATCTAGTTTAGGAATGATTCTGATATTTTTTCTCTTCATTTAAGTTTTAAATTATTTTTGAAAATTTTAGTACAATAACTTAAAATTACACTTTAGAAAGTGATTTTTAAATTTATATTGTTACAAAGAATTATTTAGCAAATAAATTAAACCAATTAGTTTCAAAGATTTCAAAACTTCTAGAGAAAGTCTCATAATTAAATAATTTTACTTATTTAAAAACATATTTTTTTCAATAAGTTCACACAAAATATGTCCTACTAATATATGCATTTCTTGAATTCTAGCTGTTGATTTAGATTTTATGACTAAATCTAAATCCCCTTTTCCTCTACACAAGCCTCCATTGTTTCCTAATAAAGAAATTACGTATAATTTTTTTTTTTTAGCCTGATTTATTGCTCTTAAAATATTTCTACTTTGTCCTGAAGTAGAAATTGTGACCAATACGTCCCCGTTGTCACCTAATCCTTCAATCTGTCTCGCAAAAACATTTGAATATCCAAAATCATTGGAAATACATGTTAAAGATGCTGGATTTCCAGCTAATGATATAGATTTTAAAGGTCTTCGATTTTTTTTAAATCTTCCAATGAGTTCTGCAGAAAGGTGCATGCTATCAGATGCACTTCCACCATTTCCACACCAAAATATTGTCCTATTCTTCAGCAAACTATCAGAAATAATTTTAGAGGCTAAAAATATTTTATTTGTAAAAGATTTTGTTGATATTTTCTTTAGAATTTCAAAATGCTGATCAAAATTTTTATTTATTGTGTTTCCAAGTTTAGTCATATTCAAAACATATACTTTTTATTTAAATAACATAAGAAATTTATTTGTAAATTTTTTATCATATGTAGTAACTATCAAAATTAAAAAAATAAAAGTAAAAATTGATAATATTTTTAAA
>MDTG01101984.1_pt1 | contig 26491 bp, 24 predicted proteins | sample 811421 | NCBI WGS metagenome assembly MDTG01 (sample SAMN05326645, study PRJNA326480) | marine metagenome | isolation source: seawater | place: Pacific Ocean: South East | collected 2011
CTCTCTAAAATCTTAACGAGAATTGGATCTGTAGATGGAGAATGATCCATTAAGACTATTCCATCAACTAAATCGAATGTGAATATCGATCTGTCTAAATCTTCAATTCCTTCAATCAATCGAGAGTGGAACCTAGATGGATATGCGCCAGAGAGGGTTTTTTCTATTTCATCAATACTAGATTCTACTCCTTGCAGATGATCCACTAGTGTGTCAACTGGGGCATTATTTCTGCGAAGAGTAGAATTGAGTCTCAACAATGTTTTTGTTTTGGAGATTGGCCATTTTCTATCTTCTGTAGGGTGTAATAATGGAAATTGTAGTTGAGCAGCTTTGATTTCCATTATTGAATGTATAGCAAGTTCGAGAGACGGACCTTCAGGAAGCATTCTCGGTTCCCGTAAATCAGCATATATTTTGTTACACAATCCATTCAATGTGAGATGAGTGCTTCTATCTACTATTCCGGTTTCAGATGATATTTGATTTAGAAACCTATCACGAGATAAAGCAGAAGAATGGATGAAAAGAATTCTAGAGGGACCACCTTCTGAAATTGGCCTAGGATCTATTGTCTGTTGTATAGCATGTTTCAGAATCCATCCCGGTAAAGGCCCCCTTGGAATTTGTTCCAAGGTTATCTGCATCCCGGCCACCATCATTCGTATTCGTCTCAGGAGGTTGTTAAACCCGATGATTTAGATTTTTACTTCTTTCGTAGTGCGACAGAAACAAAAGTGAGAACAAAGAGAGATGAAAATACTCCAGAGGCAGGTAGAAATCCTGCTTCTTCTTGATTACATTCATATTCTCCATATTGCATCTCCCAGTCAAAGACTAGAACTAAGCGAAAATCTTCACCATCCCATATTTCGGGAAGAGTAATGCTTGTTGGGCCTTCCAACTGAAGGTGGTGAATATCTCTAATGATGTGAGGATAGTTCTCAAGTCCATTTGATCCATTTTCATATCTGGCGATTTCTTCCACCACGTATAGAATTGGACGAATGGATGGAGAATCAAAATCTGGACAATCATCACCTCTAATATTCGGCATTGTAATCGAATCAATGTTCTCACTGATTGCCCAATTCACTGTTCCGTTAGTACCATCATCAGGAGACCAAGTCAAGGATGCAGATAAATCATTGAGAGGCAATGAGGAGCCAAGAACAACACTAGATTCGTAATCATCAATCAACGTTCCCTCACCTCTTGCGACGGAACCCGAATGGAGCCATTCTCCGTTGAAAACTACGGCTGGTGGTAATCGCTCAAGTCCATCTGTAGCACGGGCATTGGTAGGTCCGAATCGATTAATCCATCTATCATCACCTACCTCAGTTCCAAACGGGTCTTGAATTTCAGAGTAATATCTGTGGTAATGTAGTCTTTCAATAGAATGTGTGTTGGCTACGTCGCTGACTGCAGCCTCAGAGTCAAGGCAATTATCACACCATGTAGCAGTGTAAACCTCAGCTATAACAGGCCAAGAATCTGAAGAAACATCACCTGTTGAATTAGATCGATTCCCCGATCCAATATCAATAGCTAAACCGCCAAAGGATCCTGTCTTCTCTACAGCCCCTATCTCAGATATTACAGGAAGACCTTCTGATACCGTTGAGTCACTCTCGGCCTGAGCTATCCCAGATAGGCACAACAGAAAAACTAGCAAGATGGCTCGTTGCATACTGCTTGGAACAAGTGGTCACTCCTCAATGTTACCTCTCTCTGTTCTGCAATTTCCTGAACTTCGATTTCACAAGCCATACAGAATCAGTTCTTGATGCCATCACTATTGATTGATTCAGTAGGAATTAGTTTCGCAATAAAATTACTACTCATGATAGGATTAACTACAACGCTGAAAATGCATCTATTGTTCGTTGAATATCTTCATCTGTGATATGGAGATGGGTTACTAATCTAATCATATTAGGGCCTAAGTCCAATGCGTCAATTCCTTTACTTGCAATTGATTCGATTACATCAGAAGCTAATTTATCAGTAGTAATGTAAACCATATTTGACTCAACACTTGGAAGATCAATGTCAAATCCATCCATATTTTTTATATTTTCAGCAAGCGCACTTGCACGAGTGTGATCATCGGCTAACCTGTCGATGTGATTTTCAAGGGCGAATATGCCTCCTGCAGCAATGATTCCGGCTTGACGCATCCCTCCTCCAAACATCTTACGCCAACGACGAGCCATGGTAATGATGTCCTCAGATGCTACCAGCACACTACCTACAGGCGCACCAAGGCCTTTAGACAAACAAATGGAAATTGAATCATAATCACGAACTATTCTACTGATAGGTGTTCCAGTAGCAATTGATGCGTTGAATAAACGTGCACCATCCATGTGAGCGTTGCAATCGTTGTCATGAGCAATCTTGGCAATTGCATCTAGGTTTTCTTGTGGGTAACATGTTCCACCTCCTCTATTTGAAGTGTTTTCAACACAAACTAAAGACCCGTTTGGAAAATGACCAAGGCTGCCCTCAGCTTTACGGATAGCCTTGAAAACCTTCTCAGGTGTCATTATTCCACGTTCTCCAGGAACTAAAGAAACCGAACATCCGGAAAGTGCGGCATATCCTCCTCCTTCATAGATGTAAATATGACTTGTAGATTCGGTAATTATCTCATCACCAGGATTTGTTTGTGCACGGATCGCAATTGCGTTAGACATTGTACCACTTGGAATAAAGAGAGCAGATTCCTTTCCAAGCATAGATGAAAGACGGTTCTCTAATTCTAAAACTGTAATATCATCTCCAAGCACATCGTCTCCAACAGGGGCGGATGCCATTGATTTACGCATCTCAGTAGTAGGTTGAGTAATCGTGTCACTTCTCAAATCAACACGGTCGGATGGATGCTCTCGCATGACCTCCGCTAGCATTTCTATATCTTAGGCTTGTCCAGAGTTATTCTTTTTCCATTTACCGAGAGAATCCCTCAAGGCATCTTCTAGATTCTGATGTTCAAATTCAAATCCAGATTCCAACAAACGCCGAGGATAAACTTTCTGTCCCTCCAGTAACAAGGGTCGTGCCAATTCACCAAATAGAATTCTTAGAACAAAACCAGGAAGAGGTGCGAATGCTGGTCGTCTTAGAACGCGTCCGAGGGTTTTAGCAAAAGATTTCTGACGAACTGGATTTGGCGCAGTAAGATTGTATGCTCCGTCGCATTGGGGTGTCATCATTAGATGCTGAATTGCCGCGATATGATCATCCATTGATATCCATGACATCCATTGCTTTCCAGATCCAATTGGACCGCCTGCTCCCATCTTGAATGGGAACAGCATTCTCCCTAAAGCGCCACCTTTGGGATTTAGTACGATCCCAGAACGAAGATGAATTGTTCTTATTCCGGCAGCCCTTGAAGCATCGGCTGAAGATTCCCATACCATTGCCGTGTCGGTGAGAAAACCTTCACCATAAGTGCTATTTTCATCTATATCTTCATCTCCTCTGTTTCCATAAATCCCTATTGCGCTCGCGACAATGAACACTTCTGGCTTTTCATCAAGAGATGCAATTGTTTCAGAAAGCAAAGTTACGGAGTCCTTGCGTGAATTGAGAATCGATTCTTTTCTCTTCTTGGTCCATCTCTTATCTCCTATTCCAACTCCTCCTAAATGAATTACAGCATCGATTCCGTCGAATAAAGTGGGGTCTAATTCGCCATTTGCTGGGTTCCAATATCGCTGATTTTCGTTTGTTGGTTCCCGCCTAACTAACTGAATTAATTCATGTCCGCCTGTATCAAGGAAGGGAATCAGGTGAGAACCAATCAACCCACTTGCACCACTTACCAATATGCGTTTTCTAGGAAGTCCGGAAAATGATTGATGTCTTTTGATATCACGTTGTAAACTAATAGATCTTGAAGTAAACATATTGTCAATCATTTTTCGCACATACCTCCCACCAAATAATCTACCTAAGAAACCAAAGGGAATATCATAACTAACCTCGTCACGTACGATAGTTACTTCTTTTCCATGTTCAATGAATCGATGAGTATGCCACCATCTCTTGAATGGACCTCGGACCATTCTGTCTGCAAACAATTCACCTTCAATCAAATCGGTATGTTCTGCTACCCATTTCATTTTAATTGGACCTACTTTCATTTTGATGATTCTTGTGCCTCCGGGTGACAGGTCTTCAGGTGCAGAAATACTTTCTAAATTCTCCCATGGAGGAGTTAATCGGTCAAATGCTCCTTCTTGGTTATGCCATTCCCAAACTACATTACGAGGTGCATTGATTTTACTTTCGTGAAGAAAATTTACCAAATTTTCACCCCTCAATACTGTCAAAGTCACCTGAGCCAAACTGATTGAGATACCGTTTGAGATCAAGTTTTCTGGCTGTATTTGCGCTAGACATGAATCTAACTTTACCGAATACCGGACGTTCGGGGCCCCAAGCTCTGTCGTGGCGTCCTAATACCCAAAATATCCCAGTGTAAGAGTTGGGATCTCGACCGTCTAGAGCCCAACGATCGTTTAATCTAACCATCCAATCGGAGGCCGTCACGGGGTCTGGAGCCCATTCTAGAATTCTCTTGCCCCATAACATGCGTAGATAATTGTGAATTATTCCAGTCTCACGTAATTCTCTTTGAGCAGCATTCCAAATTTCATCATGCGTTTGAGCTTTCTCTAACTCATCGAAGATATATGAGGGGCGAGGGTCTTGGGCATGTTCGCTTAAGGTCATTTGAGCCCAATCTGGGATGGAATTGAAACTAGCATGGTCAGGCCTGTGATGTGCGAAGTGGAAACCAAGGTCTCTCCATGTAATTATTTGATCTAAGAAGGCTTCTGATGATTCGTCTAGACCCCACCATCCGTTCCTTGAACCTGTAACTTTTTCCGAACTCATAGTAGGGTCCCAGTTACCTTTTTTGAGGACCTTATCGACTACTTCTAGCGCAGATATGTGTCCAAAGTGTAACCAAGGTGATAATCGACTTGACATTGATTCTGATGGGTTATTTCGTCCGACAGCATAATTTTCTAATCTTTGACTAACAAAGATTTCTAACAGTCTATTCGCCTCATTAGAGCCTCCTCTCACTGATTCTACGGGAGGTACCTGATGGTCGATAGGGAGAGGTTCGAGAGCGGCTTTACCTGTACTTCCGCCTTCAGAGACTCTCCATAACCACTCAAGAGGAGTCATAGAAAATCTCAATTCTTTCATGAGAAGATTGTATTCATTTTCGGGCATCCAAAGACTACTACTTCGAGATTCAAGAGGATTAGGATCTGGGGAGCCGGATATTGCTTCTATTACTCTACGTTGAACTACTCTACGAAATGTATGGGCCAAAGGTGGAGCTTTATCTGTCCAAGACATTGGAATTACTCCACAACCATCGACAGCATGCAACCGATTTTCAAGAATTTTTTCTGAACGTTCCATTACATGACGAGGATGACCTGTGGGAAAATCATCAATTACGACTAAACATGCTCGTTGTGAAATTCTTCTAAGTAGGCCATTTCCTCTCTCTCGATGGGTCTCTATCCAGGGAATATAACGTACACCTGTACCTTCGAATGCTTCTCGATTGTCTAACATTCCTTGGGCAACAAAAGTAACCAACCTATCACTCGCAAAAGAATGGTCGATACTAAATGGTTCCACGACGATTAATGGCTTTTCTAACTCCTCTGCAATATCTGCAGCATGCTGAAGAGCATGGTTCCATCGCAATCTTCGTTGAGCAGTCATCCAGTAAAGTACGTATTCACCGTTATGGTTTACAGGAGCATCAACTAGTACTCTAGTTCTAGAGGAAATACCAGGATTAGTTATTTTCATGTCGACAACCCCTGAACTTCGATTTTGTTGTTAGATAGGTGAACTATGTAGGGTTCATTTTTCAGCTCTGAACTATCGATTACGTCCATGGCAGAATACTGATTTAAGGAGGCTATCGAAATCGAATGCATGGTATCGCTAAGCCAATCCACTGATTCTAGTTCCTCAATGGAGAACCACCCGTAATCAGAAACTTCCTCGGGATTTGGTTTCACTTTCAGTGATTTTGGGCTTACAAGGTATGCAACGAAAACGCCGGTCTGGCCGTTGGTGACTCTTTCACGTAAAGCGATTATTCCTGTGATTTCTCCAGGTATGCCGCATTCTTCGTACAATTCACGTAGCGCAGCCTGAGCGGGCAATTCCCCCGACTCGACAAATCCCTTTGGTACTCCCCACTTGGATGAGTGTTTTCCTTTGGATTCCTTGATCAACAGTATCCTATTATTTTCCACGACACAGGCAGCAACACCCAGATCGCAAAAATTGGAGCGCATCGACTATATCTGTGCCGATGGCATATATGAAGGGGTGTTCAACTGTGCAAAAAAAAAAAACTGGAGTGGATTAGAACAGTTCTTCATAAAGAAAAAGGAAAACCCAGCAATCATGGTACTAACCGAAACAATCGAAAATGTAAGAAGTCCTCGTCCTGATGCTTTCTTACCGACCGAACATGGAAATTTTCGTATCAGATCTTTTCCCGAACTGAGCTCTGCAGACCACTGCGCGATATACTCTGGCCAGCCATGGCAAGAAGATGCTCCTTTGGTCAGGATACATTCAGAATGTCTGACCGGAGATGCTCTTGGTTCCTTGAAATGCGACTGCGGTCCCCAGTTAAAACAAGCGTTGAATGAGGTTCAAAACGAAGGAGCAGGTATCATCCTCTATCTAAGACAAGAAGGTAGAGGAATTGGGCTATCTGCAAAGATTCAGGCCTATGCATTGCAAGACAGGGGATATGACACGCTGGATGCAAACTTGTTGTTAGGTCACCCTGCTGACGCCAGAGACTACACAGTGGCTGCAAAGATGCTACAACGCATGGGGATTAAGAAAATCCGATTATTGACCAACAACCCCCTCAAGGAAGCTGCAATGACAGACAACGGGATAGAGGTGGAAAGGAAAGAACATGTTAATGGAGTAGGTCCACACAACATCGAATACTTGTCCACTAAAGCCAAGAGAATGGGCCATATACTGGACCTGTAATGGTGACGAAATGACACAAATAACCTCTAAATCGTTGATCGGCAAAGTAGCCCCGGATTTTTCTTTAGAATCATCCAACGGTGAAACAGTAAATTTGAGTGATTTTGACGGTAGTTGGAAGGTTATTTTCTTTTACTCAGTCAATGGCGCGCCTACGTGTAAGAGAGGATGCCTGAATTTTAAAGAGCAGTACGAACTTTTCAAATCGGTGGGATGCGAAATAATTGGTATCAGTCAAGACCCTAAAAACGACCATCAGGAATTCAAAGAGTCACTACAACTTCCGTATCCAATACTGGGTGATCCGCAGAGACAAGTTGCTAAGAGATACGGGGTTCCAATCCACTTGGGGAAATTTCCTGCCAAGTCTTCGTTCGTAGTAGGCCCTGATAAGAAAATCCGCTATGTGTATGATTGGCTCTTTAGACCAAGAAATCATGTAGCTAAGATTCTGTCTGCTCTGAGTGAAGTTACCGATGGAGAAGGATTCTGATGGGGTGGGAACAGGTCTTATCCTTTGCAGGACTTAACGAAAGAGAAGTTCAATCAGTACTAATCCTGTCTTCCAAACCGAAACTTAAAGCTTCAGAATTAGCGGTTGAATTAGGGACTACAAGGCTTGATGCATATAATTCACTTTCTAGATTGCAAGAGATTGGTTTAGTAACAACAACCGCAGACAGACCGATGAAATTTTCTTCACCTCCGCTAAATGAAGCCGTCGAGCGCCTGATTGGAATGAGGAAGGAACAACTTCGTCAAGTTGAAGAGGGTTACGAGTCGTTACTTAGCGGAGCAACCTGGAATCAAGAGGTTGCTGAGAAATCAAATTCAGTATTCGACGAACCCAAGTTTGCAGTTCTAAAAGAGAGAATCCACATTCACAAACGCATTGAAGAATACGCTGAAACGGCAAAGGAAAGAATAGTCCTAATGCTCGGAGAGTATGGAATTCTTCACCTCCATCGTGGACCTGCATTATCTGCCATCAATACTGCGGCGGAAAGAGGGGTGAAAATACAAATTTTAGCAAAGCTTCATCGCAGAACTATACGATTCTTCCGGGATTTACACGAGAATGTGATGGTAAGACATTCTGATGACGTTGAATCTCAAGGTGCTCTAAAAGATGATGAAGAAGTCCTTCAAATGTTAAATATTGAATCTAATCCAGTTGGTAGAGGAAAAGAGGATGCCGCACTATCTGTGGTTTCCAAACAATTCGCTATCTCACAAGCCAACCTGATTGATGCTGTTTGGCCAGAAGCAATACCATTTGAACAAGCAGAAAAACGGTTCACTGAACAACAAATTGTTGACCCATTGCGAATAGAAATTGGACAAGGATCTTTCTTAGAGAAACTCAGGACTGCATTGGGTGTAGATCTTCAGTTACCCGAAGAAGACACCCCATTCGACCCAGATGCAATGCTAAAAGCCGGAAGAGAAGTCAATACTGCTAGGAGGCAATTAGGTGAAAACAGTCTTTCTAGTCTTACAATTCTTGGTTTTGACTTAGAAATAATGATGAGACAAGTGGGAAGAAGAGTGGGAGAAGAATTAGCATTTTCACTGAGGGGAATTGAAGACAATATTGAATTTTTAAATGAATTGATGGACTTGTGGGAAGCTGCTGGACTAGGCACACTAACATACGCGCTAGATCCTACTTTCCATGTATGTGTAGGACTTAATGAGAAACCCGATCAAGGAAATAGAGATGTTCTTCCTCTATGGGAGTTAGATGACGGAATTATTGAAGGAGCATTGATGGCAAGATATCCCGAAGAAGGGGATATTGAAGTGAAGAAAATCCCTGGGAACGGAGATTTGAATGATATTTGGCAATATCACCTCTTGATGAAAGAATAATGTGATGTTATGGAAATTACTCGAGATATAGTAAAAATCTTCACAATCGTTGCTGGTGGATTAGTTCTGGCATCATACGTCTGGGGAGTCTCTCGGTTATCCCAGCCTTCCGATCTCTGGGGAGGAGTTGGCGGAAATCTTCAAAGATTTAGTATAATTTTCATGTTTGTTGCCGCGATTGGGTATCTAATATACTGGTGGATTACACTGTTCCAGATGGACTCATTAGATGTATCCAACTTACGCTGGCCATGGGGGGAATCCGACAATAAAGGTACTAATCGTCTGCTACTTTCTTTTGCAATTTTTCTCATTCCGTCTGCCTTATGGATTGAGAGTACGGGACTCCATCTAAGGAATCCTACAGATTACACCCCATTCCTTGTCGTAGGTACACTGTTATTAGCTTCCGTTGGAAATATTATGCTCGGATTGCTTGCATTCTCAGCATATCAAGATGAGGTGCCAAGGGCGGGATGGTTGCTATTTGGAGCATTTGCATTATCGATCCAATGTATAGTGAATGATCTAATAATTTGGTCGTGGAAATTCCCCTGGTAGCCAAGTGTTGAACATTCATTCATATCCATCATCGATTTCAGAGGTATATGAGGTTCCTGACTTTCCTGCGATTCATGAGGCAGATTCTCAAGAAGGGGCCTGCAGATCTCAACTGGATTCAAAAACAAGGTTTGTTGTCTGTTAAATTGGCACAAATTTTCGCATTAAGATCTGATATCCTTTCTGTAGAAAAATGTCAACAGTTACAATCTTTATATCAGCATGCAGCGACAATACCCTCAGAAGATGTTTTCGCCAATATTGACTCAAGAGGGCCAAAAGGCTTCAGCGAAAACTTCGAATGGATAGATAAAAAACCTTTAGCTGCAGCATCTGTCGGACAAGTCCACAGAGGAAGATTGCAAAATGGTGACGAAGTTGTGATTAAAATAATTAAATCACAAAATGAAAAGGAATTCAGACGCGATGTAAATCGCATGCGTACATGGTTGAAATTTTTTCTCTTTTTCTCTCCAAAGTTACGTAAGGTAGGAAACCCAATTGCATTACTAAATCACGTAGCTGATTATACTACAAGAGAGCTAGATTTGCGAAATGAAATTGAAGGAGCAAATGAATTAGAAAGTATACAGAGTAGCATAGAAGAAAATTTTCCTATGCCACTCCTAAGATTCCCTCGATACTACCCCAATCTATCAAATGAAAATGTTCTAGTGTCCGAATATATCAAGGGTGATTCCTTAGAAGAAGGTATCGAATCAGGTACTCTAGAGTGGGAAAAATTACTTCAACTATTCAGAATTCATGGGGCTTTTCTCTTCGGAATAGGAACCTTCCATGGTGATTTACATCCTGGGAATTGTATCATAGATGAACAAGGAAGATTTGTATTCATCGATAATGGAGCAATTTGTCATGCTCCCCCGCACGTTAATCGGACCCTTTTCACATTTTTTGAACATCTCTCAAAAAAACAACTTACCGAAGCATTCGATGCACTTTTAGAAATGTCGAATGAAAATTTAGAAGGAGATAAACTGCACAAATACCACACTAAAATGGAAGAAATTTACCATGATTTTGAAAGCAAACCCGTGGGAGAACAAAGTTTGACTCAAATAATGATGAAGACGGTTCGGACCGCCGTAGAAAAGGCAAAGGCAAATTTTGGAGAGGAGGCTTTTCCAATCATAAGGGCACTGATGTATTTGGATGGATTGGTAATTAGGACTCATCCAGATGTAATGTTGATACAATCAATGGGCCCATATTTAGAAGAATTTAGAACAGGATTAAGGATTAGCCTAAGTGAATAAGGGTGATGAGTTCTCGTATGGATGAGAAAAGGATCGCTATTGTTGGTGCTGGGATTGCGGGTCTTCATTGTGCAAAAATCCTCATATCAAAGGGATTTAATGTCACGGTTTTCGATAAAGAATCAGAAGTCGGAGGGAGGATGCGAACGTCTGAAATCGATGGCTTTCTGATAGATCATGGATTCCATGTATTACAAACAGCATACCCTGAAACCTCGAAGCACGTAGATTACAAGTCTCTTGAATGTAAATCTTTCAAGGCGGGAGCACGAATAATTGATGTTAGAAATGGCAAAGTTCGAACCAAATTAATGGCTGATCCATGGAAAAATCCGCTTAGAGGTTGCTTAAGTGCATTAAACGGATTTTTGTCTGTTAAAGATCTGTTGAGGATAGCCCTCATGAGAAGAACGATAGTGAAGGGAAAGGTAGAACAACTATTTGATGGAGATGACGATACTACCAATGAATTTCTCAGAAAAAGAAAACTAAGTAATCATGCAATAAATCGATTTTTCTTGCCACTATTTGGAGGAATATTTCTTGAATCAGAGTTGCAAACCTCTGAGCGACTATTTCGTTTTGTTTTTAGGATGATGGCTAAGGGAAAAATGGTTTTACCTAGAAATGGAATTGGATCAGTACCGCTATCAATTGCTGAAGAAATTGGGAGGGATAATATCAGATTGGGTGTTGAAATAGATAGGATTGAAGAAAAGGCCCTTAGATTTCGAGGTGAAGCACATCGATTTGACATGGTAATCAAGGCATTTGCAGAGCGAGATGGAAGTAAAGGGAAGCACGTATGGACAGTTCACTTTGATGCTCCCTCATCACCAATGCGTTCCAAACATATTCTTCTCAATAGCAATTTAACAGATTCTGCATCCATAATCTCTCATATTGCCGTACCTTCAGATATTCAACCCTCATATGCGCCATCCGGAAAAAGTCTGATTACTGCAACAGTCGTGGGTGACAGAGCAGATAAAATGGATTTATTGACTGAAGAAGCAATAGAACAGGCCGTTCGGAACGATATGAGTGATTGGTTCGGAGATGGGACGGTTTCCACTTGGAGAACGATTGCAGTACAACATATTACTCATGCTTTACCCAGTACAAATGCTGGGGAACGACTAACAAATGTCCCAAAAAATGGAGAATTCGCAATTGAATGTGGAGACCATATGCTACATGGTAGTGTAGAAGGGGCCATTTTGTCAGGAAGAAATTCTGCATTAATCGCAATAAATCGTTTGCAAAACGATTCCGAGATAACAAAAGGGCCTCAAAAAAAGGTGTAAAATAGATTTATCAGATTACTTCAATAAAACGGATTAGTTCCTGCTTCGTGATCAGTAGCATCTACAATAGCAGAGATCGAGGGGACTTTACTCTTTATTGCAACCTCAATACCTTGCTTTAGAGTTACATCAACCATTCCACATCCTTGACAACCCCCACCAAACGCAATTACCGCCTTGTCATCATCAATACCTAGTAACTCAACTGTTCCTCCGTGAGATGCTACCATGGGGCTAACATCAGTTTGGATTACTTCTGCTACTGCAACTGAAATGTCATCTATCCACATTGGATTCGGATTATCAAACTGGAATCCTCCTCCCATCAATGTCTCTACGAAATCTAAAGTTGCACCTTGCATATACTGCGTGCTTCTTCCCGCAATCAAAACTGTCATTTCATCTACTTCACAGGCAACATCAGTTTCATCTTTTTCTTCGATATCCACTAAATTAAGATCGTATCGAAATCCTTTCTCTCCCCTACCAATTATCTCGACGCGGAGAACTCTCTTGATATCATCTTCAGCCTTTTGCTGGAATTGTAGGAGCATATCTTTGGCTTTCTCAGTGATTAGAATCATGACTTCACCCTTATTTTTTTTGCTTACTGTGATGGTGGTTGTGAAAATTGGTCATTGAATGCTGTGTTCATATTCGGAACGCTTGAACCAGTTGCATCATTGCTCAGAGGTGGCTGAATAGTCTGCATCGAGGTTTGCATGGGAACTGATTCACCCATTGGGTTCATCGGAGCACCACCAACCATCGGCATCTGAGAACCAACATTATATCCTTGAAAAGGTGGTTGAGGACCTCCGAGTGCTAGTCCAATAATCAGAATAATCAAACCAATAGGAATCCCACAACATCCCAAAGTAGCAAGTGCTCCTCCGCCAAGTGCTACACCAATATCGTCACCTAGAGCTGTTAGCATTGCTATCGAATATGCATCGTTATCGAAGAGTACGAAATTTTTAGTCTCGGTGGAGTTTCTCAAGGTCACTTTGACATTATACTCCGAATTGAGACTACATTCATCAGAACCATAGTATGTATCACAGATATAGCTGTGAATAACCTTTCCTTCATGCATTGGATCCTCTGCATAGAATTCATCATATTGACAATCCAACTTCGAAACATTTTCCGTCACATCAATTCCGTTTTCATCAGTGACTGTTACTTGGAAACCATTGCAATTATCGATTATTCCATCTTTGTCTTCATCAACATAATCAAGATCGAGAAGAACTTCAAAGGCAACACTCCCCGCTCTATCTTCATCGATAAACGTAAAGTTAACTTCTCCATCAACAGACTGGGTATAATATGGAGATCGATCATCGTCAAAGTTCTCAAGGTCATCTACAGTGGAACCCGCGATAACGCTACCAAGTATTGTAATCAGTAAAAATATTCCAGTAACAAGACCACCTGCGATGGTCACGCCTTTGTTCATACCTATGCGAAGATTCGATACTACTTCAATCACTCCACATGAAAGATAGCAGTATGATTGATGCAGTGTCTACTACCTTGCCACAATATGAATGGGGTGTTAGACCGAAGTGGTCGACCACTTCACGATCTAAGAATTTCAGTTACAGATCGATGTAACATGAGATGCGATTATTGTATGCCAGCAGAGATTTTTGATTCAAAACATCAGTTCATGCATAGGAATGAACTGTTGACATTTGAAGAAATAAATTCAGTTGTAAAATCATTAGTTCCTATTGGTCTAAAGAAAATACGACTCACTGGAGGGGAACCTTTACTGCGAAGAAACTTAGAAGATCTGATTCAAATGCTTTCAAAACATCCTGTTGAAATCGCAATGACAACAAATGGTTTACTTTTTGCAGGAAGAGGAGAATCACTAAGAAAATCTGGTTTAGATAGAGTTACATTCAGCCTCGATTCACTAGAACCACAAGTCTTTGAACGTATAACCAACACCTCAGGTGAAAAAATAGAATTAATTTTAAAGTCAATAGACGAAGCAGTGGATTGTGGCCTTGGACAAGTCAGGATAAATAGCGTTATCAGAAGAGGAATAAATGAACTAGATATTGATAGATTAGTCAATCAATTTGAACATCTTCCTGTTTCTCTACGATTCATAGAATTCATGGATGTTGGAAATCACAATAAATGGAGGCACAATGATGTAGTGCCAAGTTCTGAGATTCAAAATCATCTCAAAAAAAGAATGAATTTAATTCCAATTGATTCTATATATCGTGGAGAAGTCGCTCAAAGATGGAAAGTAGAAGGAAAAAATGGGTTTGAAATCGGTTTTATTTCCTCTGTTTCTCAACCATTCTGTGGAGATTGTACCAGAGCTAGAATTTCATCCGATGGACACTTGTTCACTTGTTTATTTGCATCGACGGGGACGAATTTGAAATCTATATTACGAAATGAAAATAATGAAAATAGTTTACAGGAGGTAATTTCAAAAATTTGGAAATTTAGAGATGATAGATATTCAGAATTAAGAAGTAAATCAAAGAAACCCGGAACAATTATTCTACCAAAAATTGAGATGTCTTACATCGGAGGTTAATACCTATTCAATAGAGGCATTAGATATATCTAATGCAATATCATATATAATATTCCAAGGAGCAGAAGTTAATATTGAAGGATTTGGATAGGATGCAACACACGAAGAATATCCTGATTCTGTGAGAGCTTGGGCTAATTTTGTAGGAGATGGTGGACCAAGTAATGGGATATGTGGATGTAATCTGTCAACAATCAGCAGAGAAGATGAAGGTTCTACTTTAGACTCTTCAGAAAAACGACGAATTGAACGATTAATTGATTTCTTAGATTGTTCAATTAATGCTGAATGCTCATCAGAAGGGAATCCCCACGAAGTAAGAGATGCAGTATCAGGGACGCATAATTTTGAAGCAACGTCCAAATTCATAGAAGAAAGTACTTCTTTACAAGCCAAGGGACCTGTCCACAGCGGACCGGATACTCTACGATCTCTATGATTTACCGGGTGACGAAATGGTAAGAAACAAAATGGTTGACTTCTTTCAGAACAACCATGAGGATGTAAATTAGCATCAATACTTGCCTGAAGTTCTTCAGAGGTAGGATCAACTATTCTCCAACCTATATTCTTCTCAACAGAACTTGCTCCACGTTTTGATTTTTTTACTGCTACTGAAACTCGAAGATGGTGGGATTCCCAAACTGATAATAACGGCTCTATGGTACGATCGTGACGTGCTGAAATCCTGGCTATATTTGCCATTAGCACTCGTAATCCCGAATCATGGGCCCATTTATCTGTACGAACAAATGCTCCATAACGACGCATTGTTGGACCTTTGCTAGATCCAGTTAATGCTGCTGTATCTGTTGCAGAAACCTCCAGAATCGCATCCCTTGAGAGAGCTTGAATTACAGGATCTAAAAATGGAATTGGAGAGCCATATGGATCTAAATCTATCCAATGCCAACCTCCTTCAAGGACTCTGGACCGTAAATCACCTTGAATCAATTTAATTGATCCATCTAAATTGAATCTCTGAACATTCTTCTCGACCCATTCCAACGATTCAGGAAGAATATCACATACATGAACATCTAATCGCTTGGATTGTTCTATTGGCAATTCAGTCAGCCATCTTCTTGCTCGAATTCCAGATGCACCTAATCCATCCAAAATTCGAATTGGTCCTTCAGGAAAATATGAGCTGGAGAGAATATGATGAAGCAATAATACAGATCTGGTTCTACTTCCAGTCATTACTGAATTATGGAAAACCTCGCGGAGACCCTTGGAGCCTGGACCTCGGCCAAAATGCTCGTCGATATCGGAAGGTATCGGTAATATGGAAGGGGTTGATCCTTCTAGGATCAATGACGCGTTTTCCTCTTCCATGATTCTATGAGAGGGCTCATCGATATGGCACTTCCCGTGGTTTATGTAATGATTCCGAGAAATGACGAGTTACCATCTGAATCCCTAATCTAACAGTATCTACTCTTTTGGCTGTATCCTCATCATTCATCAGACCAAGGGCCATAGTTGCTATCCTATCTCCAATTGGTAAGTGTTCTGCATCATCGTATACACACACTTCTCGAAAAAGTACAGATTTTCCCTGAGGAGTTCTGCCAACAGGGCGCACGATATATGGTGCACCGTGAACGCCTATACCCGCACTTATTCTCCATTCGACACCAGAAGTTCCAATAATTGAGATTTGAAAACCATTTACTTCGATATATGGCATTGAGTCCACTATTGTTCTCAATAATTGAAACGATCGTTCAGTTGGATTAGCTACACTGTCACTTTGTATGACTCCTGAATTGATTGCCCAGCGAAATGAAATTCCTCGTAATAGTTTAGCTAACCGGGAACCATCTCTTCCATTCCAAACAGCAGTAAAGGTTTCAATTGCTCTACTTGATTTTGGTAAAGGCATTCTATGTCTATTTCTTTCGTTATCCAATACAACTAGATCAAAACCTTCTGGACTCCAATCAAAAGGTGGATCCGGTAGATTATATTCAGAACCTAATAAAAATGGTCTTACAGAACCAGCTAGACGAAATCCACCTTCCCACTTATGATTTGAACTTGCTTCAGGTAATCTATCCCTTTGACTCAGATCTTTTGCACTTAATCCAAGTAATTGTTGCATTACTCTAGAAAATCTACCCCCTGGATCATTACGTTTTTCAAGAAGAAAACGCATTAGTAAATTTCCAGGTCCATATGCAATTTTATGTCCGTCAATCCTTAGAACACCATCGTCATAGAGAACTTCGGTATCCATAATCTTACCAAATCTAAGATCAGAAGAGAGTCGATGAGGTGTTTGAATTCGATGAATACCTCGTTGAAACAAAGGTAACTCTGGAATTATTACATTCTTGATATCTTGCAAAATCAATGAAATTGTAGAATCATTCCATTCATCAAGTAATTCAGAAGGATCTACATCTTCCATAATTTTTGAAAGAACCTCTGCCCATCCTTCATCATCTGGTTGAACATTGTTATCTTCTATCCATTTCATTACATCATCAGATAATTTACACTCTTCAGCATCTTTTTGCCAAGCAGGAGTTAATTCAACCTTGGATTTTACAGATGGCCACCATGGTGAACAAACAGAACATACGCCGCCAGACAAGTCACTTTCTTCCGTTAAACTTCTACACAAATTACATGGAAGCATAATATGAATGAAATTTCAGTGTATTTCAATCGAAGAAAATCAATAGTGGTCAAAGTAAACTTCCGATTCTTGATGAGTTACCTTATGTCCATTGGATACTACTTCACCAATTATTGCACTTCCTTCTAACTTTTCACTGAGCCAAGTTGACACTTTTTGAGCAACATTAGGATCGACAGCAATAATCATTCCACAACCCATGTTGAATGTACGAAACATTTCACGTCTATCGATATTACCTGCTTCTTGAATCCATTGAAATTCAGATAATATAGGTAAAGGAGAATGAATATGCCACCCTAATGAATCATGAAGACGAAGAAGATTTGACAATCCGCCTCCAGTAATGTGGCAAATAGCATGAATATTATCGGATGAACAGGGTCCATCTTGAATCAAATCAATTACAGGATCAACGTAAATTCTCGTTGGATTCAAAAATACTTCACCGAAGGTAATCGGACCTTTGTTGAAGCGTTCTATTCTTTCTTCATCTATTGATAATGGCCATGGATCACTCCAAGAATTTCCTGAAATCTCCATCACCTTTCTAACTAAAGAATAGCCATTTGAATGGACGCCAGAAGATGGGAGTCCAATTAGAATATCTCCCTCCTTTAGATTAGCTCCAGTAATTTCACTTCCTTTAGATAACCATCCAAGTGCTGTTCCTGACAAATCTAATTCTGTAACTATACCTGGAAGACTAGCGGTTTCACCTCCCGCAAGTGTGACACGAGCTCTCTTACATGCTTCTGCTAAACTTGCTCCTATTGATGCATGAGTATCTGGATCTGGTTTTGGAACTGCAATATAATCGACAAAGGCAATTGGTTCTGCACCTACGCATAACAAATCATTGACATTCATTGCCATACAATCTATTCCAACTCCAGACCATTGCTTTAATTTCGTAGCGATCGACAATTTTGAACCGACTCCATCAGTAGCTAACGCAAGATAATTATCTCCAAATTCAATAAGTCCTCCAAAGCCACCTGGAAGATCTACTGGTGCTCCAACTGTTCCAGGAAGCCTGACAGCACTGCCCAATGCTCCAATAAGAGAAGATACTGCATGACCTTCCAAGTCAATATCTACGCCCGAACTGGCGTAATCTATCCCCTCTCCCATGTCGATGCCTTGAGCATTCAACACATCAGTCTTAGGGTTGAAGATACAATAATTACAGTCCGATAGGTGAAGAAATAAATGTAGATTTAAGACCCCAGTTATTGTTCAAAGATTCACTCCTTAACCATTCTGCCAATGCCTTTGGTCCAACCGTTTCGGTAGCATGATGTCCCCCCAATAGTAAACCAACTCCCGATTCATGAGCAAGAATTGCAGCATGAGCAGGACCTTCTCCGCTGATTAGAAGATCTGCGTCTGAATCCCTAGCCTCGACTATTGCTCCACCAGCCGCACCAGTGCAAATTGCAATCCTATTAACCAAAGTAGATTCCAAATTTCTATCTTCAGGAAAACATCTTATTGACTCATGACTAGTTTGTTCATTCCCAATTGATTTTTCTAATCTGGATTTAACATCCAATCTCGAGATTGAATTTACACTAGCAATAATTCCAATTTCCATGCATTTTCTACCATCTTCTAATTCAATTATTTCTGGCCAAGACTTGTAATATTTTTCGAAAATAAAATCATTAGATATCGGACTAGGGTGTCCTTTTGTGATAAACCAATGATCTTCGAATTTGGCATCTATTGATCTACATAACACAGCATTATTTCCCAAAATAGGGTGAGCGTCCATAGGCAAATGTAAGCCGATTATTGTAAGGTTGTTTTCGATTGCAATCTTTGTTCTAGCCGCCTCAATATCATCACTATTAGGCAAGGGAATTCTGCCATCAGTCCAAGTAAGACCATGGTGTGAAATCAAAATATCTGCCCCTAATTGTACTGATTTTTTTATCACCTCTAGGCTAGCATCAGTGGATGTGACAATTAGATTACATGGGCAATTCAAATCAGAAATTATCTGAGGTCCATTCCATGCTCGTGATGAATCGGGAACAGAATTTACGCGATATTCGGAGCATATCGTCTTGACCATTTCCGCGACTGTTGGCGGTGACATTCAACATACCTCTCTACTAATCTTCTTTCAGTGTTAGGAAAATCGTAAACCTAGTAATGCAACATCAGGAAGCGGGTAACGAGACATAATTACATCCTTCATAATTCTAATATGAATTTCAGCCACAACATGAACTGTTGCATTAAACATATGACCTGCATGTACATTGTTATCGTCATCTGACCAACAACAATGAATATGAGTGAATGGTTTTCCATCTTGGGTTCGAGAGATATTTCCAGACAAACTAATCAATTCACCGGGTGAATTCAATGATTTTGTGATATATACTCCTTCGTCGTTCATGAATCCATATGTATTCTCTCTTGTCCTACCTATTCCACTAGTAATAGCGGCTGCATCAATACCAATTTCATCAGCAAGATTCTGTAAAGAAGCGTGTATCTCTTCACCGGGATCGATTCTCACAAACAAGTCTTCACCACTGATTGTCCATTCCATGATTTACTTAAGATTAGGCAGTTCCTAAATTTCTCTGTTATTAATTCGAGTAGAAGTATTGAAAATAAACAAAAAGTTGACTGAGAAAAAATGCAAATTCCAGTAGAAAACAAGGGGTTCAAAGGACATCAGCCGTTTGATTCATAGACGGTCGATTCTTACGTCAAAGTCCCGGTGAACTAAATGGCGCTTCAGATAGAAGATCTCGGTTCGCGTTGGGAGACCTTTTTTCAAGAGGTAAAATTACAAGAAATTCAACTTCTTACAAACAATTCAATAGAATTTAGAATACGATTTAACGATATTCAGTCTTGGGATCCAGAGTTTGCAAAGAAGATTCTGAATCAACCTAAACGAACCATATTGAATGGTAAAAGAATTCTTTCTCAAAGATGCAAGGAAAATGGACTGAATATTGAACCTGATATTCTGCTCGAATATCTCCCCCCAGATGTTGAATATGATCTTAGGGAAATAGGCTCAGACGATCTGAATCGACTTAGATGTGTGAATGTAGTTATCACAAAAGTTTCTGAAATTCGTCCTAGAATATACGAAGCAGACTGGTGTTGTGATTCTTGCAATGCCCATACAGTAGTTACACAAGAAAACGAATTAGAGTTGAAAGAGCCTTTGATTTGTAGTGGATGTGAATTACCTGCGTCAGGTGCAGGTTCAACACGATTTACATTAGATAGTGATAGATGTACGTGGATCAATAACCAATATCTCGAAATTCAAGAATTACCAGAACGAGTAAAGGGAAGCGGACAACCAAGTAGAGGAAAAGTATTGATCGAGGGTATTCAATGTAACCGTTTTCTGCCGGGTGAAAGAGTGACTGCAAACTTAATCCCATATACTCAAGCAGGATATCATAGAAATCGAAAATCAGCTATGTTTGAGATTGTCTACAGCCTTCACTCAGCAGTAAGGGAATCAACCCCATTTACAGATATTCAACCTTCTGAAGAGGAAAAAAAGGAAATTAAAAAGGTAGCATTGAGACCAGATCTAATGGCAATTATGCAAGAATCTATTGCTCCCTCAATCATCGATGTTACTGACAAACTGAAGGTTGTTAAACGAAGTTTATTGATGCAATTATTTGGAGGTGTTTCACGAATTAATGCAGATGGAACTAGAAATAGAGGAGATATTCATATTTTATTGATGGGAGATCCTGGAGTAGCAAAATCTCAACTTTTGACTTATATGTCAAAATTAGCCCCTCGGGCTAGATTTGCTTCAGGGGGAAATATTTCTGCTGCTGGATTAACTGCTGCTGCAATTCGAGACTCTTTCGGAGATGGAAGATTTACTTTAGAGGCTGGCGTTTTACCTTTGGCAGATTTGGGTATTGCATGTATAGACGAGATAGACAAGATTAGCAATGAAGACAAAGGATCTCTTCACGAAGCAATGGAACAACAACAAATTTCAGTAAGTAAAGGAGGGATTACAACTCAATTACGTGCTCGATGTGCAGTTTTATCAGCAGCAAATCCAACCAAAGGAACATTCGACGTTGGTCCAAATCAAAATCTAATGTACGCATTCAACCAAACAGGACTTCCGATTCCTCTTGCTACTAGATTTGATATCATCTGGTTGATGAAAGATAGAGTAGATGAGGAAAACGACGCAAGTATAGCAAGACATATCATGGCTAGTAGAATCAAAGGCGTTCCTGAAAGTAAAGTAGAAGAAAATACGTTTGAAAATCCAGTAACTAAGGATGAAGAAGTGGTATACAAAACTAACACAAATGGAAAAGAATACCTCTCTGTCCCATTCCTCAGAAAATATATTGCTTATGCAAAAACCAACCATTCACCTATTTTGACTGACGAAGCAAAATCAATGATTTTAGATTATTACAAACAAGCAAGGCATAGTTATGGCAAAGATTCTGAAGAATTATCAGAGCGTAGAGATGAGCAACCTATTCCAATAAGTGCTCGTGCATTAGAGTCTCTTATTCGATTGGCTGAAGCACATGCGCGTATGAATTTACGTGATGAAGTTATAGGAGAAGATGCAGACATGGCTATTGCAATCTTTAGACATTGGAGAGAAGAAGAAAATGTTGGATCTGTAGCAGAAATGTCTACAGGGGCTTCTCACGGACCTGCACAAATGAATAGAATTGTAATGAAAATAGTGAAAGATATTGTTAGTGAAACTGGTAAAGATGCAATGCAAAATGACATTTACAGCAGAGCAATGGCCATGGGAATTGAAGATACATATGCCATTGATGATGCTATCCAGAGACTAAGCAATGATACCCAACTATTGATGGCGCGACCGGGTTATTGGAGACCATTCTGAGCGCGTCGCTCATATCCTCCTTACTCTTCGGGATGGTATGGAAGGGGAGCCGGAAGGGTTGGTAGAGGATTCTAATTCTCTTGATCCTGAAGCTCTAGGATTCATGTGTGGCTTAGAAATCCATCAACAATTAAACTCTGGAAAACTCCACTCTAGGCAGCCTAGTATGCTCTATGAATTGGGTATTGAAGCTGTTCCTCCAAATTGGAATAGAGTTGAAAGAAGACTAAATGCAACATCGGGTGAATCTGGAACAATAGATGTAGCTGCAAGGTTTGAACAAAGAAGAAAGAGATCTTTCGTTTACATTCAATGCCCAAATGCAGGACTAATCGAATTAGACGATGGCCCGCCTTCTGGCTTGGATGATGAAGCATTAGATATCGCATTGACAATTGCTAAACTTCTGGAAATACACCCAGTGGAGGTATTACAAACAATGCGTAAACAGGTAGTAGATGGTTCAAATACATCAGGATTTCAACGAACAACTTTGATTGGAACATCGGGGAAAATCAAAACCGAAAAAGGGGATGTAGGAGTAGATGTTTTACTTTTAGAAGAAGATTCAGCAAGAAAATTAGATACTCGTTCAACTGAAAATGGTGAGCAAGTGGTCTATATTTTGGATCGATTAGGAATCCCTCTGGTCGAAATTGCTACGTCTCCGGATATTATCGATCCAGATCATGCAATGGAAACTGCGCGAACCATAGGATCCCTTCTGAGATCTACACGTTCAGTTAGAAGGGGATTGGGAACAATTCGTCAAGACCTAAATGTCTCAATTGGATGTGGAGATAGGGTAGAAATCAAAGGCACACAAGATTTGGAGTGGGTACCTCAAATTATTAGATTAGAAATGGCTCGTCAACTTCATTTCTATCGACTAGCTAATGAATTAAGGGCAGATCAAAATCTTCCTCCATTACCAGTTCATCGAAATCAAGATAGTCCCGATGTAGAGAAAAAAGTAGCAGAAAAGGTAAGTCGAATAATTCCATTTGAGTTACACAATGTAACAGATGTGTTTAGTGAAAATGATTCTAAGATGGTCAAGAATATTCTCAATTCAGAAAATAATAATGCTCTAGCCTTGGGTTTATCTCTTCCTGGATTAACTGGAAAACTTGGATCAAAAGAACTGGACAAAGGCGGTGCTCAATTACCTCGTTTAGGTCGTGAACTGGCAAGTGCTGCAAAACTCGCAGGAGTCAAGGGAATTTTTCATTCAGGTGAGCTCCCAGCATATGGAATTTCACAATCTGAAACTGATGCTTGTAAAGCAATCCTTGGAGATTGTTTCGTACTTTGTCTTGCTCCAAAATGGCAAGCAGAACTTGCGTTGGAAGCAGTTCATCAAAGAGCAAAACTTGCATATCATCGAATTCCTCAAGAAGTCCGAAATGTTGTAATTCGTAAGGGTTCACCTGAAGATGGTACCACAACAGCAATGCGTCCCTTACCAGGAAGTGCTCGGATGTATCCCGAAACCGATGTTCCAGTGAGATTTCTTGATGATGTTGATTGGGAACGAATTCAATCTAATATGCCTCCGAGTGCAGAAGAAAGGCTTGCTAAACTCCAACCTCTCGGTCTTTCAGAAAATCAAATTGAAGCTCTTCTGGGGGCTGAATTGGATGACATTATTCATGATCCATTCGAGGATGGATCTCCGTTACCTGAAGGGGTTTCGGCAAAAGCATGGACAAGTCTAATTCTTGATAGAACAGTAAGTGAGATCGCTTCTGAAGTTAGTATTCCTCAAAATGATGTTCCTTATGCATTATTGTGTCTAGCCCTAGAATGTAGAGAACAAGGAAATATGACTCGTGAAGGATTGATTCCTCTTTCATCAAAAGCACTGAGTCAAGGTGTATGGCCTGTAGATAGAGATGTAATGTTAAGTTGGTTTACAACTACAGCAGAAGAAGACGGATTCAAACCAGCAGACTCGGCAAGTATCGAAACTATTGTTGATGAAATCTTGGCAGAGCGAGCAGATTTCATTGCTGAACGAGGGAAGGGTGCTATGGGCCCGCTAATGGGTGTAATTCTTGGAAAACTCGGAAAAGGTGCAGATGGCAAAAAAGTGTCTGCAATTCTCAAAGAGCGATTATCAAATTAGTACAAATTGATAAACCTAGCATACGGCGCTAAAATTCCATGAGAGACAGACGATACGCACTTTCAATTGGGATGATTTTGATTTTCACATCCGCACTCGCTGGATGTATACAAGATGCTGAACCTTTACCACTAACAGAGGAGGAAATTGGTGAGTGGAGTGTTGTAGTAACAATTGACTTTGCAGACAAAGGAAATGAGACTGCAAATCTCGAAGATAGATTGTCAAACGGAACAATTACCTTCGATCCAATAATGGTTTCCAACAACACTTCTGCATATCGAGTAATGGAAGCATTACAACTTAGAGAAAATTTCTCTATCGATGTGACATATTACGTTGGAATGGGAGCCTTCATTCATACAATTGATGGTGTCGCAGGCGCCGCTGATTATTCTACATGGTGGGGATTCACTGAAAATGGAGAAATGGCACAAGTCGGAGCATCAAGTCTTATGATTACTTCCAATACAACTCTTGGATGGGTCTTGACTGATGGGTCATGAACTCATCTTGTTAAGGATGATTAAAGAAATTTAATCTAAGCGGAATCGCTTAATGCCGTTTCCGGTTCAGGTGAATATATGCTCGGTCTACATGCACTCGGTTTGACTCCTGAGAGTGTTCTATTTGTCGAGATCATTTTGGTCTGTTCTGCCTTATTCGCTATTTTTGGCGGCGAGAAAGAAAATAGATCCCAAAAAGCAGTAGTTTGGAGTTTTGGGATTATAGCAGCATTAGCATTAGGACGTATTATTCTAGGTCCAATTCCTAACGTACAGCCTGTCACAATTGGATTGTTACTTGTAGGAGCAATCTACGGAATTAGAAAAGGAATAGGTATTGCTATTCTTGTTACAATCCTATCTAATTTCTATCTTGGATCGGGGATGTGGACATTTTTCCAAGCAGGGGCTTGGTCAATAGTAGCAGTTGGAGGATGTATAGCAGCGAATCAATTAATCAAAGATGAGAAATTGATGATTGGACGTTTGATTATTGCAGGAATTATTGCAGCGTTTGTTTTCAATTATATCGTTTCTCTATCTGTATTGATTGCAGATCCCAGCTTAGGTGTATTGATTGCGTATCTAATCACAGGATTACCATTTGACCTTCTTCATGCTGCTGGAAATATCGTCATTGCAATTACTCTTGGCCCCTCGATGCACAATACGCTTTTACGCTCATTGTCTCCAACCAATCTAACAATCAGGAGTAGTTCTAATGAGTCCCGAGTTGAATGATTCTTCATCAACAATGGTTCTAGTTGTTCGTTCTGATTTGAAATTGAGTACAGGGAAAATAGTTGCACAGACTGGCCACGCTGCAGTTGAAGTTGCTCTAAAGGCCAAACGAAATGAACCAGATTTATTGGCCAGATGGAGAAGTGAAGGAGCAAGGAAAATTGCACTTAAAATTCCGGATGAAGATACACTAAAACAACTGTATGGAAAAGCAATGGATGCTGGACTTGTTACCTATTTAGTTAAGGATGCAGGACATACTGAAATACCCCCAGGGACACTTACTGTAGTGGGAATTCTAGGACCAAGAAGGTCTGTGGATATTTTAGTTGGAGAATTATCTCTATTCTAAATTATTTCCTAATCCTCCTTGATAAGGTACTAGGCTTAGGTCTGATAATTACGTCATCAAACGTTAGTTTCAAGTCATGCTATATACGCATAGAAACTGTACCAATCGAACGAAGGAGTACTTGAAAGAATTCTTATTTTCTATTCAGTAGAACATGGAGCAGTAAACCCACTGGCATCAACATTACACCAAAGAAGACTATTATTCTGAGGCGGTTAATTCCAATCTCATTCTCCACGGCCTTTCTCCACATCCATCTTGTGGCCATGATATCACCTGCAACGAAATGAGCCCACGCGAGTACTGTTCCTGTCTCTGTTCCTAACAACGCTACCATTGTGTCAAAAAATTCAGCAGGATTCCCAATAAATAAATCAATAAGCCCACTTGGATTCATAACTGTAGCAAGCAACCACACTCCCAAAGGCCCTACGAAAAGTAAGTTACCTTCGAGCCACTTGTTGGTTCTATCGGAAAATGGTTCTACCAACATCAACATCCAAAAAGGACCAACCCAAATAGTCGAAAACATAAACAATGCTATATTCAAA